>WNFU01000801.1_pt1 | contig 43726 bp, 32 predicted proteins | sample 5400121 | NCBI WGS metagenome assembly WNFU01 (sample SAMN13153360, study PRJNA577476) | soil metagenome | isolation source: 100 cm soil or saprolite under grassland replicate 1 | place: USA:California | collected 2016-06-15
CTCCTTGATGGGCACGCCCTCTGCCAGATGCAGACGGCGTATCTCGGCCCAGTCCTCCACTTTCAGCACCCTCCAAGACTCAGAGGGGGTCAACTTTCGGAGTACCCCAGGGGGTCAGTTTTCAGGAGTCGGCGACAGCACTCGCTCGGCTTCCAGATCCATGACGCCCGGCACCCGCACCGGCAGCACCGGCACGGCCGGGCCGAGATTGGCTGGCAAACCACCCGCTGCAACTAAGACCGCAGCAACGAGGAGAGGACGCCATGCGCGAAGACCTGCCATGGACTAGTAACCGGCTCGTCGTGGCCGACGTGGAAGGCAACGGCTGCCGCCCGCCGAGCCTGGTGGAGGTTGCGCTGGTCCCGATCGTCGCCGGCGTCATCGGCGAACCCGCGAGCTGGTTGGTCCGCCCATCCGAGGCGATCGCCTGGCATGCCACCCGGGTCCACGGCATCACCAACCAGCAGGTTGCCGAGCTGCCCGGCATCGACGCTGTTGCCGCCGACATCCGGGCATGCCTTGACAGTGCCGTGGTAGTGGCGCACAACGCCGGCATTGACCTCGACGTGCTGACCCGGGAGCTGCCCGGCTGGCGGCCGGTGGCGGTGGTCGACACTCTCAAACTGGCCCGTACCCGGCTGCCCGGTCGACCCAGCTACCGACTTGGCGCTCTGGTCGACTCGCTCGACCTCGGCCGGGACCTGCCCACCGGGCTACGTCCGCACCGGGCCGGCTACGACGCGCTGGTCACAGCGCGGCTGTTCGTCCACCTCGCCACCGACCCCGACGGTGGGCCGCTGCTGCTGAGCGACCTCACCGGCCACCCGGCCTCCGCGCCGCAGCCCGACCAACTGTTCTGACACTTCGTGAGGGGGACACCATGACCAACCGGGCTGATGGACTGCTGGTCAGCATCGACGGACCCGGCGGTGTCGGGAAGACCACCACCATCGGGCACCTGGCCACGATGCTGAGCGACGCCGGGTTCGTTGTGCACTGCACCGCGCAGCCGTCCACCGGCCCGGTCGGTGCGCTGGCCCGCGACCTGTGCCCACCGTCGGTGGCGCGGCACTGGCGTGCCTGTTCGCCGCCGACCGCTACCACCACCTCGACACCGAGATCCGCCCGCGCCGCGCCGCCGGCCATATCGTGCTGCGCGACCGGTACCTGGCCTCGGGTCTGGTGGTGCAGCGCGCTGACGGCCTGGACCTGGCGTTCCTGGCCGGCATCAACCAGCATGCCGACCCGCCCGACCTGGCCGTCATCCTCACCGCCGACCCGGGCACGATCGCCCGACGCCTCGCCGCGCGTGGCGTCCACAACCGGTACCAGAGCAGCCCCGCCCTGGCCGCCGCCGAGATCGCCCATTACGGCGACGCAGCGGCGCACCTCGAACACCTCGGCGCGTCCGTTCTGCGCATCGACACCACCCACACCCCGCCTGTCCGGGTCGCCGTGCGGGTCGCCGCCGCCATACCCGACCTTCGCCGGCCCGAGCCGGCCGCGAGAAGGCAGGCCGCATGATAGCCGGCCCACCACCCGCGCACGCCTCCGGTCAGTATCTGATCGGCGGCGACCTGCCGGTGTACCGGCTGGGCTACGGCACCATGCAACTGACCGGTCCTGGCCACTGGTACCACCCCGCCGACCCCGACGCCGCCACGCGGCTACTCCGTCGCGTGGTCGAGCTGGGCATCAACCACCTCGACACCGCCGACGCCTACGGCCCTGAGACCGTCGAACACCTCATCCGCAAGGCCCTGCACCCCTACCCGCCCGGCTTGGTCATCGCCACCAAGGGCGGCCTGACCCGATCCGGCCCCAACCGGTGGGAGCCGGTCGGGCGTCCGGCCTACTTGCGGCAGTGCATCGAGATGAGCCTGCGCCGGCTCGCCACGGAGCGCATCGACCTGTACTACCTGCACCGCGTCGACCCGCTCACCCCGCTGGCCGACCAGGTTGGCGTGCTCGCCGATGCGCAGCAGGCCGGCAAGATCCGCCACATCGGCCTGTCCAAGGTCACCGTCGCGCAAGTCGAGGAAGCGGCCCGCATCGTGCCGGTCGCGGCCGTGCAGAACCGCTACAACCTCACCGAAGGCGACGACGAGGTCCTGGCCTACTGCGAGCAGCACGGCATCGCGTTCGTGCCCTACAAGCCGCTGGCCGCAGGCGCCCTCGCCCGTTCCGGGCAGGCACAGGACGCAACAGCGACACCGGCGCGGGCCGCAATCGCCTACCTGCTCGACAGGTCGCCGAACATGCTGCCCATCCCCGGCACCAGCGACCCCGTACACCTGGAAGACAACACCAACGCGGCCTCACTGGGCACGCGACCGCCAACCAGGTCGCCTGCTCGGGTACGCGATTCGCTCGTTGAGGAAGGGAAACGTACGTGACTGACGCGACCGCCGAGCCCGACCGCGCGGCCGAGCTACGCGGACGACTCACCGACGACCTCGTGGCCGACGGCACGATCGTCACGAAACCGGTGGAGGCCGCCTTCCGGATGGTGCCCCGTCACCGGTTCGCTCCGGGCGCGACGCTGGACGAGGCGTACGCGCGGGACAGCATCCGCACCAAACGCGACGATCACGGCGTCACGATCAGCTCCGTGTCCGATCCCACGATCCAGGCGATGATGCTGGAGCAGGCCCGGCTGCGGCCGGGCATACGGTGCTTGGAGATTGGATCCGGTGGCTACAACGCCGCGCTGATGTCGGAGATCGTCGGCGAGGACGGTGAAGTCACCACCATCGACATCGACCCGGATGTGGTCAACGCCGCGCGCGCCTACCTGACGGAGACCGGCTACACACGGGTGAACGTCGTCCTCGGCGACGGCGAGCAGGGATGCTCCCAGCACGCACCCTACGACCGGATCATCGTCACTGTGGGCGCCTGGGACATTCCCCCGGCGTGGGTACAGCAACTCACCCCCGGCGGCACCCTGACCGTGCCGCTGCGGATACGCGGCCTGACCCGGTCAATCACGTTCACCCGGGCCGATTGCCGGCTGGTCGCCCAGTCGGTGAAGGTGTGCGGCTTCGTCAAGATGCGCGGCGCCGGGGCACACGACGAACGTGTGCTCCCGTTGCGCGGCGGGGAGATCAGCCTGCGGTTCGACGACGATGGCTGGCCCGCCAACCCGGACCTGCTCACCGGTGCGCCGGACACGGCGCGGGCCGAGGCGTGGTCGGGGGTGACGACCGGGCGGATGGAGTCGTTCGACACGCTGCACCTGTGGTTGGCCACCGCGTTGGACGGGTTTTGCCTGCTGTCGGTGGACCCGGACCGGGATACCGGGCTGGTGTCTCCGCAGAACCGCATGGCCTGCCCAGCCGTCGTCGACGCCGGCAGCGTTGGCTACCTCGCCCTGCGCCGGCTGGATGAGGCCACGTTCGAGTTCGGCGCGCACGCCTTCGGCCCGGACGCCGCCGCCCTCGCCGCAGCCGTGACCGAGCAGATCCGGATCTGGGACCGCGACCAGCGCCACGGCCCCGGCCCCGGCCCCGGCCCGCGCATCGTGGCCTATCCGGCCGACACGCCCGTCGAGGAGTTGGCCGCCGGGCTGGTCATCGCCAAGCGGCATGTCCGCATCACGATCTCCTGGCCCCTCGCGGGCCAGGGTGTCCCAACCCATCTCTCTTCGGAGGAGTGATCCCGATGGCACCCAGCACCAGCGGCGCGGTCCTCGACCGCACCGACGCGTCCCCGCCCGATCTGGACACGGACTTCACGTTGGACGTGCGGGTGGTCGAGGGCCACACGCCAGACCCGGCGCTGTTGCGCAGCACCAGCAACGGCTGTGGCTCCAGCTGTCCCGGCGCCTGCGCGTCGTTCACCGACGACCCGTACGAGCCGATCGCCTGACCAAGTGGTGAGGGCGGTGCCGGATCGGCTTGCCCGTCCGGCACCGCCCCCACGAGGCCACCCACCAGCTCAGCACCCCCGGGGAGCGTGAACCACGATGCCCGCGGCACCAGACACAGCGGCCTACCGGCACGCCGGCGCGCTGCTGGTCCGCGCGACCACCTACCCGGACTGCTTGCCGCTGCCGGAGCCGCCCGACCCGTCCAGCCCCGCTCAGGACGCTGCGGCGCAAGGGCTGGCCTGGCTGGCGCGCGTGTGGCAGCACGACGACGTTCGCCGGGTCGTAGAGGTCGCCAGCCCGATCCTGTTCCAACAAGCCAATGCCGCACTGGCCGGACGGCCGGACGCACGCCGCACGCACCGGCTGGTGCGCTCGCTGATGTCGTACCTGCTGCGCTGGCGCGGCCGGGCAACCCCGTTCGGCCTGTTCGCCGGGGTGGCACCCGCCCGCGTCGGTGGCCCCGCGGCCGTGCGGTGGACGAACAACCATCGGGCGGTCGCCCGTGCCGACGCGCTGTGGCTGGGCGCCGTGATCGGCCGCCTCGAAGGGCATCCACGCGTGCTGGACCGGCTGACCGTGGTGACGAACCGCTGCGTGGTTGTGCGCGGCGACTGGCTCGTCGTGGCCGGCCAGCCGCCCGAGGGCCGCCCCGGCGTGTTCGCCCCGCTGGAGGTCGCGGTGCGCCACACCGGTCCGGTGCGCGCCGCGATGGCCGCGGCTGGCGAGCCGATCGCGTTCGTCGAACTGGTCAGGCGGCTCGCCGTCGAGTACCCAACGGCGGCGCCGGAGCGGCTCACCGGGATGGTCGCCGGGCTGGTCGCCCGCCATGTGCTGCTGACCAACCTGCGGGCTCCCATGACCGTCCCCGATGCGCTGGCGCACATTCAGGCGCAACTGGAGGCGGTGGACGCCGACGACCTACCCGACCTCGCCGGCGTGGTGGGTGAGCTGCGGGCCATTCATGCCGGACTGGTGCGCCACAACGCCACCAGCGCCGCTGACGCCGCCATGCTCCGATCCAGCGTGGCCGAGCGCATGCGTCATCTGTGCGACGTCGCGACGCAGCCGCTGCTGCTCGACCTGGGCCTGGACTGTGACATCACGCTGCCCGATGCGGTGATCGGGGAGGCTGAGGCCGCCGCGAGCGTGCTGCTGCGCCTGACGCCGTACCCCTTTGGCTATCCACACTGGAAGGACTTCCACACCCGGTTCCGGCGCCGCTACGGCCCCGGCGCTGTGGTTGCGGTCCGGGACCTGGTGGCCGATAGCGGCCTCGGGTTTCCCGCCGGATACCTCGGCTCACCGATCCGGCCCGCCCGGCGCAAGGTGGCCCCTCGCGACGAGACGCTCGTCGCATTGGTCCAGCAGGCCACGATCGAAGGCCGGGACGAGATCGTGCTGACCGAGCCGCTGATCGGCACGCTCGCGGTCGACGAGGACGGCGACCTCGTTGCGCCGCCCCGGGTCGAGTTGGCGTTCGAGGTCCACGCCGCCTCGCTCGATGACCTGCAACGCGGCAGGTTCCGTGTCGTCGTCACCGGCGTGCCACGGCCCGCCAGCAGCATGGCCGGACGGTTCACCGACCTGCTCCCGGCAGCCGAGCGCGCCCGGTGGGCCGACACCTACGGCGCCGCGACGAGCGAGGGTACCGACACCGTCGCCGTGCAGCTGTCTTTCCCACCCCGCCAGCGGCGGGACGAGAACGTCATCCGTACCCCGCAGGTACTGCCGCACATCGTGTCGCTGGCCGAGCACCGCGACCTTGGCGACCATCTGATCGACCTGGACGACCTCGCCGTCTACGCGGACGCCCGGCACATGCACCTGATCCAGCTCTCCACCGGCAAACGGGTCGAGGCACTGGTGCCGCATGCGTTGGAAGGCGGGCTGCACACCCCACCGTTGGCCCGGTTCCTCGCCGAGGTCAGCGGCGCGCGGCGCGCCGCCTACACCGCGTTCGACTGGGGCGCGGCGGCGAGCATGCCGTTCCTGCCGCGCCTGCGCCATGGGCGCACGGTGCTCTGCCCGGCCCGGTGGCTGCTGCGCTCCGCCGACCTGCCCCCGGCCGCCGCGACGCTGGCCGACTGGGACACGGCCTTCACGGCATGGCGGCGGCGGTGGCGCGTCCCGGCGGCCGTCGCGCTGTGCGAGGCCGACCTGCGGCTGCCGGTGAACCTGGACCACCGGGCGCACCGCGCGCTGCTGCGCACCCGCCTCGACCGCGCCCGCCAGGTCGAGTTGCGGGAAGCGCCGACCCCCGCCGACCTGGGCTGGTTCGGGCGCGCTCACGAAATCCTCATCCCCCTGCGCGCGACTGGCGGCCGGCCGAGCAGCCCCGAACGGCGGCGGTCGGTGGGTGCAAGGCTTTGCGTCGCGGCCCGCGACGCGGCCGAGCTGCCGGGCCGCTCCGCGTGGCTGCACGCCCGGATCTACGGGCACCCCGAGCGGCACAACGAGATCCTGACCGAGTACGCGCCACCGTTGTTCGACGGCTGGGACGACGCGCGGTCGTGGTGGTTCACCCGCCACCGCGATCAGGCCCGCCCCGATGCAGACCAGCACCTCGATCTGTTCGTGCGTCTTGTGGCGGACGACCGGTACGGAACGGCCGCCGGCCGCGTCGCCGACTGGGCCGCCGGCCTCCGCAAGCACGGTCTGCTGTCGGACCTGCAGCTTGCCAGCTACCAGCCCCAGACCGGGCGGTACGGCCGCGGCCCGGCCATGGCCGCCGCCGAAGACGCCTTCGCCGCCGACTCCACCGCCGCCCTCGCCGAAATCGAGTACGCCACCCGCGCGGGCGCCTCGCCGGACGCGGTCACCGCAGCCAGCCTGGTCGACCTCGCCGCCTCGTACACCCCCACGCCCGGCGAGGGGTGTCGATGGCTGATCGACCACCTGCCCCACGAGCCCGGCGTCCTGAACCCGGCAGTACGTGACGAGGCACTTCGGCTGGCCGACCCCGGCCGCAACCGGGCGACGCTGGCCGCCCAGCCCGGCGGCGACCGCGTCGGCGCGGCCTGGCACCGACGCCGCGTCGCACTCGCCGCCTACCACGACCAACTCGCCGCACAGCGCGACCCGCAGCCGGTGCTGCGGTCCCTGCTCCACCTGCACCACGTGCGGGCCATCGGTGTGGATCCCGACCGCGAGCGGATCACGCACCGGCTGGCCCGCGCCGCCGCGCGGCGCTGGATCGCACAACACGGCACGGACCGGTCGTGACCGCCGCGACCCGCACAGTGCAGACAGCGGCCGTCGCATTGGCAGCCGAGCAGGCAGCCCGGCGGCTGGCCCTGCCCGAGCCAGCGCCCGGTGACCAGCGGTGGCCAGCCCAGTCGCTGTTCAAAGGGGCCGCCGGCATCGCGCTGCTGCACATCGAGCGCGCTCACGCCGGCCTGGCGAGCTGGCAGACCGCACACACGTGGATCACATCGGCGGCCAGCGAAGCGATCAGTACCGCCGCCGACAGCGGGCTACATTTCGGCGCCACAGCACTGTCCTTCACGCTGCACGCCGCCCACACCGACGGCACCGCCCGGTACGCCACCGCCCTGGCCACCCTCGACCGGCACGTGTCCACGCTCACACACCGACGCCTCGACGATGCCGAGGCCCGCATCGGCCGCGGCGACCTACCCGCGTTCGCCGAGTACGACCTGCTGCACGGCCTGACCGGCATCGGCGCGCACCTGCTACGCAACGCCCCCGGCAGCGACACCCTCGGCCGGGTACTTCACTACCTCGTCCGCCTCACCGCGCCGCTGCGCGTCGACGGTGAGACTTTGCCAGGCTGGTGGGTCTACCACGACCCCCAACGCAGCCACTCGGCAGGCTTCCCCGGCGGACACGGCAACCTCGGAATCGCGCACGGCATCACCGGACCGCTCGCCCTGCTCGCCCACGCCATGCGCCGCGGCATCGTCGTGGACGACCACGGCGAGGCCATCGCAGCCATCTACACCTGGCTGGACACCTGGCGCGATGACACCGGTGCCGCACCCACGTGGCCGCAATGGATCACCCGAGCCGAGCTGCACACCGGCCGCCTAAGCCATCCCAGTCAGCTTCGGCCCAGCTGGTGCTACGGAACCCCCGGCATCGCCCGCGCCCAACAACTGGCCGCCCTCGCCACCGCCGACACCGCCCGCCAAGACATAGCCGAACACGCCCTCGCCCACTGTCTTGCCGACCCGGCCCAGCTCGCCCGCATCACCGACACCAGCCTCTGCCACGGCTGGGCCGGGCTCCACCAGACCGCCTGGCGCGCGGCTCGTGAGGCCCGCACACCGGCCATCGCAGACGCCCTGCCACACCTCACGGATCTGCTTGTCCGGCACGGCCGCCCGGGACACGCAGACGGCACAGGGCTCCTCGAAGGCGACGCCGGCCTCGCCCTTGCCCTGCACACCGCCGCCCATCCCGCCACCGAACCGATCAGCGGGTGGGACGCCTGCCTCCTGATCAACACGCCAATCTTCAGCGGAGAAGAGGACGCGCCACATGCACGACCGCACCGCACGGCATGAGACGGCGGCCGGCGTCCTGGCGGTCCTCTCCGGAACCCCGCTGCACCACGCCGCCGCCGACATCGGCATGCAACCCGCCGAGCTCGCCGACGCCATCGAGGTGTATCAGACGGCCGGCACCGCCGCGCTGGACGCGCTAACCGTCGCCTGCGACTGGTACCAGGTCCGCATCCAGTTCCCCGACTGGGACATCGCCGAACAGATCGCAGCCACCCGACTCGGCCCCCACCTCCGGCAGGCGCAGAACACCGGAGTGCTCACCGGGTGGTGGTTCATCCGCAAAGCCCCTTGCTGGCGGCTGCGCTGCCGACCCGGTCCCACCACCACGGTCGCCGACGTTCGGGCCGCCATGAGCAGCATCCTGCACGGCCTGACCGCAACGGACCTGATCGACGGCTGGTGGGAGAGCATCTACGAACCGGAAGCCCTAGCGTTCGGCGGGCCGCCCGGCATGCGGATCGCCCACGACCTGTTTCACGGCGACAGCGCCGCCATCCTCGACTACCTGCGCCATCACCACCACGCCGGGCCCACCACCGACGCCATCGGCCGGCGAGAACTGTCCATCCTGCTGTGCACCGCCCTGTTCCGCGCCGCCGGGCAGGAATGGCACGAGCACGGCGACATCTGGCACCGCGTCACCGCGATGCGACCCCTTCCCCCCGACCTACCCACCCACCGGATCGGCGACCTGACCGCCCACCTCTACCGGCTCGTCGCGGCGGACACCACTCCCAACGGCCCGCTGTTCGGCACTGGCGGGCCGCTGGCGTCCGCCGCCGCCTGGGCCACCGCCTTCACCGACGCCGGCCAGGCACTCGGCAAGGCCGCCCGCAACGGCACACTCCAGCGCGGCCGGCGCGACACCCTCGCCCATCACGTGATCTTCCACTGGAACCGACTCGGCCTGTCCGCTCGCACGCAAAGCGTCCTCGCACGGGCGACCTGCGACACCGTGATGAACCCGCCCACCAGCAAGCCACTCGCGTCGGGGAGCACTGATGTGGCCCGCACCTGACGACCACGACGTCCTCGACCGGATGCGAACGGCCCACCGTGCAGCCCGGGGCGCTCTTGCCGTTACACCGGAGCCGGACGCCCATGAGATATGGGGCTGGCGCGGCCGAACGCTCAGCCAAGCGGTCATCGCCCCAGACGGCCCGGCCTGGATGCGTGTCGCCTGCGCCCCGGCCAGCCAGGTCGACACCACCTTCTGGGACGGCTCCCTCGCCGCCGACAACGCCATCCCAGACGTCGTGCCCCGGCCCCGGCTACGCCGCTGCCAGGACTGGAACGACGAGCCGTGGACGTACCGCGCGGAGCTGTACGACAGGGTGCCCGGACACCCCATCGCGACCTCAGCCAGCTTGCACACTGCACCTGACCTGCCGGCAACCTGGTGGGCCGAACTGCGGAGCGCCCTGGACCACATCGCCGCGGTCGCCACCGACCGTTACACCATCAAGCAGGAGTACCTCGACCAAGCCATGCCCCGGTTCCTGGGCACACCCGTCACCACCGCCGCACCAACATGGACCACCGCCCACGGCGACTTCCACTTCGCCAACCTCTGCGCACCCACCCTCCGCATCCTGGACTGGGAAGGGTGGGGACTTGCCCCCACCGGCTACGATGCCGCAACGCTGTACATCCACAGCCTGCTCGTTCCAGCCACCGCCGCCACAATCCACTGCGAACTCGGCCATCTCCTCGACACCCCCACCGGCCAATTCGCCGAACTCGTCGTCATCACCGAAGTCCTCCACGGCACCACCCGCGGCGACAACCTCGACCTGGCCCAACCAGTGCGCAACCGCGCCATGGGCCTCCTCGGTCGCCCGGTTCCTCTTCCGGAAGGGCCGACCCAGCACGGCGGCACCCAGTGAGCCGCCGGACAGACGCGGAGTTGGTCATCCCAGGACTGCAGGGCAGCCCTACGCACCGGCTGTCCGCGGAGGTTCTACCAGCGGCATCACGACATCGGAACCGGTACATGCGCCGAATGCGGGCAGCGCACACCGTGCCCGCCGCGTCGGCATACCGCCTCGGTCATCCTGGCGGCCGGGGAAGACCCTCGCTGGTACGACGCGCGGCCGTACCACGGCGCGCGTATCCCCGCCGACGCCTCCGGTCCACACGAGGTGTCTGGGCAGGAATGGCCCCAGGGCGGCAGTGAATCGCTACCATACGGCGGTTACCCCGTCACCGGTCGGGCGCGTCCACTTGGCTCCGAGGGGTTCCTCTACGAGCGGGACATCGAATGACGGCCGCTGTTGACCATTCCTGCGCAGATGCCGTGGTATGACGAGCCACCCGACGTAAACGCCGGCACTCGAACATTGTTCGAGATGCACACCGAGGACCACAAAGGCTGGGGCGCGGGCTGGTACCCGGGGCCGGCGGCGATCTCGCGTAGTGTCGGGCCGGCGGTGTGCTGGCTCCCCACCGCACATGGAACTCCGGCTTGCCGGATCGGTCACCAGTCCAGTGTCGGTTGGGCAACCCGTGGTGGCGAGACCGCCGGCCGTGGTGCGAACAGCGCCTCCAGACACGACGGGGAACGGTTCCCGTGCGCTTCCGTTCGGATAGGGCAGACGAAGCGTAGACCGGACGGGTGATTATCCGACCGGCCTGCCAGCCGGATAGACGGCAGGTCTTCCGCGGGGTGGACGGACCGTTCGGGGAGTTTGGGCCTGTCGTCGGCGAGACACGTTCTCGGCCTGCTCGTGCCCGGTACATATTGATCGCCTCGCGGTCGGGATGCGGGTTCATTGGGGCGGGTGGCGGAGCAGGAGGCTGAGGACTGCCTGGGCTGCTCGGCGGCGTTGCGGGGTGGGCGCCAGCAGGGCGACCAGTGCGGCCGTGGTTACGGTTGCCGTGTACAGCAAGGCGCCGGCACCCGCGGCGAGAGCGCCGTCGTAGAGCAGGCTGGGCAGGGTTGACATGCGGGCACCTTCCCGGTCTGGCTTGTCGGTGGTGCCACTGTTATGCATGTCCGGTCGGTTTCCGGCGATCAACGTGTCCCGCTAGGGTGCGGATGTGCCCTGCTCAGTGATGGTTCCGATCCGGTTCCGGTCCGGAGGACCGCGCCGCGGCTGGCGGGTCAGCCGGTGACCGAGCAGCCACCTGCAGCACGGTTCGCCGACGAGTTGCGGCAGCTATACCAGGCCGCCGACAGCCCGGACCTCGCCAGCTTGGTCCGTCAAGGCCAGCACCAGAAGCCACCTGTTGTACTTAAGGATGCGACGTTAAGTGACTGGCTCAACGGCATGTCGGTACCCAGCAAGCCTCCGGCGCTGGGGTTTCTGGTCGAGTTCCTGGAGGGGCGCGCCAAGCAGCGCGGCGACTACCTCCGCCGCGGAACTGTCTGGTGGGAGCAGTTGCGCGCGCAGGCGTGGGCCCAGAAGCGCGCCGCACGTGGCGGCCGGCCGCGCACTCGACCCCTAGGTCCCGGGGCGGGCGGTGATCTGGTCGTCGGCTCGGCGGTGTCGGTCGGTGGGCCGGTGGTGCGGTCGGCTTATTTGCAGCAGGTGCGGCGCATCGCTCCGCAGGAGCTGACCGGGCGGGATGCTGAGCTGGCGGAGTTGGCGGCGTTCTGCACCCAAGCGGAGGGCCGTTCGTATCAGTGGTGGCGCGCGCGGGCCTGGGCGGGCAAATCAGCGTTGATGTCGTGGTTTGTGCTCCACCCGCCGCCGGGCGTACGACTGGTGTCGTTCTTCATCACGGCTCGGCTCAGCGGACAGGGCGATCGGGTGGCGTTCGCCGAGGTTGTGCTCGAACAGTTGGCGGACGTGCTCAGCAAGCCGATGCCGACGTATTTGACCGAGGCCAACCGCGAGGCGCACCTGCTGGAGATGTTGGACCAAGCGGCGCAGGCGTGCAGGCGCCACGGTCAGCGCTTGGTGCTCATCGTCGATGGTCTGGATGAGGACCGTGGATGGACCACCAGCCCTGACGCGCACAGCGTCGCCGCGCTGTTGCCAGCGCATCCACCGGCCGGGATGAGGATCGTGGTGGCGGGCCGGCCGGATCCACCGCTGCCCGCCGATGTGTCCGCCGATCATCCCCTACGTGATCCGGCCGTGGTGAGGTGGCTGCCGCCCTCCCCGCATGCGCAGGTGGTCAAGCACGACGCCCAGCGGGAGTTGAAACGGCTCCTGAACGGTACGCCGGCCGAGCAGCAATTGCTCGGGCTCGTCACCGCGGCCGGCGGTGGCCTCAGCGGCGCGGACCTGGCCGAGCTGACCGGCTACGGTCCCCAGGAGATCGAGGATCATCTGCAGGCCGTGTCCGGCCGCACCTTCCGCAGCCGCGTAGGCCGGTGGCGCACCGACACTCCCGTGTACTTGCTCGGCCACGAAGAACTCCAGCAGACGGCCAGCAGCTACCTGGGCCCGATGCGGCTGGGACGCTATCGCCAGCAGCTGCACGAATGGGCCGACCAGTACCGGGCCAACCGATGGCCACCCGAGACGCCAGAATACCTACTTCGTTCCTACTACCGGCTGCTACAGAGCACCGGCGACGTGATCAGGATGATCGCGTTGGCCACAGATCCCGAGCGTCACGACCGGATGCTCGATATCACCGGCGGGGACAGCGCCGCCCTCGCGGAGATCGTCAGCACGCAGGAAGCCGTCCTTGCCAGCAACGGGCCCGACCTGGCCACGATGGCCCGCCTCGCAGTCCACCGCGACGCCATTCGTCAGCGCAACTCCAACGTCCCAAGTCACCTGGCCACGGTCTGGGCGCAACTAGGCCATGTCTTCCGCGCCGAGGCCCTCGCACGCTCGATGGCCGACGGGACGGAACAAGCACGTGCATTGTGTTCGATAGCGCGAGTTGCCGCCCAGGCCGGTGACCTGAACCGTGCCGGGCAGCTTGCCTTGTCAATCACGGCTCCCGACGAGCAGATCATGGCTCTGCTCACGACGGCGACCGCCGCCGCCAGCGTCGGTGACTTGGAGCGTGCCCGTGTCCTGTTCGATCGAGCGCAGGCAATCGCGGACCTGGTTCCCGAGCCATGGCGACAAGTGCGGGCATCGGTGCGACTCGCTCAGAACGCCGTACGCCTGGGCGACCGCGGCGGTTTCGAGGTCCTCGCCGATCGCGCCGAAACCACAGCCCGGTCCCTCACGCACCCGTTCCCGCAGCTGCAGGAGCTGTCGTCGGTGGCGGAGGAGATGGCCCGCGTCGGCGACCTCGACCGAGCAGAACGGCTGACAGATTCAATCTCCGAACCATATGAGCGGACACTGCTGTTGGGCAGGATCGCGCAAGCCGCTGCCGGCAGCGGAGATCCCGATCGGATCCGATCCTTCATCGACAAGGCCGAGAAGCTGTCTACCTCATTCCCGGATCCGCACACACGGGCGCAGGCACTGGCTCTGACAGCATGGGCTGCGGCGAAGGTTGGCGAACGTGAGCGGGCCAATGCCCTTGCCGGGCACGCCGTAACGGCAACGCGGGCACTCACCGAACCAGAACAACAGGCGTCTGTTCTGGCCTGGACGGCGGACACGCTCGCTTCGGCCGGCCGTGCCGACCTGGCGACCGCGTTGATCGACGAAGCCGAGTTACTCGCCTTGTCAATCAACGAAGAGAGCCCGCGATCCTCGGCGTTGCAAGCTGTGGCATCGGCCGCAGCACAGGTCGACATCGACCGCGCCGAGGCAATCATCGAATCTATAGACTCCCCGGACGCGCAGCGGAATGCCTTGACCCACCTCGTGCAGGCAGCGGCCTCGGCCGGCGACCTAGAACGAGCAGAGGCAGTCGCGCGCTCGATCGCCGAACCGTACCAGCGGGTACAGGCGATCACCTTGGTCGCGGAAGCGATGATCCACACCGACCAGCTCGACCGGGCAATCACGCTGGCCAACGAAGCCGAGACGACCGCACGCTCCATCGTCAACGCGGAAAGCCAAGCCGAGTCGTCGGCCGCCTTGACAGCCGCGATGAGTCAGGCGAACGATCTAGGCCGCGCCGCCACCTTCGCCGCGCAGACGGAGACCTACGCCCGGCTGATCGCGTCTCCGCCAACGCCAGTGCGTGTACTTGCGACAGCAGCCGAGGCAACGGTCCACATCGGCGACCACGATCGTGCAGTGACGCTCGCCCAATCCACAGAGGACCCCCATGGGCAAGCGCAGCTGATCTCTACCGTGGCGCTGGCCATGGTCCGGTCAGGTCAATACGACCGCGCCGAAACGCTGGCGCTGTCGATCGCCGACCCGCTCCCGCAAGTCCAGGCACTGACGGACCTTGCAAAGGAGCTAGCGGGCGTCGGTAACCTCGACCGCGCCCGTGCTCTAGCCCGTAAAGCGGAAACGGCCGCCGGCTCCATCCAGCAATCGGCCGGGCTGGCAACCGCACGGTCGTCTCTGGCTGAAGCCATGGCCCACATAGGAGAACTCGACAAGGCCCAAACCCTCGCGTACTCGATCCAGGACCCCTTCAGACAGGCACAGGCACTCGTAGCCGTCACCCGGGTGTTGGCACACGCCGGCCTGCACCAACAGGCCGTGACACTCCTTGATCATGCCGGAGAAGTGGCTGCTTCCATCAAGGAAGCGCACCTGCTCGTACAAACCTTGGCCGACATGGCCCCAACGATGATCGTTGTTGGCGCTGCCGAACGACTCGGCCCGCTGATTGATCAAGCTGAGGCAGCCTCCCGATCCGTCATGGACCAGATGCAGCCTCAGCTACTGGCGGTTGTTGCGGTGGTCGCCGCCCAAGCCGGACAACTGGACCGTGCAGAGAAACTGGCTCGCACAGGCATCAGTCCGTCCTGGCAGTCGCACGCACGGACGCTTGCCAGAGTGGCGGAGGCGATGGTCACCTCCGGTGATCCGGATCGCGCCGAACGGTTAGCGGCCTCGATCGGCACCAGTTGGCGCTCCCAGGTTCAGGCGCAGGTCGTCAAGGCCATGGCCACGACCGGCAATGCGGGCAGCGCCGAAAGGGTCGCCCGGTCGATCACCAATGCAGATCTCCAGGCGGAAGCGCTAGCCACCGTGGCCAGGGTCGTGGACCGCCCGAGAGCGTGCCGACTCCTAGCGCAAGCCTTACACCTCGGCGCCTGGACAAAGGTCGTGCTTGCCCTGGCCCAGATTCAGCCCGAAGTCGCTACTGCCCTCGCAGACGACGTGGCATCGCTCGCACGGCGAGTTCCGCCAACAGAATCGCTCGTGTCCGGGGTTACATACACCCCAACGCTGAGGCTTGAGAGCTAGTGTCGCGTGATCGTGGTGGCTTCTCATGACGGCCGGCCGTTTCTCCTGGTCAGGGTCGTGGCCGTTGTCTTCCGGACATGCGGTAAAGGAGCCGGATCACGCGACACTAGACCCTTCGCCGCCCGATCCAAGCGACGGAACCGCGGCTCGTATCGCCGTCAATTCACCCGAGCAAAGAAACCCATGGCGAACCGGAAGCTGCCCGCGAGATAGGTGTGGAAGGTCTCGAAGTCGCGACCTTCATCACCGCCGACTGCCATGGACCGGCCGCCGGCAGAACGTTGCTGACCAACCGTGCCCTGGCCAGTTCTCGACATAGACTCTCGAACTCGTGGTGGCCGTCATGGCCAATCAGCTCGCTCAGCTCGAACCTGATCCTGCGAGCAAGCTCGGTCGGTGTCGCCACCCGAACCTCCCATTTGAACCCGCACACCGCAACCTGGACTGGCAGAATGCTCCAGCCTACGGAGCGCAAGCAGGGCAACCGGGTAAGGTGCAACGTCGGTGGCGTGCCCTCCGATGGCCAGATGGCTCGCGCATCCGGCCTGGGTCCGTACCGTGAAGCGTGCAACCTGGCGGATCGGGTGTTGGTTTGCGTGATGCTGTGGCCTCCGGCGGGTTGGGCGGGGTTTCTGACTGGTCGCGGTGCGTCGGGTGCGCCGCGTTGTTGCATCGGGGCCCGAGGGCTGCCGTTCGACGTCGGCGACCGAGGGCCTATGTCGGCGTTGAAGGACTTGCCGTCCGGGGAAGGTCGTGGAGCTCTCGATCGCGTGAGGGAGACCAGTGTCGGTCAGGCGGCGTGGCGGTATTCGTGGATGAGGCCGCCGAGTACGTCAACCCGTTCGATACGCCCTACCGGCTTTGCGGCGGGTGGGATGTCGGCCGGCGGGACGGGCACGTCAAGGTCGATGCCGCGGTGGGGACGAACCGTGTTGTAGTGATCGACAAAGGCGGTCAGGACGCGTCCAAGATAGCGGCGGTTCCAGATGAGAATCCAGTCCAGGCACTCGGTCCGAGCGGTGCGTACCCACCGCTCGGCGTGGGCGTTGGACCACGCAGTCAACTACACCGGATGAGGATGATCGGTACCGACGTGTCCGGGTGACCCACCGGTTCCATCCGCTGTTCGGTCGTGACTTCGAGTTTGTTGTTCACCGGCGCAACTGGGGCGAGGACCGTGTCTTCTGCCGGGGCGAGGACGGTGGGTTGTTCTCCCTTCCCGCAGGCTGGACCGATGTGGTGGGCGAGGACCCGTTCGTTGTCGTCGCGGCGGGTCGGTGTCCGTTCACGATTGATGGCCTGCTCGGGTTGGCCGCCCTCGTGGACGGCTTGCGCTCGCAGCCAGATCGCGACCGGGTCGTCAAGGAGATTACGCCGTAGACGTCAACGGGATTACGCCGCGCACCGGGGGATCCAGCGATCCTCGCGCGACGGCGTCTTTGGTGGCTTGGTCTCCGCCAACGAGCTCGTGCTGAACGCTCGGCGTGTCGGCGTGGCTCTCGGGCAGCCGCGCGGCAGAATCACGCTGACAATGTTTGGTGAGGGAGGCGGCGTGGCGAAGAGCAGGCGGACGGAAGACCCGAAGGTGGCGGCGTTGCGGGAGACGCGCTGCCTGAACCCGCATCCGGAGGCGGTGACCGACGGGCGGTTCGCGTCGTCGGACTTCTTCGACGCCAGGGATCTGGCGCAGGTCAAGTACGAGATGGTGCGCGCGGTCCGGGAGGAGGACATGCCGGTCACGGTCGCGGCCGCCGGGTTTGGCCTGTCGCGGCAGTCGTACTACCAGGCTGCGGCCGCGCTCGACCAGGGTGGCCTGCCCGCGCTGGCGCCGGCCAAGCCCGGCCCCAAGGGCGCGCACAAGCTGACCGACGACGTGTGCGCGTTCGCCGAAGACGCACTCGCCGCGAACCCCGGGCTGCGGGCCGCGGACCTCGCCGGGCCGATCGAGCGGGCCTTCGGCGTACGCGTGCACGCCCGCTCGATCGAACGGGCACTGGCCCGGCGCCGAGGCCGGCAGCCCAAAAGCAGCTGACATGTCCACCCCTGAACGCGGGCAGGTGCCCGACCGGTCCCTACCTGCGCTCCCACCCGGGCCAGCCGGCACACCACCGGATCGCCACCCGAATGCCGGCCACAGTCACGCCCTCGGCGCCGGGCCGGACGTGCGGTACGAGCACCTGCGCCACGCCGCCCTGCACGCGCGGGCTGAGGCGTTCCCGCTCGGCCTGGCCGTGTTGACCCGCCGGGGCCTCACCGCGTGGACGCGCGCTCTGGCCGAACTCACCCCTGCCCCGACCGGGCCGGCCTCCGCGCTGACGGACACGCCCGCGCTTCCCCCCGCCGCGTTGACCCGCGAACTGGTCAGCATCCTCGCGGCCCTCACGCTCGTGCCGGCCTGATGACAGAAGGAGCCCCGCCACCCATGCCCGCAGACACGGCCTCCAAAGTGAGCGCCGCCCACCTCCGCAACGACGCCTACCTCTACGTCCGTCAGTCAACGATCAAGCAGGTCCTCAACAACACCGAGTCCGCCCTTCGCCAGTACGACCTGAAAAGCCGGGCCATCGCGCTGGGCTGGTGCGCCGAACAGGTCATCGTCATCGACATCGATCAGGGCCAGTCGGGCGCGTCGGCCGCGGACCGGGAAGGATTCCAACGCCTGGTTGCCGAGGTTGGCATGGGCCGGGCCGGGATCGTGCTCGGCCTGGAATGCTCACGCCTGGCCAGAAACAACGCCGACTGGCACCGCCTGCTCGAGATCTGCGCCCTGTCCGGCACCCTGATCTGCGATGAGGACGGACTCTACGACCCGACCGACTTCAACGACCGCATGCTCCTGGGCATGAAAGGCCAACTCAGCGAGGCCGAGCTGCATTTCCTGCGCTCGCGGCTGCGCGGCGGCATCCTGAGCAAAGCCCGCCGCGGAGAGCTGATCACCCCACTACCCGTCGGTCTGGCCTACGACGGACGCGGGAGAGTCGTCCTCGACCCCGACCGGGCCGTCCAACACGCCATCACGCACCTGTTCGCCACCTTCGACGCCACCGGATCCGCGCACGCCGTCGTCAAGACATTCCACAACACCGGCCTGCTGTTCCCTCGCCGCCACCGCAAAGGGCCCCACAAAGGAGAACTGGACTGGGCTGCGCTGACCCACTCCGCTGTCCTGCGCGTCCTGCACAGCCCCCGCTACGCCGGCGTGTTCTCCTTCGGCCGGACCCGCCAAACCCTCGGCCCCAACCACAAGACCCGCACCCGGCCAGTCACCGCCCGCCACGAGCAGATCGCCTTCATCCCCGACGCCCACCCCGGCTACATCACCCTCGCCGCCTTCGACGCCAACCAGGCCCGCCTCACCGAATGCGCCGCCGCCCACGGCGCCGACCGCAAAGCCGGCCCACCCCGCGAAGGACCCGCCCTACTGCAAGGCATCATCATCTGTGGCCACTGTGGACGACGCATGACCGTGCGCTACCACCTCAACCACCACGGGACGGAACTACCCACCTACGTCTGCCAACACGACAAGATCAAAAACGGTGGGCCGGACTGCCAAACCATCCCCGGCGCGGGCATCGACACCGCCATCGGGGCGCTGCTCATCGACACCCTCACCCCACTGGCCACCGAGGCCGCGCTCACCGTCACCGCCGAACTCGAACACCGCGCCCACCAAGCCGACCAACTCCGCGCCGCCGCCGTCGAACGCGCCCGCTACCACGCCGAACTGGCCCGCCGCCGCTACCTCGCCGTCGACCCCACCAACCGGCTCGTCGCCGACACCCTCGAAGCCGACTGGAACAACGCCCTCCGCGCCCACCGCGACGCCCAAAACACCTACGACCAAGCCACCAACACCACCACCGGCACGCTCACCGACATGCACAAGGCCCGCATCCGCCAACTGGTCACCGACCTTCCCGCCATCTTCAACGACCCGCACACACCCCACCGCGAACGCAAACGCATGGCCCGCCTGCTCCTCACCGACGTGACCGTGACCAAAACCGCCGACACCATCACCTGCCACATCCGGCTACCCGGCGGACAGCACCACACCCTGACCCTGCCCACCCTCAAACCAGCCTGGCTACTCCGCAAAACCTCACCCCAGGTCGTCGCCGCCATCGACGACCTCCTCGACCACCACACCCACACCGAAATCGCCGACATCCTCAACACCCGCGGCCTCACCAGCGGCGAGGGCCGCCCGTTCCACAAACTGATCGTGGCCCGCATCGCCCGCAACTACCAGCTACAAAGCCGCGAACAACGCCTACGCACGGCGGGCATGCTCACCCTCACCGAGATGGCCACCACCCTCGGCGTATCCACCGGCACCGTCAAAGCCTGGCACGACGCCGGACTCGTCAACGGCCACCGCTACAACGACCACGGACAGATGCTCTACCACCCACCCGGCCCCAACCCCCCGGCCCGCCACCAGGGACACCCAGCCCTCACCCAACGCCGACCAGCAACAACACCCCAACCCACCGCAACGAACCAAAGAGGTGCAGTGTGAAACCAACGGTTTCGCTTTCGGTGCCCGCGGCGGGATTTTGAACACGTCGATGCCGGCGGCGGCGAGCACGGCGTCGAAGGCGGGCCGCGAACTTGGCATCGCGGTCGCGGATCAGGAAGCGGAATCGCCGGGCGTGGTCGTCGAGATCCATCAGCAGGTTCCGGGCGGCCTGGGTAACCCAGGCACCGGTGGGGTGGGCGGTGATCCCGGCCAGGTGCACCCGCCGGTGGTCAAGTTCGATGACGAAGAACACGTACAGTCTGGTGAGTCCGACCGTCTCGACGGTGAGGAAGTCACATGCGAGGGTGCCGGCGGCCTGGGCGCGCAGAAACGGCGTCCAACTTGGTCCGCTGTGGCGCGGTGCCGGCCCGAGACCGTGACGGTGCAGAATCGTGCGGACCGAGGTCGCCGAGACCCGCACGCCGAGCTTGCGGCACTCGCCAACAATGCGCAGATAACCCCAGCGCGGGTTCTCCCGGCGAGGCGAACGACGAAGTTGATGACTTCTGGGTCCAGCGCCCGGCGGCGTCGACCGTTGGTGGGTAGGTCCATCGCCGACGGATCAGCTCTCGGTGCCAGCGAAGCAGGGTCGACCGTGTGACCAGGAAGATGGACCAGCGATCGCGGGCGAGCAGCTTGGCCAGGGTCGTGAGGATCATCCGGTCGGCCGGCGTGTAGCGGGGCCGGGCCACCTGCCGGCACAGCACCGCGAGTTGGTGGCGTAGTACTGCGATCTCTACGTCTTTGGCGTCCGGCGACCGGCCCTGGCCAGGCCCAGGCCCAGGCCCAGGCCAACCAGGGCAAGGATCTGCCGGACGACCATGAAAGTCAGGGTGCGCACCACTATGGTCTCATCCTGGCGGGCCGGTATCGTGCCTGGTCACAGCCTTGACGTTGAAGTTGTACCCTGATATGGGCGAAGCGAGTTAGGTGCGAGGGGTGCGGAGATTAGTCCCCGGTCTCCGCCTCGTCGCGTTCCGCACGTGTGATACGGGAGTCAATCTCTTCGATGATTTCACGGAGCCATTGCCGCATTTCTGGAATCGTCGCTGTGTCTAGCCATGTTACGGCTACCGATCGTCGGGCGCGGAGGTAGTTCGATTCCGGTCCCCACCACATCATCTCGGGGTAGATGAACGAGAATGCGGCACGTGCGCAAGTGACGTCGTCCGTGCTCTTGATAACCAAGGTCTCGATGAGCGGGTCGGGCTCGGATATGGAGAAGTCTACGTGCGCGACTAGTTCACGCCAGCGTTCTTGTGGCACTCGTTCGATATGCCGGGCGACTTCCTCCGCGGACGTGGCGCGTGCCAAGCGCGAGAGCACCCTTGCGTGTTCCAGCCATTTGACGTTGAGCCGAAAAACGGGTTCCTCTTCGCCAAGAATGACGGACAGCACCGCTTCAATGGTTCGTGGGGGGTCCTTCCTTGCAAGGGCGTCGACGATGTTGAGGTCGTGTGGGCCGGGGAACGTGTTGAGGTGCCCCAGGACGTTGATCAAGAGTTGAAGTTGATCGTCGAGGGAGATGCCGAGGCGGGTGAGGACTCTTTCACGGTAGAGAGCCAGCATGGGTGAGCTGCGTGACGATATCTGCGAGGTCGCGTTGACGAGGTCGATTGTGATCCGATTCAGTGCCGGCTCGTGATGATCTGGATGACCGTCAAGCCACAGGCTGATGACGCCTAGAGCCCGTTCGATCTCGGCCGTTCCGCCTGTCTGGCGGAGAATGGCGGCGATGTCAACGATTTGCGAAGCGGGAAGCGCGCGGGCCCAGGCGCCGTAGAGGAGTCTGCCGAGTTCGCCGGGAGCCGAGTGACCGTCGCGTACGGCCTGGATGGCCAGCGCGGCCAGGTCTTCGCTCGGCGTGAGCATGTGAGCGGCCTGGATTACGAGTCGGCCGAGGTCGGACTGCAGCCAACGGCGTAGCGTGTCGATCCGCCAGCTCGGGTCACGGGTGTTGGCCAGACCGACGAACAGGCCGAGCAGGGCCGCCTCGGGGAGCGGCCTTTCGGCTTCGAGCGCATGAAGCAGACCCTCGTCGGAGGTGGTCTGGGCAACTTGCTCGAACAGCAGCCCGGCTGTTTGGTGGTCCCCGTGCCGCGATTGGTGAGCGGCTTCGACGATGGCGGGTGACCCGCCCGCGACAAGTTCGGCCGCCACTTCCGACACAAGGGGTGACAGCTTGTCAGGCGCTTCGTCGTCTCGCAGGTTCCACGCAGGCGTGCTCAGCAGGTACGGCAGGCGGTCGGCTAGGCCCGTACCGACGAGTGTTGTCCGCAGCGGGCGGATTCGGGCTGCGATGTCGCCCGGCAGGTCGTCGTACCTCAGCAGCTGGTCGAGCGCTTCACCGAATCGGGCGCGTGCTGAGGGCGGCCAGGCGATCGATGGGAGGTCCGACAGGACGTCTTCCACCAGTCCTCGGGCGACTGCGGCCCGCAGGCCGCCAGCGAGAACGTCGGCGATCTCACTCAGTTCCCGCCCGTCCCGCGCGAGCTCGACGAGAAGCTGCCATGCACTGCGTCGTGCCGAGATTTCTTCCGCGATATTCTTCGGTCGCCATTCTGGCGGAGCGGTCCGTGATGCGAAGCCTGGTACGCCGCGCATCTCCTGGATGTCGAGCGCATAGGCGAGCCCGCCAACAAGAATCAACGCGGCTTGCGGAAGCTGGTTAAGTGCCGATCGACACCAGGCTAGCCGGCGCTCGTACGAGACGGCTGTGCCGCCAAGGTTCACGCGGAAGATCCCTTGGAGGACGCCGGTGGCGTTGTTGGCCCAGGTCTCGTTCTCAGCCAACGCGAGCCTCAGCAGTGCCCAGGCGGCACGCTCGAACGTCGGCTCAAGCCAGACAAGGACTTCCAGGGCTTCGACGAATCCCCGCCGGCCCTCGGTGAGGCTGTCACGAAGCTCGTCAACCGAACGATCGCCGAGCGCTGCCTCGATCACCCGCATGGCAAGATTGGGATCGACGATGGCGGCGACGTGGATCAGACGCGCGGAACCCTCGTCCACGTCACCGAGGGCTCCCGTTGTGAAAGGGGGCTGCTCGAAGAGTTGCTGGAGGGCTCTGGCCACATGCCTGTCGCCGGCGAACGCGGTCATTTGGGTGGTGATTCGCTCACGGAGACTCTCGGGCAGACTCTGTAGCGCCTCACCCAGCACGGGACGCTGTCGTATGAACTGGCTGGCAAGCCAGACGGCGAACAGGCGCGGGGTAACGAGGCGGTAGCGGCCCGCGCGGGACACGAACCGATTCAGTTCCCGGTCGACCACGTCGCGGAAGGCATCCTCTTCGATGCCGAGCGCGTGGCACGCTATCGTGGTCTCTATTGCTAGTTCGTCGTCGAAGCCGAGCTGTTCAAAGAGCGATAGCGCGCCCAGTAGAAGGGCGTCGTCCGGATTGGTCAACATTGAGGACAGGACGCCGCCGACCGACTCGTTGCGAACACGATCGAGCAGACCAGTGGTTGGCCCACCATGTGCGACCGCCTCGGCCAGTACGAAGGCGAGCTTGGGGTACCCTTCGGTGTACTGCGCGACAAATTCGGCGTCGGTTTCGGCGATACCGACGGACAGAGCGATTTGCAGACTCGCGCTGGTGGCAAGCGGCAGGAGTTCGAGGTACCGTGCGTCGGGAGCCTGTGGATCACGGTTGTACCGAGATCCCACGGTCACGAGTCGAATTCTGCCCTGGGCAAAGTCTGCGAATTGGGATATGGCCTGGCGGTCTTGATAGGTGCAGTTGTCGACTACCAGTATGAGACGTCGTTCCGCGGACTCGGCGACGAGGGAGAGTAGACTCCGGTCAAGGTGAGCTGGGTCAGGTGCGACGAGGACCCTCTGCTCAAGCCCGTCGGCACACAGCGCCTCGTAGACCAACCGACTCTTTCCCACCCCGGTGTCACCGAACACGTGTATCGAGGCGGCGCTCGCGTTCTCGGTACTCGCATGTGCTCTCAGCGCTTCGATGTAACGCGTGCGATCGCCGTCAGTCTGGAATGGGATTGTGAAGTCCTGGCGAGAGCCCCACGTGCGGAGGCTCACCACGCCGGCGAGGGGCAGCGCAGGGCTTTGCGCGAGCACGGCCAGGTGCGCGTAACAGAGACGTTCGATCCGGTCGGCGAAGATGAATTCGGCCTTCGCGTCGGGGCGAATGGCTTGAACAGCCGCGGTGAATGCTTCTCGGACGTTGGTTTCGTTCGGGTCGGCGGGATCGTTCGTCCAGAAGAGGACGTAGTCGTAGCCCTTACGGATCGCGTCGATGAGACCGACATGTTTTGGATCGAACTCAGCTGTGGCGCTTGGTACGCTCGCGCCGCTCTTGACCTGCCAGACCTGTGGGCCCGTGGGGAGGAGCGAACCGCAGCCGTCGGGGAAGTGGGTTCGGCCATCGACACCCTGATCTCGCGCCTTGACCCGGCCCGACATGCTGAAGTCGGACAGTGGAAGGCCGAGGCGTCCCGCCTCCGCATGGATCAGCGCGCGGGCGAGGGCAACCGCGTCGCCCTCGTCGTGACCTCTGATCCACGGGATGATCCTCAGGTCCGTCATCAATCACCTCTTGGCCGGGACGTCGCGCTCTGTAGCTGGTGCGGCCACCGAGCCCTGGCGGCTCCGCCAGTGGTTGCCGCAGTCTTCGCGCACGCCGGCCTCCTCGGTCCGCCATTCATGCCGAGGCCGCCGCATCGACCCACGCAGCATACCAGCGGGTCCCGTGATCACACGTGTGCCACCCGTACAACGAGGCGCAACAGTTCAGAAGCCCGCATATGATCCCGATTGTCCAGATGTGGGTGGCCTGAATGGTGAGTTGATCCGTACGTGAGAGCCACGTACGGCAGGTAGGCTGTCAGGGTGGAAGAGCCGTTCGGTGAGATTGTCCGGCGGGAACGTACGCGGCTGGGCTGGGACCAAGCTCAGCTTGCTGAACGCGCGGGCGTTGGCCAGCAGACTGTTAGCGCTTGGGAGCGAGGCACATCCCGCCCGCGGCGCGCGACGATCGGACGCCTCGCCGAGCTGTTCGAGACGGACGGCGTCGACCTCCTCCGTGCCGCAGGCTACGTTGCCACCGACTCGCCCGGACCGGTGGAGTCACCCGTGCGGCCCCTCCTAACAACGCTGCCCCTACACCAACTTCCACCGGACGTGTTCGAACAGTTCGCAGCCGACCTCGCCAGCCGCCTCAACCCCAGCATCCCGGTCCGCCGGCAAGGCAGCCAAGGTCATACACAGGACGGGCTCGACATCCTGATCGAGCATCCGACGGGTGAGTTGACCGGGATCCAATGCAAGCGCGAACGCCAGTTCGGGCCAGCCAAAGTGCGGGCTGCCATCGCCGAGCTGAAGTTGCCCGTGAAGGAATGCTTCATCTATCTCTCACGCATCGCCAGTCCGGATGCTCGCCAAGAGATCCGAAAACACAGGCGATGGCAGCTGTGGGACGCCAGTGATATTTCGCAGGCAGTCCGGCATCTGCCTCTTGACACCGCCGTCCGCCTTGTTGACGCGTACTTTCCACGATGGCGAGAACCGTTCCTCGGTATAGCGGAGCCGGGTCCCTGGTTGACGCGTGACGAGTTCTTCCGGACCTTCACCAGCGGTCGGATCTACAGCCACGAGTGGCCGTTAGTTGGTCGGACAGACGAGCGATACGGACTGCGAACCTTCGCAGCCACCGGCGACACGCAGGTGGCTGCCGTCTTGGGGCGCGGCGGAATAGGCAAAACCAGGCTCCTGGGTGCTCTCGCCGCCGACATCGCCCAGGATCACGACACGGCGGTTCGCTTCCTGGCGCAGAACACGACCGTCCGCCCAGAGCACTTCGAGCTGCTGCCGTCTGCCAGTCGGCTCTTGGTGATCATTGACGATGCTCATGAGCGATCGGACAACGCCGCCATTGTCGCCGGCATCATGCGATCGCGGCGGCAGGCCAAGGTACTCCTTGCGCTGCGACCATATGGACTCGGGCAGCTGGCATCGGATCTGCGCAGGATCGGCCTACATCCGTCCGAACTACAGACCTGGAACCTCGACGATCTGACGGTCGACCAGGCGAAGGCGCTCGCCCGGCATGCCCTTGAGTCCCAGCGCAATCAAGCCCTTATTCAACGTCTGGCCGCTATCGGGTCCGACTGCCCACTCATCATCGTCGTGGCCGCTGGCCTGATCAAACGAGGCGCTCTCGAACCCGGCAACCTGGAGGGCACCAGCTCCATCAGGACGGATATTCTTGAGGCGTTCCGTGACGCACTGGTTAGCGATCCCGTCTCAGCTGATCCCGAACTGAGGCGGGCTGTCTTGCACGCCGTAGCGATCCTTCAGCCTTTCCGCATCAGCGATCAAGAATTCCAGTCCACAATTAGCGAGCTAGCCGGCCAGCCATTTGACCAGGTATTGCCGCATCTGAAAAGCCTTGAAGACGGTGGAATCCTGCTACGTCGCGGCCGGTCGCTGCGGATCGTGCCCGACCTGCTCGGCGATGTGGTCTTGGCCGGAGCCATCGCCGACATTGAGTCTGGTGTCTCGACCGGATACGTCGAACGCGTACGCCGCGCCACTTCCGGCACGGCGCTGCAACACGTATTGATCAATGCGAGCCGGGTTGATTGGCAGGTCCGGCAGGGCCAACCCGGAGTCGTGTCCCTGGTCGAATCGCTGTGGTCCGCCGTCGAGGCGGGGTTTCGTACATCCGACGCCACCGGCCGGGTCGCGCTCTTGAAGCTCCTGCGAAAGGTTGCCTACTTTCAACCTCGCCGCGCCATGGAGCTTGCCCGCTGGGCATTCCAGCACTCCACGACCACGGCCGACGACGCTGACACCAGTTCGTACCTGCTCACGAGCGAGCACGTACTACATCATCTGCCATCGGTTGTCGAGAACGTCGCCTACGACCCGGAATCCCTACCGGACGCCCTGGACCTGCTCTGGCAGCTCGCACAGCGCGATGAACGCCCGACAAACCAACACCCCGAGCACCCCATCCGAATTCTTCGCAACTTGGCGGAGTACCGGCTGGGGAAGAGCCGCGTGTACAGCGAAGCCGTAATCGACGCGGCCGAAGGCTGGCTGACACAGCAGCAGGACACGGACCCACCTCACTCTCCGTTCGACGTGCTGGAACCGCTACTCGCGACCGAGGGCGAGGACCGCACCTTCGACGTCCACAGAGTCACCCTCAGGTCGTTCTCGCTGAACAGCGAGGCCGTGCGAGAGCTTCGTTCCCGGGTCATGGATCTGGCACTCAGGGAGGCAAGGGCAGCCGATCCGCGTCGTGCCGTACGAGCCGTGCAAGCGATGCGGACCGCACTGCGGTACCCGTCCGGACTCTTCGGTCGAACAGTCACCGACGCCGAACGTGAACAATGGACACCAATCCTCGCCAAAGAGATCAAGCAACTCGGTGACCTCGGGGCAAACACCGAGCAAGACCCGATCGTCGCCGTCGCCATCCGCCAAACGGTGCAATGGCACGCCCGGAGTTCAGGCGGTACTCGTGTCGCAGCCCGACGAGCCCTCCAACGCCTTCCACGGTCGACGAAGCACGACCTGACGCTTGCGCTCCACGACGGCTGGGGGCGCATCCTGGACCGCGTCGACAACTTTCAGAACGCTGAGCACGACAGACTGGCATATTTCGAAACGGTGGCTGCTGCGGCAACATCACGGTGGACCGACGACGAGATTGTCGACCTTCTCACGGACCGGATTACGGTCGATCGACGTACCTTCAAAGGGAGTGCCGCAGGAAACCCCGGTCCATTCGTATGGACCCTCATCAGCGCCAAGCCATCGATCGGGCGCGTTATCTGCCGGCGAATCGTCGAGGACCCGACCTCTGTGCTCGTCGAACTTGTCCCGGTCGTCCTCAATCGCCTCCTCCGCAGCCAACCGGATACGACGATGGAACTGGCAGAAGACCTGCTTTCTACTGGCTCACTTCCGATAGCTCATCACGTCGCCGGCGCCTTCGGCTGGGCCAGGGGAGACCGAGACCAGCTGGTTGACGGCGAGCCGGACCTTCTGCGGTCGTTCGTCACCCACGTGGACCCAGTCATTCGTCGCCTGGCAGTCCAGGCCGCACGCTCCCTCAGCCGACGCCACCGCCCACTCGCGCTGGAACTGGCAACCACAGTGCGCCTTGACGACGATCTTCACGTCGCCGGTGAAGCTGTTGCCCTGTTCGGACCCCAAGGAGATCTATCCTGGCAGGACCTGTCCGAGCAGCAGGCCGCGGCACTTCTAGAGCAGCTGCGCCGATGCATCTCGATCGACGAGGACCACGTCACCGACTTTCTGCGCCACCTCTCAGCAGCCCAGCCCGGGCGGGTGATCAAACTTCTCATCGATCGCGTGGAGACAGCGGAGCGAAAGCCGCGCCGAAGCTACGACCCGCTCCCCTTCACCTGGCATCGACCCCTTCAGGTCCGGTCCCACGATCTCTTCCCGGAGCTGCTACGCGGCATTCGCGACTGGATCTCCGATGCTATCGGCTCTTCGTACCGGCGCAACGGTGGCTCTGAGATCTTCCGGGCGGTTGCCCAAGACTTCGACGCACAGGTGATTGATGTTCTTGACGAGGGGCTGCTCACGGACCTGCCGCAGCAAATCCGTACCGTCGGCGCCATCCTGCAGGAAGCGCCACGCACGTTCGTATGGGATGACGTCGACTTCGTCATACGCGCGCTTCAAGCGGCCGAAAGACACGGAGAGATGTACGTCCGGTCCATTGGAGGCGCCCTTCACCAGGCGGTCATGACCGGTGCTCGGATGGGGGCCATCGGTGAGCCCTTCCCAGAGGACATCGAGCAGCGAGACAGGTCCACAGCGATTGCGCGAAGGCTGCCACGCGGATCCATAGAACAGCGCTTCTACCAATCACTCGTTGTCGCGGCCGACAACAACATCAAATGGGAAGCAGACCTTGACGCAGCTTCTGATGGGCGCACCTGGTAGACCCTACGGGATGTAAATTGCAGCGATACAGGAGGCTTTGTGTGTACGAACGAGAAGGCGTTCGATTCCGAGAGACTGATCTGATCGACCTACTTCATAAGATCGTCCAGCGGCAGCATCCCGACTCAATTGTCGAAGTGGATAACAAGGTCGCTTCCATCCCCGCCACCATGCGCTACGTCGGCCTACGAGCCGACCGCCGGCACCATCGCCATGATCGCCAATGGGTCGTCGCCGAGGTAGTCGCCAGCGCCCAACTGCTCATCGACGACATAGACCCCATGCGTCGGGTCATGAACCTCAACCCAGCCCAGGGTGCTGAGGACCAACGCTGGACAGACCTAGAACGCCGCCGAGACGAGGTGCGTGGCCGTCTTGCTGTCATCGCGACCGGCCATGCCTCTCGCGAAGTCAGAGATCTCGCCCGCCGACTAGCCACCGAGCTGTACAACGCCGCGATCTCTACCAGATGGGCGGTCCACGACATGCTTTTTCACCGAGACAATCCCGAACAGATGGCGACTGCCAAACAGGACCATCAAACTGCGAGTGCGACCGCGGCTGAACTCCAGCACGCCGTCCAGGTAGCCGGCAGTGGACAGCCGAGACGCAAACTGAGTATGGGCTGAGGCTAAAATCGATGCCTAGATTGGTGCCCGACGAGGACTTTGAGGACGACTACACGTCGAAATTTGAACAGCGGTTCCGGCCCAGAGGGTTGGCCATCCGCTACGCACGCGACCGAGCGGCAACTGATGTCGGCATGCACCTTCGCACGGCGCCTGGCAGCATCGAGCTATCTGGCGTCAGGGTGTGGTTTCAGCTAAAGGGCAAGCGGGCAACGACCTACACCCGTGAGCAGTTCGAGGCAGTCGAGCCTATCGCTGTCAGCGTGGAGCTAGACCACCTCCGCTTCTGGTATGCCGGAGGTGAGGCTACCTATCTCGTCGTTTACCTGGAATCTGTCGACGTATTCGTTGCCGAAGATACTCGTGATGTAGTTGATCGTATGTGGGGAGTAGCGTTCCTAGAGACTGCGACGTTCCCAGCCGATCAGCGGACGGTTACGGTCAAACTCTCGCCGTCCTGGTTACTTACAGACGATATGCTGGATCGAATGCTTCACCATCGGACTATGCGAATCGATGGTCCTGCGTTCAGGGGGCGACCGCTCGGCCACCGCCTCGATCCGTTACGCTGCGAACTCGCTGTGCTCGACCCCGACCTTTTCGAGTCCGTCACCGGTGATCTCCTCGCGGCCCACGATTATCGGGTCGAGCGGCAACTTGATCCTGGGCTTCTTCTTGCGGGCGTCGGGAGCGATGGGCATCGGGCAACCCTAACGGTCGGTACGTTGCATACGACGTGGGAGTGGGTCTTCCAGATGGGGACGGAGTTCGGCTACGGCGAGGACTCGATGCTTCGCGACGAAGGACAAGTCTTCCGGGCCTTTGGGCGTACCGCGGTACTTGCGCATTCCGGCGTCAACGGGCCGATGAAGGCGGCTGACACAGCTGGTGAGACGACCCGCCGCCTGAAGGATGAGGGGGTAGATCACTTGCTCGTGTTGACCAACGCGCCAGATCGCACAGCCATGACGGCTGGATACCGCTTCATGGGTGGCGAACTCGGCAAAATACCCGAGGGCCTGGGGAGCCTCGCATATAACGTATTAAGCACCACGCTGGTCTACCTCAAGTATCAGGGTGACCTCCGGTGGAAAATGGTGCATTATCTATACTAACTGATGACGTTCAACACTGGGAACAAATACAAACACCCTACCATTCGTTTTCTCCGTCCGTCCAGGACGCCTGAACGGGAAAGAAGAGTCGCTTTGGTGAGTCGGACAACGCAACAAATAATCATCGGTATCGTCGCAGTTGTTTGGCTCGTGCTCGCTCTCCTCACAGGCCAGCCGCTCTCACCGACTCCGCTGAAGCTCTACTCTGTCGGCGGCACCGTTGTCGCGTTCGTTTTGCTTGGTTACGAGCGCTACGCGTGGCGTTGGCGTGTCGTGCGCCGGTTTACCGGCGTGCCCCTGCTGGCCGGTACGTGGCGGGGCACCCTGATTTCCTCCCACATCAAACCCGATGGCACGAAAGTGGCGCCCACCCCAACCGTGCTCCGCATCACGCAGACGGCTTCGATCCTTACGGTCACGCTGTTTACTGGAGAATCGACATCCGTGTCAAAGGCCGTGGCGCTGAAGCGGCTCCCTGACAATCGTTGGTCGCTGAGCTGGTTTTATGAGAATACGCCACGACCCGAAGTGCGGCATCGAAGCGAGCGTCATTGCGGAGCGGCTGAAGTCTTCCTCGGTGGCCGCGACGGCGAGGAGCTGACGGGTGAATACTTTACTGATCGTATGACGCGCGGCGAACTACAGCTTCGGGAGTGGAGCGCCCACAGCTACGGGACCGCCGAGGCGGCTCTCAAAGCAACAGAATTCGGAACGCCGCAGCCGTTTGCGCGATCCTGGCGATAGGAGGCGGAAAGGATGACCGGAAAGGGCCGACCAATCAGGCAATTCATGTGGGGATACCAGCACCTATTCCGCAGCTCGGCTCGGACCGGCATCGACATGGCATTCGAGGCCATAGGTTTTGGAGGCGATCCCAAGGTCGTTCTGGTCGGCTTCCAGGTCGCGGGAGAACACGAGTTCGATGTTTGCGTCGAGCCTGAGGACGGACCGTATGGTCCGGCTGACTTTGCCGGCGTCGCGGCACGGGGCGATGAGCTGTATCAACAAAACCCTGAAAGCCACATGCGGTACAGCGCTGCCCATCTGCACGAGGAGAAACACCGCGGGCTACGCGACGAGATGCGAGCCGACGCCGTAGTGGAGGTCTTTCAGACCCACCCGGCCGGTTCGAGCCAAACCTTCTTTGCAAGTCGGTCGACACGGGTCGGCGACTACGAGGTGCATGTCTTGCTAGGCGTAGCAACTGAGGCGCTTTCGACAGTGCCGCGCTTGCGCACGACAAGCCGAGACCGGTACCGCATTACACCGTCTCTGGTTCACGCGGTTATTGACGAAGTGCTGTACCGCGCAAGCACCGCTCTGTATCTACCGAACGCAGGAATGAACCTCCTGGCGCTGAACGCGGGCACCCCGGAGATCGTTCGCGGCGCAACAGAACGGCTTGTCCGATCGGTCTTCCTCTGTGCCGGACACCTGTTCGGCGAAAATGCCGACCTGCTCCTCAGCAGCATTTCGGCGCTGCCTTATGAGGGACGCGCGGGGAAGGGCAGCCTTGTGCTGGCCGAGCCGGATAATCCGGCTGTCGAAGTTCTGTTAAGACTCCAACAACCGGCGGACCTTCGCGAGACCCGAGCAGTGCGAAAACTCCTGGAGGCTAGTGGTTCAGGAGCTGACCTGCTTGTCCGTGAGGTGGACATGATGGGAGTCGTTTACGGCCTTGGCCGAGTAACGCGAGACTACGACGAGACAAGCGAGACCGTGTTTGGGGTATCCGTGCTTGGGCGTGGTGCATGGGACTTGAATCATGCCGGCACCGTTCTACTCAGCGTTCGCGATGGGGTGGCCCATCTTCCCGTGCACGTCCTTGACGTGGCTGAATTAGAAGACCTCATCGACCGCCTACTGCCAGATGCCGACCCAGAAGTGTTGGTCAACCTGGCGAGAGCAGCTGGCGAAAACGAACACGGTGCAATGCTGGTCATCTCCAGCGATGCGGCCGGCGAGGCGCAACGGCTTACACCACAGTCCTGGGCGATCGAGCCTACACAGCTGTCTGCCGACACACTGAGCCAGCTAACGGCCATGGACGGCGCGTTACTTGTTGACGCACGCGGCAAACGCCACGCTATTGGTGTCATCTTGGACGGCCGAGCGGCTGGCCAGGGAGATCCAGCAAGAGGCAGTCGTTTCAATAACGCCGTTCGGTACCTTGACACTAACCCGCCGCCGGCAGTTGTGGTTGTCTATAGCGCAGACGGCAGTATCGATGTTCTGCCGCGGCTTCACCTGCGGGTAGAGCGCGAAAGGGTTGAAACCGCAGTCCGGCGGTTCCTCGATCTTGCTGCCGCCCGACCTCCCAAAAGCGAGGAGCTGTCCGCCGCCCGGGACGCAATGGAAGCTCTTCGCTTTTACCTATCCGAAGAGCAATGCCGCGACATCAACAACCGCACTCACTGAGTGGCACAGAGATAGGATGGAAACGCAGATAATCCATTCGGACTTGGAGCCCGACCCTCGCATGGCTGACAGCTATTGGATTGCATAGCGCCAAGAGGGGGAAAGCCCCAATGCCATGTAGCCTAGTTTGATCATGCTACGCGTGGTGCGATGGGATACAGCATTGATCGAGGCTGGTCCGTCATGGCGGATGCTGGCCGGTTCGCCGCGTTGTTTGACGGGGTACTGGTTGTGTCGGGCGCGTTTGACCGCGTGGGGACAGGTGCGGTTCCGGCGGGCGGGGATCGGTTTGCGGCTCAGTTCTGTCAGGATGCGGGGCAGGTGGTCAGCCCAGTCCTGAGGGGGGAATGGCCGCCGTGGCGGTGGCGGTGCGGCGCGCGATGCGTAGCGCGCGGGTGAACGAGATGCGGTCGGGGTCCAGATCGGCGGCTTCGGCGGCCCGGGCGACCAGGACAACCACGGCCTCAGAGAATCAAGTGCTCCTACGTTCGTTGGCGTGTGGGAGGTTTCGGCAGCATGACCCGCAACACATCCACCGCTCCTGCCCACGCAGGAGGCTGGCCACTATTAGCCCTGATCAATCACGGGTCTGGTGGGTTGGTCTGACTCCACCGGTATTCATCGTTGTTGGTTGATGGTTCTGGTGGGTTGACGTGGTGGTGGGCCGTCTGTCGCGGCGGTGGGCGTGGTCTCCTGTGATCCTCCGGTCGGTGGTGTGGCGGCTGTGCTGGTCAGCCGGGTGCGGGGATGGCCGCGATGCGGGTGAACGCCGTGGTGATCTGGTCGGCCCAGGGCCATGTCGCGGGGATGCGTAGCCAGCGGTGTCGTTGGCCGTGGGTGAGGCGGGCGGCGGTGTGTAGCAGGCGGTAGCGCAGCCGTTTCGGTTCGGCGGTGGCGAGTTCGCCGTGTAGGGCGAGGATCTGTAGCCAGGCGATGAGGTCGCAGGCGATCGCGGCGGCGGTGCACCACGCTTGGTTGATGGCGAACTCGCGGGAGGGTAGCCGGCGAAGGCCGGTGTCCTTGGCGCAGCGGATGCGGTCCTCGACGCGGGCGTGGGCGCGGTGGCGGGCCTCCAGCCATTGCAGCGCACCGATGGCGGTGTTGGTGGTGAACGCGGTGTAGCGCCAGCCGTCGGCCTCCTCGAACAGGGACAGCTGCGCGCCGGGGTGTGGCCGTTCCCGCCGCACGATCACCCGTATCCCGTTGGGCCAGCCGGACAGGCTGAGGAGTCCGGTCAGTTCGGCGACGTCAGCACCGTCGCGCACCCCGCCGTCGGTGTTGATCGCCGGTGACCAGGCCGATTCCGGCAGGGCGGTGATGGCGACGCGTTCTGCCTCGCCGATCGCCCAGCCGATGGAGAACTCCACGACCCGGCCGCGGCGCTGGCCCTGCGTGGTGAGCCAGCCGATCACCTTGTGGGTGCCGGCGGCCGAGTCGCCGCGCACGAGCAGATGCCGGCGGTGCTTGGCGGGCACCTGCGCGAACGCCTCGGCCAGGACGTCGAGGTGGTCGGCGGCGGTGTTCGCCCCGGCATTACCGGGGCGCAGCTTGACCGCGAGCAGTTCGTTGGTGTTGTCGCAGGTGACCAGGATCGGATGGAACCCGAACGTGTGCTTGTAGGTGGGCGCCGCGCCGGCCTTGTCGCTGTGCGCGATGACGATCGTGGAGTCCACATCCAGCACGACCACCCCGGCGCCGATCTCCCGCCCGGCGGCACGAGCGGCCGGGACCTGCCCCATCAGCGTCCAGACCCCGGCCCTCACCTTCGCCCGCGCCGTGGCGATGCGCCGCAGCCGCACCGCATCGATCTCGTCCAGGGCCCGCCAGCAAGTCGCCGCCGAGGCCACCGCCCCGAACACCTCATTCTGGTGACGCAGCACATCGATGTCGCAGATCGCCTCTCCACCATCAGCGATCATCACGGCCAGGTCGACCAGCACCCGACCCCGGTCATGTACCGGCCACCAGCCCCGCCGGGCCAGTGCGCCGGACAGCGCCCCGGTCAGCCCGCCCCGATCGGCCAGCATCCGCAACAGCGCCGCACCTACGTGCGACACCACACCCGAACCATCCGCGGTGACCCGCAGGTCCCGCGACCACGCCGTAGACTGCACTGCGAAAGTGCCCCTTCCGCGAAGAGAACTGTCGATGTCGCAATCACAGTTTCCCTTGCAGGAGAGGCACTTTCGCTTAGCTACACACCACCAACCGGCCCGACTTGACGATCACCGTGAATCACCCAGGTTAGAGCGACTGATCGCCACCGCCTTCACTCATCTTGCGGCTCAGGCGCCGACACTCGTGACCGTCGCGGGCCAGGAGCAGGATGAACCTCGATCCCGTGAAGGCGCCTTCGCGCTCAATCCGTCCCATGCCGGGGACCATCAAGAGGTCAGTTTTGCCTGGGACCTGCCGGAGGCCGTCACTCGCCTGCTGGCTAAGGGGCCCGTCCTTCTCTTCCCTCCCTGGGGGAAGCTTGGGTCGCGTCCGAACCAGCCCTCGGGGCCGCGTGCCGCCGAGATACAGGAAGCGATCTTGTTGAACTGTCGACCTGCTGGACCAGATTCGCTGCTCGCAGTACTCCTTCCCAGTAGCACGCTCACATCTGAGCGCGCGCGACGAGTACGAGAGGAGCTGGCAAGTCGATGGCAGCTGCTGGTCTTGATCTATGCGGCAGGCGTCATTCCGGAGCTCCACAAGTCATTCGAGCTGGCGGCGGTCTTCCTGCGCGCTCGCCAGCAGACTCCGCCCGCGCTACGCGTCTTCCGGGTGCCCACGGGACCCAACGCTGCAGAGACCGAGGAGGACTTTCAACATCTGCTGGCCAGGCAGGGCGGTCGTGGCCGGTTCGGCTACGTAATCCGCGACGCGGTCCCGTCGGGTGAGGGTCTCGCGTTCGAACGACATGATCCAGATGTCCTTGCCCGCCGAGCGGATCTATCCGGATTTGGCACCCCGGTGCGTCTCGGCGAGGTCTTCGAACTACCGCCGCCTGCCGTTCACCTGATCCGCGACCGTGATGCTATGTCCGCTTCCAAGACTAATCACGGCGTCCGTGTGCTCACCGGCAGGGACATCAGGCGCGACGGCACGATAGCGCCGGCCGACGACCAGTCGGCGTGGGCACAGATACCCCCAGACCTGCGACTGCGCGCAGGAGATATCGTACTTCGTGAATTCTTGGCGCCATCCGATCCTGGCGGTCTCGTAGCCGCCGAGGTCACCCAAGACGACCTTCCGGCCGCGGCCAGTGAACGCGTCATCGTGCTCCGCCCAGCAGGGCAACTCGGGCCGCCGCAACGCCTGCTCGCGTTGCTGTTCCTTCGCTCGCGGCTAGCTCGCACGCTAGCCGTCAGCTCCGGCGCCACCAGCGCCCACATCAGCCGTACAAGCTTGCTAGCGCTTCCCGTGCCGCAACCCGACGCAGCTCTTGGTGCGGCGCTTAGTGACCTGGCCGCCGCAGCTGAGCGTCTGAACACATGGCGCGCCGACGCGGAGGCGCTGCTGCAGTCAGTCTTCCTCGACGGCACGGCCGCGGTCGCCCGGACGCGCATCGTACGTTCCGGCCGGCTCTTGCGGCTGAGGGCTGAGGCCGCGTCTCTTCTTGACGACTTCGGCTACACCGTTCGCACCCGATTTCCTCACCCTGTCGCCTACCGCTGGCGATGGGTAGAAGCCAGCATCAGCAACGGCGCGACCACTGAGGCGTACGAGGCTGTCCTGGACTCCTTCGAGATCCTTCTCTGCTACGCAGCACAACTCGGACTTGTGATGTGCCAACACGCGGCCATCGGTATCGGAGCTGCCGCCAACCTGCGAGCGAAACTCACGTCTGGCCGAAGTGGACTTGGACTCGGCGAGTGGGTGGCAATACTAGAAGAGATCGGCGGCAGCAAGGCGCTTCGGCGGCTTCCCGAGAGCCAGCCACTCGGCGAACTCCGGACGTTGCTGGCGGACAATGATGTTGACAGAGCACGACGGCGGCTCTCCAACCGACGAAACGACCAGGCCCACCTTCGCCGCGTCGACGCGATCGATCTACCGGATGCCCTCGATGAGTCCCTCGCCGATCTAACAGCCCTCGTCAAGCAGGCCGAGTTCCTTTGCGATCTGCCCCTCATCCATGTCACGACGCTGCAGTGGGACGCGCTCCAGGGCCACGCAACGGTCTGGTATCGGGAACTGATGGGCGATCACCCGGTCGTGCCGACTCGGATGATGCAGCATCCGAGGAACGATCTTGAACAAGGAAGCCTCTACGTGGTAGATAGTGAGGGTGGCTTGCACCTGCTGCGGCCATTCCTGATCGGGCGAGTATGCCCTACCTGCAGGAACTGGTCGACCTTCCACGTCGATCGGGCTACGAAGGACGGAACCCCGATCGTGAAGAGCCTGGAGCACGGACACACCTCCCCGGACATCTCCCTCGCCGCACCGCTTCGCCAAGTGGGACTGCTCTAACCAGCCGCGACACAGCTGCGAGGAGTCCATGCGCTACGAACGCAAGCGGCGCTGACGGGCCCGTTGTTGGCCAGCGTGGCATTACGTTCAGCGTCCGGCATGCCGCGGGCCAACCAGCTCGATGGTCTGCGGCTGCCTGTACCGTCAGTGTCAGGTAGAGGTGGGGTGCGGTCGAGCCGGCTCGAAGCTGATACGCGGCAGGCGCTACTTAAGCCGAGAACAAGGTCCGTTGCTCGACCACAGAGAGCATCTTGACAGCAGGTCAGCAGATGTTTGCGATGCTCCGCGTGGCCTGCCGGGAATTCGAACCTGAGTGTGAGCCACCCCCTGCCGCGTCGGCGGCCAGCCAGCGGGTAATCCGGCGTACCGGCACGTCCGTGCTCGGGTTCGCAGGAACTCACGAAGCTTCAGAGTAGAGGTGATCGCGATCCCGCCCTCGTGAAGCAGCAGACCAGGCAGCGCCCTTCGGCGGCCTTGGCTGGGTTGGGGTGCGGACCAGATCCGCTAGCTCGTATCCGTAGGGAGGCTGGCCGCCGTTGACAACCGGCCTCGACGGCGGCCTGGGGCGGCCATCGCGGCCCGTTCCCGGACCCGGATTCGGTTTGTGTTCGCCCTTGGACATGCCGCCGAACACCGACATGATCAGATCGTGGGCCTCGTTGTCCGGGTCGATCGCACCCGCCGATCTCGGGAACCCACAGCAGGACCGGTCCCTCGTTTCGAGGAGGTGGAACAGCGTGACCTACGTGGTGTGCCTCGACGCCGCTGAACTCCGCAGGATCGACACCAGGCTTGAGATAGAACTGCGACTCACCAAGGCGCTGCCTGCGTCCATCCAGCCGGTAAGCGCGGCACCGCAGCTGGCCCTTGTCTGCGCTCGCTCGAACGGCAACGCTGCGGGTGCGGCTGCCTATTCGCTTGCCTGGCTCGGCATGGTCATGCGGCGCAACACGGTCGGAGCCGTCGACAAGAGCATCACGATCGATCCTTTGCGTCGATGTCCGCCCGACGTCGTCCTGGACGGTCCGCGCGGGGTGCTGTCCGTGTTGCCAGGCGAACACCGGGAATCACTGCGGCAAGCGCTCGAAGCGAACAACGTCTCGACCATCTCGCCGCAGACCAGAGACGCGGTGGTTAACGCGATCGGCGCCAAGCACCGGCCGTTGCGGGAGTTGCTGACATGGCTGTTGGCTATGGCCGCACCGAGTCCTCTCGAAAGCGGGCGTGTGGAAGACCGTTCCTGGCAGGAACAGCAGGACTCCGTCGGCACCCTGTTCCGGATCGCAGACTTTCCGCTATCGGCCGTAGCCGCCTGGAGGAGGCCAGACGATCGTCACGCCCCATATCTCGCGGGTCTCATACCGGAGCCGGTGGAGCACTCGTTCATCGATCACGACGCGCGTACGGCGGGATTGCCACGCGAGTTGTTCGAGTCCGAGCCGACCACAGGCAATGGGTTCCGCGTCGATATCCACCAGTTCTACGATGAACATGGCCGCTGGCTGGAGGTCGCGAACGTTAACGCGACGAAGGTCGAGGCCAGGCTGGGAACCGACCTCATCTACTACCATGTGCCGACCCACAGCTTCGTTCTCATCCAATTCAAACGGTTGTCACCAGACTCGAAGTCGCTGTATGTCGATCAACGATTGCTTGATCAAATGGACAGGCTTGACGCCGTCTCGCAACTTAGCCAAGCGCCGCGCGGCCCCGCCGACTGGCGACTTTGCTACGAGCCCTGCTTCCTCAAACTCGCGTACTGGCCGGACGACAGGCCCAACGACCCGCGCCTACCAGCCCCAGGCATGTACCTCCCCGTGTCGTACGCCCGGATGCTCATGGCCGACGACTGCACCCTCGGTCCCAACAACGGACGCATTCTGGGCTACGACCAGATCCAGCGCTACCTCATAACCAGCCAGTTCACACCACTCGTGCAGAACGGCCTCGCCGGCACGGTCGGCACGAGCGTCCAGCAACTCCGAGCACTGGTCATGGAACGCACCAAACAGGGGTACAGCGTCGTCGCGGGCGTTGAGCACTCGGCCGAGTCGCAACGGCAGCGGCAGTCCCGTACCCGCTCGCGTGGCTCCCGCAAGGGCAACGGCCGGGGGCGTGGCTCGTCCGCTTCGAAAGCAAGGTGATCGTGCTTGCCGGCATCCCCAACGACGCACCCGCAGCGGGTTGGTTAGGGTGCGATGCTGGTGAGTGCATTCCGCTCAAGAGGGCGGCTGAACGCAAAGGTTGCCATCCGTGAAAGCGTGGCCCGCGTCGACCCGGCAGGAGGTATGGGTGGCGCCGGCACACACGCTGGCGTCGTCACGGATGCCGGCCCCGGCTACGGGAGCCCGGCGTTCGATGTCGAATCTTGGGCGAGGCAGAGCGACCCTACTGTTCCTCCGGGCCGCCCAGTTGGCGCTCCAGCGCTTGCCGTACCAGGCCGATGATGTACGGCAGGTTATTGAGCGAGTCGAGACCAACTTCTGCTGGACCCACGCCCCAACGCCCGATGTTCGTGACGTCGCGGGCCATCCCCTTTGGATCGCTAAGTTCGTGGAACGGCACGTTCACGAGCAGCAGCAAGCGCGTTGCCTGCGGCACGACATCGACGATGTTCGTCTCCGCCTTGAACGCGACGCGAACTTTTCGGATGTCCTCGTAGATGCACGGGTCGAGTGCGAGCACCTGGTCGTGCAGGGCGTCGAACAGCTTCCGTGTGATCCCGCCGGCCGCCAGGTATGGATGATCATTGAGGGAATAGACGGCCGGCTCGGTGCGCGTCGATGTCGGGCGGTACTCGTCGAGCACGTCAGCCGGCAGGTTCGGGGCCGCCCAGACAGACGCCGCTTCGGCAGCAAGCCTCGCTGCCCGCTCATCGATCGCGGCCTCGTTCCACACCTGGAGCAAACCGAGTCCTGCGTTGAGCCGCAGCGGGCTCTCACGGAATCCGCCTGGCATGTCGCGTTTCTCGTGGAACGGCCGGTCGCTGTACTCGCTGTTGTAGCCGGTCAAGGTCAGGTTACCCAGCGTATGTAGCTTCGCGGCGTGTACACGCTTCCAGTCCGGACCAAGGTCTGCCTGCCACGCCGCGGACAGACTCTCGTTCTGCGGCATGATGTGTTCGACCGTGTACTCATCGACGGGAACGGGCTCCTTGCGACCGTGGTTCTCCAAGCGTCGCAACCAGTAGCCGCGGCCACGGAGGTTGTAGACGTCGCGGGTCGCGAACTCCCTGCGGAACTCGTCGTCGTTCGGAAAGCGACGATACGACGGGAGTAGCTGGAACGCCGCCCAGACGCTCTCGACGTAATGGTCCCGCCGGATGGCCCGGCGCAACGTGGCAAACGTCTTGTTGAGAGAGTTTGTGGGGATCGCGCAGATTACCCGCCGGAACACATACGACTCGACAAGTTCGACGAGACCGACGAAGTCGCTCTGCGCCAGGTCGCCGGCGGCGTAGTCGCGGTACAGCTCCAGCAGAAACGGGTAGGCGACATCGACGTTCAGCTCCCGGAAACGCTGGAAGGCGCGGGCGAGCACCGGGTCGCGCTCGCGGCCGAGCGCCATCGCGCAGTAGTAGCGGGCGAACATGTGCACGTCGCTGATCAGCGCATCGACGCCGTCGGCCGTGCCCGACACGCTCGCGTACTTCTTGAACGCCTCGTACACCGCCTTGATGTTCGGGATTTCCTCGGTCTTGACGGTGAGGTAGTCGCGCATGAACCGGTCGAAGTGCAGGCCATACGACTCCTGGCCGAAGGTCAGCTCCATCGGATGCCAGTGGTCGTTGTATAGGTTGGCCTGGTGGTCGTGCTCAAGGCCCATCAGCACGAAGTTGCGGATGAGGTCGGCCTGGCTCAACTCGCGGCCGGTCGAGTTCAGGCTCTCGAAGATCAGCTGAGGGTTGTCCTGACCTCGGGTGAGCGCCACATCGACAACAACCAGCTTGCGCAGGCCGGTCCACAGTAGTTCGAGATCATCACCCAACCCATTCACCTGCTTGTCGAAGAACGCAAAGTTCTCCTGTATGCGTAGCGACGGGGCATCGGGCAGGCTCTGCTGCCGGACCAGTGCGGTGAGGCTATCCCGGTCGTTCTGCGTCAGCAGCAGCTTGAATCGTCGGTCGCCGGACTCCAACGGGTTCTGAAGGTAGTAACTTCTGATCTTCAGGGCAGACAGCCCGTCGACTGGCTCTGCTTCACCGACGCGGCGGGCAAGCGCCTCCAACAGCAGCGATACCGTGGTGAGCCGCTGCTGACCATCGATGACCATCAGCGGGGATTGACTCGTGACCTGAGCCTCAATCCACCGACCTGATTTGCGAGATGGTCGTTCCTTGAACTCGGAATTAGCGCGTGATCTTGGGTGTCTGGTGTGACGGGTGGTTCGCCGACCGCGTTGTCAGCCTGCTCGGGTGGGTCCGCGTGAGATTTCAATGGGTGTGGTCGGCGGTCGACGGCGTGGGACTGTTCGATGTGGACGGTTAGACGGGTGGGGCGTGGACCGCGGCGAACAGGTGGGTGAAGGCGTTCTGCCAGGGCCAGTGTTCGGGTAGATGCAGGTGGATGGTGCGGGCGCGGTGGGCCAGGCGTGCGGCGACGTTGATGATTTCGCGGCGGATGGTCGCGGCCCTCGCCCTGGCGTAGTGGGGTGCGGCCAGGTGCCCGGCGGCGCGGGTCAGGTTGTGGGCGATGCCCGCGCAGGCCAGCCATGCACTGTTGGCACCGAAGTGGCCCGAGGGCAGGTGGGCCAGGGGCCCGTCGATGAGGTCTGCGTTGACCTGTTCGATGATCGCGTGGCCACGGTGCTGGGCTTCGGCCTGTTCGAGGATGAACGGGGAGTCGGTGAACACCGCGAAGTAGCGGTACTGGGGGAACAACTCGTCCTGGCCGGGGCTCGCCCGCGGGTCCAGGCGTTTGATCCGGCGCACGATCAGCCGGGCGGTGATCGCATGGCGGGTGCCTTCGAAGGCGGTGTATACGGTTTCGGCGATCTGCGCGTCGGAGATCCACCGTTGCTCGTCCTCGTCCCAGATCGCCTGCGGATAGCGAATGTCGACCCACCGGTCGGCGGCGATGCCCTCACAGGCGGCGCGGATCTTCGCGTCGATGCCGGTAGTGACCGAGAACCGGGCACCATTGCGCCGGCACGCCCAGATGACCTTCTTGGCGTAGAACGCCGAGTCCATCCGTACGACGACCAGCCCGCCGGCCCCGCAGGCCTTCGCGGTGCCGATCGCTTCGGCCACCATCGACGCCGCCCCGCGGGCGGAGCCGGCGTTACCCGCCCGCAGCCGGGTCCCCGCGACCACCGGCGCAGCCTCCAAAGTGGACAGTGTCGCGATCAGCGGGTGGTATCCGCGTAGCCGCACGTCATACCCACCAACCTTGGCATGCCCGAACGCCACGCCCTGCTTGTGCCTGCCGTAGCAACGGCGCAGCACCGAGTCCACGTCTACAAACATCACCTGATCCGCGCCGGCCAGCACCGTGGTACGCGAAGCCAACTGCACCAACACTTCCCGGCCAGCCGACTGCACCTGCCGGGCGTGCCCGTGGGTGAACTCGCGCAGGAACGACCCCAACGTTGAAGGCGCATACACCCCAACGAACACCGACCGCATCCCACCATGGCGGATCACGTTCAGGTCGTCGATGCTGTCCGCGCCGGCGACCATTCCGGCCACGATCGCGCTGATCTTCCCCGCCGGGTTCGACCCGACCGAGGTAGGCAGACAGACCTTCTCCGCCACGATTCCGGGCAGGTCACACGACTCGGCCAGCCGCATCACCGGCTCCAGACCCGCACACGAAACCAAATTCGGATCATCAAACGATGCGCGCACCACCGGACTGCCATGCCGTAATCTCATCCCACAGGTGCCCTCTCGAACCACGGAACAGAAGCCTCGACAACTTCTATTCTCCCAGTTCAGAGGGCATCTCCATGCCCGAGACACCCACTTCTATCGAAGTTAATCGGTGGATCGAGGCT
>WNFU01001306.1_pt1 | contig 43709 bp, 39 predicted proteins | sample 5400121 | NCBI WGS metagenome assembly WNFU01 (sample SAMN13153360, study PRJNA577476) | soil metagenome | isolation source: 100 cm soil or saprolite under grassland replicate 1 | place: USA:California | collected 2016-06-15
GGAAAGCGAAAAGATCAGGCCGGTCGAAATGGCCCGTGACGTCGAGCGTCAAACTCTCTTCGCGGATGCGTTCGAGGTTGATCCGGGCGAGGATGATCACTTCAGAACAGAAGGTGGGGCCTGCCACATAATGTCCGTCTGGGCCGATCACGCAACTCCCCCCGTCGAGGATGAATTCGTTGTCGTCGTTGGCGAGGCGGCCCGTGATTTCGAAATCGCGCGGCAGGTCGCCGCGGCGCATAATGCCTCCAGCCGCGACCACGAAGCACCGCCCTTCAAAAGCGTAATGACGGCTGGCGATCTGGTACATCTCTTTGACCGAAGGCCATAGCGAGACATGAATGTCTTCGCCTGCGGCGTGCAGCGTCTGCCGCGCGAGCGGCATCCAGTGCTCCCAACAGATCAATCCGCCGATGCGGCCGGCCGGGGTTTCAACCACGCGCAAGCCGTCGCCGTTCCCCTGCGCCCAGATCAACCGTTCGGTGAAAGTGGGAACGAGTTTGCGGTGGAGGTTGAGCAATTCCCCGGTCGGCCCGAAAGTCAGAATCGAGTCATAAAGCGTGCCGCGCCCCGGGCCCCCGTTCACGCGTTCGTGAACCCCGATGACCAGCGTCAAATTGTGTCTTCGCGCGGCGTCACCCAGGGCCTCGGTTTCGCGGCTCGGCACGGCGACGCTGTTTTCCATCAACTGGGAGTAGAGTCGTTTCGTCGGCTCATGATCCCAAACCGCGATGTCGCGGCAGACGTCCAACCAGGCGGGGTAGCCGGGCAGCCACGATTCTGGGAAGACCACCAATTGCGCGCGCCTCTTGGCCGCCTAATTCAAATAATACGGCGCAGCTTGAACAGCGGCCACGACAGCGGTAGATGACGTTATAGATGTAGGCATATTTTCCTTCGCCTGTTCTTCGCCTTTTATTTGGGAGACTGGGAGCTGTTGTATGAAGAATGCGCGATTAGTGAGGAATACCGGACAAATTTTACCGATCGGGGCCTGGGGGACGGTTATTCAATATCATTCCGGCTCAATTTTCGCAACATTGAATTCGCGTCGCACCAAAACGTCTATCATCATCAACCGATTGGTATGAGTCGATGAACTTCCCGCCTCGCAATGAGAATCCGGCACGACCCCGCCTTGGAGCATAAAACCTAAAGAATACTTGGTCTTACTGCCTTCGAAGGCCGCCGCCAGTCGGCGTGGCATAGGGGTTGTTTTATCATCTGGCGTCACCGCAAAGAGTGACGGAAGGTTGATAATTCAAGATGCTGGTGGGAGAAGCCGAGGGAGGTCGCGCATAAAACGGGACGGCCTCTTCGAGATGGGTGTGGTTACAAACGCAATTGTTTTGACAATTGTGACAGCGAAGATTTTAACGCTTCTTTGAGATCGGCGCGCTGTAGGAAAGCAAGGGGGTATTTCGGAGCCGCAGAGCGTCTGCGTGACTTTGAAATTTTCCGAGGCGCGTCCGTACTTTTTCCCGTCAACCGCTCGCAGGTTGAAAGGGAAAATGAACGCCGCATGACGAACGTAAAGGGGGCTGAAAGAAATTCTTTCAGCGTTCGTCACGCGGCGTTTTTACTTTTTATCCAACCATAAATCAAACCATGTAACATTGGGACTCCGGTACAGTACCGCGCGCGTAAGCAAGCGGCGGACTCATCGGTCGGCCGCTTGCTTACGCGCGCGGTACTGTACCGGTCTTTATCTAACGCTGAAATCCATCCATTGCTCCGCGCGGGCAGACTTCTTCTTTGCCAGGCCGTCCGTGACGATCAGGTGTAGCAAATAGTCTCCGGCGGGAAAGTCGTTCAACCGCAATCGTCCGACATAATCGAATCGCTTCGGATTCACGCCCGGCGAAAATTCCAGAGAGCGCGGCTGGAGTCGATAGGCCGGTTTGCCATCGTGGTAGACCTCGGCCTGCACGCTAATTTGCGGCCGCCCTGTCTTCTTATCGGCGGTGGCGTTGTAGACGGCCACCCCGTATTGAACCCAACCTGAGCGCGGAAATATTCTGACATACGGAGTCGCTTGTAGATCGCCGAGCCGCGAATTTTTGTCTGTCTCTTTTTCGGCGCGCTCCGGCGGGGCCGGCGCCGGAGCGGTTGTGACGGCGCCAGCGCCCGAATCATTCGAATCCGCGGCGGGGAGGGTCTTCGGCGTCGTCATCACCAGCCCGGAAAGCGCCAGGCGGTTTTTATTCAGGTCAGGCAGCCGAATGAATTGACTGGCCGAGCCTGTACGACCCGAGGCGCCGTCTCTGAGCACGGCGCGGAATTGATACGCCCCCGGCTTTTTGAGCTGAAAATCAGCGCGATAGGCCAGGCCCTCGGCCAGCGCCTCGCGGTATCGCTTCTCATCGAAATTTAGAACAAGGCGATGCGCGTTCAGGTCGGCCGTTACCCCTTCTTCATCGAAAGCGAAGGCGGCCAGGTCGAGGTTGAGCCGCTTCTGTCCGTCGGGGCCGTCTTTGAAAGTCAGCTTCGAGCAATCGATGTGGAAGAGCGCGCGAACGATAGGGCCTTCCTTGGAGGAATTGAAGAAGTAAGGGGTCATCCGCAGCGACAGATCGCGCGCGCCCAGCGGAGCGATCAGCGCAGAAAGAATCTGTTGTCCTCTTGTCTTGGGCGGCGCGGGCGGCGAGTTGTCGGGCTCGCTATCGCTGACGCCGAAAAACCCCGAGCGCGTGCGCACAGTCAATCCGGGTCGATTGACCTTGACCTTGATCGAATGACGGCGCCGGTCGAACTTCTCGCTATCGGGATCGAATCCGAGCAGATAGTAGCTCTGCTGATCGTAGAGCGCCTCTTCGATGCCGATGTTCAGATCGTTGGTGTTGACGACGGTGAATCCCCCGGTCTCGTGCGACACATAGTTCAGCCCTTCGAGCGCCTCCTGTGCGGTTTGCAGCGCGTCGGAGTGCGCTGTGGCGCTGGGGCGGCCCGCGACGTCCGCGCCGGGCATAAAGGGCTGCAATCCCTTCGCGTCTATCGAGTAGATGACGACGCTCGAACGGTTGGCCAGCTCGACCAGATTCTCCAGGCTTTGCAGGACCTGCTGGGTAGTATTGTCGTTATTGGTTTTGCTGTTGATGCGAAAACCGTCGGAGAGCAGGATCACGCACTTTCGTCCGGGGAAGTTGCGCAGACTGCGAACGACGAAGCTAGTCGCGCCGAGCGTGCCTGTGGTGAAGCTGGTCTCCTGGAACTCTGCGAAGCTGTCGGCCACGGCCTGTTGTTCTGCCTGTTGTTCGGCCTGCGCCGAGTCCATCTCGTCTGCGCCGCTGGTGTCGGCGAAGGTCGGCATCATGTCGCGGCTGAGCGGGTTCCACACCAATTTCTCGATGGCGGTGTAAAGGATGCGTTTGTCGCTGGTGAACTGTTCCAGCATTCCAAGGCCGGAGCCGGTCCGGATGATGGCGACCAGATCGCCGTCCTGCATCTGCTCGCCGACAAATTTCTTGAGCGTCTCGCGCGCGAGCTCCATGCTCGGAGGCGAGAGACCCATATCGTCCACGACGAAAGCGATGGTTCGCCGAACCTCCTCAGGCGCAATCTGTCGCGTCGGCATCGATTCCGGCGCGACGAGAAGGCCGTCATTCTTCTTAGCCGTAGGCTCGCGCCGCGCCGCCGGCAGGCTGATGTGAGAGAAATGGGTCAACTGTTGCTTCTTTCCGTCCACCAGCAGCTCGAAATCGCCCTCGGTCAAATCCTCGACGTGTTTGCCCTTCTTGTCGGTGACGACGGCGTCCACTTGCACAAGCTGCGTGGTGATGCGCACCACATCCTGCCCCTGAGGCGAGGCGGGCTGCGATTGCAGCGCCGGGACCTGCGGTTTGTTGGCCGGCGCCTGATGCGCGAATCTGGCCCCCGGAATGCCAATAACCAATACGCCTACAAGAATAAAAATGATCGGACGCTGAAATCTGGGCATACGCATCCTGGCGGCGATGGGAAGACATTTTCCTGGGGGCATATTTCATATGCCATATGCCATATTTCATATGGCATATGGCATATCAATTCCCAATTCTTACTTTGCCCTCTTCGCCGTGAACTCCTGTCCTGGTTGGTCTCCTCCCTGTCGGGTGCGCGTCATCTTGATCTCGTCTCCGGAGAGTTTCCCTTTGTAGAGAAACGTGATTTCGTTCCCCTGGAAGTTGAGCTTGAGCGTGAAAGAAATCTCGTCTCCGCTGATCTTCCCGTCGGAGATTGGATTGTCGCCCTGCATTCCCGACACGGTTCCCGTCAGCTTTTCCCCTTCCGCCTTGAAGGTGAAAGTCGTTTCGCGGGTTTGGCCGCCTCGTCCAGGAACCTGGGCGGTCCATTTGCCATCGACATCCGCTGCCCAGGCCAGCGACAAGGCGGCGAACACAAAACATACTGAGAGAAAAACGCCGGCCGCTGTACAAAAACAAAGACGCGAAGCCGAACGAAGGAAAGGAGGAGGAAACTTCGTCGCTTCGCGTCTCTGTTCAACACAGCAGCCATCGCTGACTGCCAGTTTAAAACTCACGTCCTTGTCAGCGGCGTGAGCGAATCGGAACTTTAATCACCTGACCGGCGCGCAATTTCGCCGAAGCGCTGAGCCGGTTAAGGGTGGCGATGTCTCGGACCGAGATGTTGTAGCGCCCGGCGACGTCACCAAGCGTTTCGCCCCGCTTGACCCTGTAAGTAACCATCTTCACCGAACCGCCGGCTGTGGCGGGGGCGATGGCGGCCGAGCCTTTGGCGTTGGCGAGAACGACATTACGCACGCCCGTGTTCAAAGGAATGATCACTTTCTGACCCGGCTTGATGCTTCCGCCGTTGACCTGCTGGATCGTGGACGCGGAGACTCCGGTCTTGCGGCTGATCGTCTCGAAAGAATCATTGGTCTGGGCGGTCAACATGCGCCAACTTGCGCGCTTTTCTGGAGGAACGCGCATGACGTAGTCATATTTCAGCGAAGGCTCGGGTTTGACAGAGAAGCCGTACTTTTCAGGGTTCTTGGCGATAAGGATCACTGCCAGGATATTCGGAACGTAATTGCGGGTCTCCTGCGGGATCAAACCGCGAGCATAGATCTCCCAGAAATCCGCGTACCCCGAACGGGCGATCGCGGAATCGATGCGGCCCTCGCCGGAGTTGTAAGCCGCCATCGCCAGCTCCCAATTGCCGTCATAGCGGTCGGCTAACCATTTCAGGTAACGGGCCGACGCGCGCGTGGCCTTTTCAAAGCTCGAACGTTCGTCGATGTAATAGTCCTGGCGCAGTCCGTAGCGGGCGCCGGTATCCGGAATGAATTGCCATAGCCCCACCGCCGCCGCCCACGAACGGGCGACCGGCGACCAGGCGCTCTCAACCTGACCCAGCCAGGCGACGTCCTGTGGAACGCCCTCTTCCTTGAAAATCTTCTGGGCCATTTCTAGAAAGCGGCCCGAGCGTCGCAGCCCCTGCTCCATCGTCTCGCGCCCACGGCCCAGGTAGTAATTGATGAAACTCTGGATCAAGGCGTTCGGCCTGAACTTGAAATCGAGCTTCGCCGCCGCGACGGCCTGTTGCGCCTGATCTTCGGTTGCGCCCTTCGTCTCTTCATCTGTCAGACTTAGCTTCGTAAGCTCGTCGAGCGGCGAAGGCTCAAAGACCTGTTGGCCGAAGCCGCGATCCGAGCTCGGCCTATCTTGAGCCTTGTTCGCAGCGCCTGACTGCTGCGAGTTGTCGCCATTTTGAGCGACGTCAGACACGGCCGGCCCGCTAGGCCCGGCCATCAGAGTCATCTGCCGTTGAAAAATGCGTTCGACCAGGTTCTGGTAATGCTGCTGCAGACGGGCGTCGGTGCGAACGTCGATGCCAGCTTCGAGCACGGTGTCAACGGCCCTGTCATATTCGCGGCGGGCCCTGTCGAAATTCCCGTCCTTGAAGCTAATTTCGGCGGACTGGAAATAGGCGTTTGAGCGTTCGATCACTCGTTGAATTTCCAGATTGCGATGCGACTGTTCGGCGGCTATGTCGGTATTGGCGCCACGCCCTTGAGCGTATACAGGTGGAGTATGAAGACAGTAGATCAGGGCTAACGAGAGGCATCCGGTCAAGAGGCTAGCCGAAAAACCAACGCGCGAGGCATGGGCTAGCCTACTTCTATGGGATTCAAGCATTCTTCCTCCGAAGTTTTCATTCCAGCGATGTCAACGGGGGCCGGGATGACTTGGGTTGGCGTCGATCACTATGTGCAAGTTTTCTACCCCGTGATTTTTCAAGTCTTCAAGTCCATGAAGAATTCATGGCTCAATTAGAAACGCCAACAACGCGGCGGATTGTAACTTTTACACTATACCCTAGTCAATCACGATTTCTGGGGGTTGTTGGGCGCCGTTTCACAGGCAAAACACCACGAAAGCCCTGCCAGACAGGGGCGCCAAGCGCGTGCGATTGACAGCCTTCATTGGGCCGTCGTATAAGCGTCGCTGTCGTCCTGCCAAATGCGCAGATGAAGTTTTCACTCAGGTCGTTTCAGCTCTTGCTCGCAATTCTCTGTTGCGCAAGTCTCCCGTCCGCCCTGGCGCAGCAAAAGAAATTCCCGACCTACACCGGCCACGTCAACGACTTCGCCAATGTCCTCGATCAACAGACCAAAGAGAAACTCGAATTGTGGCTCACCAATTTCGAGAATATGACCGGGACTCAGATTGCGGTCGTTACGGTCACGTCATTGGAGGGCCGCCCCATTGAAGAGTACGCCAACGAGCTTTACCGCGCCTGGGGCATCGGCGCGAAGTCCGGCGAACATAAGGACAAAGGGGCGTTGCTGTTGGTCGCGGTTCAAGACCGCAGGACCAGGCTGGAGGTCGGATACGGCCTCGAAGGCGACCTGCCGGACGGATTGGCCGGCGAGATCATCCGCAGGATGAGGCCCGGGCTTCAGCAGGGCAAATATTCTGAGGCCATGATCACGGGAGTTAGAACCCTGCTCGACACGCTGGCCGAGAAATGGAACGTCAACATTGCGGGCATTGAAGACCGCCGTTACGCCTACCGCGCCCCCGCTCAGCGCCCACTAGGCGGGGGCGCGGCAAGTCTGCTTTGTCTGCTCGTCGGGATAATCATCTTTTTCCTGCTCATCTCCGCCCTCTCCAAAGCCGGTCGCCGAGGCGGTGGCGGTGGCGGCGCGGGGAGACCAGGCGCCGGCGACCTGTGGTGGCTCTATCCGATCATTTTCAATCGCGGTGGCGGGACCTTCGGCGGCGGATCATGGGGCAATACCGGCGGGTGGGGATCGAGGGGCGATTGGAGCGGCGGAGGCGGTTGGGGCGGCTTCGGTGGCGGAAGCAGCGGCGGAGGCGGCGCCAGCGATAGTTGGTGAGTTTGAGAGGTAGGGGGCGAGTCTATGGATCATCACTTCGATGAATTGGTTTCAGGTTTACAGTCGGCGCAGGACGGGAATCTGGTGTCTGTCATAGTTTACGGTTCGGCGGTCGCCGGTCCCGGCAATCCGAAAAGATCGGACTACCAACTCCTGATCGTTACCGAGCGCCTTGCGGCCCGCGATCTGCGCGAGATGCGCCCCGTCATCAGATGGTGGACCGAGATGGGCTACGAGATGCCCGTTCTCATCACGGCCGAAGAATTCGGCGACTCGCTCGACGTCTTCCCGATCGAATTTCGGCTTATGAAGCGCGCCTACCGCACGCTTTACGGCCAGGACCTGCTCGCAGGGCGCGAGGCGTCGAAAGAACATCTGCGGTGGCAGACCGAACACGAGCTGCGTGGAAAGCTTCTGCGGCTGCGCTCGCTGGCGATGCCCGCCAGCGAATCATCCGATCAATTGGCGAGCCTGATGACCGAAAGCGTCGTGACTTTCGTGCGATTGATGCGTTCGGTCCCGGAGATAGTTGGCGAAGAGCCGCCGCTCGGAAGGCAGGCCACGGCGCGGCGAATCGGTGAGATTCTGAACGTGGACACCTCGCCGGTCGTCCGCGTTCTGCGGTTGCGTGATGAGCCGGCAGGATTGATGGAAATCGAAATTCAGGACCTGTTCGCAAGCTACCTCAATTGTCTCACGCGAGTGGTCGAGGCGGTGGACAATTTGTAGTCGCTCGGATTTCCCGACACTGAGCTTTTATAAATTCATCGGGAGTGGGGAGTGGGGAGTGGGGAGTGGGGAATCAAGCAAGTAATTTCTTTGATTCCCATTCCCCATTCCCCACTCCCCACTCCCCACTCCCGATATTTTTTTGAGGAGAGAGCAATGGGGAAAATAGGGCTGGTTATTCTGGGCGCGCTCCTGCTGTTGGCGCTGGTCGTCGTAGGCTGGGCCTTGGGCGGATATAACCGCTTGATCGAAAAGCGGAATCTGGTTGACAACCGCTGGGCGCAGGTCGAAAACAACCTGCAACGCCGCGCCGACCTGATCCCGAACCTGGCCAACACTGTCAAGGGGATCGCCAAGCTGGAGCAGAGCACCTACACGCAGATCGCCGAAGCGAGGGCGAAGATTCTCTCGCCGACGTCCACTCCCGAAGAAAAGATCGAGGCCAATAATCAGATGACTCAGGCGGCGCGCGACGCCGGACTATTGCCGGCAGGCGGAATTCTGGGGCCGGGCGGGCGATTCCTTGCAATCACCGAACAATACCCGCAATTGAAATCGGATCAGAGCTTCCTGCGGCTGCAAGACGAGTTGGCCGGAACCGAAAACCGCCTGGCCGTCTCTCGTAAGGATTACAACGACGCCGTAACCGATTACATTACGTCCAAACAACAATTCCCGACCGTGATCCTGGCGAGCCTCATGAAAGGCACATTCCCCGACAAGCCGTTCTTCAAAGCCGAGGAAGGCTCACGCAAAGCGCCGAGGGTGGAATTCGGCAAATGAGCTTATTGGCTAATGAGTTTGAGAAGCCGGCCCGCCAGATCGGCGTCGAGGGTTTTAAGCGTCTCGTAAGTGACCTTCGCGGCTTTCTGATCTCCGAGGTTCAAACAGGCTACGCCGAGATTGAAATGGGCCTCGGCGTAGCCGGATTTGATCTTCACCGCCTGTTTGAAAGCTTCGACGGCTTCCGCCCAACGACTGAGTTTGCTCAAAGCCACGCCGAGGTTGTAATGCGCCTCCGCCCAATCCGGCTTGAGCTTGATCGCTTGCAGGCAGGCGTCGATCTCTTCTTCAAATCGTTCCTGTTTTTCATAAGCCGCGCCGAGATTGAACCACGCGTCGGCGAATTCAGGTTTGAGTTTTACTGACTGTTTAAACGCGTTGGCGGCGTCTGCCCAGAGTTCTTGGTCGTTGTAGACCACGCCGAGGTTGAAATGCGCGTTCGCGTCTTCCGGTTTAACGCGGACTGCCATCTTGTACGATTCGACCGCTTCGCCAGGCTTCCCCGTCCTGGCCAGAACACCGCCGAGGTTATAATGCGCCTGAAAGAAATCGGGCTTGAGTTTCAACGCCCGCCTGTAAGCTTCAGCCGCTTCCTTCAACCGTTCCAGCTTTTCGTAAGCCACGCCGAGGTTATAGGTCGCATCTGCGTCCTCCGGAGACAGTTTGGTCGCCTGCTTTAAAGGTTCAACCGCATCTCCGCTCCTGTTCAGATTGACATAGGACCCGCCGATGTTGATGTAAGTCAAAGCCATATCGGGGTAGTCCTTGATAAGCTTCTGATAAATCTCTACCGCTTCCTGTTCTCGCCCTGCCTTGCTGTAAGCCACGCCGAGGTTGAACTTATCGCCCTGATTCGACGGTCTGAGTTGAACGACACGCTTGAACGCGTCGAGCGAATCCTGATGACTGCCGAGTTCACTGTAAGCAATGCCCATAACGCTTATCATCTCGGCGTCGTTCGGCTTGTCTCGTAGGTAACGCTGACAGAGTTTTACCACGTCCTTCCAGCGCTCCTGCTTCGCATACTCGCTGGCGAGTCTGTAGGCTTCCGCGTCCTTGCCCTGTTTTTGAACCTTGACCGCTGACATGCCAGTCGCCGCCATTGCAATGAGCAGAACGGCAAGGTTGATAAGTGAAACTCCGCATTTCGAATTCGCGCTCATATCTTTTATTCGCTTTCAATTGAGTCCTCGATCAAACGGAGGATGAAGTCGCCGTATTGATCCTTCATCGGCAGCTCGTAATCGACCTTGATACGTCGCCGCCTGGCGACGACTTCCTCGCCGGTCAGCGGATTGACCGCAGGCTTGTCGTAGACCTCCCAATAAAGCCCTATGCCGCGCTTCTGCCAGTTGGGCACGTCGTTGAAATTGACGCCGTGCTGAAAGAGCAACTCGTTCTTTTCGGCGACCGACATGCCTTCGAGTCGCTTCGTCGCCGCCGCGACCGACAGCCCTTCGCTCCGCAGCGTCCAGTAGCAGTGCCCGTTGAGCGCGTTCCGATGCGCATCCTCGTTGCGCCATCGGAAGTAGTCTTTGACCAGCCCGGCGTTCGGCAGTTGCGAGATGCGACAATCGAAGGCGGCATGCGCTCCCAGAAGCAGGGCGAACTTCGCGCTCGCCTCGCCGGCCAGGATCGAGTCGTACTTCCGCAGTTTGCGCCCGAAAGCGTCTTCTTGGGGATGGAACAGCAGCGAGATTTCGTCGCTCTGCGTGTAACCGTAGACGACCCGGAACCCGCAATTCATCAGGTGTTCGGTCGTCGAAACCATCATGTCTCTGAACCGTTCGTCGAACGGGGCCTTGAACTGATGAACCTCGCGCGTCAGCCGCGTGAACCCGCGCCCGTCAATCCGCGCGACCATGAACATCTCCGGCAGAACGCAGTGATCGAGCGCCGTCTCGTAAACGCGCATCTTTTCGTCAAGCTCGTCAAACTTCATCGCTCCACTCCATCACGATAAATTGGCCGCCCTCTGCGATCTCGACGTAAAACAACTGGTCAAACCCTTCATCAAAGCTCGGCAGCTCCAGTTTCCGGTACGCGCCAATGATTCCCTTTTCCGGTATCAACGCTTTTCCGCTGCGCTGACGGTTGCGTTCAAGCGCGGCTTTCAGGGTCGATTTGAAGTAATACCCGGTGACACTGAACCCGGCGGCCTTGGCCTGGCTGATGTAGCCGGCACGCCCCTGGCGGGTCAAGTTGGTGTTGTCAATCACGAACGGCTGCTTGGCCTCCAGACAAGCGGTCAGCAAAATTCTCTCGCGGTTGCGCGTCCTCAGCATATCCATGTTGATGCGTACGTGTGTGTTGAAGAATCGCTGTTGAAAGAATGTTGATTTACCGGTGGCTTGGATCCCAATAAAGATAATGGCTTCCATCAATAATCAAGATAGACGGCTTATTCTATAGTCATCTGGTTTTGTCTTAAATGTTTATGCGGATTATTTCGCATTAGGTCCTTACCTTCTTTGGCTCCCCGGCGGAGTCAGGCAAATTCATCGTGGTGTGCTCAACCGCGCTGGGACCAGAGTCCAGCGCCCATTGTCCTGGCGGCGGAGCCTGTAGCTGCGCTCGTCTATTTTCCACTTTCGCTACTGGCGTGTGGACCTGCACGGCGCCCTGTTGGTTGCTGCGTTCCGACAGCAAGCGGAAAGGGCTGCCAAGCAACAGGGTAAACAACCTGAGCGGGAGAATGCCGAAGAGCAGGTATAACAGAATAATGTTAATAGGGAATGCCAAAACCGCCTGCGCCCAAATCGTCCACGAATTACTCACTCGCCAGTCAAGGGCTTTGTCTCGAGCGCCGCCGAAGAAAAGTCCGGCGTAACGCGCAACCAACCTGTCGAAGGACTGGTCAGCTCTTGCAAGCAGGCTGCCTCCTCCGGGCGATAATGCTCTGGTCACTCTCTCCAGATTGACGCCGCATGTCGGGCAAAACCTGCGCCCCTGTGAGTCTTCTCTACCACAAGTCGGACAGAACATAGCGCTTCTCCTTGTTGTTGATTGACTTCGTCGTGTTGACCTACGAATTCTAGAACTTATGAGTTCATTGTTTAAGAGTCGCAAGCAGTCCAACCCGGGAGAGTCGGATTGAAAGAGTGTTTCGATCCGCAGCAGCGGCGCGTCAACTGCCTGAATCCGCGTCCGTCAATCCGCGCGACCATGAACATTTCGGGCAGAACGCAGCGATCGAGCGCCGTCTCGTAAACGCGCATCTTTTCGTCAAGTTCATCAAACTTCATATCTCTACTCTTTCATGATGAATTCGCCTTTCCACTTTCACTGATCGCTCAGCCAAACCAAAGAGTGCTTGGCGCCCAACTGCGGAACTCGTTGTTTCGGTCTCAATCCTTCAATCGCCACTATTCCCGCTTTTTTCCACTCAGCAACCCACTCTTTCAAATCGCTCTCCCAAACCAGAGGCTCTTTAAGGGCCAAACTCCAGGCGTCATCGTACGAAATACGACCTTCGCTTTGTAACGAATGCCTGACCTGCCCTTTGGCTTTGGTAAGATACCGCTCCCGCAGAGAATCAAAGTAATCACTGCTATGCAAGACCTCGGGTTCAAACAGTTCCGTTTGGCGTGTTCTCTTCTCTTGCTCTCTCTGATGGGCCTTCGCTCGAACCTGCTGCATTTCCGCCATTGCCTTCTTTTCAGCGTCTTTGAAAACCTCTACTCCCTTGACGTTTCTCGTAGCGTAAATCAGGTGAAAGTGGGTGCGATCAAATTGTGGATGCAGCACTATCGCCTTGGATGTGAATTTGAAGCCTCCTGTTCGCGCAACATTTTCAGCATACTCAGCGACCGCCGCGTCCTCTCTATCTCTCTTTTCAAGCCCTTTAAGCTTTTCCTTGAATGAAGTGGAGCCAAACAACTTGATGAAACTCTCCTGAGTCACCTCGTCAGGAGATTCAATGAAGCGGAGAATATGGCCGGTCATAAAATTTATCAGCGCTTCCCCTGGATCAAGCCGCAAAAGCGGCGCAATCTCATCCATTGCGAATCCAGTCCAGCCTGTCGGATCGATAAAAATGAAAGGAAACGATCTTGCGCCCCCCTCCCTGACAAAAGTGACGATGCCGTCTATCGCATCACGCAACTCACAGTTGCGCGTTTTAACCACCGCATCCTTGGCGTTATCAGCAAACTCCTCGAGCTTGGCGTAAGCGTCCGGATTCTTCTCCAGGAAAAGGCATCTCAGTTTGATAGACTTCCCCCTGGCGACGTGCTGCGCGCGCGCTGCCTGCAACTCTCTCAATGCAATTGAAAAAGAACTGTCTTGCAAATCTTCTGACTGCACATTCCACGGCCCGGAGAAACAATCAACATAAGTGATCGTGTCCCACTTAGACCCAATAATCATCGCAAATCGCTGGAGGTATTTTTGCAGGATCAAGTGTTTGATTTTGGTTTGTTCACGACGGACATATAAATCACTCTGGCTGAGGTCTTCTTTGCTCATACGTTCTCATCTCCAAAGCTCCACTGGGTAAGCCAGTTCAAAGTTCCTCACCAATTCTTGCCGTTTAGATTGATCCAAAATAGGCGTCAGGATGCGCTCGGGAAGCTCGTCATAGGTTTTATTATCCAAATGCCTTCCTCTCTCTTTCTTACGTACTCCTCCCCATTGCTTAAAAAAGAAAGGCACATCAGCTTGACGGCATTGTTTACGAATACGTCGAACCCAACTCGGTTGAATTGGCCTTGCGCCAACTCCGCTTTCACCTCCGACTATCACCCAGTCGACTCCTTCCAGATTTATCTCACCCAAATCCTCCAACAATGGCTCGACTGAGAGAAACCGCACACTAGCCGGAGTTTCGCGTAGATGATCAATTCGCGGAAAGCCATATTTGCGATTCTCAACGCTTACTCCCCACCAAATGTATGGATGCTCTGCGGCGAAACGCAATTTTGTGCAGAGAAGGTCCCGCATTCTCTCCGACCGCTTGGTCAGGACCTGATAGGTATGCCAACTCGCTCTGGCCATGACTTCAGCCACTGCGACGATATAATCATCGGGCACATCTCTGTGAAAAAGGTCGCTCATCGAATTAACAAATATCATCTTCGATCTTTGCCAGCGAATTGGCTCGGTAAGCTTTTCAGGTACAAGGCGCAAGTCAAAGCCTTGTTCATAAGGATGACCTTCAACTCCACGAAACCGTTCGGCAAATGTTTCGGCGTAACAGTGAGCGCATCCAGGGCTGATCTTGGCGCATCCGCGAATAGGATTCCAGGTAGCATCTGTCCACTCGATCTTCGAGTTGTCGCTCATTTCGGCGTCTCCATTAGTTTAAGAGGTGCCCGCAATCCTCAGTTTTAGTTCAACTCGACTGCTTCACTTAAACCGTTGGGGCAATTTTTGCTTGAGCGTAGATTTCCACACTTCAGCTACGTCGTCAAACGCCGATAAATCCCCGGCAACCGTTCCGGCAAACTCATCACGTCATCGATGATCGTGTACCCGACCTCGCCGTACAAATCCTTCAACTCGGCTTCGGACTCGCGGTCAATCGTGATGCAGAACGGCGTGATGCCAACGATCTTGGTGTGACGCAAGGCCATTTTGGTGTCTTCGCGGGCGTAGCGCGAATCGCCGTAATCGTGATCATATGGCCGGCCGTCGGAGAGCACGATCAGAAGTTTCGTGCGCGCGTCCTGTCGTTCAAGCTCGGAGGCCGCGTGGCGGATGGCCGCGCCGAGGCGAGTGTTGTTGTGGTAGGTGATGCCGCCGATCCGTTTTTCGACCTCGGGCGAATACTTCTCGCCGAATTTTTTGATCGAGAAGTATTTGACGTTGCGGCGGCCTTCGCTGGTGAAGCCGGAGATCGAATAGGCGTCGCCCACCGCTTCCAGAGCTTCGCTCATCAAGACCAGCCCCTGCTTTTCGATGTCGATGATCTTCTGCCCGGGCCGCGTGTAAGGCTGATTCGGATGGCGTGTGATCGTGCGCGCCGTGGATGAAGACATGTCCAACAGGAACGACACCGCGACGTCGCGTTCGCGGCGGACACGGCGGATGTAGAGGCGGTCGGACGGTCGGCCAGTGGTCTTTTTGTCCACGTAATGGTCAATGACCGCCTGCAGGTCGAAATCTTCGCCGTCCAGCTCGCCTTTGATCTTGCGCAGCGATTCGGGCTTGAGCATCTGGAACTGGTGACGGATCGAAGAGATCACGCCCGAATACCTGGCCCTGACCTGTTCGACGAAATCGCGGTGGCCGCGTCGGTTTTCGCGCTGGATCACGCGGCACCATTTCGCGCGGTGGTCGCCGAGTTCGCGGTCCCATTCGTCGTAAAAGAAGACTTCGTCGCCCTCCTGCAACTCCTGCTCGCTCGACTCGGCGTTCATCAACTCGTTGAACAGGTCGGAATCTGTCGGCAGAGTCTCTTCGATCTGTTGCGACCACTGGTTGAACAACTCGGGGCGGCGCTGCTGCTCGGCGGGCTGCCGCCGCTGGTCGTCGCCGCTCTGGTTCTCCTGCTGATCTTTCTCGCTTTCCTGTTCTTCCTGATCGGCTTCGGACTCGGACTCCTGCTGATTGCGGCGTTGATTGAGGAGTTCGTAGACGCGGAACGTGGCCATCAGCGTGTCGGCGACCGTGGCGTCGTCGCGGCGCAGGTAATCGGCGACGACACGTTCGAATTGGAAGATGATCTCGGCGTAAGCGCGCCGCGCCGTTTCGTCAATCACTCCGCCGCAGAGCGTAATCTGAAAGAGTATCTCGTAAACCGCCTGCTCGACGGTCAGGTCGGTGATTTTCGGACGTCGTTCGATCAGACGCGAGCGGACGAAATCGAGGTCGCGCCTGATGCCGCGATATACCGAGCGCAGCCGCCAATCGATCCGCCCGTTTTCGAGCGTAGTGAAGATGCGCGCGGCCAGCGTATGGTTGGGAAAACGGGATAGAACGGTCTTGTAATCAGCCGTCTCGATCTGAATCGGCTCCAGCTCGGGCCTGGCCCACAGCCCTAGATGTTCGGCGTTTGAATACTGGACGTATTCAGGGTTATTCAGGTCCTCGGCCAAGAGGCGTCGCTCCCGCTCCGTGAAATAGGAATCGATCTCCTGCAGGGCGGCGCGGACGTCCGGCGCGCCCATCGCGCGCGTGCCGAATTCGACCTGGCCCGAAGCGTGCGCGGCCAGCGCTTTGTAAAGTTTGAAATCCTCTTCCGGCGAGCCGAATTCGGCGACGACCGCCGGCAGTTGAATTGTGTGGCCGTCGTTGATCTTCGATTCTTCGGGAATGGAGCCTAGCGGCGCAATCAGCATTTCGCGCCCGGTCAGACCTTCAACGTAGAGCCTCAGCAGGTGGGCCACCGATTCCAGCGCGACGCCGTCGTGCGCGCCGCGCAAACTGTCCTGACTGGTCTTCGATTCGAGCGCGTAATAGGCCTGCGCCTTGCGCCGGTCTTCGCGGTGCAGACCCGCGCCTTCGCGCGCCCAGGCCTGAAACTGATCGAGCGAGGCCGCGGCCAACGCTCGCGGGCTGCTCTTGAAGCATTCGAGCGCGACATAAACGTTCTGCCCGGCGAGTTCTTCGACGACGTCCAGCACGGCGTTGACCCGTTCGGGCGCGCGTTTGCGCTGCGTGACGCGGATCGTGGCAAGCACCTTCGGCGTGAGCTTCAGAAAATCGTAGACGATCGCGTTGCCTTCGTCGGCGACTTTGCGCGTGACCCGGTTCCACTTCTCGAAGCTCGAAGCGCCGCCGATCTCGATCACCGAGCGCGCCGAGCGGAAATACTGTAGGGCCGTCGCCCCGCCGCGTTCGAGAAAGTTCGCGGTCTGCTTGCACAATTCGACGACGTCGGATTGGCTCTGAATAAAATCCAGCCCCTCGCCGACCGCCGAAAGGAACTCGGCCGCGGTCGCGCCGGTGCGCTGGGCGAAACTTTCGGCCAGATCTAACACTGCGTCCATTGGGGATTCTGGAGCCCCCGAATCCCCAATGGATTCCGGGGCCGTCGCGTCCGCGCCTCCGGAATCGAAACTTCGCAATGCTTTGAGGGCCTGAGGGGCGGCGGTTAAAACTTCGGTGCTATGTTTGACGGAGCGGTGCGCGACCTCGACCGCGATTTTGAAAAGGCGTGACGCGGAACGCTCTTCGCCGAGCGAGGCGACCATGCGCGGCGCGTTGCGGAAGGTCGCCAGGGCCGCAGTGGGCGAAAGCACGATCTGTTTCGAGCAGAGCGCGATCAGCAAAGACCGCAGGCGTTCGGGCAAAGCCGCCAGAACCTCGTTCGAGAAGCGGAAGAAATCGCCCGCCTCTTCGGCGCTGCTGAGCGCGACCTTGCGGCCCATCTCGGCCCACGCGCGCAGATCGTCGTTTTCCAGGAGTTGAGAGACCTCCTGCACGGACTTGAAAAAATCCATAGCCACCTTGGGCGACACGCTGATGAGCGACGCGCCGATATCCAACGTCACCCAGCCGCGCTCGTTGGGCTTGAGGCCCATCTTCATCGCCAGCGCCTCGACGGTGTTGCGCGTCAGGCCCCTCAGCAGCGATCCGGTCAATCCTTTGCGTTCGTCAGACATAATCAAATCACGGTCGTCACAATCTCCCGAATGCTCCTCTGCAATTCGGTGTCATCGGTGATCGGGCTGGCGATGCACACTTCGCAGGCGGTCACCGGATCTACGCCGCGCGCGATCATCTGGCCGGCGTAAACCAGCAGGCGCGTCGAGACTCCCTCTTCCAGTCCGTGCCCTTTCAGGTTGCGCACCTTCTCGCCGATCTTGACCAGATCGCGCGCCGTCGGCTCGCTGACTCCGCCCTCGTGGGCGACGATCCGCGCCTCGGCCTCGGCCGGCGGATAGTCGAATTCGAGCGAAAGGAACCGCTGGCGCGTCGATTGCTTCAGGTCTTTCAGCACGCTCTGATAGCCGGGATTGTAAGAAATGACCAGCATAAAATCGTCGGGGGCGTTTAGCAGAATTCCAAGCTTCTCGACCGGTAGAATGCGCCGGTCGTCCGTGAGCGGGTGTATGAGAACGATGGTGTCCTTGCGCGCCTCGACGACCTCGTCCAGATAACAGATCGCGCCGTGGCGGACGGCCGTGGTGAGCGGCCCGTCGCGCCACACGGTATCGTCGCCTTCGAGCAGATAGCGTCCGACCAGGTCGGTCGCCGACAAATCTTCGTGGCAGGCGACGGTCACCAGAGGCCGACTTAACTTATAGGCCATCGCCTCGACAAAACGGGTCTTGCCGCAGCCCGTCGGCCCTTTCAGCATGACGGGGAGCTTGGCTTTGTAAGCCGTCTCAAAGAGCATGACTTCGTCCCTGATACTCAGATAATAAGGCTCGCGGAGAATTCGATATTTCTCAATTGATTGTTCTCTTGCAATAATCGCGTCAGTGGTGTTTGCCATTGTCGTTAAAATCGTTCCTGTAGCGTTGATTCAGCCCGTGTTAGAATGACGCTCTATATTAACATCGGTAATCGGACTTTGTCAGTTGTTCGAATTTTATGATAGCAGTCGCAATGAGCGGAGGGGTTGATAGTTCGACCGCCGCCGCGTTACTCAAAAATCAGGGGCACGACCTGGTCGGCTTTTCTATGCAGCTCTGGAATCAGCGGCGCATCAACGTGGGGCCTGACGGCGAACCTCTGCCCAGCCGCTGCTGCTCGCTCGACGACCTTTACGACGCGCGGGTGGTCGCGTCGAAACTGGGCTTCCCGTTCTACGTCGTCAACCTCGAAGACGAATTCGAGCGCGATGTCGTGCGCCCGTTCGTGACCAAATACCTGAACGGCCTGACGCCCAGCCCGTGTGTCGCCTGCAACAGTTTTCTGAAATTCGACAAACTGGTCGAACTGGCCCAGACCGCCGACGCCGAGAAAGTCGCCACGGGCCATTACGCGCGCGTGACATTCGACGAAGCGCGCGGCCGCTGGCTGCTGCTGCGCGCCGTCAACCGCGCGAAGGATCAGTCCTATTTCCTCTTCGAGCTGACGCAAGAGCAGTTGAGTTACGCCATGTTCCCGCTGGGCGAAATGAACAAAGAGGAAGTGCGCGCTATCGCAGCCGCCGCCGGATTGCCCACCGCGCAGAAGCCGGAAAGCCAGGAGATCTGTTTCATTCCCGATGGCGATTACGCGCGCTTCATCGATCGTTATCTTGAAGAGGACAACGAAAGGCGCGCGAGCGAAAACGACCTGCCCGTGTTCAAGGGGCCGCCGATTCAGATCGACAACCTGGGCGCGCCGAAGCCGGTCCCGGGCGACATCGTCACGACCGCCGGGAAAGTGATAGGGCGACACCAGGGCATTCATCGCTACACCGTTGGACAGCGTCGCGGGATCGGCGTTTCATCGCCCGACCCGCTCTACGTCGTGCGGGTGGACGCGAAGAACAACCGCGTGGTGGTCGGATCGAGTGACGACCTGCTGAGGCGAGAGATGACGGTCGAACGCGTCAACTGGATAGCTTTCGTAGAATTGACCGAGCCGATCCGCGTCGCGGTCAAAATCCGCTCGCGCGCCGAAGAGGCTCAGGCCACGGTGTCGAAGCGCGAAGATGGTTCGGTGATTGTGATATTCGACGAAGCCCAGCGCGCCGTGACGCCAGGACAGGCGGCCGTGTTTTATGATGACGATGTGGTTGTCGGCGGCGGGTGGATTGCTTGAGACGGCTGTGATTGTCGTTTCGGCCACAGCGAACGACTTGAGAAATCATCTACCCATATTTTCCTCTCCTACATTTTCCTGTTTCAGTTTTGCCAACAGGAAAATGTAGGAGAGGAAAATATGGGTAGATGATTGAAGATGACACTCAGCGCGAATGAACGAACCCAAGCTAGAACTCACAAGCGAAGAGATGCGCAGCCTCGGCTATCGCATCGTTGACCAAATCGTCGAACATTTCGAAACCGTCGCAAAGAAGCCAGTGACGCATGTCTCGCCGCGCGTCGAACTCGAAGCCGAATTGCGCGAGCCGCTGCCCGAAGGGCCGACGCCGGTTGACACTCTGCTCGATCAATTGCAGCGCGTCGTCTGGCCGAACATCGGCAACGTCCAACATCCCCGCTTTTTCGCGTTTATCCCGAGTCCCAGCAATTTTGTCAGCGTCATGGCCGACGCGCTCGCCGCCGGATTCAATCCGTTCGCCGGAAACTGGCTCGAAGGTTCGGGGCCGGCGCAGATCGAATTGGTCACGATCGACTGGCTGCGCGAGATGTGCGGATTGCCAGAGACTGCCGGAGGGCTTTTCGTTTCGGGCGGTTCGGTGGCCAACATGACGGCTCTGGCAGCGGCCCGGCGGGCGATGCTCGACGAGCGGGGCGACGACGCCGTCATTTACTTCTCAGACCAGACCCACAATTCGGTCGAGAAGGCGCTGCGGGTTTTAGGCTTCGCGCGCGAGCAGATTCGCGCGCTGCCTTCGGATGAAGATTTTCGGCTGCCCGTCGAGTCGCTGCGCCGGGCCGTCGCCGAAGACCGCGCCGAGGGCAAGCGGCCATTCTGCGTCATAGCCAACGCCGGGACGACCAACACCGGCGCGGTCGATCCGCTCGATCAACTGGCCGATCTTTGCGAGCGTGAGAATCTTTGGCTGCACGTCGACGGGGCTTACGGGGCGGCGGCCTGCTTGAGCGAAAGAGGAAGAAAACTCATGGCGGGAATCGAGCGCGCCGATTCGCTCTCGCTCGACCCGCACAAATGGCTCTTCCAGCCTTTCGAGATCGGCTGCGTTCTCGCGCGCGACGCGCGGCTGCTCAAAAAGACCTTTAACACTATGACCGGCATTCTGGAAGACACCAAGCGCGCCGAAGAGGAAGAGATCAATTATTACGATTACGGCGTGCAACTGACGCGCGGCTTCCGCGCGCTCAAGCTCTGGCTTTCGCTCAAAACCTTCGGCGCGGCCGCCTTCCGCGAAGCGATCAATCGCGGCTTCGAGATGGCCGAGTTCGCCGAAAATATTCTGCGACAATCCGGCCGCTGGCGGATTGTCGCCCCGGCCGCGATGGGCATCATCACGTTTCGCTATGTCGCGGAAGGACGTTCGGAAATCGAGATCAACGACATCCATCGCCGGATGGTCGAGATGATGGCCGAAGACGGCTTCGCGTTCGCCAACTCAACTAACCTGAGAGGCCAAACCGTCATGCGCCTCTGTACCATCAACCCGCGCACGACCGAAGATGATGTTCGGGCGACAATCCAACAACTCGAACAGTTCGGACGTGAACTCCAAGACAGAATCAAATCCAGATGAACGAAGTCCGCGTTAAACTTCCGCTGAAAGAAGGTTTCCGCACACAGATCACCGCCGGCCAACACCAACTAATCGCCGACGAGCCGAAGGAGGCCGGCGGGACGGATGAAGGGCCGTCGCCATACGAACTCCTGCTTGCCGCGCTCGGCGCCTGCACAGCGATGACGCTGAAGATGTACGTCGAGCGGAAGAAATTGCCGGTAACCGACGTCGAAGTGCTGCTCAGCTTCGACCGCATCCACATTGACGACTGCGAATCGTGCGTGAAAGAGGAGCGATTGAATGACCAGGAGGTTCAGCACATCAGCCGGCTGATTTACGTCACAGGCGACGTGACCGAAGAGCAGAAAGAGCGGTTGCTGTATATCGCCGGACGCTGCCCCGTCCATGTTACGCTGCACAGCAACCCTCACGTGGAAGACGCCTTGATCGTCAGAAAGGTATAGCGATGAAACTCATCACTGATTCGATTTCGCTCTCGACGCGCGGCGACGCGGACATCATCGACATCACGCCGCAGGTCTCCGCGCTGCTCGGGCGTCACGGATTCACCCACGGCCAGGCGCTGGTCTTCGTTTCGGGTTCGACCGCCGGAATCACGACGATCGAATACGAACCCGGATTGCTCAAAGACATCCCCGCCGCGTTTGAAAAGATCGCCCCGCAGAATGCGCGCTATCACCACGAAGACACCTGGCATGACGGCAACGGCCATTCGCACGTGCGGGCGGCGCTGCTGGGATGCTCGCTGACCGTGCCGTTCAAGGACGGCCGGTTGCTGCTCGGAACCTGGCAACAGATTGTGTTGATCGATTTCGATAATCGACCGCGCAGGCGCGAGGTCGTTGTGCAGATGTCGGGGGAGTGAAAAAGAGAGTCAAGAGTAGAAAGTTGAAAGTAGAAAGTGTGGAACTTCTTTTTCCACTTTTACTTTTTACTTTTTACTTTTTACTTTCTTACTCATATCGCAGCGCCTTGATCGGATCGACCTTGGCCGCGCGCATCGCCGGATAGATGGCCGCGATGAGGCTGACGACGATTGCGAACACAATCGCGCCCGCAGTGAGGTACCAGGGAATTGAGAAGAACTCGATGCGCCTGACCGTCTGTCCCACCTGCTTCAATATCCATCTGTTGGCGAGCGTGTCCGCCAGGCGGTCAATCCCCCAGCCGCCGAGCACGCCCAACGCTCCGCCGGCCAGCCCGATCAGACTCGCTTCGACGAAGAAAATCCGCATGATCTCGCCGTCCGACCCGCCGATGGCCTTCATGACGCCGATTTCGCGCGTCCGTTCGCGGATGGACATGATCATCGTGTTCGAGATGCCGAACGACGCGACCAGCAGCGAGATGCCGCCGATCAGCGCCAGCGCGCTGTTGACGATCAGGAAAACTCGTTTGATCTCTTCGATCTGATTGGTAAGGCTCCAGACGTGGAAGCCGCGCTTCTTGATCTCTTCTTTTACGCTCTCGATCTGGGCGACGTCTATGACGCGGACCTCGGCGTTTTGATAGCCGGTGTCCCCGGCGAGGAACTCGCCGATGCGCGACATGGGGTCGCGATTGGCGTCGCGGAACTCCTTCGCCTGGTCGAGCGGGATGAACATGTCGGTCTCCATGAAGTTGTTGATGTCGAAGCCGTCCTCGGCTTTCAACACGCCGACGACGCGATAAACGAGTTCTTCATACTGAGCGCCGAATTCCGACGCGAAGTCGCCGTTTTCACCAGACGAGGCGTCGATGATCGGGATGCCGAAGACGGCGGAAGGCGTGGCGTCCTGCTCGCGGGGGATCAGGAAGACGATATCCTTGCCGAGAATCCCGTTCGCCTCTCGCGCCCGCTCATCTTCCGACCTGGTCGGCGCCATCTGGAACGGCCCGCCGGGTCGGCGGCGGCGATTTCCGTTGGGCTTGTTCTTCGACCTGACCCAGGAGACGAACCTTTCGGTGACGACCGCCTCGCGCGCGGCGGCGGCGGTGAAGTGATGGCCCGCGAGGAATTTTTTGAACCGCGGGTTGTATTCGATCGATAGCGGCGCCCCGCCGATGAAGGCGCGGCGCGTCCGGCCCTCGAAGCGCACGTAATTCGAAAAACTGAAATTCGGCACAACGTATCTGACGCCGCTGAGGCCCTGCAATTCGGCGATGGCCGCGTCGTCGAGCATACGCGTGGGCGTCGGCGACGGCTCCGGCGTCGACGACGCGGCGCCATCAGATTTCTCCCCGTTCGACTCGCCGGCGCCGTTGTCGTTCGCCGCCCCATCCTGGCTCTGATCCCGCATCGCCAGCAGGGCGTCGGTCCCCGGCCCCATCACAGTGATCGAGGTGAAGAGGTCGATCCGGGCCAGCGCGTCTCTCAAGAGGTTGTTTTGCAAGCCCAGCCCGAAGCTGACCATCGTGACGATCGCCGCGACGCCGACGACTACGCCGATGACCGTCAACGAGGTTCTCAGTCTGGCCTGCCGGAGATTGCGCCACGCGAGCGCGATGATGTCGGCGAATTTCATACGATCAACCCGTAATTACCTTGCCGTCTTTAAGCCTGATGACGCGCGTCGCGAATCTGTCCGCCAGTTCCCGATCGTGCGTCACCAGGACGATGGTTTTGCCGTCGCGCAGCCGCATTTCGTCCAGCACGCCCAACACTTCGGCGGCGCGGCTGCTGTCCAGATTGCCAGTGGGTTCGTCCGCCAACAGGACTTGAGGTTCGTTGGCTATGGCGCGCGCGATGCTGACGCGCTGTTGCTCGCCGCCCGAAAGCTCTGAGGGGAGGTGGTCGGCGCGCTTCGACAACCCGACCCGGTCCAGCAATTCAAGCGACAGCCTGCGCCGTTCGCCCTTGCCCAGCCCGGCGAACGCCAGCGCGAGCGCGACGTTCTCGCGCGCGGTCATCGTCGGAATCAGGTTGAAGCTCTGAAAGATCATCCCGACGCGGCGAAGGCGGTAGCGCGACATCTCCCACGACGAGAGCGGCTCAAGGCTTTGGCCGTCGAAGAGAATCTCGCCCGAGGTCGGACGGTCGAGACCGCCGAACAGGTTCAAGAGCGTCGATTTCCCTGAACCGCTCGTGCCGAGGATGGCCACGAAATCGCCGCGTTCGACGGCCACTGAGACTTCGGCGAGCGCGCGCACGGTCTCGGCCTTCATCCGATATTCACGCGTCACGTTGCGGGCTTCCAGAATCGCCATTTCATTATTTGCGCAGCAGCCAGAAGACCAGCGTCAGCAGCAGGCTTAGCAGCAGCATCGTCATCAGCGGGAAGTAGACTCTCACAGAGCCGCTGCGGTTCGACCAGCTGAAGTCGCCGGGCAGACGCCCGAGGCGCAGCCACGTCAGCCTGTCGCCGAGCAGGAACAGCGCGCCGATGACGACCAGCGCCACGCCGAAGATGATCAGCAGCTTGCCGAACGGGGCCATAACCAATTAACAAAACTCGGTCGCGTTGAAGAAATAACTCAATTCGATTTTCGCGTTTTCAGGTGAGTCAGAGCCATGCACGGCGTTTTCGCCGACGTTCTTGCCGAAGTCGCCGCGAATCGTGCCTTTCGGCGCCTTGGTCGAATCGGTCGGCCCCATCAGATCGCGCCAGGCCTGCACCGCGTCGTCTTTTTCGAGCGCCATCACGACGCTCGGGCCGCTCGTCATAAACTCTACGAGCTCGCCGAAGAAGGGGCGCTCGCGGTGCACGGCGTAAAAACCTTCGGCCACCGGCCTCGACATATGCAGCATCTTCATCCCGCGGATTTTGAAGCCCTTGTCGGTGATGCGTTGAATGATTGCGCCAGTGTCGCCCGCGCGCACAGCGTCGGGCTTGATGATTCCGAAGGTCATCGTGGGATCGTCTGACATAGCTCTCCTTGAATTAATCAATTGTGAGTGGGGTAGGGAGTAGGCCCTCATCATAGCAACTCGATTTTCATGCCGTCAAACACGACGTTCGAGATGGAGAATTGGGAGTGAGGAATGGGGAATGGGGAGCAGTATTTTTTCCCCACTCCCCACTCCCCATTCCCCGCTTTTTTGTCCGGTCCTTGCTCTCGCCTGCGAGTTCCCGCGACGTGACGCCTACCGAATGCGGAGAGCGCGGAACCAACCGATGCGCCGGCTCGAAAATTTCAGGGCCTCGCCTGCAAGCTTCCGCGCAGCGCCGCGTTCTGACAACGGAAGGAATTGAAGAGCGCGGAACCAAACGCTCTCGTCAGGCGTCCAAACAGCCGAATCGCGATTTGTCAGTTGATTCGTGAAGTGTCGATCTTTGCGTCACGACGTGACGCGTAGGAGTAGTGTGTCAATGTCAACGGAATGGAGAAAAAAGTGATGAGACGAACATTCTTGCTCTCGTTGATCTGCGCGACGGCGAGTTTTCTGACCGTTGCGACCGCGTTCGTCGCCCTCAGCCCCGCGGCCAATTCCGGCGTGGTCGAGGCCGCGCCAGGCAAAGTCACGCAGGGCGCGCTGCAGGTGATGGGCAGTGATGGCCAGCCTCGCGCCGAGTGCCCGCTTAAACATACCGACGTCAAAGCCGAAGTCAGCGGCCAACTCGCCCGCGTCACCGTCACCCAGGAGTTTCACAACCCGTTCCGGGATAAGATCGAAGCCGTTTACGTCTTCCCGCTGCCGCAGTCGGCGGCTGTTGACGATATGACGATGATCGTCGGCGACCGCACGGTTAAAGGCAAAATCAAACGCCGCGAAGAGGCGCAGGCGATCTACGAAGCCGCGCGCGAAGCCGGCCAGACCGCCGGCCTGCTCGACCAGGAGCGCCCCAACATCTTCACGCAATCTGTCGCCAACATCGTCCCCGGCGCTGAGGTGAAGATCACGATCAGCTACGTCGAATTTCTGCGGTACGAGGAAGGGACGTATGAATTCGTTTTTCCGATGGTCGTCGGCCCGCGCTACATTCCGGGCCAGCCAGTCGGGAAGCAGGGAGGCGGATGGGCGCCGGACACGAACAAGGTTCCCGACGCGTCGCGCATCACGCCTCGGGTCGCTCCAAAAGGCATGCGCGCGGGCCACGACATCTCGATCGAGGTCAAACTCGACGCCGGCGTCCCCATTGACGGGTTAAAGTCCACGCTCCACGAAGTCGACGTCGCCAGTCCGGACAATCATCGCGCCGTCGTGCGGTTGAAAGACCGGGCGACGATTCCGAACAAAGACTTCATCCTCAAATTCGACGTCGCGGGCAAGAAGATTTCCGACGCGGTCATGACTCACCGCGGCGCGCAGGGCGGCTTCTTCACGTTGATCCTGCAGCCTCCGGAGCGCGTGACCGCCGCCGACGTCACGCCGAAAGAATTGGTCTTCGTGCTCGACACTTCCGGCTCTATGGAAGGTTTCCCGATCGAGAAGGCGAAGGAGACGATGAAGCTCGCGCTCGACAATCTCTATCCCGAAGACACCTTCAACCTGATCACATTCTCCGGCGACACTCACGTTCTGTTTCCTCAGCCGGTCCCAGCGACGCGAGAAAACCTGCAACGGGCGCAGCGTTTTCTCGCGTCCCGTCAGGGCTCGGGCGGGACCGAGATGATGAGCGCCATCCGCGCCGCGCTCGCCCCGTCCGACGAACAAGACCACGTCCGCATAGTTTGCTTCATGACCGACGGGCAAGTCGGTAACGACATGGAGATCATCTCTGAAATCCAAAAACACCCGAACGCGCGCGTTTTCGCGTTCGGCATCGGCTCGTCGACGAACCGATTCCTGCTGGACAAAATGGCCGAGCACGGTAGAGGCGAGGTCGAGTATGTAACGCTGGAGGATGACGGCTCGGCCGCGGCGCGGCGCTTCCACGAACGCGTGCGCAATCCGCTGCTGACCGACATTGAGATTGATTGGGCTGGATTGCCCGTCGCCGATGTATATCCGAAGCGCCTTCCCGACCTCTTCAGCGCGAAGCCGTTGATCCTGACAGGGCGATACACGTCGTCGGCGCGAGGCGTGATTCGATTGCGCGGCAATTTGGCAGGCCAAAATTTCGTTAAAGAGATTCCAGTCGAACTACCAGAATCGCAAACCGAACATGACTCGCTGGCGACGCTCTGGGCGCGCACGCGAATCGATGACCTGATGAGCCAAGATTACGCCGGAATACAAAATGACGATCATCAGCCGGACGTGCGCGAATCGATCACTCAGCTCGGGTTGGAATACAGGTTGATGACACAGTTTACCTCGTTCGTCGCTGTTGAAGAGATGACTGTGACCGACGGCGGCCAGCCGCGGCGGATTGACGCGCCGGTGGAGATGCCGGAAGGCATGAGCCACGAGGGAGTGTTTGGATCGCTTGAGTCGTTAAGGGGAGATTTGAGTACTGTTCAACAAGTACTTGGCCTCCACGATTTGGACGTCGCTGGCTTTTATATGAGGAGAGGAGAGGCGGCGAAATCCAGGCGCGTAGCTAGCGGCAGTGGTCACGGCAAAGGCTCCGGTATCGGCCCGGGCAGAGGCACAGGCTACGGCCCTGGTGATGGAGGCAATGTAGGAGGCGCTCCGGCGCAACCGGGAGGTGGAAATGCTCTCCCACCTCCGCCACCACAGCCCCCACCTCCGCCGCCATCCAAAGGCGTCCCGCCACAGGCGTCGCTTAACCAAAACCTCAAAGTTCCCAGCAGCGTCTTGCAAGGCAGCGCGACCAAGAAAGTTCAGCCTGCTTACCCGGCGATAGCCAAAGCCGCAAGAGCACAGGGCGCCGTTCAAGTCCTGATCACCGTCGACGAGAATGGCGAAGTAATCGACGCGCGGGTCATCAACGGCCATCCGATGTTCCGCGACGCCGCCCTCCAGGGGGCGAAGCAATGGCGCTTCAAGCCCACGGAATTGTCCGGCAAGCCGGTGAAGACTCAAGGAATCCTGACCTTCAACTTCGATCCGGGCAAGACCGTTACGTCTGGCGAAACCGTACCGATGACGCCGTTGACAGAAGAGCAGCTCAAACAGCAACTGCGAGCCAAGTTGCATCCGGCGGTCGCCGCAGTGATTGAACGATTGAATAACAAAGACGCGAAGCCTGGCGCGGAAGAATTGAAATTCACGCGTGACGGCAAGGCCGAGATTCAAGTCTGGCTCACGGACAAGTCGGCTGAGACCATCGGGCAGTTGAAGAAGCTCGGCTTCGAAACGCTACTCGACCCGCAATCGTCGAAATTGATCATCGGGCGATTGCCGGTAGAGAAGCTCGCGGCGTTGGTTGAGCTTCCTGCGGTGAGATACATCGCGCCGCAGACCAGATAAGTTCGTAGTCCCGCCTTCAGGCGGACGGGGTTCGGACGCCAAACCTTTCCGCCTGAAGGCGGGACTACGGACCATGTCGCGCACCATCCATCCTTCTACTATTCGGACCCATTTTCGCGCATGTAGGCGTTAAGGCCCTCGTCCGCCGCAATCAAAATCGCAGCCATTTTTTTGGCGCTGGCGGCTTCTTTTGTCAGTTTGTTCTTGGCGGTCGAGTCCTTGGCCTTTCCAGCCTGTTTTTCAAGTTTGACTGATTTGGCGGTGAACAGGCCGGAGGCGGTTCTAAGCCCGTTTTGGGCGATGATGATGATGGTGGTTTCTTTGTCCATGTGAGTGTTCTCCTTGGTGTGCTGCGTTTTCAATTCGGGCGAGCAGCCGCCCGCGTCAGGCGAGCGACGAATCAGCGCTTGCTGAGAATGGCTCAGGCCGGCAGAGCCTCGATCAATCGGTCGATCTCTTCCCTCGTGTTGTAAAAATGGGGCGAGATTCGCAACCGACCTAACCGGGGCGTGGTGATGATACGACGATTGTTCAAAAGATGATAGAGTTCCTGGGCCGAATATTTTTCGTGGCGGAGGCAGATGATCGCCGATTTCTCTCCGTCCCTGCGCGAGCTGGCCACGCGATAGCCGCTATCCATGAATCTTTCCCGGAGGCGTTCGCAAAGATAATCGCCGAGACCGAGCAGATGGCTTTCGATCTTCTCGAGGCCGATTTGCAGGAACAATTCAATCGCCGCGCCTAAGCCTGCCACTCCCGCGGTGTTCAAGGCGCCGGCTTCGAACCGTCTCGCGCTGGGCGCGTAAGGCTGATCGTAGTTCAAATAATCTTCGGGGTTGTTCACGGAGAGCCACCCGACCAGGGTCGGCTTCACTCGCTCCATGGCGCGGCGGGAAACATAAAACAGCGCGACGCCTTCGGGGCCTAGCAGAAACTTGTGGGCGTCCGCAGAGAGCGCGTCTATCGCGCAGGCCTCGACGTCGAGTGCGAGAGCGCCCAGGCCCTGGATCGCGTCGACGACGAACAGAACGTCGCGCTCTCGGCAGTGACGGCCGATCGCGGCCAGGTCGTTGCGAAACCCGCTGGCGAATTCGACGAAGCTCAAGGCTACGACGCGGGTGCGGTCGTCGATCAGGTTCAGAATCTCTTCGGTCTCAAGGCGGCAATCGCGCTCGCGCGCCATTTTCACCTCGACGCCGAACTCGCGCTTGATCCGCATCCACGGGACGACGTTGGCCGGGAATTCGCAATCGGCGGTGACGATGTTGTCGCCTTCGCGCCAATCGACGCCGTTCGCGATCATCGCCAAACCCGCCGACGTGCCGGGCGCGAAGGCTATTTCGTCCGGCTTGGCGTTGATCAATCGGGCCGCCAGCTCGCGCGTTCGTTTGATCGTGGCGAGCCATTCGTGGTAATGGACCGCGCCGTTCTCCATCACGTCGCGCGCATGTCGTTGCATCCGTTCGTAGACAGGGGTCGAAATCGGGCAGACCGCCGCGTGATTGAAGTAGACGTAGTTTTGAGTGACGGGAAAAAGTTTGCGAATTTCAGAGTTCATCAGAGAAGAAGAGCGCGGTACGGTACCGGGAGCGGTAGCGACCGGGTCGACGGCGCCCGGTCGCTACCGCTCCCGGTACCGTACCGCGGTTTAAAGTTTGAAACAGGTTCTCACCTCGCCGACTTCGATCTTGCTATGGTTGAAGATGGTCGCCTGCGCATAATGCGCAAGCGCCGCGAGTTGGGCGTCATCGAGCAATCCGAGCTGCCGCAATGTTTCGATCACCACGGGGTCGCGCGCGCGGCGGATGTCTCCGTCTTCGATCTTGACGGCGATGCCCAGCCCCTTAGGGTAACGCTCGTTCGGCTTCACGCCCAGCAACTGCGCCCCTTCGGCGCCGACTTTTGAAATAATCTCGCCTTTTGCGACGAGCATCAGGTCGGTGTCGAGACGGTCACGCGTCCCACCCACCATTTCGGGATATTCGATCATCGCGCTGACCACGGCGCCGGCGGCCTCGGCCATTTCCGGCTCGAGTCCGGCGTGTCTGGCGCCGGCGAGCCGCGCGTAACTTCGCGCCATCGCCTCGACGCTCAGGCCGAAGACCGGAGCGCCGCACCCGTCGACCGCTACCTTGATTTCGTCAACAGTGACGTCGGCGAAACGCGCGAGCGTCGTTCGAATTCGCCGTTGAATCGGATGATCGGGGTCGAGGTAATTATCTACTGGCTCGCCGACGTGTTTCGCAACCGCGAGCATCCCGGCGTGTTTGCCCGAACAGTTGTTGTGCAGCGCGCGAGGCTCCGCGTTTTCGGCGCGAAGCCGCCTCGCGGAAGCGTCGTCAAACGGCATGTGAGCGCCGCACTTCAACGCCGATTCGTCCAGCGTGATTTTGTTCAGGATTGAAAGGACGGTTTCGAGATGGGCGCTTTCGCCGCTGTGCGAGCCGGTGATCACGGCCAGTTCGCGCGGGGTGAGTCCGTAACGCGCCGCCGCGCCGCTCGTGATGATCGGGATTGTCTGAAAGGGTTTTGCGGCTGAACGAAACCAGGCCGGCGTTTTGATGTCGCCAAGGCTCGTGACAACAGCGCCCGAGGCGTCGACCACTGCGATGAATCCGCGATGGCGCGACTCAACCAACGAGCCGCGCGTGACTTCGACCAGAGGCGGCGGAGGATCGAGGATCGAGGATCGAGGATCGAGGATCGAAGTCTGATTGCCCGATTTCTTCATAAGCCCGATGATAATCGAGCCTCGCGCAAAAGAAAATCGGCCACTAAAAACGAAGAGGGTCGAAGGTCGAGGATTGAAAATCGCATTTTCAATCCTCGACCTTCGACCCTCTATCTTCGATCCTCGATCTTCGTTTCTACAGCTGGCTGCGACGCTTCTTGCCCCAGCGTATAACATGCAGTTTTATGCTGCGGCGTCCGAAAACTCGCGCCTCGCGCGTCGAGGGAAGCCAAACATCAACGATCTTGCCTTTGATCAATCGGCCGGTGTCTTGAACCGTGTAAACGCCGGAATATCCGGGCGTGAGGATCTGCACGACGGAGCCGATCGGGATCACACGCGGATCGGCTGCGATCACTCCGTGACGCACATAGATTCCGCTGGCGGTGATTCCGCGCAGCGCATAGGCCGTCGCCTGGAAGCTCGCCGGAGGTCCCAGAAGCTCCATGCTCGGACTGGTAAACAGGCTGCCTCTCAATTTTGATTCGCTCGGAATGATTCTGAACCGGATTGAAGGATTGTTGAGCGAGATTTTAGGCTCTGCGACTGCGGCGCGAATCATGGTCTCGGCTCCGGCTTCGCCCGCGATCCTGTTCCGAGTCGCAAGGGGCGGAATAGCCCAGGAACGCCCCCTGACCTCAGCGTTTACATCGCTAGCGGCCCTGCTTGCAATTATGTCCGGAGCCCTCTCCGGAGCCTTCCCAGAAACCAAAGATGACTTCGGCTTCAATACCGGGAACGCAAGCGCGGCGTAAGTCTTATCTGAAGTATTCTCAGAGACCAGAGGCGCTTTGCCATTCAATTTAGGTTTACCGGGTTTGCCAATATCGAGTGATTCAGATGGGGAAGAAGTGATTCCGGAAGTTGCGGACGGCTGCAGTGATTGAGCCTGTGGAATCGCTGGATTCTGAGCTTGGACTCCCAATTGAAAGAATGTAGTTATACACGCTATTCCCAAGGTTCTGTTAAAAGAGGAGCTCATAGGATCAATTCTTCTCCTTGTTAGTGGTTGAAGAACAACTTCAAATCAACGTTCTCCCAGTGTTGATCAGACACCTTCAAGCTTGACCAAAATTCTTTCAATGACGGAATTCCATCATTGATCAAGCGAGAACTTTTAAGTTGATTTGCAATCTACTCATTAATCATTGACCTGCGGTGGCGCAACGGCGCGGATTATATAACCGAATTTTTGAACACCGGCGCCCCATTTCGAGTGGCGACTTAACACGCGCCTCAAACCAGATTTAGGAGGGAAAAAAATATTGTGAGGCTATTGACAGTTGAATATTAAGACCACTTATTGAACGAAAAAGATACAAAAACAGCTAACTGCTTTGTATCGTCTTTTACGCCATTTTTCGCGCTTTTGGGACACTTTTTAGGAAAAATTAGAACACCAAAGGGTGGAGAAATTCTCTAATTATTGCCTCAGTTGTTATGGTATTGCGGGAATTAAGTAATAAGAGGCTGCAGTAACGATGGGAAAATGTCTGATCATCATCTCAGCCGTTAACGGCGCCGCACTCGCAAGCAATCGGCTACGCGAACTAAATCGAAACAAGTAACTTTAGGACAATAGCCACAGAGGACACAGAGAACACAGAGCAGGAAAGCGCTTCAATCTGGTTCTCTGTGTTCTCTGTGGCCTCTGTGGCTGAATCATTTATCCCAATGTTTGTTGTTCTGATTTAGAGAAAATGTTTGATCATCGCTTCAGCGCGGCCAGCAATTCATCGCGCGACACGGCGGCGACGCCCACTTTACCCACGACGACGCCGGCGGCGTGATTGGCGATAATCGCGGCTTCGTTCAGCTTTGCGCCTGACGCGAGCGCGAGCGCGAGCGTAGCGATCACAGTGTCGCCGGCGCCGGTCACGTCATAAACTTCGCGCGCCGTGGTTGGGATGTGCGCCATCTCTCCTTCCGCGCCGAGCAGGCTCATTCCGAGTTCGCCGCGAGTGATCAGCACATTTTTGCAGCCGGTCAGATCGCGAATCCGCCGAGCGGCCGCTCCCAAGGACGACTCGTCAATGATCTCGACGCCGCTGGCGCGTTCGGCCTCGCTCTGATTCGGCGTGATCACATCGACTTCGCGGTAGTGAGCGAAGTTTCTGATCTTCGGATCGATGCAGACCATTTTGGCCCGCGATCGCGCCGATCCGATCACCGCGCCCAGCACGCGCGGCGTCAGCAAGCCTTTGTCATAATCGGAGACGATCACGGCGTCGGCGCTCGATATGGCCTGGTTGAAGGCGGCGATTATCCGGTCTTCGACGCCGCTTGAGACCGGCGAACGATCTTCGCGGTCGGCCCGAACTATCTGTTGGTACTGGCGTCCGCTGTGCGCGACGACGCGCGTCTTACGCGTGGTCGGGCGGAAGGCGTCGGTGATGACGCCGTCAACCCGGGCGTTCCGTTCAGCGAAGCGGTCGCGCAACATCTTCGCCGCTTCGTCAGCCCCGACGACGCCGATCGGGACAGCGCGCGCGCCGAGTTCCAGCAGGTTCGAAACGACGTTGCCAGCCCCGCCCAGATGCCAGGTCTCGCGTTTGACCTCGACCACCGGCGCCGGGGCTTCGGGAGAGATGCGGCGCGCCTCTCCCCAAATGAATTCGTCGAGCATCAGATCGCCAACCGTGACAATCCGCAGGTCGGGGAATTTACCGATGATTTGTTGAGCGCGTTGATAGTCCATTTTTTATATCGGGGCAGCGGAGATTGATACAAGCCACGAAGAATCGAGGATCGAGGATCGAGGATCGAGGATTGCGCCATTCGCGCAAGGCGATTCTCCATCTTCAATCTTCGATCCTCTATCTTCCATCTTCAATCTTCGATCCTCGATCCTCTTTCTGTCTGTAACTGATCAATTGCCTTCATCACCTGATCCACTGTGATCGACCGGATGCATTCGGGTTCGTCGAATGCTTCGCAGGTGTACATTGCGCAAGGATTGCACGGGAAATAGTTTTGAACCAGTGCGGACGGCGCGCCCCACGGTTTCCACCGAACCGCGCTCGCCGGGCCGAAGATCGCCACCAGCGGCGTCTTGACCGCCGCCGCAATGTGGGCCGGGCCGCTGTCATTGCCGACGAAGAGTTTTGCGCCCGCGATCACCGCGACCAACTCGCCGACGCCGAGCGAACTCAAGCAGGCCAAATGATGTTTCGAGGCGGCCTGTGTGTCGGCCAACTGCGCCCGCTGCTCTGCGGTCGGCGCTCCGGTCATCACGATTTGAAACCCTCGCGCGACGAGAGCGCCGGCGACCGCCGCATAGCGCTCCGGCGGCCAGCGTTTGGTGTAAAACTCGTTGGTCGGCGCGAGCGCGACGTATGGTCTTTCGGGGTCGACGCCGGCCTCGCGTATCACGGCGAACGCTGATCGGCGAAATTGCGGCGCGACGTATAAGCGCGTCGGTTCGGGCTCGCCGCCGGGCAATCCGAGCCATTTGAACTGCCCGAACTGATACTCGACTGTGTGAAGGTCATTTCTGCCCAGAATCTCTTCGGCGGGCGGGATTCGCAGGTTGTACGCGTAGCCGCCGCGGAAATGGCCCGCCCCCACACGATGTCTCGCCCCGCTCAGGAAGGTCAGTTGCGCGCTGGTCGGACCGCCATGCAGATTGATCACCGCGGCGAAATTGCGGCGGCGGATCTCGCCGACTACGCTCAAACGCGCGGCCAATGAACTGCGACGGTCTTTTTCGCTTCTGGGCAGCGGGATGACTTCGATTTGAGGGTCGGCGGCGTAAAGGTCCGCATAAGTCGCTTCGACCAGAGTGGCGATCCTCAGATCGGGCCTGAAATGTTTCAACGCGCGCAGGTTCGCCGTATCCAGGACCGCCTCGCCCAGGTTGCGAATGCGAATGAAGAGCGCGCGCGAATTTTCAGGGAGCTGTTGAAAGAGAGGAATCGACATCTTCTTCCTCGATCACCGCCTCATCAACCAGCATGACCGGGATCTCGTCGCGGATCGGATAGACGCGACGGCAGCTCACGCATTTCAACCCGACGCCGTCGGGCTTCAATTCGACTTTCGATTTGCAGGCCGGACACCGCAGTATTTCCAGAAGATCAGGACTAACGCTCATCGCAAAAAGCCTCGTGGAAAATGAGCCGGCGCCGCGAGCGGCCCTCCAAGCGAGTTGATCGTTGGAGCGCCGCTCGGCGCCGCTCGTAGCGCCGATTCTATTGGCGTGCGGAAGGCCTGTCAAACAGCGCGTTTGTTCACCATCCCACCGCATAACGCCCGCGCCGCACGTCCGCGCCAGCCTGGATGAGTCTGCTCTTCGGGTCGTAAATGACGATCGTCGGCGCGGAGGTCGGGGCGAAGTTTTCGTTCACGTCGACCTTGTGGCCGCGCTTTTTCATCTCCTCGATCGCTTGTTCGCCGAAGCGTTTCTCGAGGCTCAAACTGGCGGGGTTGAATTTATGATCGGCGAACGAGCTGACGAAGTGCGCGGTCTCGAAGCGCGCGGCCTCGACCGCCTCCTGCGGATTCATTCCGAACTCGAAGACGTTGAGCAAGACCTGAGTGAGGGCCTGATCCTGATTGTCGCCGCCGGGGGTCGAGAGCGCGGCGAAAGGCTGGCCGTCTTTCAAGACCAGCGTCGGTGAGAGCGTGATGCGCGGGCGTTTTCCCGGCTTCAATTCGTTAGGATGGCCGGGTGTGAGCAAGAAGCTCTGCATGCGCGACGAGATCGGGATGCCGGTCGAGCCCGCGATGAAGCTCGGCAGCCACGCGCCGCTCGGCGTGGCCGAAAAGACGTTGCCGGCGGCGTCAATCACGTTGACGCAGGTGGTGTCGCTCGCGCGCTCGGCTTCGGGGACGTCATGCGAATTGACGCTGATCATTTGCGCCAGGGATTTTTTATTGACCGGGTCGCCCGGACGCTGCTCCGTCGATGCCGATTTCGGGTCAATCAACGCGCGTCGCAGCTCGGCGTAATCTTTCGCCAGCAACTCGGCGCCGGGGACTTTCACGAAGCGCGGGTCGCCGTACCAGCGGTCGCGGTCGGCGAAGGCCAGTTTGACCGCCTCAGTCACGGTGTGAATGTAATCCGGCGAGTTGTGGCCCATCGCCTTCAGGTCATAACCTTCCAACAGGTTGAGCGTTTCGAGCATCGCCGGCCCCTGCGCCCAGAAGCCGACTTTGTAAACTTCATAGCCGCGATAAACGACTTTTGCCGGCTGGTCGATTTCGGCGCGGAATTTGGCCATATCGCTCGCGCGCATCAAGCCGCCGGCCTGTTCGATCGCGTCGCAGTAGCGTTTGGCCAACGGGCCGCGATAGAAATAATCGCGCACGGCTTCGAGGGCCGCATGACGGCCACGGCGCGCGTTCTTCTTTTCTACGCCGAGGAGCTCGCGCAGCGTCCGCGCCAGGTCTTTTTGAACGAAGATGTCGCCGATCTTCGGCTCCTGCCCGTTAGGCAAAAAGACGGCGCGCGAGGCGGGCCATTGTTCATAAACCCGTCGCGTGTTGTGGATGTAGTTTACGCGCATCTCGTCAATCGGAAAGGCGTCGGCCAATTCGATGGCCGGCTGCATCACGTCGGCCAGCTTCATCGTGCCGTAGTTGTCTAGCGCGACAATCATCGCGTCGAGCACGCCGGGGACGGTCGCAGCCAGCGGCCCGGTCGAGGGAATCGGCGGAGGCTTCGATCCGCCGCGCCCGGCGTCGTCGCCGCTCTGGGACGTCCGCTTGTCGAAGAACTCGCGCGTCGCAAGCTCGGGCGCCTGCCCTTGCCCATTAATTGTGATGACGGGTTTGTTCGCAGGTTTGATGATTACGGGGACTTCACCGCCGAAACCGAAATGCGAAAACTCGATAACCGAGGCGGCCAACACCGACGCCACGCCGGCGTCAACCGCGTTGCCGCCGCGATGCAGCATCCGCAGGCCGGCTTCGGCCACGAGCGGATGGCCGCCCGCTACTACGCCGCGCACGCCACGCACGGTGGGGCGGAAGGTGTCCGAACGGTTTTGAGCCACGGCTAAAATTACGAGCGAAGCCATCAGCGTCAGTGACACTGACGGGCGAAGACTTTGAGGCGTCATTTGGGATTCTCCTGGTTTTTAAGCGATTGTTAGGTACAGCGCCGCGCGCGGCGCTGTACCGAAGATCACGCGCCGATTTTCCAACAAATCGGCGTGCGGCGACAAGCTCAACCGAGGTTAATTTGGGCCGCGTTGTTTGCGCCCGCGAAGTTGTGATAAATTTTCGCACGAATCAGTACCGCGAGTGGTAGCGAGCGGCGCTAATCATCAGGAGCGCCGCTCGCTACCACTCACCGTACTGATTCGGTGAAACAGGAGGTAGGGAAAATAGATATGCCGATTTACGAATACACTTGTCAGAAATGCGGGCGCCATCTGGAAGTGATGCAGAAGATGAGCGACAAGCCCCTGACTCGTTGCCCTGAATGCAAGGGCAAACTGGAAAAAATCTTTTCGCAGACCAGCTTTCAACTGAAAGGCTCCGGCTGGTACGTGAGCGATTACGCCAAACGTGGCAAGGCTGAAAAGTCGGAGAAATCCGACAAGGGCGAAAAGAAAGAGGAAAAGAAAGAGGAAAAGAAAGAGGCCGCCGCAGGGACCTGCGCGGCGACCGGCGGCGGATGCGGCGCCGGGATGTGCGACAATTGAAGTCGCGGCGAGGGATGATTAAAGCGATGATCGAAGCCACAGAGACACGGAGACACAGAGGAACAAGGAAGAGAATAACAACAGCTTCATTGCTGCTCTGTGGCTCTGTGGCTCTGTGGCTTTTCTATTTCCATGCCACGGGCGCGGCGCAATCAGGCCGCACCCCGGTGTCGGGTAAACGCGTCACCGTCGTCAGCGTCTTCGCGCATCGCATCGAAGACCCGAACCAACCCAGGTCGCTTCTCAGCGGCGACGCCCTCAGAAAAGCGGCAGAGGAAAAAATCATCCCGAAGCAGGTGATCGAGTTTTACGACGGAGGCGTGCGGCAGGAAATCCAAGCGTTCTCGCCCGACCCGACGCCGGCCCGCATCGTCGTGCTGATGGACAATTCGCTGACCTTGCAATCGGACACGAAGAAGCTGGCGGGGGTGCCCGCCGCCTTCGCGCCCGAAATTTACGAAGGCGACAAGGTGATGGTCATCGGTTACGACACCAAACCCGAAGTCATCACCGAGTTCACCGACGACCCGAAGCAGTTGCAGAGCACCCTGTCGCTGCTCCGCAAAACCGACACGCCCCGGCTGTTCGACGCGCTCAACGTCGTGATGGAAGACGTGCTGAGGCCCGAAGTCGGATTTTCAAAGCGCGTGATCGTCATCGTGGGCGACGGGCTTGACCGCGACAGCAAGATCAAATTCGACGAACTTCTGTCGAAGCTGCAGGACGAGAACGTCACGATCTACGCCATCCAGGTGCGCGACCGCACGCGCGGCGCGCTCAGGAAAGACGCGCCTAAACCCGCCGAGGCCCTGAAACAATTGGCCGAAGGCACCGGCGGCAAAATATATTCGATGGACGACGACGTTAAAACCTCTGTCAAAGAGATTTGCGACGAACTGCGCAACAACCGCTATCAACTCACCTATTACCCCGAAGGCATCAACCCGATCAACAAACGGCTGCTGCTGATCTCGTCCTCTGACTCCACCATCCAGTTGCGGTATAAGGGCTGGCACCCGCCGCGGAAGATGTGATGCGGTTGGAGCCTCAATTCATACAGCGCCATTTACTGACCACTCACGATCTCCACCCTATAGTCTTCAATCACCGGATTCGACAAAACGTCGTGCGCGAACTTTTCGATCTCCGCGCGGGCGCTCGCCTCATCAATCGCTTCATCCAGTTTGATCTCGAAGTATTTCCCCTGCCGCACGTCGGTGATGGCCCTATAGCCGATGGTCTCGGCGGCGTGATGGATCGCTTTGCCCTGCGGATCGAGCACTCCGTTTTTCAACGTCACGTAAACTTTAGCCAGCATCTTTTCTCTTCCTTCCAGAAATGCTCGACCTGTATGCGTCATTGGCGACTCCTTGCCGCGGAGCGGCTTTTGATCCTAGCCGCGCGCTTCAGCGCACGGATTAACGAGCAATTCGACTCATAAGTCGCGCCAGCGACGATTGAGATCCTCGTCATTAACTCAACCGTCGCTGACGCGACTAGGATATTTCCCAACACGCTCCCCGTGCGCTTATGGTCTTTGAAAATTAAACGCAACCACGCAATCCAACGTAGGGGCGGGTTTTCCCCGCCCAGCTCTGTGACCGAGGCGATTGGGCGGGGAAAACCCGCCCCTACGTGGTTGCGTTTAATTTTCCTGGTACTAACGGATTTTGTGGTTGTAGCCGCTCAGCCACGAATAAACACGAATGTTCACGAATAGAAGCGAGAATATGAAGTGTGCGCATAAATCGGCGGAGCCTTTGGAGTGCGGCGAGCCCTGATACCGCTGGCGAATTCGGAGAACGGTACGGTACAGGGAGCGGTAGCGACCTGGTGGAATCGGAAGTCGTTGCCTACAAAGCACCAGGTCGCTACCGCTCAAAGACCATAAGCGCACGGCTACGATCAAAAGCCGCTCCGCGGCAGAAGACTTGCACAGGTCGAAAATGTTTGTCTCAACAACGTAATTATTCCGATTTCCGCGCCGGCAGCGCGCCGCTGTATTTGTCTATGCCGCCGAAGACGCGGTTAAAAACGCGATCGACGTTCTTCAGCCGCGCGCGCACGTCGAAGACTTTTTCTATCTGCTCAGCCGACAGCTTCGAGGCGATGTCCGGGTCTTGTTTGACCAGTTCGTGGAAATCCAGACCTTCGTCCCAGGATTTCAGCGCGTTACGCTGCACCCAGTAATAAGCCTCTTCTCGCTGAACGCCCGCCGCCGCCAGTTCCAGCAGCAGTTGCCCCGAAAAAACCAGCCCGCGCGTGGCGTTCAAATTTTCCAGCATCCGCTCCGGCTTGACCACGAGCGTCGAGAGCAGCGAGTCGGCCTTGGCCAGCATGTAATCGACAGCGATGCAGGCGTCGGGCAGGATGACCCGCTCGGCGGACGAATGCGAGATGTCGCGTTCGTGCCAGAGCGCGTTGTTCTCGAGCGCCGTGACGGCGTAACCGCGAACTACGCGCGCCATCCCGCAAATCCGCTCGGAGAGGATCGGGTTGCGTTTGTGGGGCATCGCGGAAGACCCCTTCTGGCCGGGCTTGAAATATTCGTGGGCCTCGCGGACTTCGGTGCGCTGCCAGTGGCGGACTTGCAGCGCCATCTTTTCGAGCGACGAGGCGATGATCGCCAGCGCGCAGACGAATTCGGCGTAGCGGTCGCGCTGAATGACTTGAGTCGAAACGCTCGCCGGGCGCAGGCCCAACAGGAAGCAGACCCGCTCCTCAATCTCCGGGTCGAGGTTCCCGAACGCGCCGACCGCGCCTGAGAGTTTGCCGTAGCTCACTCCGGCGCGCGCCCGCGTCATCCGGTCGACGTTGCGCCGGTTCTCTTCGAACCAGAGCGCGAAGGTCAGGCCGAGCGTCGTCGGTTCGGCGTGGACGCCGTGAGTGCGCCCGATCATCGGAGTGTCTTTGAATTCGTAGGCGCGGCGTTTGAGCGTGTCGCTCAGGGTCTGGAGCCTGGCGATGATCAGGTCGCCCGCCTCGACGAGCAGCAGCGCGTTGGCGGTGTCTATAACGTCGGACGATGTCAGGCCGTAATGCACCCAGCGGGCTTCGGGGCCGATGTTTTCGGCCAGGTTGGTGGTGAAGGCGATCACGTCGTGATCGAGCGTCTTTTCAAGCTCATGGATGCGCTCGACCGAGAAGGCCGCCTTCCGCCTGATGACGTCGACGACGTCGAGCGGGATATTGCCGGCTTCGGCGTTGGCCTGGCAGGCGGCGATTTCGACGTCGAGCCACTTGCGGAACTTATTCTCTTCAGTCCAGATCGCGCCCATTTCGGGCAATGTGTAACGTTTGATCATTACAACTATCGATTCAGCGGTTGCGGTACTGATTATAGCGCGAGAAGCAGAGGACGCTCAGGGCCGCCACACAAATCGGGATTAGCCAGGCCGCCTTTCCCTCTTCTGGACGCCACCTGAAGAGCAGCGCCATCGTCCAGAGCAGCGCGATGAGAGCCAATCCCATGCCGCCGCGCTTGTAAGACTTCATCACTCTTTCCCGGTCATCAGTCGTCATCACCTCTCACTTTTCACTTTTTCGTCTTCGGCGCCGAGTAGAAAACTGCGGCGCGAACGCACGGTCAGCCCGACGCGCGCGGGCAGCACCTCGATCGACCGTTTGTCTTCCAGGCTCGGCGCGTTATCGGTGAGGAATGAGAGTGTGTATTGCGCGCCGATTTCGGCGTTGACGTTTTTGTTGGCCTTGATCAAATCTTCGTGGGTCGGCGGCAGCAGCAGCTCGCCGCCGCTGTTTTCGGCCAATTGTCTTAGTTCAGTGGCCGCGCCTTCCAACTGCAAGACATACTGGCGCAGTTCCGCCACTCGTTTGTAGGCGCTCGTGCCGCCGGCTTCGTGGTTGTTTATCCAGCCGATGCTCAGTTCGACTTCATGGCGAAGCGCGTCGGCCCAGCCGACAACGAAAACCGTGGCGCGCGCCTTCTCCAGCGCCTGAATCGCTTTCGACCTGGTGATCTTGCTGCTCGAATCCAGGCCGTCGCTGATCAGGACCACGATGCGTCGCCCTTCCGGACGCGATTGCAATTTGTCGGCGGCCAGCTTCAGCGCGTCGAAATAACTGGACTTCAGGCCGACGCGGTACTTCGAGCTGATCGCGCGCGTCGCCTGATCCCGGTCGCTCGTCCAGTCCTGAATCAACTGCGCCTTCTCGGCGTATTGAATGATCGAGATCTTGTCGTTCGGCGAAAGGCCGGAGATGAACTGATTGGCGAACTCCCACTGCGTCGGGCCTCGGACGACTTTGTAATTCGCCCCTTTTTCCCAGATCGGGGCGTCGGGTTTGCCGTAACGCTCGGTCGGGCCGTTTTTGAACGTGCCGATTTCGTTGGCCGAGTCCAGAATCAGGACGATGTTGGCCGGGTCGCGCTTCAGGTTCGTCACCTGCCTCGCCTCTCCCTCTTCCAGCACCAGCACGTCCTTCGGCTTCAGGTCGTTGACGTAATTCCCCTCGGGATCATAGGCGATGATCGGCACGGCGACCTCGCGCGTCTCGATCCTGACTAAAGGTTTTTCACCTTGCTGCTGTTTGCCCTGAGGCTTGCGGCCTGATTGGGCGAAGGCCGTGAGGGACAGAGAGACGGAGAGACAGAGAGCGAGAGAGCGGGAGAGTGGGAGAGCGAGGGAGCGAGAGAGCGAGAGAACAGGAGAGACGGTTATTTTCTCTGTCTCCCGCTCTCCCGCTCTCCCGCTCTCCCGCTCTCCCGCTCTCCCGCTCTTTGTTCGCATAATTTCGATCTTCACAGTTCAATCCAATCGCTGGGGCCGTCGTAACTGGCGACCCTGACGCGTTTCTCGGCGTTTGCCGAAAACAGCGGCGAGCGGGCTTCGAGGGCCTGAATCGCCGCGAGCCTGGCAATAGCCGGGTGGTTCGTATTGCGCGACAGGTGCGCGAGCACGATGTGCTCGGCCTTGTCGTCGAAATCCTCCAGCAGGAAGCGCGCCATCTCGTCGTTCGAGGTGTGCCCGTGACGGCCCATGATCCGCTGCTTCAACGTCCAGGGATAAAATGAGCAGGCGCGCAGCATCTCGACCTCGTGATTCGCTTCGATGATCAGAACGTCCGAACCGCGTAGCGCATCGGCGGCAAGCGCGTTGATGTGTCCCAGGTCGACCGCGATGCCCATTTTGACGCCATTCGCCCCGACAGTGAAGGCCATCGGGTCGGCGGCGTCGTGCGGAATCGCGAACGGGCTGAAGCGGAACGCCCCGATCTCGAAATCTTGCGAAGAAGATATGGCCTCTCCCCGGCGAATGAATTTTTCCTTCTCGCCCAGCTTGCAGGCTTCGAGCGCGGCGTCCGAAATGTAGACCCGCGTGTTCAGCGCCTTCGAGAGCGCCACGAGCCCCCGCATGTGATCGCTGTGTTCGTGCGTGACGACGATGGCGTCGAGCCGCGCAGGGTCTTCGCCGACCGCCTGAATGCGCCTGATCGTCTCTCGCGCGCTCAGGCCACAATCGACCAATACACGCGCGCCGCCCGCGACTATCAGAGTCGCATTGCCCGAACTACCGCTGGCGAGTATGCAAACGCGCATTGGAAATAATGAGATTTATGACGACGACCTAAATGAGCGCGCATATTAACATACCGCCTTGCATAAATCAGAATGCGGGAACAAAATACCTCGCCGCATCAAGGAGTCCAAAATAAAATCGACAGTATTCAATCAGCGCTGCGACTTTTAAGGAGCTTATTCACAGTCGCTCCCTAACGGTCGCAGCGCCAAAAAATTGGAAAAGGACCGGATATGCCTAAAAGGATTCTTGCGCTCGCCGTCGTGTTCGCCTGCGCGTTTGTCTCGCGCCCCGCGGTCTTCTCGCAATCCCAATCTTCCTCCACTGACGACGCGAAGCTGCGCGAGCGCGCGATGAAACTGCACCGCGAGGCGATTGTCATAGACACGCACAACGACATCACTTCGCCGATGACTGACGAAGGCTTCGATCTCGGCGCGCGCGACACGAGCGGCAAGCTTC
>WNFU01000802.1_pt1 | contig 43693 bp, 32 predicted proteins | sample 5400121 | NCBI WGS metagenome assembly WNFU01 (sample SAMN13153360, study PRJNA577476) | soil metagenome | isolation source: 100 cm soil or saprolite under grassland replicate 1 | place: USA:California | collected 2016-06-15
CCGGACACTCGGTCGCATACGTATCTCGATGCCCGAGGATGTGCGCGTAGTCCACCTCGAACGGGTTGACGCCGTGCACCTTGAACTTCCACCGGATGAGACCTTCCAGGGTGCCGAGGGTGGCGTTCGACGGGGTGACGGAGCTGAACGTGCCCACGATCGCGATCCCGGTGCTGCCCGTGTTCCAGTTGAGCGAGTGCGCTCCGAGCACCGGCTGGTCGATCCCACCAAGGCGCCCCTCGTACGCAACGCCGTAGTTGTCGATGAGGAAGTTGTACGCAATGTCGCAGTACCCGAGCGACTGGACGTGGTACGCCCAGATCCCGCGCATGATGCCGACGGCGTCGTCGGGGCCGTAGTTGTTGCTGTTGACCGTGTGATGGACGATCGCGTTGGCGACATAGGTGTACTCCGGCCCGCCCGGGCACGCGTCCCAGTTCCACGGGAGGTCCGGGGCCCACTGCGACCGCAGCACGATCCCTTCCCCACCCTGGGGCGGCCCACCCTTGGTGGGCGCGCAGGCAACTCCGACCGCGACCAATACGACGACGAGCACCGCGAGCATGCGACGCCGGCGGACGATGAACGCCACCGCGAGGCTGGCGAGCGCGGCGGCCGCAAGACCCTGACCGAGGCCGAAACCCTCCAGGGGCTGGGTCGTTGTCGTGGTCGACGACGGAGTCACCCCCGAGCCCGAGCCGGAGCCGGCAGACGGTGGCGGCGCGCTCGGCGGCGGCGCCGGCGCAGGCGCCGTCGTGGGGATCGGGCTCGTGGATTCGATGTTCGTGTCCGGCTTCTTCCCGGTGGTCGAGTCGATGACATGGAGCGTGACGTCCTGGGCGGAGCCACTATCGAGTCGCAGACGTACGCCGGTGACGTCCTTGCCGATCCAGACCGGCTCGCTCACGTTCTTCGTGTCCGGCGTGGCCCCACCCGCGTTCGCGTCTTCGGAGCCGGGGTCCGGCCCGTTGTCGAAGGTCCCGCTGTCCGCTGCCTTCAGCCATTTTCCGCCGGCGTTGCGGAACTCGAACGTGTATTGGGCCGATGAGTCGCCGTTCCACTGGACGGCGATGAGGTTGGCGTCGGTGCCCACCTGACCTTCCCACCCGGCCTCGACCGGGGCCGGATCAGGTGTCAGGTCAACCTTGCTGACCTCGGGCTTCGGCCGGCCGGGGGACGCCTGGTCGTGCACCTCACCGAAAGCGGCGGCGGCGAGCATGATCACAGCCGCAGCGGCGACCACCACGCCCGCGACGAGCTTCGTGCGGTGCGAACGAAGCCGGTTGCGTCGTGTGCGGCGGCTTCGTCGATCCATCAATGGCTCCCGCGTGTCAGGAATGTGCAGGTCGCGCCGAGTTGGGGAATTGTGGCATCCCCGACCCTCTCCGTCGAGGATTCGGCACGTGGAGTCGCGAACTGAAGCACTGATCCCGCCGAACGCAAGGGGTTCGGCAAACCGCCTCCGGTAGCCTGTCCGTCATGTCCGACTTCCTCGCCGCGCTGCGTGATCGCGTCCTGATCTTCGACGGCGCCTTCGGGACGTGGGTCCAGGACCAGGATCTCGGGCCCGACGACTTCGGCGGCCCGGCGCTCGAGGGCTGCAACGAGCACGTCGTACTCACCCGGCCCGACCTGATCGCCGAGATGCACCGCGAGTTCTTCGACGTGGGTGTCGACGCGGTCGAGACCGCCACGTTCGGGTCGTTCCCCGTCGTCCTCGCCGAGTACGGCATCCCCGAGAAGACCTTCGAGCTCAACGAGGCCGCCGCCCGCATCGCGAAGGACGTCGCCTCCGGGTTCGCCACACCGGATCGCCCCCGGTGGGTCGTCGGCTCGATCGGGCCGGGCACGAAGCTCCCATCACTCGGCGCCATCGAGTTCGCCGAGCTGCGCGACGGCTACCAGACGCAGGTCGAGGGCCTGCTCGCCGGCGGCGTCGATGTGCTGCTCGTCGAGACCGTGTACGACCTGCTGCAGGGCAAGGCCGCCGTCATCGCCGCCCGGCGCGCGATGGCGAAGGCGGGCCGCGAGGTACCGCTCATGGTGCAGGTGACGATGGAGCTGACCGGCCGGATGCTCGTCGGCACCGAGATCGGCGCCGCGCTCACCGCCCTCGAGGCGCTCCGGCCCGACGTCATCGGCCTGAACTGCGCCACGGGTCCGGGCGAGATGACGGAGCACCTCCGGCACCTGTCGCAGCACGCGCGTACGTTCCTCTCGGCGCTGCCGAACGCCGGGCTGCCCTCGGTCGTCGAGGGGCGCACGCACTACGACCTGACCCCCGACGAGCTGGCCGAAGCGCACGACCGGTTCACGAGCGAGCTGGGCGTCAACATCGTCGGCGGCTGTTGCGGCACCACGCCCGCGCACCTGCGCCGGGTCGTCGAGACCATCGGCGAGCGCGCGCCTCTCGAGCGCCACCCGGTGCACGAGCCGTCGTGCGCGTCGATCTACAGCCAGGTCCCGTTCCACCAGGAGACGTCGTTCCTCGTCGTCGGCGAGCGCACGAACACCAACGGCTCGAAGAAGTTCCGCGAGTCGATGCTGGAGGAGGACTGGGAGACCTGCGTACAGATGGCGCGCGAGCAGGTCAAGGAGGGCTCGCACGTGCTCGACGTGTGCGTCGACTACGTCGGGCGCGACGGCACCGCCGACATGGACGCGATCGCGTCGCGCTTCGCCACGCAGGCGTCGATCCCGCTCGTGTTCGACTCGACCGAGCCCCAGGTCATGGAGGCCGGCCTCCAGCATTTCGGGGGGAAGGCGATCCTCAACTCGGCGAACCTCGAGGACGGAGACGGCGAGGGCGCGCGACTCGACCGCGTGCTCAGGCTCGCGCGCGAGTACGGCGCCGCCGTCGTCTGCATGACGATCGACGAGGAAGGGCAAGCGCGCACGACGGACTGGAAGTTCCGGGCCGCCAAGCGGATCTACGAGATCGCCACCGAGCGCTACGGGCTCGAGCCCACCGACCTCATCTTCGACTGCCTCACGTTCCCGCTCTCGACCGGTCAGGACGACCTCCGTCGCGACGGCATCGAGACCATGGAGGCCATCAAGCGGGTGAAGGCGGAGCTGCCGGGCGCGTCCACGATCCTCGGCGTGTCGAACGTGAGCTTCGGCCTCAAGCCCGCCGCCCGTCACGTGCTGAACAGCGTGTTCCTCCACGAGTGCGTGGAGGCCGGCCTCGACGCCGCCATCGTGCACGCGGCCCGCATCATGCCGATGCACAAGATCGACGACCGCGTCCAGGACGTCGCGCTCGACCTCGTCTACGACCGCCGCCGCGACGGCTACGACCCGCTCACCGAGTTCATGGCGCTGTTCGAGGGCGTCGAGGCGACCGCGGTCGAGCAGGAGGACCGGTCTGGGTGGCCGGTGGAGGAGCGCCTCAAGCACCGCATCATCGACGGCGATCGGGACGGCATCGAGGCCGACCTCGACGAGTCGCTCACCACCCGCCCGGCGTTGTCGGTCATCAATGACGTGCTCCTCGACGGCATGAAGGTCGTCGGCGACCTGTTCGCGTCGGGCGACATGCAGCTGCCGTTCGTGCTCCAGAGCGCAGAGACGATGAAGACCGCCGTCGCGTTCCTCGAGCCGCACATGGAGAAGGCCGACAGCGGCGGGAAGGGCCGCGTCGTGATCGGCACCGTGAAGGGCGACGTCCACGACATCGGCAAGAACCTCGTCGACATCATCCTCACGAACAACGGCTATGAGGTCGTCAATCTCGGCACCAAGGTGCCGCTGACCGAGTTCGTCGACAAGGCGACGGAGGTCGACGCCGACGCGATCGGCATGAGCGGGCTGCTCGTGAAGAGCACGATCATCATGCGCGAGAACCTCGAGGAGCTGAACGACCGCGGCCTCGACCGCATCCCCGTGCTCCTCGGCGGCGCCGCGCTCACGCGCAACTACGTCGAGCGTGACCTGCGCGAGGTCTACAAGGGCCGCGTGTTCTACGGCAAGGACGCGTTCGAGGGCCTCCGCACGATGGACACGCTCATCGAAGGCAAGCGGACCGGCGAGCTCCCCCCGGACTTCGGGCGCGCGCTCGAGGGACGCGTCCTCCCGCCCCGGAAGTCGCAGCGCGACCAGGAGGCGGCCGAGGTCCCGGCGCGCTCGGACGTCGCCGCCGACGTCCCGGTGTTCACGCCGCCTTTCCTCGGGTCACGGGTGGCCAAGGGCATCTCCATCGACGACATCGCGTCGTATCTCAACGAGACCGCGCTGTTCCGGAACCAGTGGCAGTTCCGGCCCGAGAAGCAGGATGGCCGCAAGGCCGAGAGCGACGACGAGTTCAAGACCCGGATCCGATCCGTTCTGCGCGACCAGCTCGATCGGGCGAAGGCCGATGGCCTGCTCGTTCCGGCGGTCGTGTGGGGTTACTTCCCCGTCAACGCCGACGGCGACGATCTCGTCGTGTGGAGCGACGACGAGCGGACGTCCGAGCGCCTCCGGTTCCGGTTCCCGCGCCAGCAGAAGGACCGGTTCCTGTGCATCTCGGACTTCTTCCGGTCGGTCGACTCGGGCGACAAGGACTACGCCGGCTTTCACGTCGTCACGATCGGCGACACCGCGACGCAGCGCGAGCACGAGCTGTTCGCGGCGGACAAGTACCAGGACTACCTCCTGTTGCACGGCCTGTCGGTCGAGATGGCCGAGGCGCTGGCGGAGCTGTGGCACCGGCGTATCCGCGAGGAGTGGGGGTTCGCCGACGAGGACGGGCCCACGCTGGCCGGTCTGTTCCGCCAGCAGTACCGCGGGTCGCGCTACTCGTGGGGCTACCCGGCGTGCCCGGAGCTCGAGGACCAGGCCAAGGTGGCGGAGCTGCTCGAGATCGAGCGCATCGGCGTGACGCTCACCGAGGAGTTCCACCTCGTCCCGGAGCAGAGCACCTCGGCGATCGTGGTCCCCCACCCCGAGGCGAAGTACTTCATCGCCTGAGCCGTCCAGCCGCTCGGGCCTCACCCATCCGTCGCATCCGAACCGCGCCGTGCCACCATGGCACCGGATCGTTCCGTTCGTGTGCACCGTTGCCGATACAGGGGGAAGCGCGTAGTTTGCGCGTCTCTCGGGGACAAGCGGCTGGAAGGCTGACGAGCAATGCCATCTCCTGAGCCGAAGGTGCATCCCAGGCGCGTCCGACGTCGCCTGGTCGCATGCTCCGTAGCCGTCCTCGCCCTCGTGGCTGCGGCGTGCGCCCCGACCAAGGAACCGCCCCCACCGCCGCCAGCGCCGGGTTGGATCGCAACGAACCCGACGCTCTTTCCGGCCTTCACCACCGACATCCCCGATTACGTGATCAAGTGCGACAAGAGCGCGCCCGTGCAGATCTCGGTCGACGCTCCGCCCGACACGACCGTCTCCGTCAACGGTCTGCCGTTCCAGGGAGGACAGTTCGGCACCGAGGTGACCCGAGACGTCGGCCAGAGCTTCACGATCGTCGTACAGGCGCCGTCGGGAACGACGACGCACTTCGTCCGTTGCCTGCCGTCCGACTTCCCGGATTGGACCGCGCAACGCACGGGCGACACCCAAGCCGAGTGGTACGTGATGTCGACCCCTCAAACCGGACCCACGCCTAACTATCCGGTCATCTTCGACCACGACGGTGTCCCGGTGTGGTGGTCGGCTCCCCTCGGCAACTCGTTCACAACGGTTCTCCCGAACAACGACGTGGCGTGGACGCTGAACACCGGCGCGGGAGCCGAGGAACACGCGCTGGACGGCCATCTCGTTCGCACGGTCAAGTCGCTCATCCCCGGAAGCGGGACCGACATCCACGATCTGCTGCTCCTGCCGAACGGAAACTACGTCCTGGTTGGCAACATCAGAGTCCCAGCTGATCTGACGTCTTGTGGCGGCTCGGCTACGGGTTCGCTCCTCGATCACGTGATCCAGGAGATCCAACCGGGGCAGAACGGTGCCCCCGACGTCGTCGTGTGGTCGTGGGACACGATGGCCCACATCCCCGTCTCCGAGTCCGATCCGCAGTGGCAGTCGGCATGTGCAACCGGCGACGCGTACCACTGGAACTCCATCGAGCCCACGTCGGACGGCTTCATCTTGTCGTTCCGCCACCTCGACGCGATCTACCGGATCAAGAAGGATCTCGGGCAGCTCGATGACGGCACCATCGAGTGGAAGCTCGGCGGGTCAGCACGCCCCGAGAGCCTGACCGTGCAGCAGGACCCGGTCTTCGACCCCCCCGTGAGCAGCCACTTCGGCGGCCAGCACGACGCCCGCCTCCTCGATGACGGGACCGTGACGCTGCACGACAATGGCTCGAACCTGGGACGACCGCCGCGGGCAGTGCGGTACCAGATCGACACCTCGAGCAAGACGGCCACACTCATCGAGCAGTTGTCCGACCCGTTGATGCCGAGCTCCAATTGCTGCGGTGACGCGCGGAAGCTGCTGCCGGGCGGGAACTGGGTGATGGGGTGGGGAGGCAGTGGCGGTGACAATCGGGTCGTGACCGAGATGACCGCCGATGGAAGCCGGGTCTTCCTGCTTCAGTTCCCGAACGGGGTCCTCTATCGGGGCACCCCGGTGCCGTTCGGCCAACTGCAACGGGACGATCTGCACGCCGGCATGGACGCGCAGTTCGGCACGCCGCCGGTAGGCACGACGTCGGCCGGAGCGAGGCCGAACACCGCCGCGACATCGGGCACCGCACCCCAGCCGCCGAACCCTCTGGCCAACCTGCCCTGACCACGTCTCCGTCGCACGCGTCCGGCGCTCGGTGACGCGAGCGATCGATTCGCGACCCGTAGCGCGAGCGGCTGGGAATCGGCGTCGACTTCCGATTCCTGGGTATACGAAAGCGGGTTAGCGTCTGTAAACCGATTCCCGGTCGCGAGATAGGAGCTTCGATGCGACGACGGCGGGGGTGGGGCTCACGTCTTCCGAGGGTGACGGGCCCCCTCACACTGAGTGTCATCATTCCGGTCTTCAACGAAGCCGAGACCGTCGTCGACGCACTGCGCGCCGTTCTCGGCGTGGAGATCCCAGGTGTAGAACTCAAGGTCGTGGTCGTTGAGAGCAACTCCTCTGACGGCTCGCGTCGTCTGGTGCAGGACTTCGAGCCGGACCCACGTGTGAAGGTCATTCTTCAGGACCAGGCGCTCGGTAAAGGCAACGCCGTCCGAGAAGGCCTCCGCCACGTCAGCGGCGACTTGATTCTCATCCAGGACGCCGACCTCGAATACTCGGTCGACGACTACCCGCAGTTGATCGCCCCAATCGTCTCCGGCGCCACCGACTTCGTCCTCGGATGCCGGCACGTGCCAGGCCAACCGATCCGGGTGTTGCACGAGGCCGCGCGTACGAGCAAGGTCTTGAATGTCGCACATTGGATCTTCACGGCGTTGTTCGACATCGTGTACGGCGTGCGGCTACGAGACCCGTTCACGATGTACAAGGTCTTCCGGGCGGACTGCCTCGACGGCGTGCGTTTGACTTCTGACCGCTTCGATTTCGACTGGGAGCTGGCAGGCAAACTGATCCGGCTGGGCCACACGCCCGTCGAGGTGCCGGTGCAGTACGTCGCCCGCTCGTTCGCCCGCGGGAAGAAGATCCGTGTCTTCCGGGATCCGCCAACGTGGATCGTGGCGTGCGTGCGATTCCGATTCGCCCGCCTCCGCGAGACTCCCGCTCATAGAACCATGGCCGAGGGGGGCGAGGCCCGGCCGACCGCTCAGATGGTCAGCAAGACTCCGCAATAGCGACGCGAGCCGTCGACCGCCGATACCGGTCAGTGCACATCCGATCGGTTGGCTGCCGTGACCGAGTCGGTGAGCCTCGCCTCCGCTGCCATCTGCCAACCGGCGTAGCGCCACCGCGGGTTGAGCCTCAACAAGAGGTCGAAGACCGCACCAGCCACGCGAGCGGACCTCCCGGTCGTCGCCTGCCCCGAGGCTGCCTCGCGCACGAGCTTCCCACCGCGCGCGACGACCAGCAGCCGGTAGAGGTTGAAGAAAGGGAACCCGAGCCCGTCACACCGACCGACCTCGAATCCCGCGCTTGTGAGCAAGGTACGCAGATCGCCTCGGGTGTAATGACGGCGATGGCCGATGTGCCGGTCGAACGCCGACATCGGCCCGCCGGGAACGGTCACGAAAACGCGACACCCTGCCGCCAGAAACTGCCTGGCATTCGAGAGCAGGAGCCGCGGTTCATCGACGTGCTCCAGAACCTCGGAACACACCGCGACATCGGCCCAGTTCGACCACGAGCTCGGAGCTTCCGCCGGCTGTAAGAGATCGCGTTGGAGGAACTCTGCTCGCGGTGCTCTACGGCGCGCGATCTCGACTCCCCTGGCACTGAGCTCGATGCCTCGGATGGTCGCAGTCGGGTAGCGACGGTCGGCCGCCGTCACCAGGTCGCCGACTCCACTTCCGATGTCGAGGAGGCGGGAAGCCGGTCCCAAGTTCCTGTCGAGCCAGCGCAGCAGGATGCCCAGACGGTATGCACCAGCGGGGTTGACCTGACTCGCCTCGTAGAAATCGCTCCAATGCGACTCCCACTCGTTGGCGGTCACGCCCGTGACCGACCGGGAACAGGCGCGGTACATGGCCGAGTGTCACGAACGGACAAGCGAAATCCCTATGCGCGATGGTGTGTCGAACTCGGGTGCGAGCTCAGCCCGCGAGAGGACAGCAAGAATGCGCCGTCCATCCACAGGTCGCAACTGCTTCGGGGGCGAACGGGTTGCTCCAGCTCACTGAGGCGCTCGTCCTCACAGCCGCTCTGCTCACGGCGTGTGGCGGTGTCGCCGGGTGGATCCTTCGATGGGCGCAGCTCGACGAGCCGGGCGAGAAGGGCCCGGCTCGTCCTCTGTCGTTCGGCGCCTCTGCCGCGCTCGGGCTCGCGTTGCTCGTCTTCGTCGGTGGTCTGGGCGTCGTTACGCGCATCCCGGTCGTCGTGACCGTTCTGGCGTTCACGGTGGTCGGGATCGCGCTTCAAGTCGCGTACGTCGCCCGACATCGGCCGCGATGGACGGGGCTCTGGGCAATCGTGCTCGCGATCGAGGTGGTGGCGCTGGGGCTCGTGCTCCTGACGGAGGCCGGCGTCGGCATCGCGTTCCACCTCAGTTTCTGCGACGACGTGCTCGCCTACCTCCCCCAGGCACGGCGCCTGCTCGCCACCCACACGCTTCTCGAGCCATGGAGCACCCGCCGGCTCCAGAACTACGGCGGGCAGACGTTCCTCCAGGCCACCTACATCCGCTTCCTCGGGAAGGATGCGCTGGGGCTGGCCGAGACGATCCTCCCGGTCGGGCTGCTGTGGCTGCTGGTCTCGACGGCCTTACGGCGACCGCTGACCCGTCTGCTGAGCCTCGTGCCGCTGCTGTTTCTTCCGTTCTTCGCCGTCGCGCGATTGAACACAGCCGGGACGCTGTCGCCAGTCCCGCTGCTGGTGGGCCTGGCAGTGCTCGTTCTCGTTCTGCGGCGCGCGGCTGAGCAAGCGAATCGCCGCGGCACCATCGTGGCGGCCGCCGCCGTCGGTGTGACTGCAGTCGCAGTCGTCGCGGTTCGCACGAATGCCGCACCGGCCGCAGGGCTCATAGCTGTCGCCGGCGCGTGCACGATCACCGGGACGACACGGGAAAGGCTGCGAGCAGGTGCAATCTCCGTAGGAGCAGGCCTCATCGCTTTCGCGCCGTGGTCCGCGGCCATGTGGGAGTCATCGGGCACGCCGCTGTATCCGCTGCTCCGCGGGAACGAGAACCCACGCGTGCCGTCCGTCGGCCTCACGGGCTCGATCGACGTGGCCGACTCCCTCCACAGCGTGCGGCACTTCTTCGGCGGCGGGATCTACCCCGTAGCCCTCATTGTCCTGCTCGTGATCATCGTGCTCGCGTACAAGGTCTTCCCGAGGACGGCACCGATCGCGGCGCTGATGGTCGGAGCCGGCCTGGCCAATCTCGTCCTGCTCGTCCTGAGCATGTCAGGCGCGGCTATCCGCGACTTCGACCACTACTCGTTTCCCGTCGCAAGTGGGGCGCTCTTCTTCGTGCTCCGCGGTGCCTTCGTGCGCCTCGATGAAGAGGCGTCGCTCACGCGGCCCGTGGCCCTTGCGCCTGCGGCATTGGCGGTGACAGCACTCGTAGCGTTCTTCTGGGTCGGGACGCGACATCCCTACGAGATCGTCACGGTCCGGAGCCTCGACGACGCTCGTACGTTCGTCGAGAACGCAGCCGACGTCAGCAATCCCGACAGGCAGGTCACTTCGGGCGCTTCCGTCACCGACGCGCGAGCAGCGCTCGCGACGATTCCCCCTGGCGCGAAGACGCTTCTCGCCGTCTCGGAGCCCGATGCGTTCCTGACGACAGGTGCCGATCTCCAGAGCATGGACGAACCCGGCTATGCGGCTCCTGGGGGAGAATTCCCGTTCTTCTCCGGCCCGGAGGCCAAGGTTCGCGCCCTGCGGAGACATGGCTACGACTCTCTCGTCGTCTCGCCAGGCATCAACAATCTCTGCTACCAGCATGATCGAATCGCGGACTTCCTCCGCAGCCACGACGTCGGTTACCGCCTCCTGGCCCCCTACCCACTCGACTTCTTCGACGACATGGACCGCTTGGCGCAGCGGTACCCGCAGGCCACACAGATGGTCAACGGCTTCTACGTCATCGACTTGCGCGCCGTCCCCGATACCGCGCCGGGGCGCGGCCCCGCATGACGTGAAGGCCATAGACTGCGCTGCTTCAGCGAGGAGTCCGACCCAAGCTCACCAACGGATGGCGAACACGGAAGCGCTGCAGAGCGAAGGCGACGGCGTCGCGGCCGACGTCGAGCTCTTCGTCCCCGAGAACGATGTCGACGCGCCAGAGTTGTCGATCGTGATTCCCGCGCTCGATGAGGAGCTGACGATCGAAACGTTCGTCCGATGGTGCAAGGAGGGGATCTCGCGCGCCGGCGTGGCCGCCGAGATCCTCATCGTCGACAGCTCGACCGACCGCACTACGGAGATCGCGCTCTCCGGCGGGGCGCGAGTTCTCAAGACCCCAAGACGAGGGCTCGGCCGCGCCTATATCGACGCCCTGCCGTACGTGCGCGGGGACTACATCATCATGGGCGATGCCGACTGCACCTACGACTTCCGCGACATCTCCCAGTTCGTCGAGCTGTTCCGTCAGGGGTACGAGTTCATCATGGGCTCCCGGTTCAAGGGGGAGATCGAGCCCGGAGCGATGCCCGCCTTGCATCGCTACTTCGGGACGCCCCTTACGACGTGGATCCTGAACCGCATGTACGCGGGCAAGTTCTCCGACATCCATTGCGGCATGCGCGGCATCACGACCGACGCCTTCCGCCGGATGGGCATGCGCTCACAATCGTGGGAGTACGCGTCGGAGCTTGTCCTCCGCTCGGTGCGCATGCACCTGAGGACAGCAGAGGTGCCCGTGCGCTTCCTCAGGGATTCCCCAGGTCGTGTGAGCCACCACCGACGTCGGGGGTGGCTGTCGCCGTGGAAGGCAGGCTGGACGAATCTCCGGGCGATGTTCGTCTACGGCGCCGATTTCTTCGTGTACCGGCCGGGCATCGTCTTCACCTGCCTGGGCCTGGTCCTCACGCTTCCGCTGACGTTCGGGCCGATCACGATCGGGCCCGTCGAGTTCTCGCTCTATTGGATGCTCGTCGGCGTAACACTGACGGTCGTCGGTCTGCAGAGCTTCTTCTCGGGATGTCTCGCGCAGATGATCTACGACGAAACGGGTGAGGCTCGGCGACGCTGGCCCCGTGTCTTCGCGTACAACCGAAGCATCGCTGTGTCGGTTGCCCTCTTCGCGATCGGCGTTGTGATGACCAGCTTCCTCGTCTTCACGTGGTTGCGCAATGGCTTGAGGCTCGAGGGCTTCGGTGCATATGAGTACATGGCGATCACGGGCCTCTTGCTGATGGTCGCCGCGTTCACACTGTTCGTGTTCACGCTCCTGGTGCACGCACTCGCGGCGCGCCTCCGTTCCCCCGCCGACCGCCTCGTGCCCGTCATCGAGTGAAGCACGCCGATCCGTCGCCTGCGGGGGCTTGGTTCGTCGTCGGCGGCGCGGGCTTCATCGGGGGCCAGTGCGTGCAGCCGTAGGCCGCGAGCGGTCCGGGAGCGCTCGGCGTGGTCCGCCTCATTGAAGCCATCGCCCTCACCGCCGCGTTGCTCGTCGGCAGCGGCGGGATCGGGGGATCGATCCTTCGGTGGGCGCAGCTCGACGAGCCCGGCGAGAAGCACCCGGTACGCCCGTTGTCGTTCGGGGTCTCGGCCGCGCTCGGACTCGCCCTCCTGATCGCTCTCGGCGGCCTGGGACTCGTGCTCCGCATACCGGTTCCCCTCACCGTCGTGACGTTTTCCGTCATCGGAATCGCACTCCAGACCGTCCGTGTCGTTCGACACCGACCGCAATGGAGAGGCATTTGGATCGTCGTGCTCGCGATCGAGGTGGTCGTGCTCGGCTTCGTCCTCCTGACCCAGGCGGGCGTCGGCGTCGCGTTTCATCTCAACGTCTGCGACGACGTGCTCGCGTATCTTCCCGAGGCGCGACGCCTGCTCGCGACACACACACTCCTCGAGCCGTGGAGCACCCGGCGGCTTCAGAACTTCGGTGCGCAGACGTTCTTGCAGGCGAGTTACATCTGGTTCCTCGGGAAGGACGCGCTCGGGCTCACCGAGACGCTTCTCCCGGTCGCACTGCTCTGGGCGCTCCTCGCGACGGCGTTGCGGCGTCCACTGACGCGCGTCCTCAGCTTCGGCCCCGTGATGTTCCTTCCATTCTTCGATGTCCCTCGAATGAACACCGCGGGCACGCTTCTACCCGTCCCGTTCCTGGTAGCGCTCGGAGCACTCGTTCTCGTTCTCCGGCACGCGTCACAGCAATCGAATCGCCGCGGCACCGTCGTCACCGCGGCCGCCGTCGGGGTCACAGCCGCTGCCGTCGTGGCGATTCGGACGAACGTCGCGCCCGCTGCGGCACTCCTCGCAGTCGTCGGCGCTGCGACGATCGCGGGGACGGCTCGAGACCGTTTACGAGCCGTCACGGTTTGCGTCGTGGCCGGAGGTGCCGCGTTCGCGCCGTGGTCGGTTGCGATGTGGGAGTCGTCAGGCACGCCGCTGTATCCACTGCTACCCGGGAACGAGAACCCGCGCGTGCCGCAGGTCGGCGGCACGAACGGGATCGACATCAGCGACTCCTTCCATACTGCGCGGCATTTGCTCACCAGCTCCATTTACCCCGGCGCGCTCGTCGTGCTCCTCGTCATCATCGTGCTCGCGCGAAGGGTGTTCCCGGCGACAGCGGCCGTAGCTGCGCTGATGGCCGGAGCCGGGTTGGTCAATACGGCGCTGCTGACACTCAATCTTTCACTCGTCCCGACAGAGCATTTCAACCGCTATGTCTTCCCACTGACAGCCGGCGTACTCTTTTTCGTAATGCGAGGTGCATTCACGCGCCTCGACGAAGAGCCGGCCGTCGCGCGACGCGCCGCGGTGGCACCGGCGGTGTTGACCGTGGTGGCCGTTGCCGCGTTCGTGTGGGTTGGCACGCGAGAACCGGACGCGACCGTGAAGGTCCCGAATATCGACGCGGCTCGCGAGTTCGTCGAGCGCGCTACCGATGTCCGCGATCCCGACGCAGCGGTCACATCGGACGCTTCGGTGGCCGACGCACGGGCTGTCTTGGCGGCCGTTCCTCGGGGTGCGAAGACGATCCTCGCGGTCTCGGAGCCCGATGCCTTCCTGACGACCGGGGCCGACCTGCAGAGCATGGACCAGCCGCCTGGCAACGCGGCGCCGAGGGGACAGTTCCCGTTCTTCTCCGGCCCCCAGGCTAAGGTTCGCGCCCTGCGGCGCGACGGCTATGACTATCTCGTCGTCTCGCCGAGCAGCAACAGCCTGTGCTTCGCGCGCGGACGGTTCACAGCCTTCCTTCAGAGCCATGTTCCCGGTTACCGGCTGCTGGCCCCCTTCGTCCTCGACTTCTTCGACGACATGGACCGTGTGGCGAAGCGGTTCCCGCACTCGACGCAGACGATCAAAGACTTCTACGTGATCGATCTGCGCGCCGTGCCCGGCACCACGCCGGGACGCGCGCATGCTTGACGCTCCGTGTCGGCGACACAGGAGATGTGGGCGTCGGCCGGTCGGAGCGCGACCGGCTGGGAATCGGCATCCAATAGCATCCCGCCGTGGCTCCAACCGTCCGGCGGTTCGATTGAGGGCGCGTCACCTCAGTCGGGTATGACGACTGCCCCCGCCGAGTCCACGGACGCTCGCGAGGCGAGCTCGGAGCACTCATCGCACTCATCGCGCGCATCGCGGTTCCGCAATGTTGCAGTTACGGCCTGCGTCTGCGTCGTTTTGGTGGTCTACGTGCGGTCCGCGTTGTCGTACGAGAAGAGCCTAAATCCAGCTCCGAACCGCACCGACTTCCACAACCTCATCGCGGATTCGATCATCCACCACCAAGCCGATCTCACCATCAAGCCGCCCCGACAGCTGCTTCGTCTGAAGGATCCGTACGATCCGTTCGCCAACAAGCAGTACGTGCTGGGCCACGGTCTCACCGATCTCAGCCTCTACAAGGGCAAGCTGTACGCGTACTTCGGGCCGGCGCCCGCGATCCTCCTGTTCATCCCGTTCCGCTTGTTGCGCGTCGGCGACCTCTCGCCAACACTTGCGGGGCTGCTGTTCGCTGCTGGGGGATTCGCGTCCTCCGTCCTGCTCTTCAAGCGGCTCACTCGCTACTTCTTCGGCAGGATCCCGCTCTGGATCGATTGCTTCTCGGTCCTCGCCCTCGGCCTTGCCGTGCCCGTCCCGTTCATCGTCTACATGGGACGCGGCTACGAGGTGGCCATCGCCTGCGGGTATTTCCTCCTGTTCGCCGGTCTCTACCTTCTCGTCAGCGGCTTGCTCTCGACGGCGCGGGCGGGTGTTGTCTCCCTCGCAGCAGGAAGTGCTGCATTGGGTCTGGCGGTAGCCACTCGGTCCGATCTGGTACTCGCGGTCTTCTTCATCGTGGTCGCCGCTGTCGTCGTCCTGCGGACCGATCGGGACGAGCGTCGCGATCGCGTCGTTCGACTCGCGGCGATCGTCGCTCCTTACCTCATCCTCGGCATTCTGATCGCGCTGTACAACGTGATCAGGTTCGGCTCCGTCACCGAGTTCGGCCAGGGTTACCAGCTCATGGCATACAACCCGAGGACGATGGCCTACTACAGACCCTGGTACATCCCGCACGGGCTCTACTACTACTTGCTGGCTCCGGCCCGCTTCCTCAGCACTTACCCGTACCTCTACCTGCTGAAGTTCGTGCCCTACGAGAAGGCGCAATCGAACGACGTGTACCCGATCGAGCCTGTCGCTGGTGTACTGACGAACATGCCGCTCATCGCGCTCGGGCTCGTCACGGCTGGAACGCAGCTGCGCGCGCTGGCGCGTCGCTGCCGACCTGCGCTGCTCGCGATCGTGTCCGGGTTGCTTGTCGGAGCGGCAATCCTCTTGGCTATCTCCTTCGCGTTCCGCGGCGCCACGATGCGATACACGCTCGACTTCGCCCCGCTCTTGCTCGTGTCGGGGCTCTTGGCTTGGGCTTTTTGGAGCACTGGCCGGGCGCCGCGCGGTGCGCGGTTCTGGCTCGTGCAGGGAGTTTGGGTCGTGGCCTTGGTGGTCAGCGTGCTGTTCAACCTGGCAATCACCCTGACAGCTCCTTAGTGAGTGTTACTGAACACATGTTCGCTCCGGCTCTGTGGTGACCTGCCGTTCAGATCGCACGGGCTTGCCGAGTATCCAGCCTCGGTCAGTACCCTGCCCCTTCGTGCCCGAGGCATACGGCGAGTCGGAGCTCACCCCGATCGACCGGCTCGGCGTGTGGTTCTCCACCCGCCGCATACGCCGGTCGGCGGGATCCTTCAAGGGCAAACGGCTCGGGGACTTCGGTTGCGGCTACAACGCCACCTTCACCCGCTCGGTGCTCGACCACGTGGACCATGCAACGCTCGTGGACATCGCGCTGGCCGACGACTTGCAGAGCCACCCCAAGGTCAGCGCGCGTGAAGGTCAACTGCCGGACGCCATGTCTGCCGTGAAGAGCGAATCCCTCGATGTGGCGCTCTGCATCTCCGTAGTGGAACACCTCTGGGAACCCGACCTGATGCTGAGCGAGTTGCGCCGCGTCACCGCCCCCGGCGGTCTGTGTCTCATCAGCGTGCCAACCTGGTTGGACAAGCGAGCTCTGGAGTTCTCTGCGTTCAAGCTCGGGCTCAGCACTGCCGACTCGGTAGCCGACCACAAGGCGTACTACAACCCGCGCGACCTCTGGCCGATGCTGGTGCGCGCCGGTTTCCGACCAGAACACATCAGGTGCCACCGATACAAGTTCGGGTTGAATACGTTCGCTGAATGCTCCGTCGAAGCGGAGTAGCAGAGGCTACCGATGACATCGGCAAACCCGGAGCCTTCGCCGCGCGCAGCACTGCTGCGCAAGCTCGCGATCGCCGCGTGCGTCGGCGTCGTACTGGTCGTCTACCTGCGGTCCGCCTTGTCGTACGAGAAGTCCATCGACCCTGTGCCGAGCAGCACCGCGCCGGTCTCCGCCTTCGGACGGCCCTCACCCGAGCCCGACTTCCACAACCTCATCGCCGACTCGATCATCCACCGGCAGGGCAACCTCACCATCAAGCCGCCCCAGGATCTCCTCCGTCTCGAGAACCCGTACGACCCCGAGGCCAACGCGCAGTCGGTGGTTGGGCAAAGGTTGCTCGACCTCAGCCTCTACAAGGGCAAGCTCTACGCGTACTTCGGTCCCGCCCCGGCGATCCTTCTGTTCGTCCCGTTTCGCTTGTTGCGCGTCGGTGACCTGTCTCCAACGCTCGCGGGCCTCATCTTCTCGGTCTTGGGATTCGCTTTCTCGGTCTTGCTCTTCAAGAAGCTCGCTCGTCACTTCTTCCTGAAGATCCCACTCTGGATGGAGTGCCTCTCGATCGTCGCGCTCGGCCTCGCCGTCCCTGTCCCGTTCATCATCTACGTGGGGCGCGGCTACGAGGTGGCCATCGCCTGCGGCTACTTCCTCCTGTTCGCCGGCCTCTACTGTCTGACCAGCGGATTGCTCTCCAGGGGTCGGACGGCAACGGCCCTGATGGCCGTAGGAAGCGCAGCGTTGGCCTTTGGCGTAGCTGCACGTCCCGACCTCATCTTTGCGGCCTTGTTCGTCGCGATTGCTGTGTGCATCGTCTCGAGGAGCGTTCGGTACGAGCGTCGAGACCGCGTCATTCGAATCGCCGCCCTCGTCGGCCCCTACGTCATCATCGGAATTCTGATCGCGTTGTACAACGTCATCCGGTTCGGTTCCGTCACGGAGTTTGGCAGCAGCTACCAACTCGCGAGATTCAACCCTCGGGAATACGTCTTCTATCAACCCTGGTACATACCCCACGGCCTCTATTACTACTTGTTGGCTCCGGGCCGCTTCCTCGGCAACTACCCCTACGTCTTCTTGCAGAAGTTCGTGCCCTATAGCCAAGGGCTATCGAACGACGTGTACACGATTGAGCCTGTCGCAGGCGTGCTGACGACCACGCCGCTCATCGCGCTCGGGCTCGTCATGATCGTGACGCAATTTCGCGGGCTGATGCGTCGCTGCCGACCGGCGCTGCTCGCGATCGTGTCCGGGTTGCTCGTCGCGGCGGCAATCGTCGCGGGTATCTCCTTCACGTTCCGGAGTGCCACGATGCGATACACGCTCGACTTCGCCCCGCTGTTGCTCGTATCGGGGCTCCTCGCGTGGGCGTTCTGGAGCACCGAGCGGGCGCCCCGCGGTGCACGGTTCTGGCTCGTACAGGCAACTTGGGGCTTGGCTCTCGCCGCCAGTGTGCTGTTCAATCTGGCGATCACACTGACGCCGTGCCCCGGCTGTCGCGGACTGTAGAGCCGCGGGCCCGCGATCACCCCGATGCGCTGCCGGGGAACGAGGCAGTGTTGACCCCCTCACTCGCGAACTCGCGCGCGTCCGGCCGCCAAATCCACGCCGCGAGCGTCACGAGGACGAGAAACCCTCCGACCAGGAGCAGCCACGGCGGGACCGGCGGCGACCAGTCAGGGTGGAGCCAAAAGGTCAGCGACCCGTCGGCACCCACCGCATTCCGTCGCAGGTGTTGGAAGAAGGCGGCGAATTGCGCGACGACGAACGCAACGGCGAGCACGGGGGGCAGGCGCGAGCGGTCGAACAACGCGTGCCGCCCGCTCCACGCGATCGACAAGGCGGCGAGAATCGGGACGCCGACCGCGAAGGGCAGCGTCCACCGACCCTGCCACCCGATCCCCAGGTCGCGGGCTTGGGACGCGTCGATGGCGGCGGGAACCGCGATCGTCAGCGCGATGAGGCCGGCGACGAGCGCGGCCGTGCGTCGCGATCCGATGGCGATGCACAGCAGGACGAGGAGGCCGAGCCCCGCCGTCCACAGCAGGTACGTGAGCGTCGGCGAGAGCGTGTCGAGCCATCCGAAGTCGCCGATCATCTCCTTGTACAGCTGCCAGGTCGTCCCGAGCGAATCCTTCACGAGCGTCACGTTGCTCACGGGCCCGAGGTCAGCGCCGTGACGCCCCAGATAGTCGAGCGGCCGGAACCACAGCACCCAGACGAGGGACGCGACTGTGGCCGCTCCAACGCCGATGGACCACCCGCGGACGAGTCGCGAACCGGCGAGCCGCCGAAGCCCGGCACGTGTGCAGAGCGCGAGTCCCGTCGCGACGATCAGCGCCAACCAGAGGACCGACAGCCCCCGCATCAGGACCAACACGATCATGGCGATGCCGGCGCGCGACACGAGGCGCGAATCGATCCTGTCTGCCGCACGGTGCGCCAGCACCGCCGTCGCCGCCCACGCCGCGATGCCAGCAGCGATCTCCAGCCCGTTCGGATTCACGCTGCCCATGACGAACAGCGCCATCGGCGTCAGTGCGAGCCCGAAGCCGGACGCCGCGATCCAGCCCGGCCGCACCGACCGCAGCGTGATCAGCGCCGAGGCGAGGAGCGCGGAGCACACGAGCACAGTCAGGACTCGCATCAGATAGATGGTGAGGCCCGGACGCGACGGCACAGCGAGGCTCGGCAGTCCCGCGATCGCGTAGTAGGCGGGCGGGTCGAGGCCCACGTTCGTCGGCGCGGAGCGGAGTCCGCCGCGAGTCGGGAGCGAGGCGAAGCAGTCCGCCGGTACTTCGGGGCGGAACGCGAAACAGGGCGTGTGGAAGCGCGGATCGCGGAGAGGAACCTCGCGCCCTTCGGTAACGAGGCCCGCGGGCACGCGCACGTAATGGAAGTGGCCTCGCCAGTACGGACAGTCGACGCCGGGAAGGTGACACTCGGCGGGATTGCCTTGCCGTTCGTCGCCGACGATCTCGCCGCGGGCGACGGACGCGGCGCGGAGCACGTGACTCGGCTCGTCCGGTGCCCCGTAGATCGGCGTCGCCAACGCCCAGCACGTTCCGAGGAGCCCGAGCAAGATGAACGAGATCCACCATGTGAGCCGCGCTTCAGAGCGACCCTCGGACGAGAGACGTTCACCTCGTAATGCGCCGAGCAATCGGGTCACGGGGGTCGAAGATAATCGGCACCGCCGGTCGATCAGATGAGCAGCCTTCTAGGATGCCGTTCGCCATGCGTGCAGGTCGGGCAAGCAGATTCTTGCGATCGGCTGTGGAACGTCTGCAGTCGAGTCCTCGTCGCGTCTGGTGCACGAGCTTCGTGCTCGTCGCGCTGCTGAGCGGACTGTGGGGACTCGCCAACCCTCCCTTTGCAGCACCGGACGAACCGGCGCACGTGATTCGGGCGGTCGCGCTCGCTCACGGCGAGCTCACGGGCGAATCCCCGAGCCGGCACCAGGTCCAGTCGCTGGGTCTGACGGACCGCAAGGATTACCTGGTCGTGCGCGCACCAAAGGTCTACGCAACTGCGAGCAACGCGGCGTGCTTCGTCCGCAAGTCGTCTATCACTGCTTCGTGTCTTCGGTTCGGCCGGGCGACGCGGGACATCGAGATCGGGACCTATGTCGGCCGTCATCCTCCCGCCTACTACGCCCTGGTCGGATCCGTCTCGTGGGTCGTGCCGCCGGGATCCGGAACGGTGTATCTCATGCGAATGATCGGCGCGTTGATCACCGCCGCGTTCGCAGCAACCGCGATCCACCCGCTGCGAAAGTCCACGGCACCGGGCCTGGTTGCGGCGGGTCTGGCGCTCGCGATCACTCCTATGGTCCTGTTCCTGAGCAGCACGGTGAACCCCAGCTCTCCGGAGATTGCAGCATCGATCGCGGTTTGGGTCTGCGGCCTTCTGCTCATCTGCAAAGCAGGTGAGCGCGTTGACAAGCGACTCGTCACCGCCGTGGGCATCGCGGGATGTGTGCTGGCGGTCAGTCGCCAACTCGGGCCGCTCTGGCTCGCGCTCATTGCTCTGGCCATGCTCGGCGTGAGCAACCGGTCCGCGCTCCACAACCTTGCTCGATCGAGCTGGGCGCGGCTCTGGGCCCTGCTCATCGTCGCGTGCTCCCTGGTCCAGGTCGGATGGGACGTCATCGTCAAGCCTCTGGACGTCACTCGCTCGGGGAACGCGCCGCCCAGCATCGACACCGTCGAGGTCCTCCGGATCAGCTTCGGCAAGACCTTCTCGCGGTACCGGGAGATGATCGGCTCGTTCGGATGGCTCGACACGCCGGTTCCCGCACTCACCTGGATTCCTTGGACCATTCTCATCGGGTTGCTCGTCCTGATCGCCGTGTTGTGGGCAACTCGGAGGCAGGCTGCTGTGCTCCTCGCTCTGCTCGCGGCCACGATCATCGTGCCGGTTGCAGTCGAGGCTCCGACGTACGCCGACGCCGGGACGCTGACCTGGCAGGGTCGTTACACGCTTCCATTTGCGGTTGGCATACCGATCCTCGCTGCAGTCCTCCTTTCATCGACCGAGCGTGGCCGTCGACTCGCCGGTCCGAGGCTGTTGTCGGCGTTCGCGGTTGTCTTCAGCGGCGCCCACATCATCGCCTTCGCGCAGAACCAGCGGCGCTACGCGGTCGGGTACGACGGCGAGATCCAATTCTGGAAGCACGCACAATGGTCTCCGCCAGTGTCGTCGCTCCTCCTCACTCTTGTCTTCGCCATCATCGTCGTCGCGTTCGCGTGGTGGTTGCTGGTGATCGTTCCGCGAGGAGCAGCACAGGAGCATGCGAGGACGCGACGACGTGAAGACCGAATTCATACGCCGAAGAGTGCGGCCGTGATCACGTCGCCGTCGGCGTGAACAGGTATCTGGGAGGAATGTGGACCACAACGGCCAATTGACCTGTGCAGTGTGTGGCACTGGCGCGTCCGTGACCTGTTCCGTGCGTTCATCCTTCAGCCACCGCACATTCGAGCTGGCCCAGTGCCCGAAGTGTCACTACTCCTTCGTCACTGATCCGCGTACGGATTTCGCCGCGCTGTACGACGACGCGTACTACCGCGGTCGCGGCGCAGATCCAAACGTCGATTACGAACGCGAGCTCGTAGACGCAAAGACACTTCGCGTCTACGAATGGCGTGCCATCCTCGAGATCGTCGAGCACCTGAAGGGCCCCTTGAACGGCATCCGATGGCTCGAGTACGGCTGCGGCCTCGATGGGCTCGTCCGTTTCGGAAGGCAGCAGGGAATCGACATCACGGGTTTCGACGCGGGTCATGCTGCGGAACGGATGCGCAAGGAAGGCATTCCGGCGCTCACACCGGAGGACCTCGACGCAGCCTCAGCCTCGTTCGATGTAGTCACCGCGATCGAGGTCGTGGAGCACCTCGTGGACCCGATGCCGACCCTGCGCCAGATCGCGACGCTCTTGCGGCCCGGCGGCTTGTTCTTCCTCACCACCGGGAACGCACAGCCGTTTCGGAGTCGCCTGGAGAGGTGGAGCTACGTTCAGCCCGATGTGCACGTCGGCTACTTCGAGCCGGCCACGCTCGAGCTCGCCTTTCGAAAGGTCGGGCTGCAACCGTCCTCACCGGGATTCGTACCGGGGTTCACGGATTTGATCCGATACAAGGTGCTCAAGAGCCTTGGCCTCAAGCGGCGACACATGCTCGAGCGCGTCGTCCCGTGGCCGCTCGCGGCCAGAGTTGTCGACCGCCGGTACGACGTGAGCGCGCACCCAGTTGGCTGGCGTCGTTGAGTACTCCGGAACGACGGCTGTCTCCAGAGGCTCGGCCGATACGTCAGTCAGAGTCGGGGTCTCGCCAGGCAGATAAGTGACGTACCGATCGGCGTCGGGATCCGACCCTCCAGAGCGCACAGCCCCCGGAAAGCTCCGCTGAAGACGCCTGACTCGGCCGATCGAGTCGGATAGGGACGCCTGCGGAACCGTGAGTAGTACGCGGTGATCGGTACGAACGTCATGCCGTAGTAACGCAAGTGAAGGATCTCGAAGTGTTCGTTCAGCGCACGCTGCAGCGTGCGTCGCGTATACCGGCGATAGTGACCGAGCTGCTCGTCATGGAAGCCGAAGAGAGAGGGCAACGCAGGCACGCTCATGATGAGTACGCCATCGCGGGCGAGCAACCGCTGAAGGTGCTCAACAACGGTGCAGTCATCGTCGATGTGCTCGAGCACGTCGTGCATCACGATGACATCGGCGACACCTTCACCTTCGATCGCGTCGATGCCGATCGGGTGGAGGGCACAGCCTCGATTGGGAGAATCGCGGCGAGCGAGCTCGTAGGCGACGGGATCAGGCTCGAAGGCCTCGACACGGAAACCCGCATCCACAGCCATTCGGTTGAAGAGGCCTCCGCCGCATCCGATGTTGTAGAGCAGCGGTCCAGTCGAACGGTTACGGAGCCACCGGAGGGTGACATTGTATTTGCCCTGCGCGTACGCGTCGGACTCGCGGAACTCATGGTCAACCGCCGTGTAGCTGGAGCTCACGAGGACTCGGCCGCGGGCACAGACGACCGCTCCGCGCGTGGTGCTCCTTCTCCGCGCTTCTCCACTACGAAGCCTTCGGCAACATCGACGATGTAGCGGGGGCGCCGCTTGACCTCGTCGTAGATGCGACCCAGGTACTGGCCGATGATGCCCAGACAGATGAGCTGCACGCCGCCGACGAACAGCACCAGCGCCACGATCGTCGGGTTACCGACCGGGAAGGGCACGCCGGCGAACGTCGCGATGAGGTATGCGACTCCGACCAGGAACGCGGCCCCTGCGGCTGCGAAACCCACCGCTGTGCTGAGGTTGAGGAGCGCGGTCGAGAAGGCGATCAGGCCGTTCAGCCCGATCCGGACGGATCCGAGGAAGCGGTTGTAGTGCCCTCGCCCCGCGTGACGGACCGGTCGATCGAACGGCACCGCTGTCTGACGGAATCCCACGAGCGCCACCATGCCCCGTAGGAAGCCATGCGTCTCGGGGAAGCGCAGGAGCTCGGCGACGACCCGACGGTCCATCAGGCGAAAGTCGCCGGTGTCGTGCGGGATCGGGACGTCACTGAACCGGTTGATCAGGCGATAGCCCACGCTGGCGACGAGCTGCTTCACTCTCGTCTCGCCCCGGCGATCGCGGCGCTGCGCGTAGACGACCTCGAACCCCTCGCGCCACCGGGCGAGCATCTCGGGTATCAGCTCCGGAGGGTCTTGCAGATCGGCGTCCATCACGATCACCGCGCTCCCGGACGCGTACTCGATACCGGCAAGCGTGGCGGTGGGCTGACCGAAGCGTCGGGAGAAGACGATGAGCTTGATGGCCGGATCGTCCTGACGAAGCCGGCGAATGACATCCTCGGTGCCGTCACGCGACGGATCGGCCGCGAAGATCAGCTCGTAGCTGCCCACGTTCCGCCGGAGAATGGGAAGGAGCCTCGCCACGAGTTCGGGAACGTTGTCGGCTTCGTCGAAGACGGGCACCACGACGGACAGCTCGATGTCCGGCATCTCTCCTCGTCCGATCAAGATGATGCGAGCGCGTGCACGATACCCGGATGCCGCATTGCGATGCCGAGCATGAGGCGGGAGCCCCAGTGGACGCGCCTGCCGGAACGACTCCCCTACTAATCTCTCGCCCTGCCGGCACGCCGACACACGTGAGTGGGGCTCCCATGACGAAGGTCGAGGTCGAAACGGCGCGATGTTGTGCTCAAACGCGGTGAACCCCCGAAGCCGCAGATCGAGCCGTACGTAGTCGAAGACGATGAAGCTCGAGAGCATCAGGCCCACGGCCGGAGCGCATACGCAGGTCGACACCATGGGAACGCCAGGCGGAAGCGGCCCCGTCGTCGGTCGAGCAAAGCGTTGGCGGCGCCAAGGCGGCGGGATGATTCTGCTCTGCATCCTCGCCGTGGCGATCGTCTACGTGCACTCCGCCTCGTCGTATGGAAAGTCTCTCACCCCCTACTCGAGTACTGAGCGCTTCAACTTCAACTTCGAGAACCGAGTTGCCAGCTCCCTCTTGGCGCACCAGCTCAGCTTGAACGTCAAAACACCCCGGGGACTGCTACAGCTGCGCGATCCCTACGACCCACGCGCCAACGCTCGATACCGTGGAAAGAGCAAAATTCACGACCTCAGCCTGTACAAGGGCAAGCTCTACTCGTACTTCGGGCCCGCTCCCGCGATCCTGTTGTATATCCCGTTCCGGGCCCTGGGGATCGGCCAGCTCTCGCCGACGCTCGCAACGCTGATCTTCTTCGCCGTGGGCTTTTTGTTCTCGATTGCGCTGTTCCGGCTTCTCGTTCGCTGGTGTTGGAGGCGCATCCCGATATGGATTCATTGCATTGCGGTAGTCGCGCTTGGCCTCGGCGTCCCGAGCGCATGGGCGATATATATCGGGCGCGACTACGAAGCCACGATCGGCTGCGCCTACATGCTGCTGTTCGCGGGCGTGTATTTCCTCGCGCGAGGAACTCTCGTTGGTTCCAGCCGGACGTATCTCGCCCTCGGGAGCGGGGCGCTCGGGCTCGCGGTTGCAACCAGGCCGACCATGATTGTCGCCGGCGCGTTCGTCCTCGTTGCGGCGGTCTTCGTATCACGCGCCGGCTTCGACAACCGACGTCGCAACACGTCGCTCGCCGCCCTTCTCGCGCCATACCTGACGATCGCCGTTCTCATCGCGCTGTACAACTATGCACGTTTCGACTCGATCACCGAGTTCGGGCAGTCGTACCAGCTCGCGGGATTCAACGCCCGAACCTACCGGTACGGGAGCATCACATTTCTCCCGAAGGGCATCTTCTATTACCTGTTCTCTCCCGGCCGTCTCACGAGCGCGTTCCCGTACCTGTTCCTTCGCAAGAGCACGCTCGACCTCCCGAGGTTGCTCCAGAACCGCGGATACCACAACGAGCCGGTGGCGGGGATCTTCACGAACATGCCTGCAGCAGCGGCTGGTTACGTGCTCTTGTTGACGCGACTTCGGTCCGTAGCTCGTCGCTTCCCGAGAGCTCTTGTGATGCTCGTCGTTCTGCTCATTCCGGCAGTCAGTGTGCTTGTGTTGATCTCGTACCAGTACCGCGGCACCACGATGCGGTACGAGCTCGACTTTGCGCCGCTGATCGTCATGGGCAGCTTGCTTGCGTGGGTTGCCTGGAACCGCAGCGTGTCGCGTCCGTCGCGGTTGGTGGGGATCGGCAATGGACTCTTCCTTGCTGCGGTCACAGCGACGATCGCGTTCAACCTCGCGATCACGCTGACGCCGTGCAAGGGAACCGGCAGCTGCTGAGTACTGAGCCGCGCTCGCTACTTGTGGGCGACGCAGTAGATATGGGCGTCGGCGGGGCGGAGCATCCGGTTCCTGACGTGACCCCTCTCGAGAAAGTGCTCCACGCCGTAATCCACCGCCGAGAAGCCGGCTCGCACCAGCTCTTCCCCGACGAGCTCCTTGTACCACCCTGAGCGGTGCTCGTCGCCGCTCCACCGCTGCCATCCGTACAGGGTCGAGAGCAGATGCTGGATCGGGAACGGCGTCGGCTTCCCGGCGAAGTAATCCACGACGTATCCACACCAGACCGGCAGGTCGGGCACGTCGAACACGAAGACTCCGCCCGGAGCGAGGATGCGGCGGATGTTCCGGAAGGTGTCGCTCGCCTCGCGGTAGGAGAGGTGCTCGATCACTCCGAGCGCGAGGACTTCGTCCAGCGAGTCACTCTCGAGGTCGAGCTCCCAAGGGTTGCCGACGATATCGACGCCCGGGAACGCGTTCTTGTCGTTGTGGAGGTAGCCGGGGGTCGGGCGCTCGCCGCAGCCGAGCTCGAGCTTGCGGGGCCGACCTTCACCCGGCACCGGACGGAGCTCAGGCATGTTCAACTCGGTTCTCGCTGAACGTCTGGAACGAGCCAATGAGCATAGCGGTGATCGCCGATCAAGCCTTGCTCCGGGCAGCGCCGAACAGCGCTCAGCCGCTCGCTCGCGCGCCGACGCGCCACGGCCGCAGCAGACGACGAAGTGTCCAGAGCGTTCCCGGCCCTCGCACCAGCTTCGTGGTACCGATGCGGTCGCGATACTCGATCGGGATCTCGAGAACCCGGAGCCGGGCGGCGATCGGCCAAGTGAGAAGGTCGACGGGCAGGGCCAGCCCGGTGACGTCCCAGTCGAATTGATCGATCACCGCACGACGGTAGGCACGCATACCGCTGTGCACGTCGCGCACGCGCTGACGCGCCCGTACCGACGCGATCACGTTGAAGAGCTCGTTGGCGACATAGTTGGCGCGAGGCATCGCCGCCGGTCGTCCGAACCCGAGACGATCCGTACCGACAACGTCGAAACCACGGCGGGAGAGCTCGACCAGTGCAGGCAGGAGCTCCGTCGGGTACGTGTTGTCGGCGTCGATGGTGGCAAGGATGGGTCGGTCGCTGGCCCGGAGTGCGGCAAGGAGCGCGGTTGCCGGACCGCCGCCAGGCTCGGGAATGACCCGGGCGCCGTTCGCCGCTGCGATCTCGGGGGTTCGATCGGACGAACCATCGACAACGATTACTTCCGCTCCCGGGACGACGTGCCGAACGTCGTTCACCACCTTGGCGATCGCACCCTCCTCATTGCGCGAGATCATCACCACCGCAGCGTCGGAGAACGGGCAGGCAGCGACGTCTGCGCCGGAGTTCGATTTGGTCATCGAGCGAACGGCGCGACCGGAGCTGCGTCTTGCATATCGGTGAGCTCGACTTCTGCGATCGAAGTGGGACGATCGTTCAAGCGCTCGGCAAGCTCGATCGAGCGGATGACACATCCGTCGACGTTGAGGTATTCGAACGCTCCAAATCGCCCGTGCAGGTAGATACCCTGATCTTCGAACCACTGTCGAGCGAGGGCGAAATGTTGCTCGTAGCCCTCCTCGTAAACGACGTACGCGTACTCGTACCGCTCCACACGCGAGTAGATCGGCTCTTCGTCCGGACGGAGGACCCGATTGCGCTTGAGCCCGTCGACAACGTGATCGACGATCGTAGTGTCGCTCATCGCGAGCTCGGGACCGCCCGGAGTCGAGGTGATCTCGGCCTGGATGCTGTAGCAGCCCGGGGGGCCGTTGTCGGGAGAGAACGTGCACGGCGAGCTGATGCGGTTGACGAGAAAGTCGTCGGCCGGGAAGTAGACCGAGGAGAACTGGTGCGGATCGACGCCGCGGAAGCCGAGGCTGACGACGAGCTGAGGGTGAATACGCAGCGCATTGACCGCGTCACGGACACGACCCGGGACTCCGTCCATCAGTCCCAGCAGAATCGGTAACGGCACTGTCGACACGACGCGGTCGAAGGCCTGTTCCACGCCCTCGGCCACAACCCGGAGGCCATCGGAACTCGGGACGAGTCGACGAACCGGTGTGGAGCGATGGATCCGCTCCGCCGGCAGCAGCCGGGCAAATGCGCGCGGGATGGCCTGGTAGCCGCCTCGACGTGGGTAGTGGAAATGGAGCTGGTGGACGTACCCCTCGGTCTCGATGCCCAGCGCCCCACGGACGACGTCGATGGCGGGCGGCTGGGGAATCCGCTCCGACCAAAGCATCGACAGGTCGGCGATCGGGACCTTCCAGACCTTCTCGTTGTACGGAACGAAGTACGCCTCGGTCAGGCCGGTGCCGAAGGTCTTCAGGAACCACTCGTGCAGGTTGCGGGGCTCTCGGAGTGATTCGCTGTGCTCGTTGAAGAGGAAGTCGAGCAAGCATCGGTTGCGAAGGTCGGTCGGAAGGGCGGCGAGGTCGTTCTCGATCGGATACTTAGCAAAGTGGCCGTCGATGCACACTTTGCTGTTGCGTCGCGACGCGTGAACGTTGCCCGCGAGGCTGCCGATCATGAACTCGAGTACGTCGGCACGCTTCGAGAACATGATGTGCGGACCCCGGTCGAAGGTCCATCCGTTGTCGATGATCGAGGTGGCGTGGCCGCCGACGTCGTCGGCCGCCTCGAAGATCTCGAAGTCTCCGTCGAGCAACAGTCCGAGACTGAGCCCGCTCACCCCGGCACCGATGATGCAAGTGCGCGGTGTGGTCATCCAGATGATCCTCCCCGACGCCCCGGCGGGGTGTTTACCCTAGTGGCGCAGGCGGGCGACAATCGGCCAGCTTAAGGTGTCGGGCATGTGCGTGAAGTGAGGCACGTGGTGGTGTTCGCGCGTCTTGATCGAGAGACCACCCCTCTAGACTCCGGAGGTGGCCGTGCTCTGTTCCGCCGGAGGAGTGACGCCGGTTCGCCTGGGATCGCTGAACGTTGAGCATCCCTGATCTCACCGGCTCCTGGTTCATCGTCGGCGGAGCCGGCTTCATCGGCGGGCATCTCGTCGATCGCCTACTCACATCGCCGGACGTCACGACCGTGACGGTCTTCGACAATTTCTCCTCGGGCCGCGAGTGGCATCTCGCGAACCACCAGAATGACCCACGGCTGCGGGTCCAACGCGAAACCGTCCACAACCTCAGCGCGTTACGCGAGGGCATGGCGTCACACGACACCGTTGTTCACTTGGCGTCGAATCCCGACATCGCACGAGCGCTGACCGAGCCGCGCGTCGACTTCGACGAAGGGACCCTGCTCACCTTCAACGTACTCGAGGCAATGCGAGAAGCCGGCGTGCGCCAGATCCTGTATGCGTCGGGAAGCGGAGTCTACGGAGATCTCGGTGATCTCGAGGTCGACGAGGATTACGGCCCGCTGATTCCTGTATCGACGTACGGCGCGAGCAAGCTGGCCGGAGAGGTCATGATCTCGGCCTACTGCGCCATGTTCGACATCGCGGCGTGCACCTTCCGGTTCGCGAACGTCGTCGGCCCACGTCAAACACACGGTGTGGGATTCGACTTTCTTCGCAAACTACGCGACGACCCTTCTCGCCTCGAGATCCTCGGTGATGGAAACCAGAGCAAGTCCTACATCCATATCGACGACGTCTTGAATGCGGTGCTGCTCGCACACGAAGTCGCCATGGATCAGTTCCACGTCTTCAATGTCGGCACGGGCGACTACATCACGGTGCGCGAAATTGCCGACCTCGCGGCCGAGTGCGTCGGCCTCGAACCCTCAGACGTGGAGTACGTGGCCACCGGCGGAGATCGGGGCTGGAAGGGCGACGTCCCGGTCGTACGCCTGAACACCGAGCGGATCCGGAAGCTCGGCTGGAACTGCACGCGATCGAGCAAGGATGCGCTCCGCGACGCCCTCGAATCCATGCTCGCAGAGTCCGATCAGCTCTTCGGGCTCGTCGACGACTGACACGAGCGACCAGAATCGATGCTGAACTGGGCCTCTGTGAGAAGTCCGCCGCGTCCCCGGATGTACGGATAGGCTTTTGGGCCGAGTATTCCGCGTCGTGTCCGAGAGGGGGCCCTCGCAATGAACCCAGCTGAGTTCGACGTGAAGCTGTTCGCGGATGGGGCCGACCGCGAGGGCATCCTAGAGCTGTCTGCAAATCCCCTGATCCAGGGATTCACCACCAACCCGACGCTCATGAGGAAGGCCGGCGTCGAGGACTACGAATGGTTCGCCCGCGACATTCTCCAAGCGGTTCCCGACCGGCCGTTCTCGCTCGAGGTCTTTGCCGACGACGAGAAGGAGATGGAGCGGCAAGCTCTGAAGATCTCGTCGTGGGGTGACAACGTCTACGTCAAGATCCCGGTCACGAACACCAAGCGCGAGTCAACTGGAGAATTGCTGCGCAGGCTGTGTCGTCACGGCGTGAAGGTCAACGTCACCGCGCTGATGACGGCGCGTCAGGTGGAAACCGTCGCCGAGACCGTACGCGACGGTCCCGCCGCCTACATCTCGCTCTTCGCGGGCCGGGTCGCCGACAGTGGACGTGACCCGATCCCGATCATGGTGGAGGCACTCGAGCTCTTGCGCGATCTCCCCCGCATCGAGTTGATCTGGGCGAGTCCACGAGAGCTGCTCAACATCGTCCAAGCGCACGAGATCGGCTGCGACATCATCACGGTGACGCACGACCTTCTCAAGAAGCTGCCGACCCTCGGCAAGGATCTCGACGACTTCTCGCTCGACACGGTGAGGATGTTCCACCAGGACGCCAGCTCCGCCGGTTACACGCTCTGAGGTTCGCATCACGGCGACGCAGGTATGGGGTGCCCCACGTGTCGCTGCCGTCGAGTGCGGCTGATGATTGCGACGAGCAGCCAGGCCAGGAGCAGCACCGCCGCTGTGATCGACACCACGCGCCCGACGACAACTGGTCGTGTCACCTTCGAGGTGAAGCGTGCGCGCACCACGGAGGCCGAATCGGCAGAGGGTGACGTGGGCACGATCACCGCCCAGCCCTTCGGTGTGGCTCCGATGATCCGAGCGCGCCCCGTGACCTCGAGCACCGGGGACCAAGCGACGTTCGTGCGGTAGGGACCACCGGCGGGAATTCGGATTTCCGCCGAGCCGGTCCTCGCATGCGAGATGTCGACGTGGAGCCGCGTGAGCGGCGTGACGAACTCTCCGGGCATGCGGTAGTCGCTGTCGTACGACCGACACGGATCAGGGCAGTTCGCGAACGAGATGGGCGGAAGATTGTCGTCGCTTTGTACGAGCTCGCCAACTTTCAGATACGTCGGCGCGCTCCACGCCTGCCACGTCGCCAGACCGAGTGACATTCCTGTCGCCAGGAGGAGGGCGACGATCCACGCACGTGCTCTGCGACTCGCTGCCACGACGAGAAGGCCAAGGATGACGAGTCCAACCACGGCGTAGTTGATGTAGGAGTGCAGCCGGTACCGGAATTGGATGGCCTTGAACACATCAGGGACGACGTCCCAGACTCCTTGCCACAAGAGGAACGTGAGCAGCGCACCGAGAACAACCGTGAGCACGGCGTACATTGCGGCCTTCTTCGATCGGCGGCGCCGGATCAACAGGAAGGCGCCGAGGCATGCGACCCAGATGAGGACGTAGACGGGTGCTTGCACGTAAAAGGGGGTGCTGGTCGCAGGCGCCGGGTACGTGCGGAGAGGGCTGAACACGTTGCGCCAGGATTCGAGACCGCGCGTCAGACCGTCGAACTTGTAGAACGTGCTTGCGCTGTGCGGGCCGATCCTTGTCAGGTGGGCGTAGCGGACCAGAGGCACCAGGAACCACGCGTTCAAGCCGGTCGCGAGGCCCACGAGAGCACCGACGACTGCGATTCGCGTCACGACCGTGCGCGTGATCATGCGTCGGTACACGATCAACGCGGGCATCGTGAGCGCGATCAGAAACAGTGCCCCGTACTCGACGGTGATGTTGTGCGCGCCTGTTAGAAGAAACGTGCCAACGACAAGAAGGATTGCCGACAGAAGGGGGACGCGCTTGGACCGGACAATCGAGAGCGCGGCTGCGACGATCAGTGGAATCATCGACACCGCGACGAACTCCGGCCACCCGCCGTCGTAGTACGCCTTTGACAAGAAGTAGGCGCCGGAAACGGCGAGGATTGCAGGAATGTGTGCGAGCAGGCCGAGGACCCTCAACTGGCGCGCGGCCCACAACGTGCCGAAGTAGCACGCACCGAAGGCCATCACGAAGGTCAGACGGAACGCGTTGGCGGAGCCGAGCGGGACGCCGAGCCATCCGGTGACCGTGTAGAGGCTGCCGCCATAGAACATGTATTGGGGGTAGAAGGCACCCGACTGAGTGCTGTGCAGGAAGTAGGTGGGAAAGAAGTGGTGACGCACCCATCGAGCCTGCTGGTCGACCAGGTGCAGATGATTGCCCCAGTCGCCGAAGAACGCGTGGGTGCTGAGCACTGCTGGGAGGGCGAGCAGCGCAATCACCAACACGCCGATGGCCACATCTGCGAGGAGGCGTCGATCGAGGAGGGGCCGGCTCGACGTCACGCGGCCGCCTTGATCCGTGTCTGAGACGACGGCAGCGGCGGTTCGGGTCACGAGCGGTAGACGTTAGCGGTCGGCCCGTCGGATTCGGCGACGACGGGTCCGCAGCGCGCTCCGGGCTTCACCTCCGAGGTATCGGGCATGGCGGACGATCACACGTGAGCTCGAAGACCTTGTCGATCCGTATCGAGCTCGAGGCGGCGCGATCGTCGGCAGGTGCGGTCGGCTCGATCCGACGGACCGTCCACCGCGCCAAGGGAGCGCTCCGGGCGTAGTACTGGGTCGGGGCAACGATTCGCGTCCGCGTCGGGGCGATGAAGTACGCCGCCCACATCGACTCCCAGTCGGGAGCGACCTCCGCATTGACAGTCCGGAGCCCGTGCTTCGGGACCGCTCGCAACGCGGCGAGATCACGCCCCACGACCAGCCACTGCGTGTCCGTCACCGTCCGCGCGTTCGCCGTCAGCACCCCGATCCACACAGCGATCGCAACCCAACCCACCCCACGCAGCAGCAGTGTCGGGATGGCAGATCGTGCGAGCAACGCGACTGCCGCCGCGCAGAGCAGGGCGGCGAACGCGGCTGCAAGCATCGGCTGGAAGAAGGACAGCCACTTCCACTGCCGGTACGAGAAACCCTGCTGGAAGTAGGCGATCCGATAGCTGACGAGCACTGCGACCACGGTCAAGCCGCCGAGCCAGGCATGGGTCTTTCGTGCCCGCACGAGGATCAGCGTCGCCACCGCCGCGAGCCCGACGACCACGGCGAGCTCCGCGCCGTAGACGAACAGCGAGGGACTGGGCGTGGTGACCTGCGGCCGGAAGTCCATCGACGGCGCCCGTTGCAGCCCGAGGGCCTGGAACGGGCTCAGAAGCCCCAGAGGCCATCCGGCCTCCACATTGGAGAGGTGCCGAGCGCGGTCGACCGCGTCCCCGACGACCGGGGCGACGAGCAGCGCTGCACCTGCCAGCCCTGCCGCAGCGCAGACGACGAGGCGCGCGGCCCGGCGGAGCAGGTCGCGGAAACCACTGGCGAGCCACGCGATCGCGAACGCGACCGGTTGCGAGAGGATCGCCATGTGCGGGTACGTGAGTACGAGTGGAACCATCAACAACGCCACCACGACGATGCCTCGGAGCAATGACGCTCGGTCCCGCTGCTCCGCGACCCAGAGATACACCACGAGCATCGCCAACACCGGTCCGATCGACAGGATCTGCGACAGGAAGTAGTGGCCGGCGTTGAGCACGAACATGTAGGGAGCAATCGCAGCCAGGCCGATGATCACAGCGCGGAGCGGCGATCCCGGCACGATTCGCTCGGTGAGCAGGGCACAGGCGAGGGCGACGAGCAGCGCTCCGAGGCCGATCACAGGGATTGTCGCCTCGTGGGTCCCGAGGCCCGTGATCTCAGCGTCGGCGGTCAGCAGTACGTCGGCTCCCGTGGCATCGACGCGCGCGAGGTGACCGAGGTTGCTACCCACGACGGGTCCGTGATCGTCGAAGCCCGAGCTCCGGAGATCCTGCGAGACCAGCGCGTACGCCGCGATGTCGTTGTTCCCGAGCGAAGCAGCGGTGAGCCTGTCGTCGCCTAGCGGCGTCCTGTAGTGGACGGCGAGTCCGGCGAACGCGAGTACAGCCACCACTGCGGCGCTCAGGAGCCAGCTCGGCTCGGGCAGCCATGCTCGGGCGTGCGCGCGCTGGAGGAGCAGCGCCATCGCGCTCACGACCGCCACGCCCCCGATCAGCCAACGCAGCCCTGTGTCGAGCCCTCCGGTGCCGTACTCGAGCCAGTACCACCCGAAGGCCGACAGAACCGCGAATCCGAAGGACGGGGCGCCCACGACGAACGGGAGCACGTCGCGTCGCGCCAGCAGCAGCCGCCATGGGAGCCAGCCGAGGAAGGCGAGCAGCGCATAGCCTGCGAGGCCGGCGCCCAGGAGCCTGAGGTACAGCGCCATCTACGAGCCGGCGGTGTTGCCGCCGCGAAGTTGAGAGCCGGGGATCGCGGCTGCGCACTCACCGAGATCGGCGCCGACGGCGTCCGGACGCAGGCCGGGTGGTGGGTCACCGGCGCTCGTCGCGGCCCAGCTGTACGGCCGCTCGAGCAGGACGGTCCTGACTCCTGCCGCCTGACCAGCGGCGATGTCGACCCACCGGTCCCCGATCAGCCAGCTCCGGCCCAGGTCGATCGCGTGGTCACGGGCGGCGGCGAGGATCAGCCCGGGGCGTGGCTTCCGGCACGAACAGGAGTCGCCGTCATGGAAGCACGTGTAGACATCATCGATTGGCAAGGCGTTGCTGACGAACGTGTTGATCGCCTCTACGGCCGATCGTGACGTGGTCCCGCGCGCAACGTCGGGTTGGTTCGTGATCACGATGAGGACGTAGCCGGCGGCGCGGAGAGCGCCGAGCGACTCCGGGACGCCGGCGGGAATCTCGATGTCTTCGACCGATGCCGGAGGCCTCGGGTCGGCACCCGGTCGGCGTGACTCGATGATCACGCCGTCGCGGTCAACGAAGATCGCTGCTTCCGGCACGACTCTCGATCCGTCTCTGGAGATGTGACCAGAGCGCGGTCTCCCGCGCCCACTCGTCCGTCTCGCGCCACGCCGCCTCGGTTCCGATCTCGTGGAACCGCTCCTGCACGATGAACGCCGCAACCTGGCGGGAAGCGACGGCTTCGCGCAACACATCGCTGAGATCGAATCGTTCGCCCGCTGCCCGGTGTGCGAACAGCTCGTGGCGCACGAGGAGCATCCCATAGTCGATGTAGTCGTGAGCTCCGCGGCCTGCGCCCTTGTCGTGGACGGTCACGAGCTCCTGGTCGTCGATCGACACGTTGCTGAGTGCCCAGCGATCCTCGTTGCGAAGCACGGTCATCACCGCGTTCAGATCCGGCGCCCGCGCGAGCCTCTGCTCGACGAGCTCGATCGGGACGCTCAGCAAGGTATCGCCGTACGTCGTCCAGAACGGGTCGGGCAGGAGATCCAACGCGCTCCGAATGGCCCCGCCGGTGCCGAGCAGCGTGGGCCTGTCCTCCACGAAGCGGACCGGGACGCCCGCCTCCGTCTCGGACCCGACGTGTGCTCGCAGCGCCTCGGCGCCGTGTCCGACGAGGAGGACGATCTCGTCGGCTCCGGCGGCGACGAGCTCGGCCAGCTTGACGTCGATGAATGCCCGACCGCTCACCGGCAGCATCGCCTTGGGAACGCCGTCGTCGGTCAGGTGCGACACCCGCGTGCCGAGCCCTCCGGCCAGCACGACGACCGAACGCTTCATCCCGAGATGACGGTCGTGCTGCCGTGGTAATCGAGGGCGAAGCGCACCTCGGGAAGACCGAGCTCGGCCATGGCGGCGCGGAGGTCTGCCTTGGCCTCGGCGTAGAACAGGAGGAAGCCGCCCCCTCCGGCGCCGACGAGCTTGCCTCCGGCGGCGCCGGCGGCGACTCCCTGTCGGATCCAGTCGTCAACTTGTTGATGAATTGCGTTCGGTGATCGAGCGAACTTGAGCTTCCACTGGCGAGAAAGGAGCTCGCCGAACGCGGCGAGATCGCCCGTTGTGAGAGCGTCCATCGTCTCGTATCCGATCGCGCGTACCGCGTCGAGGTTGTCGTCGAGCTTCGCCGGCGGGAGGGCGGCCGATTGCTCGTGCGCGAGCACTTCCGACGCCGGGCGTCGAACGCCTGTGTAGAAGAGCACGAGGTTGTCCTCGATGCGGTGTCGGACGGTTTCGACGAGCGGAACCGGGATCACGGCAACGCTCTCGTCGGCGTGGAACTCGAAGGCCGTCAGACCTCCCATCGCTGCGATGTACTGGTCCTGCTTCCCGATCGGCTCACCGAGCCGCTCGATCTCGACCTGGCAAGCCCGCGCCGCGATGCGTTCGTTTGGCTCGATCTCGTGCCGGTACGCGTGCAACGCCTTGAGCACGCCGACCGTGAACGCGCCCGACGAGCCGAGCCCGGTACCGGCTGGGATATCGGCCATCGAGGAGATCTCGACCGACGACGTCACTCCTGTGACGAGCATGCACTCGCGAAGCAGCGGATGCTCGGCATGTTCCGGACGCTCGATCCGCTCGACCTCCGAGTACTTGAGCAGGATGTCCTGGTCGAAGTTCTGGTTCACCGCGATGTACACGTACTTCGAGATGGCGGCCGCGATGAGGAACCCCTTCCCCGCCTTCCGGTAATACGCAGGGAGATCCGTGCCACCCCCGCCGAGTGAGATGCGGAGCGGAGTCCTCGTGATGATCATTGCCGGTACGCCTCTTCGACGATTCGGAACGCGGCGATCGCATCGTCGACATCGGCGCCGACGGCCGGGCGCCCGTCGAGGTCGGCGAGCACATCTTCGAGCTCGTCGGCCCACGAGTGGTCGGGCCGGGGCCACTCCCAGGACGTCGTCATCGGAGGCCCCATCTCGGCAGACATCTCGTAGCACGTGAGGCGCTCTGGTCCGTAGCTGCCACCCAGGCCGGTGACATCGAGTTTGGCGTTGCGCATGGCGACTTCGAGGGAGAAGAGGTTCTTCCACTCCGTCCACGATGCGTGGAGCCACGCCAGCGCTCCGGACGCGGTCCGTAGCGCGACGTAGGCGTTGTCCTCCACATCGATCGGCCAGAAGTCGGTGCGCAGCTCGGCGAAAGCGAGCTCCACGTCGCCGGTCAGGTACCGAACCAGGTCAATGAGGTGCAGCCCCTGGTCGATGAGCTCACCACCGCCCGAGATCTCGCGTTGCGCTCGCCACTCGCGCTCATATCCGACGCGTCCGCCGTGGCCGTAACGACCCCGAATTCCGAACACCGACCCGTAGCAACCGGACCCGACGATCTCCTTCGTCCGCGCAATGGCCGGATGGAACCGATGGTTGAAGCCGACCCGGACCCGAAGGCGGGAGCGCTCGGCCGTTTCGCGCAGCTCGAGCAGCGCGTCGAGAGAGCTGGCGCCAGGCTTCTCGATCAGCACGTGGCGACCACGTTCGATTGCGGCGGTACCAACGGGCGCGAGGTCGCCGTGAGGGGTGGCGACGATCACGAGCGAGACGGCGGGATCGCAGATCGCGTCCTCGAGATTCTCGGCAACGACCGCGTCCGGTCGCACGTCCGCGACTACACGCGCGCGCTCCGGGATGGGATCGAACACGGTCCGGAGCTCGGTACCCGCCGGCAGTGCCGCGGCACGCTTCGCTCCGACCAGACCGCCGCCGATGATGGCGACCCCGCGCGTCATCGAGGAACCTCGCTGAACAGCTGGTCGTCGATACGCCGGAGCGTCAGAAGCGACGTCCCTACGAGCCGGTCGCGGCGCGCGAGAAGATCCTCGACGCGATCCCAACGCGCGCTCAGCAGTTTCCCCGTCAGCCACTCCGAGTCGTCTGCGAGCAAGAAGTCGATCAGCGCAAAGAAAGAATCGAAGCACCCCGAGCTGGACTGATTCTGGACTGCTGCCTCGTGCAACTCTGGACCAGCGACCTCGGGGCCAACCCGCAAGACCTCGGCGAGGAACGTCGTCGGAGCGGGGCCGGGCGCGACCGCATTGATCGTGATGCCGTCGCTCGCGAGCTCGCCCGCCAGCACCTCGGTGAGAACATCGACGGCGGCCTTGCTCGCGGTGTACGCGCTGACACGGGACTGCGGAGTCGGGCCGCCGATGCCACCACCGGAGAGATTGACGATGCGTCCGCTACCGGCGCGCCGCATCTGCGGGACGAACGCCCGCGTAACGGCGACGACGCCGCCGACATCCACGGCGAGCGCATGCATCCAGGGTTCGACGTCCACAGTGTCGACCCGACCGACCGGTCCGAGGACCGCCGCGTTGTTGACCACCGCCCACACAGAGCCGTGCTGCTCGGCAACCCCGGCCGCAAACGCCTCGACGGCCGCAGGATCGGTTACGTCGACCGTACGAGCAGACGCTCGGCCACCGGCGCGCTCGACCTCATCGACAGCATCGTCCAGCTCGGCAGCCGTACGGGAGCACATCGCCACCTCGTAGCCCTCGCTGGCGACGTGAAGAGCCAGGGCTCGGCCGAGGCCGCGACCCGCCCCCGTGATCACGCACGCGCGCCCTGACTTCCCGTCCATGGACGTGGAGCTATCGCGCAGCGGGCACCGTCACCGACTCCCACTTTGCCTCGTTCGCCGCGAGCTTCGGATGGGAGACGATGAGATGCCACATGACGGCTTGGAGTCCCTCTGTCTGTGGGGTCACGAAGCCGGGGTCGGCACTCGGGAGCACGATGCACGCATCGGCAGATCGCGCGAGGGCTCCCCCATCGCGTCCCGCCACACCCACGATGCCCGCGCCACGCTCGCGAGCGAGTTGCATTCCCTCGACGAGATTGACGCTGATATGGCGTTCGACGTCGCCCCCACCGACCGAGAAGACGAAGAGGCAGTCGCCCTCGCGGAGGCGAGAGGCGCGGAGCCAGTTCGCGTACGAGCTGTCCCAGCCTTCGTCGTTGATCCGAGCCGTGAGCTCGGAGACGTTGTCGGTGACCGCGTACGCCTCGATGTCGCAGAGCTTGCGAAAATCGCAGGCCGCATGCGACGCGTGCCCCGCGCCACCGCCCGAGCCGCACAGGAAGAGCCGGCTGTTCCGCGCCCGGGCCGCCGCGAGCACGTCCACGACCGCTTCCACCTGGGCGTGGTCGATCCGCTCGAGGACGGCGGAAGTGTCGGCAAGAAATCGCTCTGTGAACGTTGCCATTCTCGGGGCTCCTCTGGCGAACAGAGCAATGTTAGTTGTCCGTGCGGTTACGGCCCCTCCGGGGACCCCTGGACCGATCTGCTCTCGAGGAGGTAGTCCACGGTGCGCTCAACCGCCTCGTGAATCGTGAAGCGCGGATGCCAGCCCGTCTCCTCGATCCGGGTCGTGTCGAGAAAGATGAACGGGTTGTCGCCAACCCAGCCGCGTCGGCCACCGGAATACGTCCGGCGAGGATCGACCCCCAATCTCTCGCAGATCCATCCGGCCGACTCGTCGACCGTGCAATAGTCCGGCGCGCCCAGATTGAAGACCTCGTAACCACGAGCTCGCCCAAGGCGCCCGACGATCGCGTCGACGCAATCCGTGACTTCCAGATAGCTCTTGCGCTGGTGACCATCGCCCAGAATGTGGAGGTGCTCGGGGTGTGCGAGCAACTGGTCGACGAAGTCACGCACATGACCGTGCGAGTAGGCCCAACCGAGGATCGACACGAAGCGGTAGACGGTGGCGTTGAGGCCGAAGCCCTCGACATACGCGGAGATGAACCCTTCACCCGCCAGCTTGGACGCTCCGTATAGTGACGTTTGCACGGGAAACGGCGCGTCCTCGGGGGTCGGGATCACGTCGGACTCGCCGTAGATGGATCCGGTGGACGAGAACACGAGCTCGCCGACGCCGGTGCGGCGAACCGCCTCGAGCACGTTGTGCGTTCCGACGACGTTTTGTTCGAGATCGCTGCGCGGCTGCCGGAGGCCGAACCTGACATCCGCGTTGGCGGCGAGATGAACGACAGCGTCGGCGCCTTCGATCAGGTCGAGGAGATCGCCGGCTTGGGTGACAATGTCGCACTCCGCGAGGGTTGCCCGGCCGTCGTCGAGCACCTCATCGATGTTCTCGCGGCGGCCGGTGGCGAAGTTGTCGACGGCGACGACATCGTCGCCCCGATCGACCAGGGTCCGCACGAGATTCGACCCGATGAACCCTGCACCGCCCGTGACGACGACCCTCATCCGCCCTCCTTCCCCAATGGTGTGGAGCGGCAATCGGATCTCGTCACAATCTCACGATTCGTTCGGCGAGCAGGGGCGCATCGTCCACGCCTTCTCGTTGAAGTGAGATCATGCCTGATAGCAGGCCGACACCACTCCCCGTCAAGCCGCGTCGCGCATGGTGCGGCGCGCGAGTTCGAATACGCCAAGCAACGTAGTGGCGGGGTGACGTCAACCCCGAGCGAGTCGTCACGCCTGCTTCAGGAATCGGCTGACGATGGCCCAGAAGCGCGCGAGTACCGCGTCGAATGGCTCCAGCCATGCGGGAAGCGGGAAGTTGCCGGCCTCAAGCCTGGTCGCGAATAGGTGCGCTAGCTCGCCGTCCGACACGACCCGCTCCGCCTGGAGCTCGAAGCGTCGCCGCGCCACCCACCGGCGGTTCCGGAGAAGCCACCACCAACCGGCCAGCTTCTTCCCGGCGGTGCGCGTCGCGATTGATCCGACGAACGCCGCGAGCTCGACGACGACCAACGGGAATGCGAGCAGAAGCAGGGTTCGCATCTCGTACGCCGTCAGTACGAAGAGCAGGCGGTTGCGCTCCGAGAGATACAGCTTGCTCGGCTCCCGGCCGAACTCGTAGCGGTGGACCACGACCGCGCTCGGGACGTTGACGAGCTCGAGACCGCGATGCCAGCACCGACGGCACAGCTCGACGTCCTCGTGGTACGCAAAGTACCGAGGCTCGAACCCGCCGAGCTCGTCCCACAATGAGCGACGCAGCACCATCGCCGCGCCCATGACGCTCGTGATGGGCCGAGGCGAGCTGCGCTTCGCGGCCGGTTCGCCGAAGCTTCCGCACCAGCTGAACCCGAGGAAGTGGACCTCGTTGCCATCGGAGTTGAGACGACTCGGATCGCCCGACAGCCGAATGCTCGGTTGCGCGATACCGACTTCCGGCTTCTGCGCGAAGCCGACGAGCTCGGCGAGCGCGTCGGGCTCCACGATCAAGTCGCCGTTGATCAGCGCGAGGAACTCGCCCGAAGCGCCGGCGGCGCCCGCGTTGCACCCGCCGGCGAACCCCAGGTTCTCGCCCGGCCGGACGACCGTGACGCCCGGCGTCGGCGCCAGGCGATCGACGGCCCCGTCGGTGCAGCCGTTGTCGACGAGCACGACGTCTACGTCGACGCCGACCGAGTCGAGCAGGGCGCGGACACAGCGTTCCAGCCACGGTTCGTCGCCGTACGCAAGAACGACCGCGGAAACCGCGGGGACGGCGCCGCCGGAAGCGTCGGATCCCGTGCCCACGTCAGCGTCGATTGATACCGAGGATGCTCAAGAAGAAGCTGGCCATCACGGTCTCGAGGCCGAGGATCATCAGCGTCGCGGCCGGCACGACGAGCCGGATCGTGGACGATGTGCTCAGCGCCCCGAACGACTTCCCGCTCCAGAAGACGAGGGTGTAGATGGAAAGCCCGATCCCCGCCAGGAAGAGGAGGAACCCGACGGTCAGACCGACCTCCAGGGTCACCACCCGGAAGATCCGCTCCATGGTCTTCGTCGGCGGGAGGAGACCCTCGCTCGCGGCGAAGGCGCGCGCGAATACCGAGAACGCCACCGCCTGGTAGCCGATAATCACGGCGACCGCGCAGTACACGAACGCGTTCACGTCGAGCCCGACGCTTCCGAACTGAAGCGGGCCCGGGAGCAGGGCGATGCCGAGCACCGTGCCGACGATCATCAGCGCGATCCCCGGATAGAAGAACAGCCACCGGGGGCTGTAGAGCAACAGGAACCGCAGGTGACGCCATCCGTCCCGCCACGGCCGCAGGTGCGGGGCGCGGGTTCGCCCGTCAGGCGACAGGGTGACGGGGACCTCGACGATCTCGAGCTTTGCGATCGTCGCCCGCACGACCATCTCGCTCGCGAACTCCATGCCTGCCGTGCGGAGCCCGAGCGAGAGGATGCTCGACCGCCGGAACGCGCGCATTCCGCAATGGAAGTCGCCGCTGGGGCTGCGGAACAACAACTGTCCGATCCTGGTGAGCGCCGGGTTGCCGACGTAGCGGTTGAGCCTGGGCATCGACCCGCTCTCGATCCCTCCCTTGAACCGGTTCCCCATCACGAGGTCGGCCCCGGCACGGAGGGCATCGACGAACGGTCCCAGCCGGCTGAGGTCGTAGCTGCCGTCGGCGTCGGCCATTACCACGAACTCGGAGCGCGCCGCCGAGATCCCACCCTGGAGCGCACTGCCGTACCCCTTGACCGGGACCTCGATCACGCGAGCGCCCAGGTCACGCGCGATCTGCTGGGAGCCGTCGGTACTCCCGTTGTCCGCAACGACGACCTCGCCGTCGATGCCGAGCTGCTGCATTGATCGCTGCGCCTTCGTGATGCACCGGGCGAGCGTCTCGGCCTCGTCGAGGCACGGGAGCACGACACTCAAGCCGCAGACCTTGTCCGTGTCGGGCGAGGGTGCGACCTCGACGTTCTCGGCGACCATGATGGAGCAATTCTACGGACAACCCGCGTCCCGGTGACATAGCCCCCTCTAGGATCGCCCGCCGTGCGCTCGGGTTCGTTCGTCTCGCGGTTGCGGGAGATCGTGGTTTGGCTTCGTTCGTCACCGAGGCGCGTGTGGTGGACGAGTTGCGTACTCGTGTCGTTGCTGTGCGGTTTGTGGGGAATCGCCAACGCACCATCGCCGGACCGGACGAGCCGGCTCACGTCGATCGTGCCATCGCGGTGGCGCACGGCGAGCTGACCGGCAAGGACTCGACGCGCCCCTTACCGAAGGTGTTCCAGCCCGTCGCCCGCGACACGCGCGTCGTGAGGGTGCCGGGGATCTTCGGGTCGGTGGTGGTCCCGTGCTTCGCGCATCACAGCGACGTCCTCTCACCGTGCTTCGAGTTCCACGGAGCGACCGCAGACGCCGACGTCCCCACGTACACGGCCGAGAGCCCGCCGGCGTATTACGCCGTTGTCGGCGCGGCTTCGTGGGTGTACCGCTCGGGGTTGCCGACCGTGTACCTCATGCGGTTCGTCACCGCGCTGATTACGGGCGCGTTCGTCGCGACTGCGATCACCGCGTTGCGTCGATGTGCTGCACCCGGGCTCGTCGCCGTCGGTCTGCTCCTTGCCGTGACGCCCATCGTGCTGTTCGTGAGCGGCACCGTGAACCCGAACGCCGTCGAGATCGCGGCATCGATTGCGGTGTGGACCGGCGGGCTCGTGCTCGTGTCGCATGGGGACGAGTCGGTCGACGGGCACCTCGTGACGGGCCTCGGCATCTCCGCTGTTGTGCTGGTGCTCTGCCGGCAGCTCGGCCCGCTGTGGATCGCGCTCATCGCGTTGGCGCTGGTGGGCATGGCGCGACCCGGGACGCTCCGCACGGTCATCCGGTCGGGCTGGGTCCGGCTGTGGACCGCGCTCGTGCTCCTGGTCACACTCGTCCAGCTCGTCTGGGACGGCGCTGTCAGACCGCTCGACGCGTCCCTCGTCGAGCTCGCCCCTGTGCATCGACCGCTAGTGGACGTCGTGCAGGACTCGTTCGGAGCGACGTCGAACTGGTTCCGCGAAATGATCGGGACCTTTGGTTGGCTGGACACCGACACGCCGATCGTCACGTGGCTGGTGTGGATCACGGTGCTCGGCCTCGTGTTCTTCGTCGCGCTCGCGTGGGCGAAGCGACGACACGTCGCGGTGA
>WNFU01002240.1_pt1 | contig 43676 bp, 28 predicted proteins | sample 5400121 | NCBI WGS metagenome assembly WNFU01 (sample SAMN13153360, study PRJNA577476) | soil metagenome | isolation source: 100 cm soil or saprolite under grassland replicate 1 | place: USA:California | collected 2016-06-15
AAGTCCTTGCACTCAAGCGGGTGCGCGTGGACGCGAACGGCGACCCGCTCCCCGACGACGACAAGGCCGCGCCCAAACCCGGGGAAAAGCAGGCGGCGGAGTCGGAGAAGCCGGCGGCCGACTCGGAGAAGCTGCCTGGCGTGGGCTTCGACAAGGACGGCCATCCGCTGCGCTACAAGGACAACGAACGCGTCTTCGGCGCGACAGTGATCGGCGGCATGACGGCGCTGCACTTCGCGGCGCGTGAAGGCGCAATGGACGCAGCGCGCGCGCTGCTGGAGGGCGGCGCCGATGTCAATCTCGTCAGCGGCGGCGAAAAGACGCCGCCGATTGTCGAGGCCATCATCAACGCCCATCTCGATCTGGCGAAGTACCTGCTGGAGCACGGCGCCGACGTCAAGCTCGCCAACATCGACGGGCTGACGCCGCTCTACGCCGTGATCGACATGCGCTGGCGCCACAACACGTGGTATCCGCAGCCGACGATCGAGCAGGAAAAGACCGCCTATCTCGCGTTCATGAAGGAGCTGATCGATCGAGGCGCCGATGTGGACGCGCCGATCGCGCGGAAGCTCTGGTTCCGGAAGTTCCGCTACGGCGACGATTGGGTCGAGCCCGTCGGTGCGACGCCGTTCTGGCGCGCCGCGCAGGCGAACGACGTGGACGCGATGCGGCTGCTCGCGGCACACGGCGCCGATCCGCATCGTCCGACGAAGCATGGGATCACGCCGCTGATAGTCGCGTCGGGCTACGGGTTCGAGTACCAAGGGACGAACATCAAACCCGACTCGCGGATGGCCGCGGTGAAGTATCTGGTCGAGGAGTGCCACGCGGACGTCAACGCGAAGACCGATCAGAAATACACGCCACTCCACGGCGCGGCCTACATCGGCAACAACGAGCTGGTGAACTACCTGGTGTCGAAAGGCGCCGACGTGAAGGCGCGCGCCAGCGCGCGGCTCGGCGGCACACAGGGGGCCGAGAACGTCCCCGAGGGCACCGGCGATACGGTCGCCGACATGGCGAACGGCCCGCGTGAGAAATCGCTGCTGTACCCGAAGACCGTGGCGTTCCTCGAGTCGCTCGGTTCGGAGAACTCGCACGACTGCCGATCCACCGCGTGCGTGAACAACACGAAGGCCGAGAAGCCGGCAGACAAGAAGCAGGAGAAGAAGTAGACGCCAACAACGTTGCCACGAAAACACGAAAGGTCGTGAAACCACGAAACTCTTTTTGTCTTTTTCGTGCTTTCGTGGATTTCGTGGTTCCGTGGTCAGGCACTCGCCCCGCTGTGCACCAGAAAGAGGTTCTTCCGGTTTTGGAGTGGGTGCCCGCTCGCCCGTCCAAGCCGCGTTCGGGGCGAAAAACGTCTGACGCCCGCCGCCTCAGAGCACAAGACAAATCGCAAGGCGGCCGTCACGGACCCACGCCGCCCGCGCCCACCGAGCCGGCCTATCTCGGTCGCATCCGGCGCTGACAATCAGGCGCGCCGAGTCGCGCCACCTTGCGGGCGGCGTGTCAGCGGCAGGATCGGCGACCACTGGACGCCGCCGCGATTTGGTCGGTGGGCGGAAGCGTTTTGTCGCACCGAATACCGCGTGGACGCGGCGAAGCAGGCCGGCGGCTGGCGGCTACCGGATGCCGTGGCGAACGCGACAGACAGCTCAGTGGCTGACGCGGATCCACGCAAAAGCCGGAACCGCCTAGGAGCCTGTCCGGCTCCTAGAAGAAGAACTTGACGCCGAACTGCAACTGCCTCGGATCCATCGCCGAGAAGATCTTGCCGAACTGCAGCGAATCGGCCTGATTGTTGGGCAGCAGGAAGTTGTTGTGGTCCAGCAGGTTGAACACCTCGAACCGCAGATCGATCGACCGCTCCGCGGCCAGGGCGATGCGGCGTGAGATCGCGAAGTTCACCGTCTGGAATCCCGGCCCGTGGATGATGCTGCGTCCGGCGTTGCCATAGGTGAACGGCGCCGGTAACGAGAACACCGCGGTGTTGAACCACTGATCGGGCGTGTGCGGCGCGTTTTCGTTCGGATCGCCGCTGATGTTCGGGCGCTGCGCGTTCGTCGTACCGACGTTGGCGCGGTCCCCATTGAGGACCGCCGTCACCGGCATGCCGCTCGTCGCCGTGAAGATCGCCGACACTTGCCAGTCCTTCGCCGCGACGTTCTGGAACGGCAGCTCGTAGCTGGCGCTCAGCACGAAGCGATGCCGCCGATCGAACGAGGCGCGCCCTTTGTCCGCCCCGCGATTGCGTGGATCCTGATTCGGGACGCCGTCCTGCGTGTTGTCGATCGTTTTCGACAGCGTGTAGGACACGAGCATGCTGAGTCCCTTGGACAGACGACGCTGGAACTTCGACAGCAGCGCGTTGTACCGCGCGTAACCGGTCGGGTCGGTCCAGGTGATGCCCGAGTACGTCGGGTACGGCCGCCGCGATTGGATTGCGGCCTGACCCGGATCGGGCTGGTTCAAGTTGTACTGACTTGACAATCCCGTGCTCCGCGAGCCCACGTAAGTGAGGTCAACCATCCCGTTGGCCCCGATCGCCTGTTGAACGCCAGCGCTCCAGCGCTGGACGCGGCCGCCGTGGTAGCTCGGATCGACGCCCGATGCGACGAGCACGCTGTTCACCAGAGCCGCCGGAAATGGATCGCTCAGCGAGATGTTTGGGGTCGTTGTCGACGCGTTGAACTGCCCCGCCTGTGCGACCGGCGCCGTGGTGAATCCGTTCGGCGAAAAGATGTTGTGAATCAACGCCTCGTAGTAGATGCCGTAATTCGCGCGGAACACTCGCGCGCCGTTGCTCCCGGGATCGAATACCATGCCGACCCGCGGCGCGAAATTCTTGTAGTAATTGTTGCGAATGCCTTCCGGCACGCCGTTGGTGCCGACTTGCACGGCCTGGCCGAGACGCGGGATGAACGTCCCCCACTCGTTGTTCACTTCCGTGTCGGGCGCCTGGTATTCGTAGCGGAGCCCGTAGTTCAGCGTCAGACGCCGCGACGCGCGCCAGTCGTCCTGGACGTAGCCGGCGAGCTGCCACGATCGCTCCGTACTGGTCTGCGGCCCGATCAGATTGCGCGTCTGCGACGGATAGCCGAGCAGCAGGTCCGCGATCGCGTCGCCGGTGTAGCGGCCGGTGAACGTGAAGATGCCTTCCGGGGTGTTCGAGTCGCGGATGTCCATGCCGTACTTGCGGTACTCGAAGCCGCTCTTGATCGCGTGATTGCCCTGGTTATGAATCAGCGTGTACGCGATCTGCCCGAGATCGTGCAACCGGATGAAAGGGTTCGTGAACGGCGTGATGCCGGAGTAGCCGGTGACGCTCACGCTCGGCGGACCCTTCGTCAGGAACTCGGGCGAGACCGCATCGAGCGTTCCGGGGATGCCGAGCTCACGACCCCAATCGGTGCGATCCGTCGGCCATTTCTCGTTGTCCACGTTTCCGTAGCCGACACGCATCTCCTGCACCGTCTGCGCGCTGTAGACGTGAGTCCATTCGAAGCCGACGTTGTAATTGTGCTTGACGATCGTGGTAAACGAGTTCGCGAAGGTCGCCGTGCTCGGATCGATCTTCGTGTCCCAGTAGTTCTGGAACCGGCCGAACATCGCGTTCTTCTCCGATTTGTTCCAGTCGACGCGGAAGCTGCCGACGTGAAGGTCGTCCTTGATGTCGGAGTTCGCGATGTAATTGCGCGCACCGGTCGCGTTCGGCGAAGGGAACAGCTGATTGAGGATGCCGACGCCGATCGGATTGAACCGCCCCGACGGAATCTGGTTTCCGGCGAACGCCAGTCCGGTCACCGGATCTCTCAGCTGCGCCGGCAGCGCGCTGAAGTCGCCGCGCTTCATCGCGTCGGTCGGCACGACACCGGTCAGCGTGAACCCTTCGCGATGCCGTAGGCGCTCGTACGATCCGAAGAAGTACACGTTCTTCATGCCCGTTGGCCCGCCGAACGTGCCGCCGAACTGGTTCCGGTTGAGCGGAGCCTTCTTCGTGGCGAAATAGCTCTTCGCGTCGAACTTGTCGTCGCGCAGGAACTCGAAGACGTTGCCCCGGTACTTCGAGGCGCCCGACTTGCTCACGATGCTGACGACGCCGCCGGACGCGAAGCCGACGTCGGCGCCGTAGCTCGCACCGAGAATCGTGAATTCCTGCACGCTCTCCACTGACGGAAACGTCTGGATCTCGCCCGTCGTCGGATCGTTGTTGTCGAAGCCGTCGATGAGGAAATTGTTGTTGAAGTCCTGGGCGCCGACGATGTTGATGCCGCCGCCACGGCTGGCGAGGTTCGAGTTCTGCGCCATGTCCTGGACTCCAGGCACGATGAGCCCGAGCTCGCGGAAGTTGCGGCCGTTGAGCGGCAGCGCGACGACCTGCGCCCCGTCGACCACCTGCCGCACGGAGCTGTCCTGCGTGTCCACCAGCGGCGCCGACCCCACGACCTGGACCGATTCCTGAACGGTGCTCAACTCGAGTGTGAAGTCTACGCGCGCGTTCTGGTTCACCTGCAGGACGACCCCGGTCTTTTCAAGCTTCCTGAAGCCCGGCAGGTCCGCCGAGATGTTGTAGCGCCCTGGCGGCAGGAGCGGCGCGTCGTAGTTGCCCGACGTGTTCGTCACGGTCGTTCGGACGAGATTCGTATCGGGATTCACGATCGTCACCGTGACCCCGGGCAGCGCGGCGTTCGAAGGATCCGTGATGGTTCCCTGAAAGCTGCCGGTGGTGCTCTGGGCGAAGAGCGGAGACGAGAGGACGAGCGCGGCGAGGACCGCCAGCATCCCGGAACGCAGACCCATCATTAGCGAACCCTCCTGGGCATTGATCACAGGGCGCGTGAATCCGGCCGATTCTAGCGCGGGACGTCACAAACGGGGAAGCGGGCGTCATTTGCCGGCGCTATACTGCCCGGATGCGCCCGCGTGCGAGTGCTGTCGCCTTGGCGGTGATGCTCGGTGGCGGTGTTATCGTCCTGGCTGCGTCGCCGCAGCGTGACGCGCGGACATCGACGGCCGCGCCTGTGCGCCGGGCTGCCGTGCCGCATCCGGCCCCGCGCCCTTCACCGGCGGCTGCGGTCGCGGCGCACACCGCTCTCGTCCACGAGTATTGCGCGACCTGTCACAACGATCGCGCGAAGCCGGGCGGATTATCGCTGGTCGCATTCGATGCCGCGCACGTCGTCGAGGACAACGTCGTCGCGGAGAAGATGATCCATAAGCTGCGCGCCGGCATGATGCCGCCGTCAGGGGCTCGTCGACCCGACGCCGCTGCGCTCACCGCGCTGGTGGAATTCCTCGAGACGACAGTCGACGCGGCCGCGGCGAACAACCCTCGCCCGGGTTGGCGACCGTTTCAGCGCCTGATCCGGACCGAATACGCACGAGCGGTCCGCGATCTGTTGGGCGTCGACATTGACGCCTCCGCGTTTCTGCCGCCAGACACGATCAGCAACAGCTTCGACAACGTTGCTGAAACGCAGAGCTTCTCGCCGGCGTTGATGGAAGGCTATCTGCGCGCGGCGAGTCGAGTTGCGGCGCTCGCGGTTGGCGATCCGGATGCGACGCCGGCCGAGTCGAGCTACAAGCTGCCGAAGACCGCGTCGCAGCTGCACCGCGCCGACGGAGCGCCGCTCGGCACGCGCGGCGGCATCTCGGTCGTTCATACATTTCCGGCCGACGGCGATTACACCTTCCGGATGGACATGTTCGCCGAGCCGCTCGGACTCCTCTACGGCAACACGGCGAAAGGCGAGCAGCTCGAAGTGTCGATCGACGGCGCGCGGGTCGCGCTGTTCGACATCGATCCGAAGATGAGCGAGGAGAAGACCGGCCTGTCGCTGAAGACTTCACCCATTTACGTGAAAACTGGCCCGCAACGCGTCACCGCAGCCTTCATTCGCCGGTTCGAAGGACCGATCAACGATCTCATCTCGCCGATCGAGCACACGCTCGCCGACACGGAAATCGGCACGGCATACGGCATTACGACGCTCCCACACCTGCGATCGCTCAGCATCGTCGGACCGACGCGTGTCACCGGCGTGTCAGATACGCCGAGCCGCCGGCGCATTTTCGTCTGCCGCCCGACGAGCGCGGACGAGGAGATGCAGTGCGCGTACCGCATCATCGGCGCGCTCGCGGCGCGGGCGTTCCGCGGTCCGGTCAGCGAACGGCATCTCGGACGGCTGGTGCGCTTCTACGAAACCGGACGTCAGGCGCGGAACTTCGAGTGCGGCATCGGTCGTGCTGTGGAGGCGATCCTCGCGAGCCCGCAGTTCCTGTTCCGCCTGGAGGCGGCGCCGCCCTCTCTCGCGCCGGGACAAATCTACCGGCTTTCGGACGTGGAGCTTGCGTCGCGGCTCTCGTTCTTCATCTGGGATGCGCCGCCGGATGCGGTGCTGCGGGAGCTGGCCGCGAGAAAACAACTTGGCTCACCAGAGGTCATCGCGCGTCAGGTGAGGCGCATGATTGCTGCTCCGCAATCGGAGGCGCTGGCGACGCGCTTCGCATCGCAGTGGCTGCGCCTGCAGGACCTCGACAAGGTCACGCCGGATCCGATTCAGTTTCCGTATTACGACGCGGCGCTCGCCGGCGCATTCAAACGCGAGACGCAGCTGTTCTTCGACAGCGTCATCCGCGACGATCGCAGCGTGCTCGATCTGCTGACCGCTGACTACACGTTCATGAACGAGCGCGTCGCGCGCCACTACGGGATTCCGCAGGTCACCGGCATCGAGTTCCGGCGCGTGTCCCTGCCGCCGGAGCGCCGCGGTCTGCTGGGTCAAGGCAGCATCCTCGTCTTGACATCGAATCCGGATCGCACGTCGCCGGTGCAGCGGGGCAAGTGGGTGCTCGAAGTGCTGCTTGGATCGCCACCCCCGCCGCCGCCACCGAACGTGCCGGCGCTCGACGCGACGAGCGCGACGGCCGGCGGCAAGGTGCTGTCCGTCCGCCAGCGAATGGAAGAGCATCGCTCGAACCCGGCGTGCAGCTCGTGCCATCGCATGATCGATCCGGTCGGCCTCGCGCTCGAGAACTTCGACGCCGCCGGAAAATGGCGAATCAAGGATGGCGAGTTTCCGGTCGACGCGACCGGCGTGCTCTACGACGGCACGAAGATGGACGGTCCAGCGGGTCTCGGCGACGCATTGCTGGCGCACAAGGACGCCTTCCTTTTGAGCTTCACGAAATCGTTGATGACGTACGCGCTCGGCCGCCGGGTCGAAGCCGCCGACATGCCGTCGGTGCGTCGCATCATCCACGACGCGGCGCGCAACGAATACAGGATGTCGTCGTTCATCCGCGGCGTGGTGAACAGCCCCGCATTCCAGATGAGCACGGTGGCGGATTCAGAATCTGGCATTCAGAATTCCCAATCGCGGCCGCCATTGTAGTTTGATGCTCAGTTGCGAGCTTCACACCATGGAGTCTTGTTCATGTACTTGACGCGGAAGCACCTTTCGCGCCGCACGGTGCTCAAATCGATGGGCGCGACGATCGCGCTGCCGTTTCTCGACGCGATGCTTCCGTCCGGCAAAGCGGCCGCAGCCGCCGCGAACAGCCGTACGCGGCTGATTGCGATCGAGATGGTCCACGGATCGGCGGGGAGCACGCAGTACGGCATTCTCAAGAACATGTGGTCGCCAGCGCAGGTGGGACGCGTGTTCGATCTGTCGCCGACCAGCCTGGCTTCGCTGGAGCCATATCGCGACTACCTCACGATCGTGAGCAATACCGATTGCCAGAACGCCGAGGCGTTCTCGGCGCCGGAGATCGGTGCCGATCATTTCCGATCTGCAGCCGTGTTCCTCACACAGGCGCACCCGAAGCAAACGCAGGGATCGGATGTCTCCGCCGGCACCTCCATCGACCAGCTATACGCGCAACGGTTCGGGCAGGAGACGTCGATTCCGTCGATGCAGCTGTGCGTCGAGAACGTCGATCAGGCCGGCGGCTGCTCATACAACTACTCGTGCGTCTACACGGATTCGATCAGCTGGGCGTCGCCGACCGAGCCGCTGCCGATGATCCGCGATCCGCGGGCGGTGTTCGATCAGCTGTTCGGCGTCGGCGCCACGCCGGAAATGCGCCTGGCGCGGCGGCGCACCGACCGAAGCATCCTCGACTGGGTAACCGAGGCCGTTGGCGATCTGAAAGGGACGCTTGGTCCTGCCGACCGCGCGCGACTCAGCGACTACCTGGACGACGTGCGCGAGATCGAGCGGCGTATTCAGAAGATCGAGGCGCATAACAGCAGCGAGGAGCGGGAGCTGCCGGAGGCGCCCATTGGCGTGCCCGACTCGTTCGACGAGCACGTCAAGCTGATGTTCGATCTGCAGGCGGCCGCGTTTGCCGCGGACGTGACCCGCGTCTTCGCGTTCAAGATGAGCCGCGACGTGTCGAACCGCGTCTTTCCGCAAAGCGGGTCGAACGGCGCGTTCCACACCGTCTCGCATCATCAAGAGAAAGAGGATCGCATTGCCGAGTTCCAGAAGATCAACACGTATCACGTCAGCCTCGTGCCGTATCTGCTGAAGAAGCTGAAGGAAACGCGCGAGGCCGACGGCACGCTGCTCGACAACACGCTCGTGATCTACGGATCGGCGATGGGCGACTCCAACCTGCATAACCACAAACGCTGTCCGCTGTTCCTCGCGGGACACGCCGGCGGACGGCTGAAGGGGAATCTGCATCTTCGCGCCGCAGACGGCACGCCGATGGCGAACATGATGCTCGCCCTGCTGCATTCGCTCGGTCTCGATGATCTTGACAAGTTCGGCAACAGCAACGGAGTGTTCGACCTGAACGCCGCGCAGGAGGACGCGACGGCGAAACGCTGATGCGCCATCCACTCCTGTTCACTGTCCTTGCGCTCGTGATGAGCGTTTCGCCGTGGCTCGATGCGGCCAGCGTATCCCCGGTTGCCGACGCGGCACGGCGCGGCGATCGCGACGCGGTGCGCACGCTCGTGCGGCAGGGCGCGGACGTCAGCGCGCCGCAGGGCGACGGCATGACCGCGCTGCATTGGGCTGCGCTGAACGGGGACCTTGAGCTCGCGTCGATGCTGCTGACAGCCGGCGCCAATCTGCGCGCGACGACCAGGCTTGGCGGGTATATGCCGCTGCACCTGGCGAGCGAAGCGGGCAACGCGGAGATGATCGCGGTGCTCGCCGATGCGCGCGCAAACGTCGACGCGCGCACCTCCACCGGGGCGACGCCGCTCATGCTTGCGGCTGCGTCAGGCCGACGTGAAGCGGTTGCGGCGCTGCTCGATCGCCAGGCCGATCCGAATGTGAAGGAGTTGGGGCACGGCCAGACGGCGCTGATGTTCGCCGCCGCAGTCGATGCGGCAGAGGTGGTGCAGCTCCTCGCCCGCCGCGGCGCCGACGTGAACGCCGCCTCGAGCTTCATCGACGTGAAGTCGCTCACTGTGGAGCCGCCGACCGCGACGACCAACCGTCAGCAGGGCGCTGCCGGCGGAGCTGCTGCGGCAAGAGGCGCGCAGACACCCGACGCGGCGGCTCGTCCCGACGTCCCCGGCGTCACGCGTCCGTTTCGCTACAACGAATTGATCGTCGGCCAGGGCGGCTTGACGGCGCTGCACTTTGCCGCGCGTGACGGGTATCGTCGCACTGCAGCGGCGCTGGTCGCCGCCGGCGCCGACGTAAACCTGCCCAGTCCCGCCGATCACAGCACGCCGCTCGTCGCGGCGGTGATCAACGGACATTTCGATCTCGCCTTCGATCTGCTGGAACACGGCGCGAATCCCAATCTGGCGAACGAGGCGGGCGTGACGCCACTATATGCGGCGATCAACGTGCAATGGGCGCCGAAGGCCGCCTATCCGCAGCCGCGCGCCTACTTGCAGCAGCAGCACACGCATCTCGAGCTGCTTTCCGCGCTGCTCGATCACGGCGCCGACCCCAACGCGCGGCTGAACCGCAAGGTCTGGTTTGCGAGCTACAACTTCGATCAGTCGAACGTCGACGAAACCGGTGCGACGCCGTTCTGGCGCGCGGCGTACGCGGCGGACGTCGATGCGATGAAACTGCTCGTCGCGCGTGGCGCCGATCCGGCGATTCCCACCTCGAAGGCTCCGGTGCGCCGCGGACCCGATGACCCCGATGCCGGACCCGAGACGTCTCTGTCGCCACCAGTGCCGGTCGGCGGTCCCGATATGCCGCCGCTGCAGGCTGCGGCGGGACCGGGGTACGCGAAGGGATTTGCCGCCAACTCGCACCACGTCGGGCCCGGCGGCATGCTCGCGGCCGTCAAGTACCTCGTCGAGGAGCTGCATGCCGACGTGAACGCACGCGATGCCGAGGGCAACACGGCGCTGCACAATGCCGCCTCGCGCGGCGACAACGAGATGGTCGTCTTTCTCGTGTCCGCGGGCGCAGACGTGACGGCAGTGAATCGGTTCGGGCAGACGGTCGCCGACGTTGCAAACGGGCCAGTGCAGCGCACGCAACCCTATCCGGAGACGATTACGCTCCTCAGAAAGCTCGGCGCGGCGCTGAACAAGAAGTGTGTCTCGTGTTGATTTGGAATTTCATCTGATCGCGGATCCGGATCGGTTGTCGCCTCGCACGCGCGGAGTTCATGCAAAGCACCGACCCGACTGGGAGTACGCAAAAACTCCGCGGTTGCAATCGCTGAATGCCACTCCGGTAAGTCCTTTGTCGTCCGCTTTCGCCGCTACGCGGCTACGGCGAGACAGCCTTCGCTAGCTGGCTTGCCTAGCCGAAGCTCGCGTGCGAAGCCAGTGAGCGAAGGCTGGTGAGCCCGGAAGGAATCGAACCTTCAACCAACAGATTAAGAGTCTTCGCAAGAGCCAAGGCACGTCGTCGCAGAACGTGAATCTCGGAACGAATCCATAACTCCAGGTATCAGGCCAGCGCGGGTGAACCGGAAAAAGTGCCACAAAGTGCCACAACGACAGCGCCGGTGTGCTGCGGATCGACTGTGATGGGAATCAACACTGGTCGCACGCACCGCCACGCCCGCGCAGAATCCGGTACACCGTCGTGTCCGGCGTCACGAATGCCCACAGCCAGTGCAGCCGCGCGTCGACCTTCCAGCCCGTTTCATCGGGTGTCACGATGGGACTGGCGCGGATCTGCGCGCTCAGCGCCTCGTAGGTCGGTTCGGCCTGCCGCGCGGCGCGCCGAATCGCGTGCACGAGCCCGCCGCACGTAATGGCGAGACCAAAGCGCTCACGAAACGGCCGCGCGATTTTGCCGAGGGGCACGCCGAATTGTTTGTTGAGAATCACCGCCCACGTCACCGCCACCGGGCCGAGCTGCGTGCGCGCGGCGCCGAGGGCATCGGAGGTTTGCAGCGGATGCCGGCCTTGCACCCGTCGATGACAGGCGGGGCACTGCCCAACCGCGATGTCGAAGGCGCGGACGACCGGCCGCACCACCGGGAGATCTTCTTGATGTTGCGTGGCGTGCTGGGTCACGGTCAGCGCGCCGCCGCAGTCGGGGCACGTGGCCGGCAGGGGCGCGTCATAGTGCTCATCGATGTGGCTCGGCGCGGGGCGATGTCCCTGACGCCCATAGGCGGCCCCTGGCTTCCGGCCCGGTCGACGCGGCGGGCGCCGCGGCACACCGCGCGAGAAGGGCGCCGCTTGGCGATGCAGCGCGCGACGCGCTTTATCGAGATCGTCCTCGAGCCGGTCGATTTTCTTGCGCAGCTGGTCGCGGTCGCGGCGGTACCGATCCCGATCCCGGTCCGCGCGCTCATGCTCGCGCCGCAACCGCTCGTTTTCCCGCTGCAGTCGCTCGAGCTCGGCGATCAATTCCTCACGGGTGGCCGTCTGCCATCGCGTGTGCAGCACGCGCCAGTTATGGCACGTTTGAAAAAATTGTACAAGTCCAAATACATGGATCGCGGGCGTCGCCGTCGGTCATCGGCAGCGACGACCCGCTAAACAAAGACGAAGCAATCGACACGGTGACCTGAGACAGGCGGCGGGCATGGCACCTGCCGATCGAGCGGTGCGATCGTTGGACCGCCTGCGGGAAAGACTCCAATTGTGGTTGGATCGATCATCGCGCCATCTCCATAACAGGCGTGAGCTCCGTAATGGCGCGGCCCGCGAACGCGTCGCGGTATTTGGAAAAGATTTCCTGTACCTCGACCGGGAAGACTTCGGCGATCAAGCGCGTAATGTCGTACTCCTCCCCCTTGACCACAGGCTCGATCCGCATGATGTAAACGGTGTTTCCTTGAACGGGCTGAGACGATTTGAACACCGTCCACCCCGCGGCCTGCCGCTTGCCTTCCGGTTTGTCGCTGTGTTGTAGCGCCTGTTTCAGCTTACTGAGCACGAGTTCGAAATCCGCCGTCTTGTCAGGTTTAATGAGGATTGTGATCAGGGCGGCATCGCTGGTGAGCGGGAGCACGGGGACGCTCGGATCGTGCGCAGCCCCTTGCTGCGTGGTCACAAGGGACGTGCATAGGGCGATGTTCGTCGTTATCGCCACCGAAAGAATAGCGACTCGTGAATACATGAAACTTCCCATCGGTTGCCGCAGAGCGGCCAGGTTGACCGGACCAGCCGGTCTCCGTCTGTGTCCGGTCGGTGAGTTCGACTCTCAACCCTTTGTAACGTCCCTGGCATCGCGCAATACAGGCAACACAGGAAGGAATTTACAGGTTTCACGGAATGCCGCGGGGGCAGGACCTGTTGCCGATCCGAACACGGGCGACAGTCGGCGAATTTATTTCACGGACGCCGTTTGCAGCAGATCCCTATGTCGGCGGTGGTCGTCCGTCCTGTCCAGCGCGAGGCCGCACCTCCACGCTGTAAATGCGCAGTGCGAGTCGACGACGATCACCGTTGCTTCTGACTTCGTCAGGGACGAAGGCCTCATCGGTTTCGATCGTTACACGCCCCGTCGCAGCAAGCGATGCAGCCGGCACCGTGACTCTCCAATCGAAGTCCGCGGTTGGGTGGAATGAGGCGATCTCAGTCGAACCGGCCCTCAACAGCACATGCGGCGGCCGTTGAAAATAGCGGAGCGGAGACTCGCCACGTATGACGAGCTCGACGTCGCGACCGAAGCTTTCGACGCGCAGATCGGCCGCTTCTTCAATCCATCGCCACTGGAGGCCAGAAGACGGATCCGCCTCGGGCATGTGCCATCCACGATCAAACCCTGCCGCGACGGAGCCGGGCGACTGCACATCGAAGTCCTCGACCGCGACATCGACGATTCGACCGCCCGGCCCGGCATCTCGTGCAGTGACTTTCACCGTGGCATAGTCGCCCGGGCCGCGAAGCTCTCCCGGCGCAAGCGCAATAACCTGCAGGAATGGTGATCGAGACACGGTCGTCCACGCCACGCGCGATCGGCCGTCGATCTTCGATGCCCGGACCGTGGTTATCGCGCCGAGCGACACCGTTGGTCTCGGGAGTGACCGACCATCCCGTCAGCAGAAACCACCCGGGCGGGGCGATCTCGTACCAATTGACGCTGGGCGGTTGGCTTCCTCCAAGGAGTGCCTCGGTACTGGCCGGCCAGTGGTACGACCCCATGAATTTTCGCGACACGGAATCGACGAGCGCAAGATCGGTGCGCCGTTTGTCGGCTAAGAACCACACTGGATCACGACCGCCCTTGAGCCAGTAGGTCGCCAGCTCCAGCCATTCGTATCGCACTGGTCCCGCAAGCACGACTCCCGGCCATGCTTCGCCGCGAAGCGCGCGCGCAACGGAATGATGGAACGCCAGCGTCGGGGGACTCGTTCGGGACGCGGATTGCTCCTTGACGTCCTGGAACGAGCGCGCCGAAGGACTCTCTGCGCGTCCGTAAGCAAAGGCGGCGCTGGTGCTTAGCGCTCCGGCCGTTACGATCATGAATCCAGTCATCGCCGCGCGCAGCCGCGCCGGGCGGCGGGCAAGATTCGCGACTATCAGCAGACAGGAAACCGGCACGAGCGGCAGGGCATATCGAATAGACGCCGTCTCCTGAAAGCACAAATGGAAAACCAGATACGGTAAGCCCATCGCCGCGATTAAAGCGAGCATGCGACGGTCGTGACTGGCGAGCGTCACGGCTCCGAAAATGCTGAGGGCGACGGCGAACCAGCCCAGAATGGGCGATCCCCACGGAACGATGAACGTGCGAGACAGGGCGTGCACCAGCAATCGCAGTTCGGGATGGGTCGCCAGCATCTCAACGCCTCGAACATCGTCGGCCCCCACGGTGGTAAGAAGGCGAAGATACTCGGCAGGACCTCCCACGGCGATCAACATCGGCACGGCCCACGCGATTACGCCGACCGCGAACGCTGCAGTAATGTGAAGAACGATACTGGTTCCGGCGTGTCTGACGTGGAGCCAGGCAAGCGCCGCAAGCAGCGGCACAGTCAACAGCGCTGTCTGAACCCGCATGCCAATGGCGAGCCCCGCAACGAATGCCGCTCCTACCCACCAGTACTCCAGACGCGCTGACGACACCCGGAGCGGACCGCGCGAAGGATCCGTCGGCCGTGCGCTGTCGTTGTACGCAGTCATCGCCAGCCCTTGCGAGATCATCGCGAAGAGCAGGCCCGGGACATCGCTGAGTGGTCTCATCGCCGTGAGCCAGAACAGCGGACATGTGATCGACAATGCGGTGACCAGTGTCGCGCGGGATACAGAAAAGCCGAGCCCGATCGCCACCCACATCGCTGGTAGAACTACGAGCCCGCCGCAAATGACGCTCCAGAGACGAAGGCTCGCGACTGCTGTCTCGATTTCCCCTGCCTCAGGCTCCGCTGCGCGATAGACGAACGCGACGAGTCGGCCGAGCACAACGTGGAGGGGAAAGCCCGGTGGATGGGGCTGATGTGCCGCTGGATCGTAGCGATCGACGGCCAGCAAGAAATTCGTGGAATCGATGCCGTCGCGCGTATTTGGGATGAACGGCACGTGTCCAGCCAAAAAGATGGCGGTCAGCAGGCCGACGATCGTCAGGAGGGTACGAACGCTGTGGATTCTCGACCGAAGGTGGAACGCGGGATCAGGCAAGGACGAGGTTTGCATAGGGGAGGGCTCCTCAGTCTCCACTCGCCGCAGGCTCGTGCTGGCCGGCGTTGTGGAATCGCACATTTTTCCACCAGCCGGCGACGACTTCAAGCGCTCAACTCTCGACGGCCCGCATTCTTCACCTCGTTGCAGGGGCCATAGCCATCCTCGCTACGCGCGCTCTCGCTGCGACCTCGAATGATCGTTGCCACAGATCGATTCGCTGCAGCGCCTCGCCGGCGTCATGAAAGAATCGCTGGATAGTAATCGCCTGTCGGAGAAGCGACTGCGTCGGAACGAGCGCTTCCGCCGATCGCTGTCAACCGCACACGATTAGAACGAGAACCGGATGCCGACCTGCCCCCTCCGGGACGTGTTCCCGCGAACGAGACTTCTTAAATCGAGGAAGCTCGAAAGCCGCTGGTCACCCCCGGGGTTGTTGAAGTTGGCGCGATCGGTGAGGTTGTAGATCTCGCCGAACACCTGCATCCGCTGCGACCCCGGGCAGCGACACACCGTACGCGAAGCGCAGATCGAAGGTGAAGAAATCGGGACCGCGAGCGCCGTTGGGACCGCCATCGTTCTGCACCCGTGATCCCGTTCTGCCCCGTACCGCTATAGGTGCCAGGCGGCAGGAACTCGTCGTCGAGTCGTCCATTGCGATTCTGATCGAAGCTCGAGGTCGTCAGCGTAAACGGCGTCCCGCTCATATAGCGCAGAAGCGGACTCACCGACAGGCCTCGCATGTGGGGCACGTCGATCGTGCCGCTGATCGAGAGAAGGTGCGGGCGATCATCATCCGTCGGCCCTTCATTGAGCTCGAGGTGCAAGTCGTTGCCAACTTGCGTCGGAATGATCTCGGAGACGTCATTACCGGTATTGCCGTGCGTCCGCGCGCGTGTATAGGACACGCGATAGCTGTAACCCTGGCGAAACTGCTTGTTCAGCTGCAACTGCAGTGCATCATAGTCGTAGGCGCCGATATTGATCGGCTCCCAAGCGTTCTGAACGAAGTCCGCGTTGGGTCGCACGACCTGCGCCGTACGTGCCGTGCTGACGCGGGTGGGTGGATTGAGATTCCGGCGCATGATTTGGTCGCGGTTCTCGGCGCGCACGTAGTCCACTGTCACCGCCATATCGGCCTGTAGCTGCCGTTCGAACCCGATCGTGTACTGACGCGAGAATGCGTTCCTGCGGTCCGGATTGTCGAGATACACATCACCGGTGTTTCGCGCAACGGATCCGAGAGGAAACCGCTGGCCGAGGAGCGCGCGGTTGACGGTTGGGCCGGCCGCCAGAAAAGGATCCGTCGGGAACTGTCCTCGCGCGGGTCCGGGATCGACGCCAGCCTCAGGGAACAACACGGTGAACGAGGCGGCGAAGACACCATTCGAGATGAAGTTCCCGAGAGGGCCAAACGGCGTCTTCTGATAGAAGAGTCCAAAGCCGCCGCGGATCACCGACCGTCCTTCATCGTCGAGCGCGTAATTGATGCCGACGCGGGGCGAGACGTTGTTCTTGTCTACGGGATAGTCGCCAGCGCTGCCAAACCTGGGGTTGTTACGCTCGTTGATCGGAATAATCTCTACGTCGTATCGCACACCGAGATTCAATGTGGTACGTGGATTCACCTTCCACTTGTCCTGTGTGAACACCCCAACGAAATGTCCCTTGATGAGGAAATCCAGAGCGCCGGGCACGCGGATCTGCAGCCACTCGGGATACGTGCGCGGGTCACGTGAGTTGAACGGCTGGTCGGTGTTGAAAATGAACGTACCATTCATGTTGCCCTGATCGAGGAATCGCAACGGTGCGTAGACGTACTGCAGGCCGAACTTCACGTCGTGGTCGCCGGCTTTGTTGGGCATGAACCAGGCGAACGTATCGTCGAACCCGAAGGTGTCGTCTGTTCGGGTACTCGCGCGCGCACTCTGTCGATCAAAGAAGGTGAGATAGTCCAGTGTGGGCGGAAGCACGGCCTGGTTGCCGGTCTCAAATATCCCCGGGTGGCCGAAGAACACGTTCTCACGAACCCAGTGGGCCCGCACTGTGTTTACCTTCGTGCCGCCCAGCACAGAATTCATCGAGGCCGACAGTGTCCGATCGTTATCGTTTTCTCTCTCACGCATGGCTTCGGTCCGTGTGGCGGTGGTGAGCTGATCGAGCTGGGGCGACAATTCCTGCGCCCAGCGCACGGTCCACGTGTGATTGGCATTCATCTGGTGATCGAACCTTGCGAGGTAATTCCAGACGCGATCTTTCCAGACCACGTTCTTGTTGAATTCTGGCCGACTCGCGATGTTGATCGTGACCGGGCGATCCTGCGTCACCCGCTCCAGACTGACGAAAAAGTGCGCCTTGTTCGCGACGATCGGTCCGCCGAGGGTGGCACCCCATTGCCGCTGGTTGTTGTCCGGCTTCGCGAGGCCGAACTGCTCGGTGAAGAACTCTGGTTTCGTGATCGCCGCCTCCTGAAAGAAGCCGAAAGCGCTCCCGCGGAAACGGTTCGTGCCCTGCTTGGAAATCGCATTCATGACACCGCCGGTCGCCCATCCGAACTCGGCGTCGTACTGACTCGTTTGTACCTGGAATTCGGCCACGGACTCGATTGGTGTCCGCACCTGCGCACCACCCGAACCGCCATTCCACATGTCGTTGTTGAAGCCGCCGTCAAGCGCGAAGTTGGTGTTCGTGTAAGGCTGCCCATTGATGCTCACCGAATCTGCTCCGCACGACGTCAGCTCGGCCGCCACGATGCCTGGCAAGAGCTGCATGTAGCCCATGGTGTTGCGATTGGCGATCGGAGTGTCGAGCAGCTCCTGATTCTCGAGGTTGCCTCCGACAGTTTTGGACGTCATGTCGACGAGCGGCGATTCGCCGGTAACTGTGATGGTTTCTTCAAGCGTGCCTACTTCGAGTTGAATCGGAATCGTCGTGACTTGTCCGACCGCGAGGCGCACGTCGCGTCTGTTGAAGCGTTTGAATCCGGACAGCTCGGCCGAGATCTCATAAACGCCAGGAAGGAGCGCCGTTACGAGATAGGATCCGTCCGCGCCGCTGATAATTTCGCGAAATTGCCCTGAACCCTGATTGCGCACGACAACCGCGACGCCAGGCATCACGGCACCCTGCGCGTCAACTATCCGGCCTCTTAGCTCTGAATAGCTTTGAGCCGCAGCCGGACGCGCCACTATCAAAACCGCGCACAGCATCACGAACTGAGATAGCAACAGAGGGCGCACCATAAACACCTCACTTAGAACTTGCAGCCGAGCGCGATCTGAAACGCTCTCGGCGGATGTCGATTGAACCGCGACAGGTACAGCGGACTGTTGAGGCGATTCGCCCCATCGTTCCACTGCGTATGCGCACCCGTGTTGAACAGGTTAAAGATGCCGAGGGTCGCCTGCACCATGCGATCGCCAAACCGGACATCACGTCCGAGTTGGATCTGGAGGAAGCGCGCTGTCTCGTTGCGAATCTGGCCGTCCGACCGAGTGCCGTACGCGAAGCGCCACGCGGTCGCGAGCGGGTTGGGCTGGGTCCTGCCGTTCGCGAGCCTGACCGTCGCAGGGCCATACGCCGGATCGCCTGATGGCAGTTGAATCACGACAGGACCCAGGTACCCGCCCGCTTGAATGACATAGCTGGCCGAGAGACGGACGTCCCACGGCCCAAAGTACTGTCCAGCGATGCGGACCGAATAGGGCCGATACGCGACGCCGGACTCACGGCCGCCGCCACTCAGGCTGTTGTCATCGCCGTTGCCGAACAGATGCGATGAGAGATCGCGATTGTTTGGGAACGCCTCGGGCTGGATGAACCGCGCAGGGTCTGTCGGATTCCACGTGCCGTCGATGTGCTGGAACTGACGCGTCGCCGTCAGCACGGCCTGGAAGTGATTCGACAGATTCTTCGCGAGGATGGCCTCCCAGTTGGTGACGACGACCTTGCTCCAGCTGACGTTCGTCTGTTGCATGATGAGGCCCTGATTGGGGTCGACCCGCCCGAACCCTCCAAATGGCTCGTGCGGGCCGTCCGGGTAGATGCCGTTGATGTCCGTCTCGCCATAGCCATCCCTGAAATAGCGGCGATTGAACGAGAGATCGAGGCTCAGTTGCCCGCGGAATTGACGCGCGAAACCCACCGCGTACTCGTCGATGAACGGCTGGTGCAGGTTGCGATCGAAGGCGAGACGGTTGATCTCCACCGTCGCAGCCGGCGTGAGGACCTCGGTCTCGAACACGCCGTCGCCGTTCGCATCGTAGATATTGCGCGTCTCTCGCCGTGACGTCGGCCCAAAGGTCGTGATCGGATCGCGGCCGTTGACCTGTTCGTGCACCCGGCCGTAAAAAGCGCGCAAGACATTGCGCGCATCCCTGGTGATCAAGAACGCACCGCCGACTCGCGGCCCGATGTTCGTGCTGTTCATGCGCTCGACGTCGAAAATATCATCGAAGCGTCGCACGAAGTCGGCGCGGATACCGATATTAGCCGTGAGCCGCGGATGCGGCTTCCAGCTGTCCTGCACATACACCGCACTGTCGCGGTCGCGCGCCGCCGTCGTCTGCAGCTCGATCGGCGAGACATACGTTCTCTGGAACGGAACGAGGCCGGCAGCCGGGTTGTTCGCGTCGCGCTGCCGCACGCGCTCCAACGTGAATCCGTCATTGAGCGCACGGCTGAAGACATCACGCTCGAGACGCGGTGCAGCCCACATTCCCGTTTTGAATTCGTGCGATCCGCCCCAGCCCTCGCGGTAGTACGTCAGATCGCCTCTGAGCACGAGCATTGATGATGGCGCGATGCTCAGCGTCTCGGCGTTGTTCATCGTGACGAGCCTGCCCGTGCCGGTTGGAAGGCCTTGCGAGATCCGTGTGCTCTGATGGACATCGACCGAAGGACCGAATCCCGGGAAATCCTCGTAGGTGTCGACGTCGGCGCCGCCCTTGTTGTTGTACGAAGCCTGGACGCTCGTCTGCAGGCGCGTCCCCCACACCGAATTCAACTTGATCTGATACAACGACCCGCCGGTGCCACGCGGGCTGATTGGATGGGTGTTGCGCTCCCGATCGCTGGAGAACCGATTGCGATCGTTTTGCCAGAAGCCGGACAACTCATGCTGCCCGAACTGCGTCGTCAGTTTGACGAACGGTTGCTTGCTTTTTGAGAAGTTGTCGAACGGCTCGAAATCGGGACGGAACGCCCGCAGATATGCCAGATCCTGCTCGGTGCGGCTGATGCCGTTCAGCAGGTCCGCATAGCGGTATGTGCCATAGAACCACACCCGATCGCGGATGATGCGACCGCCCAGCGAGAGATCCCACTGATTGACTTTTTGGAAGGTGGGCAAGCCGCCCGGTGCCGCGCCGCCCGCCGTGTTGTCGTCGTTCCATGACAACGGCTGATACGAGAACACGACTGATCCCTTGTACTGGTTCTGGCCGCGGGGCGTGACGACGTTCATCACGACCCCGGTGCTGAGGGGAGTGGATGCATCGGCGCCACCGAGCTTGATCTCGACGTCCTGGATGGTGTCGCCGCCCATGCCCATTGAATGGGCAGCGGAGTCGATATACGCCGAGGCCGGCGCGCCTTCAAGCTGGAACGCGTGCGCGTAGATGTGCGAGCCTCGGAAATAGTACGCGCGCCGCCCCACGCCGTCGTCGACGTTGCGCGACCCGACGCCCGGCGCGAGATCGAGCGCATCGCTGAACAGCCGGCGCGAGGTAACCGGCGCGGCGCGCGCGAGCTCCCCGTCGATATTGAGAACGCTCGTCGGTCGTCCCGTTTCAATCATCGGCGACTCCCCGGTTACCGTGATCGTTTCTTCGAGACTGCCGACCTTCAGCTCGATGTCCACCGTGAACGTCGTGCCGGCGCGCATGACGATGCCTTCACGCCGATAAGTCGAGAAGCCGGAGAGCTCCGCTGTCACCGCGTATGTGCCGGGCGGCAGATTGAGCAGGCGATAGTAGCCCCCACCATCGGTAATCGACGTCACCGGCGCAAGCAGCGCCGGGCTCAGCGCCGTCACCGTGACACCTGGAAGAACCCCGCCCTGGCCGTCTTTGACGTAGCCTCGCAGGCTGCCATCACCCGTTTGCGCCGCGGCCGCCGGCGCCGTCGCGAGCACGAGCACCGCATCAACCAACACTGCGACGAATGCACGACTCATGTGAGCCTCCTTGGGTCGATGCCGTCACCACTTCTCACTTGGAATCCAAGCCGCACGATGCGGCCCTGCAGCACGCTGGCCGGCTGCCGGTACGACGCTGTGCCGAAATTGGCTCCTTCGAGTTATCCGGGAGCACAGCAGTTCGAATCGAGACGTCAGCCCAATCGCGAGCCCCGTAGGATCCCGACCGCTAAGGTCGGCACTGACGCGCGCATGCGTTGGCTCAGAAGTCCACGCGAAGTCCGAAGCGAACCACGCGCGGGTCGAGGATGCCGGTGGCCTCGAGATAGTTGACGGTCGTCCTCCGGAAGTCGGTCACCGTCCCGTCATTCATCGCGTTGAAGACATCCATCATGGCGACCACTCTGCCGAATCGTCCCCACTTGATGCTCTTGTCCAAGCGAAAGTCGAGAATGCCCACGGACGGAGCGCGGTTCGCGGTCACCGGCTCCACGCGCACGGTCTGCGTGCCGTCGCCCGGAAAACCGGCGCTGATGGTACGACCCCATTGAATGCCGCTCTGTACTTTCCATGAGCCCGATAGTCCAATGTCGTACGGAAGCACGTAGCGGCCGATGACTTTGTAGTTCCAGAACGTTGACGTCTCGTAACCGTTCTCATCGCCAAAGAGATGGCGCGCAGGACGATAGGAGTAGAAGCGTTGATTCGACGTCATGTCGTGCAGCTGGTGGCGCCAGGTGTAGCCGAACGAAGTGAGCAGCATCCACCGACCGGAGAAGCGCCGATTCAGCGCGAGTTCCGTCGTATGGAAATCCGCGTCGTTACCTTCGGGATTTGTGTAGACGCGATCCGATCCAATCGTGGTGGGACGATCGAAGGTCTGGAAGGTCTGCTCATCGCCGGTACCCGCATGGGTGTCCGGACCGGGATCGTTGATGGTGATCGGAATCGTGTACGCCGGCGTCCTGACCGCATCGATCTCAGCCCACACGTTGCGCATGTTCTTGTAGATGTACGACACGCGTCCGGACAGACCCTGCACGAGTTCGCGCTCGATGTTCGAGGACACCTCGCTGCCAGTCGGCCGAATCAGATTGCGATCCACACGAACGAAGCCAGCGCCGCCGACGGTCTGGATCAATCGTCCGAGTTCCTGCGGACCGTCGAGAAGGCGATTGCCGTTCAGGTCATTGAACGCATAGCGTAGTTGCGCGCGTCCGACCGGGTTTTCCTGATCCGCCAGCGTATCCGCGGAGTTGAACCGCATCTGGCCGAAGTACACCTTCAGCACGGTGCGGTTGTCGCCGGTGAGGTCATAGGCGAAGCCGACGCGCGGGACGACCGTCTTCGTCTCTGCGACCGTGCGCGCCTCGACGGTGACCGGACTGACAAACGCGCGGTACGTAGGGTCATTCCAATTCGCAAGTTGCGGCAGACCATTGGGCCTGAACTGCTGCTCAGGCCACCCGTCACGGTACGCTTCGAAGCGCAGTCCCAAATTCAGCGTCAGGCGATCCGTCATTGTCCACGTCTCGTTGAACCACAACGAGTTGTAAACGACGTCGTTGATGGGGGAGGTCGGCGTGTTATAGAGATCGACCTGGTTCACACGGCCGTTGTTGTCGCGATAGAAGATGTCGAATGGCTGATCGCGGAACAGATTACGCCGATCGCGCTTCCAGTCGTATCCCAGTTTCATGTCGTGGCTACCAATCCGTCCCTCCTTGAAATACGCCATCGACACGTAGAACTGCGGTTTGTAACGTTTTTGGTCCTGGTAGCTGTCGTTTGCGCCGCCGTCAAATCGGATCTGCGTGGCCGTGTCGATGCGGCCTGGTCCCCAGGGCCCATCGTAGAGGCCAAAGTCGCGCGTGGGGCGCAGCGGAAAGAAGTTGTACCACTCGCCCGCGAGCACATCGAGGAACGCGCGGCTGCCGAGAACGCTCGTCCACTCCACTTTCATCGGGTAATTGCGTGAGCTCTGATATTGCGCGGCTGAAAGGGGCGTCGATGGCCCGAGACCGCGCTTGTCCTGCAGCTTCTCGCGCTTGTTGAGGAACCCAATGACCTGGTTATTGCGATTGAGCTGGAAGGTTCCTTTGAGCGTGTACTTGTTCGAGAGCTTCGATCGCTCGATCAGATCGGTGCCAAGCGTGTGTTTAAACTGGTCGTTCAGTCTGTAGCTCGTGAACCACCATGCCTTGCCCTTCCAGAGCGGCCCACCGACATTGAAGTTGATGTCGTACTGGTTCTGGATTGGGTTGCCACGAGTGAGCGCGGTGCGGACATAAAAGCCGTCGTCGTCCCGTTGATTCGCCTCGCGCAGATTAGCAGGCACGTTATCGGAAATGGTCGACTCCCCCTCCCAGTCGCTGTACCAGGTGCCGCTGAGTCGATCTCCTCCGGATTTGACGCTGATACTAAGTACGGCACCGCCAGCGAATGAAGAGGCGTCGCTGCCGGCGCCACCGACCTGGAACTCCTCAAATGATCCGAAGTCAAAATAGCCAGCGTTCGCTGCGGTGCCCTCTGTCGTGTCGATCCCCTCGAGACGCGTTTGATTCTGGGTATCGAATCCGTACGTCATATACCCGGTTTGTGTACCGGTGTGAGATCCGCCAACGTCATATGACGTCATCTGCAGCCCAGGTGCTTGCGCCATCGCGGCCCAGATGTCACGCGCGTTGGGAATCTCGGTGAGCAACTCCTTGGTGAAGTTCGTGCCGACCGTGTTGGTCGATGTATCGACGACAGGTGATGCACCGGTGACCGTTACGGTTTCTTGGACTGTCGCGAGTTGCAGCTGTTGATCGACGGTGAGCGTCTGATTGATGACAACCCGAATGCCTTCCCGCTTGACGCTTCGAAATCCAGGCAGATCGAACGAAACCTCGTAGATACCGGCCGGCAACGCGAGAAAACGGTAATCGCCCGCCGCGCCCGTCACCTGCATCTGCGGCTGAATCAGCGCCGGGCTCGAGACCGTCACCGTCACCCCTGGAAGTACCGCGTCGGTGTTGTCGGTCACAGTGCCGTTGATGCGGCCACGGAAATCCTGCGCGCCGGCAAGTGAACCACTGAGCGCGAACCACGCAACGATAAAACACGCGATAGGCCGAAGGAAGTTCGGCATCGCCACCTCCCAAAGAGAAGACAAACGTCCTGTAGTGGCGAATGTAGCGTCGAGCGCCGGAGCTGCGGTATCCAGACAAGTCTGTAAATCTGCTCCAGGTTCGCCTGTATTGCGCGAATAACGGCCAGCGCGATACAACGGCAGACACTCAATCGATTGAGCTTCGTCCGATCCGTCGGCCTCTGGCGCACGCGTCCAGAGAGCGCTCGGTTGGTGTGTCTTCACTCGAAGGAGGATGTGATGAAGCTCCCCATCATCGGAGGCGTGGCGCTGGCGTTGATCCTCGTCGCCACATCACGCGCATTGGCTCAAGGCGGCGGCGCCAGTTCCACGGGCACAATTCAGGGCCGCGTGGTCGACGCACAAGGCGCCGTGCTCCCGGGTGTGACCATAACAGCGGCAAGTCCCGCATTGCTTGGCCAACAGACGACCGTCACCTCGGAAACGGGCAACTACCGCTTCCCAGGAGTGCCTCCGGGCACCTACACGTTGACGTACGAGTTGACCGGATTCAACACCGTGAGGCGCGAGGGCATTCAGATCGCGCTTGGCTTCACCGCCAACGTGAACATCGAAATGCAGGTCGCGACACTCCAGGAGACGGTAACGGTGACGGGCGAGTCCCCGGTCATCGACACCTCGGCCACGCGGGTGCAGCAGAACTTCAAGCTTGAACAACTGCAGTCCATTCCAAACGGACGCGACATGTGGTCGCTCCTGGCGGTCACGCCCGCGGTGCAGATGACCAGGATCGATGTCGGCGGCAATCGCGCGGGGACGCAGACCGGCTACAGCGCATATGGATTCAACGGTCAAGTGCGCGTGCTGATTGAGGGCATCAACACCACCGAAGGCACGGGAGGCGCCGGTTTCTACTTTGACTACTCGTCGCTCGAAGAAGTCTTTCTCGGGACGTCGGGACAATCAGCGGAGATGCCCAACCCCGGTGTCCAGTCGCAGTTCATCGCAAAGTCCGGCGGCAATCAGTTCAACGGTGAGTATTACCTCGATTGGTACAACAACTCGCTACAGGGCGCGAACATTCCCGCCGATGTCATCAGGCGCGGCATCCGGCCACATAGCAACGAAATCGATCGCTATTACGACACCGCTGTCAACATCGGCGGGCCAATCAAGCGAGACAAGATCTGGTGGTTCGGGACCTATCGGCAGCAGTTCAACGCCGTAGCCCAGCCAAACTTCACCTTCGACAAAACCTTCGATACCAAACTGTGGAACCCTGTCGTCAAGGTCACCTACCAAGCAAATCAGAACCACAAACTCATCGGATATTACCAGTGGGGCCAGAAGCTTCAACCCAACCGCCTTCCGTACAACACCTATTCGTACAGTGATCCGGGCCAAACGTATCGACAGGATTCCGGCAGCTGGGTCTACAAGGCCGAGTGGGATAGCACGTTAAGCAATCGCGTGTACCTGGAAGGTCGCTTTGGTGACTTCGGGTACTACTTCCCTCTCATCGCGAACAGCGATGAGAACTACTTCTGGCGCGACACCGGTCTTCAGGTGTTGACGGGCGCGCACCAGAAGTGGGAGCTCGATCGGAATCGGTACCAGGCCACAGGTGCTGCCACGTATTTCCTCGATACAGGTAAAGGCAGCCACACGTTCAAAGGCGGCGGAGAGTTGCTGCTCGAATCAGCGTGGAGGGGGTTCCTCCAGGGTTTCGGCGGCAACATAGAGCATCGATACGCGAGCGGCCGGTCGGACCGCATCGTCGTGCAGTTTCCGACTGCCGTCGAAGTCGGCAGGCTCCACAACACGGAGAACTTGCTCTCGCGGGCGAAGCTGAATCAAGTGGGACTCTTCCTCACAGACACGTGGTCAATTGGACGCCTCACGTTGAATCTGGGCGTTCGTTACGATCGCTATCGCGGCTGGATACCAGAACAGGAGCAGCTGGCCGGAGCGATTGGTCCAAGGACTATCGACGCGCAGCAATTCTCTGAGCAGACGTTCTTTACTTGGAATCGGGTCGCACCGCGAACTGGTCTGATTTTCGACCTCTCTGGCAACGGCCGTACCGTTCTCAAGGCAAATTATGGGCTCTATTGGCATAACCCAGGCGTCTCGATTCCGGAGGACGCCAATCCAAACCAGGCCGCAAAGACAATCGAGTACGCATGGAACGACGTGAATGGTGACCGCCGCTGGCAGCGCGGTGAGGAAGGCGCAGTGCTTGCGAGCGCCTTGGCGGGAGCCACGACGGTGAGCCCTGATCTCAAGGATCCTTACACCCACGAGGCCAGCATATGGATGGAGCGACAACTTACCGACACGATGGGCGCCCGCGTCGGATTCGTGTACAAGACGGAAGACGATCTGATTGGCACCTTCGTGCCTGGCCGAAGCGCACTGAACGATGCGTACAGCGTGCCAGTCAGCTATAGGGATATCGGACCCGACGGCGCGTCGGGAACTGCCGACGATCGCATGCTCACGTTATACGGCGTGCCATCGGCGAACGCAGCGACACGATTTCCGGTCAATCGCGTCGTGATGAATGTGCCGGGGCGGCTGTCAGGATATAGAACGGTAGAGGCGTCTGTCAGAAGGCGGTTTGCCGCGAGATGGTCAGCGGAGATTGGCGGCGCTCATACATGGCTGCACGATTTTCCGGAGAATGTCGCAAACAGTTTCCCACAGAACCCGAACTTCCCTGGTATTCAGGATCGGACAACTTGGAATCTGAAGGCAACCGGCTCGTACGACGCGCCATATGGAATCCGGATCTCGCCTGTGCTGCGACACCAATCGGGCGTCAACTTTGCCCGGCAGATCAGTGTGCCATCATCTGCCGCTTCAGCCGCCGGCGCCATCTTCAGCGGGACGATCTACGCCGAGTCCGCCTCCGCTAATCGCGAGGACAATATCTGGGTTTTCGACGTCCGTACTGAAAAGACCGTCGGAATCTCGGGCAATCGTGTGAGGGCCCGTCTCTTTGTTGATTTGTTCAACCTGACAAACAGCGACGCGTCGGAGTCGATTACACGCACGACGGGAGCCAACTACCGACGTCCGGCCACGATTCTGGCGCCGCGCACGGCTCGAGTGGGCTTCAGGTTCTTGTGGTAACCGCTTCGTCCAAGGCTCCTGTGGGGAGTCCTTACGCCGGGACCTTCCTCCGAGGTCTCGCCGCTTTTTTTTGTGATTAGGGAACTCACGAGCAACGCGGTACGATTCAGGGTTGTGAAGCGCCTCGCACTCGAGGGTCTGACGATCCGAGCCTCTCTCGCGCTGGGGTTCGGGCTCACGCTCGGGGTGTGGCTGTTCACGGGTTACTACTTCACACGTCGCATGAGCGCGGTGGAAAGCGAAGCCGCCGCCATCAGCTCCCGGTACATGCGCGCCCAGGAGCTCCTGTCGCACGTGAGCGCGCAGGTGCTCCTCACCTCGGTGTATCTGCGCGACGCGCTGTTGGAGACCAACGCGAACGAAATCCCCAACCATCGCCGTCGGCTCGAGGAGACGTACGAGACGCTGGATCGCGAACTCGACCAGTATGTTCCCGTCCTCGATTCAGCGGCCGAACGCGAGCAGGTCAGACGCCTTCGCCACGAGATTGACGACTTCCGTGTCATAACGGACGACGTAGTCGGACATGGAGAGGCGCGGACAGCAGCGGAAACCCGTGCGGTGCTCAATGCGCATGTTGTGCCGCGCCGCGAATCGGTGATTCGGGTCTCCGAGGGCGTCCGCACGTTCAATCGCACGGCATTCATCAACCAGCAGCGCGTCATCTCCGAGCTTCATCGGACCGCTGACCGCCGCAGCTGGCAATGGCTGGGCGTCGCGCTCGCGGTCAGCTTAGGTATTGGGGTGCTTGCGACGGCGTATTCCAGTCGCCTCGAGAATCGATTGCGGAAACAGCGGGAAATAGAAGCGAAGAACACTGAGCACCTGCAGCTTCTCTCGAGCAAACTGATCACCGCCCAGGAGCAGGAGCGCCAGAGTATTGCACGGGAACTCCACGATGAAGTCGGGCAGGTGCTGACGGCTATTAAAGTTGAACTCGCAGTCGCTCAGCGACGGATCGCCCAATCTGAGGGTGCGCCAGAGTTGCTGGACGACCTGCTGTCGATCGCGGACGCCGCATTGCGGTCAGTCCGCGACCTGTCCTATCTACTACATCCTGCGTTGCTCGACGATCTCGGGTTGCCCGCGACGGTCGACTGGTATTTGTCGGCGTTCGCGAAGCGTTACGGAATCAAAACGGATCTCCAATGCGAAGGATTGACAGGGCGACTCACGTCCGATGTGGAGCTCGCGTCATACCGAATCGTTCAGGAAGCGTTGACGAATGTCGCGCGGCACGCCCACGCCCGAAGCTGCCGTGTCATGCTGAGGCGCGCTGACGACCATCTCCATATCTGCATCCACGATGATGGCAAAGGTTTTGACGTCGATATCGCCGGAGATACAGCGGTGCGGCGCGGACTGGGCCTCTTGGGAATGCGCGAGAGGGTCGGCCAGTTGAAAGGCGCCCTGCGAGTTCAAAGCGCTCCGGGCCAGGGAACGCGAATCGAGGTAGACCTTCCCGCGTGGGCAGCACCAGACGTCGAGACAGCGGTCCGAGTGGAGGAGGTGCATGGCTAAGCTGCGCCTTCTACTCGGCGACGATCACACGCTGTTTCGTCAGGGCTTGCGGAAAATCCTCGAAGAAAAGCCCGAGTGGGAAGTCGTGGGCGAAGCGGGCGACGGGCGCGAAGCGGTCCGCCAGGTTGCGGTCCTGCGACCCGACGTTGCCGTGCTGGACATCGGCATGCCTCTGCTGAACGGCATCGAGGCCACGCAGCAAATCGTTCGGCGCGTTCCCGAAACCAGAGTGCTCATCCTCAGCATGCATTCCGCAGACGCGTACGTCGCGCGCGCGTTGCAGGCTGGCGCGAAGGGCTATCTGCTGAAGGATTCCGCGGGTAAAGAGTTGATTCGCGCGGTCGCGACCGTCGCTGCTGGCAAGTCGTTCTTCAGTCCCGCAATCGCGAAGCTGATGCTGGACGACTACGTGCGGCGCGTGGCCGACACCCCGCTCATCGACAAGTACGATTCGCTCTCGGAACGTGAGCGTGAGGTATTCCAGCTCATTGCCGAAGGTCGCAGCAACAAAGAAGTCGCGGACATGCTTGGAATTAGTGTGACGACCGTCGAAACCCACCGGGCAAGGATTCACGAAAAGCTTGATGTCCACAACACGGCGGAGCTCGTATTGTATGCGGTGAGGCGCGGCGTGATCTCGTGAGGCCTGGTGTGAGGCCCTGACGCACGTGGACATCTTCACCGGTCTACCGTCGTTCTTCCTGCTCGCGGCGATCGGGCTCGTTCCAGGCGCGTGCTGTCGGGACTGTTTGGCATTAGCGGTGGCATTCTCATCGTCCCCGCATTGATTTACATTGCAGGCTTTGATCAACACCTCGCAACGGGCACCAGTCTGGTGGTCCTTCTGCCTCCAGTCGGATTGGGGCGCGTAAACGTCGGCCGCCTCATGATGTGCTTCGAGTAGCTGGATCGGCCGGTAGTGTTCACACGTTCACACGTCTCCAGCAGTTGCGCGCGTGCGTTCCGGTAGGCCGGCAGGGAATCGCGGCTCGGTTCTGCGACTTGAACGAATACGAACTGCCCTCTGAAATCTGTATGCGACTCGAGCAGACGCTCGATTGCAAGAAACTTCTCATTTATCCCCTTGGTGTAATCGAGCTGATCGATCCCAACTCCCAACCGCACGCCAGGCGGTACCTTCAGATCGCGACACAGACGCTCGCGACACTCTTTTGAAGGCGGCGTTTTGCGAAGAACGCGATTGGCCCATTCCACGCCGACGGGATACGCACGAACAGTCGTCGAGTGTCCGCGGTATCTGACGACGTTGTGGAGGCGATCAACCTCAGCATCGAGGATAGATTCAACACTCTCGAGAAAGTTCGTGCAGTCCTCGGATGTTTGAAGACCCATGATGTTGCGGCCCAGCAGCCCATCGAGTAAGTGCCGTGCCCATGGGCACGTCCTGAACACACGCGGATAGAGGCCACGGAATGTGCCAGAACGCGACGATGAGACTCGATGGAAGACGTTGCCGCAGCATCCGAGGGACCAGTGCGAAGTGATAATCCTGCACGAGTACGAGCGGAGAACGACCGGCGGCTTCGTCAGCAACAGCTGCAGCGAATCGAGTATTCGACCTTCGATACATGCAGAAGTCGCGGCTCCGGAATACTGGCTGGACGTGAACGGCATGGCAGAGCGGCCAGAGCCCCTCGTTGGCAAAGCCGTAGTAGTACCCGCGGTGCTCATCGTCGGCGAGCCACATGTAACGGAGACGAAACTGAGGGTTGGCGGGCGGCACCATCAGTGCCCCGCGAGCGTCGACAACATCCGTGTCGGCGTTCCCGGCGCCGTGTGCCACCCATGTTCCGGAATAGGCTGCAACCAGTGGCTCGAGGGCCGTCACGAGTCCCCCGCCAGAACGTTTGACGATGATCCCACCATCCGCAGCACGCTGATGCCTGAATGGGGCACGCTCTGCGTCAGTTTGAGATCTACATGGGTTTGCTTCAGAACGCGAAAGTTCCCGGACCTCGCGCTACGCTGCTCCAATTGGGCGAAAAGGTATTTACAGCGGTGTCGCGGGCGGATGTTGATGCTGTCTTTGCTGGACGACTCGCGGCTATCGAAGCTGCGGGCCAAGCCGCGCGCGAAGTGTGTGAGCTCTGCACGGCTGGAAAGGCAGTTCCGCCGGAATTGCGCAAAGCCGCAGCGCACGCCAGGCGGAGCACCAAAGGCGGACACGTTGGCCTAAACCGATTCAAAGCGCGCGTGCGGCATTTTTTCAATTGGGCGATCGCTCAAGGGTATCGAGATGACACGCCCTTCAAGCGGCATGGGGTGAACGTCGTCCGCTTAAATGGAGGTGCCGAGACAGTCCGCGCGCGACGCCTACAGCCAGGGGAAGAGGAGAAACTCCTTAAACGCAGCTACGCCGCATTTGCGAGCGCTGATCATCGCAGCACTCTCGACCGGCTGCCGCGTCGGCGAGCTCCTGAAGCTGCAATGGCGTGATGTCGAGATCGACAGCAGCGGGCGATTCCGGACATTAGTTCTGCGGGCGCATAAACGAAAACGGGCTCGACGCGCATAGTTCCCGTGGGGCAGCGGCTGGGCGCAGTTGTCGAAATGCTGTGCACCGATCCGGCCGGCGAGCCACTTGGACCAAACGCGTTTGTCTTCGGTGACGAAGTCGGAGGTAGCATCACGTCTGTGAAAACGGCATGGCGCACCGCGTGCAGGAAAGCCTCCATAGAGGATCTGCACTTCCACGACCTGCGTCGAGAGTTCGCGTGCAGGCTCTTGGAATCCCGTGCAGAGCTCCACGACGTGCGCGACTTTCTCGGACACGCGAACATCACCACCACTTCGCGCTATCTGCGCTCCACAACACTGCGATTGGAGCGCGCCCTCAGTCTGTTGGAGCAGACAGAATGTGAGGACACTCCGCAGAGAGTGGTGATAGATGGCGCGCGAATTCCCGTACCGGTGCCACATCGGTGCCACACACCCGTTCGGTCGTGAGAGCCGACGAGCTCGGGCGCGATGGCGAAAGTATTGATGCTATTGAAGATGTAGTGGTGAGCCTAACTTCCGCCAGTTGGAACCAGATTCGCGAATGGCTGAGGCGCGTCGAAGGCATCAGGCTGGCCGCGTGAGCCGATCTTGCGCGGCGTGACTTTGACTGCGTAGCGGTCGTCATAGAGACGTTTGATCAAGCTGTCGATCCCGGGAATCGTACAGCGTGGCAAATCGCCGGGCCCCGACGTCAGACTCACACCGCTTATACCTCGATAAGAAAAAGGAACTGGCACTGTCCGAACCGCGTCTCTAGACTCAGGCTCGCTCGTACGAATCGACGTGATACTGTCCCCATGGCGGCGTCGGTCGGGCCCTCTCCCACGTATCGCACCGAAGCCGCGCCGACACCCTTCCGGAAACCTGGAGGAAGAACCATGAAGACGCTGGCTGTCGGCCTCTTGCTGCTGACGTGTGCGGCAGCCGAAACGCGCGCACAAGCGACCGAAGGGTCGATCCGCGGCTACCTCCGCGATGAACAAGGCGCCGTGCTGCCGGGCGTGAGCGTTGAGGCCACCAGCCCCACCGTCGGCGGCACCTACGCGGCCGTCACTGATCAGGACGGGCACTACCGCCTGTTGAACCTGCCGCCCGGTACTTACGCACTGACCGCCACGCTCTCGGGCTTCTCGAAGGCCGTACGCGAGGACCTGATCATGCGGGCGGGACTGAACCTGGCCGTCGACATTGTCATGAAAGTCGGCGCGCTGGAGGAGACGCTGACCGTGGTGGGCGAGTCCCCACTACTCGAGACCTCCAACCCAGGGCAGGCCGTCAACGTGAGCGGGGAGATGGCACAGTCGATCCCGCTGGCGGCCCGCCGGCACTGGTCCGAGTTCCTCCGGTTCACGCCCGGCGCGGTCGTGGGTGACGGCACGCAGAACACGGCCGGGACGTTCTACGTTCATGGCGCCGGCTTCAATTCGTACGTGACTACGATCGATGGCAGCGACATGAGCTCCGCGCAGAATCCCTGGCCCGGGTACTCGGACCTGCCGGCCGGTACGCTTGCCGATGTGCAGATCGCCACGAGCGGCCTGGATGCCTCGACGCCGCTCGGTTTCGGTGTCGCCTCGAACGTCGTGACCAAGTCCGGCACGGATAGTCTGCGAGGAACCGGCACGTTCGCGTGGACACCGAAAGCGTGGACCGGCACGAACACACCCGGCGGGACGAGCGAGTACATGACGCTGATCCAGCCCGAGATCGCTGGCGGCGGCCCGATTCGGCGAGGCCGCTGGTGGTTCTTCGGGTCGTATCGTTATCGGTCCGGTTCGTTCGGCGTCGGCAGGCCGGCGGATCAGGTCGCGGACATGCAGGCCCTCAATCCGGACTTCGTACCATTCGACAAGGACATAAGCGGCCCGATCTGGTTCGGCAAGGTCAGCGGTCAGATCAACTCGGTGCACCGCGTCGAGAGCTTCGTGAACCGGGACACGACCACCTACGACTTCCCCGGCTCGTTCGACACCGACAAGTTCCGGCGCGAGTTCATCGGGGGGTGGGGCTACGCGGGGCGCCTCTCGTCGGTCTGGACGGACTGGTTGACCAGCCGTCTCGGATTCTCCTGGAACAACAAGTCGTTCGGCAGATGGGCGCTCCGGACCGACCTCCCTTCGCGCCGGGTATTTCGCGAAGTGCAGGCGTCGGGCGGCAGGCTCACCGGCGTGACCCAGCGGGCCAATCTGGACAATGCCGACACGGGAATTGACTCACCCTACTACAAGTGGACGGTCACGGCCGACTTCAACGCCTACAAGAGCGGCTGGCTCGGCACGCACGACCTGCGGTTCGGCACCTGGCTGCAGCCGACGATGCACATCGAGAACACCACGCATTACGTGAACGGCGGGTTCACCATACAGGACGAGGTGCTACGCGATCCCACGAACGCCGCCCTCGGGAGCATCCCTTTCCGGCGTCAGATCTTCGATGGCGATCAGATCACCAGCAGTCGCGGCAACTTCGCCGACTCTGCCCTCTACGTCCAGGACGCTTGGCGACCGACGCCGAGAGCCACGGTCACATTGGGCGTCCGCGTCGATTGGGTCAAGCGCCACGACGACATCTTCAAAATCGACACGCAGGAGAGCGTCGACATCGGCCCGCGGCTGGGCATCAACTACATGCTGACGTCCGACCAGCGCAACGCGGTCCGTGTGTCATTCATGCGCGCGCACGACGCCCCCAGCATCAATCAGCTGCTGTTCGCCGCGGGCACCAATACCCTCGGCTTTAGCGAGCTGTACGATTTGGATCGGAACGGCAGCTTCGAGACCGTCTTCGTGACGCCGGCGAGCACCGCGCTGAATTCGAGCCGCATCTTCGATCCGGATTATCACCAGCCCGTCGTGGACGAGTGGGCCGCTGGCTATCGGCGTCAGTTCGGCGGCCGGGCCACGGTTGACGTCGGGTACATCCACCGCGACTACTTGGATCGCCCGGCGCTCGTCGAGACCAACGGCATCTACGACGGGAACGTGTTCAAGGGGTATCGCAACGAGGCCCAGAACGACATCTTCCTGCTGACCACGAACCAGTGGAACTATCCCGTCTACAACGCGCTCGAAATCCTCGCCACCAAGCAGACGAAACAGCTCCAGCTTCTCGGAAGCCTCACGCGCTCGTGGAGTCATCTCGAGGGGACGTGGCAGCCGAGAGATCCCGCGTCGTTCATCCAGCCCGCCGCGTTTCCCCTCAATCGGGGGATGGAGCTCAACGACAACCGGGTTGCGAGCTCCAACAACGGTCTGAACCCGGGGACGGGCGGCGCCGAGTGGACCGAGCTGGTGGTCCGCTTCTCGGCGGTCTACCACGCGCCGTGGAAGTTCAACCTGGCGACCAACTACGCGTTGCAGGGGTGCCGGTGGTCCGGTCCGATCATCACACGCGTCGCGGCGGCCGACCCGCAATTCGGGCCGACGACGGTGACGCTGTCGAACGGCCGGATCGTCTCGAATCCGTTGGCCACGTTGAATCGCTTCGCGTTCCCCACGCGCGATGAGGGCCAGTTCAAGCTGCCGGCGCTGCACGTGATCAATCTGCGGGTCGGCCGCGATTTCGACTTCGCGCAGGACCGCCGCCTCCAGCTCGCCGTGGACTTCTTCAACGTCGGGAACCTCGGTCGCTTTCAGGGATTCCTGGCGGGTGCAAACCAACTCTTCAACGCCAACTATGGCAAGGGCGGGTCAGTGCAGCAGCCGATCAGCGCGCAGTTCAGCGCGCAGTTCTTCTTCTGATCGACACGCCGTTCAGCGGAGCGCCGGGATCGAGTTCCGGCGCCCGCCTGCCCTTTATTGATGGAGCGGACCATGACCCAGAGGCGACTGGTGCTTGCCTGCGTGGTGACATTCTTCGCGACGGTCGTCGTGTTGGGCGGCCGCGATGTTCCACGGCCGGCCGCAATCGTAGCAGATGCCCAGGACGGGAATCAGGATCTCTTCAACGAGAGCCTGTTGCGCGCCTTCACGTTCAGGAACGTCGGCCCGTTCAGGATGCAGGCGCGCGCCTCTACGATCGCCGTCCCGAAAGGTCCACCCCAGGAGCACCTCTACACGTTCTACGTGGCAACCTGGACTGGCGGCGTGTTCAAGACGACCAACGGCGGTGTGACCTTCACGCCCGTATTTGATCGTCAGAACAAGCTGACGATCGGGGCGGTGTCGATCGCGCCGTCGAACTCCAAGATCGTGTGGGTGGGAACCGGCGACACGCGCGGTGCACGCAGCTCGTTCCGCGGCGACGGCATCTACAAGTCCGAGGATGCCGGGGAGACCTGGACGAACATGGGCCTTCACGACTCGCATCACATCTCTCGCGTCGTCAACCATCCGACCAATCCCGACATCGTCTACGCCGGCGTGATGGGCCACCTGTATTCCGCGAACGAAGAGCGCGGCGTGTTCAAGAGCATCGACGGGGGCAAGACCTGGAAGCGGTCCTTCTTCGTCAACGACAAGCTTGGCGTCATCGATCTCGTCATGAATCCGCAGAAGCCGGACGTTCTCTACGCCGCGACCTACGACATGCAGCGGACGCCGTGGATGAATAGGAACGCGGGACCGGACAGCGCCATCTACAAGACCGTGAACGGAGGCGGGACCTGGACGAGGCTCACCAACGGACTGCCCACGGGCCGCATCGGCAAGATCGGACTCGATATCTACGGGAAGAATCCGGAGATCCTCTACGCGGCGCTCATCAACGCCAACCCGGGTGCTGCGCGTGGCACGCCTGGCGGATGCACGGGCGGACAACGAGCCGGGCTCGTGGGCGGCGAGATGTATCGCACCGACAACGGCGGCGCGAGCTGGACGAAGGTGAACTCCGAGGAAGACGATCTGACCCCGAAGGGCAGCGGCTACATCGGTTCAGGCGACGAGGACTGTGACGGCTTCACGCAGGTGCGGATCGATCCGAACAACGACCAGCACGTGTTCATGGTCAGCAACTCGTTGATGAACTCGACCGACGGCGGGAAGACGTGGCGCGGCGGCGGCGGATCACGTCCGCCAGGCCTCTTCCCGAACATCTTCGGCGATGTGCGCACCTTCTGGATCGATCCGCAGAACTCCGACCGCATGATCATCGGCGACGATGGCGGCTTCAACATGTCGTACGACGGCGGCAAGAGCAGCGACCACATCTCGCATCTGCCGATCGGCGAGCCCTACGCCGTCGGCTACGACATGGAGGATCCCTACAACATTTACGCGTCCCTGCAGGATCACGAGGATTGGAAGGGACCCTCGATCGGACCGATGGGTTTCACGAGCCTCCTTGACTGGTTCGCGATCAGCAGCGGCGACGGCATGCACACACGGGTCGACCCGGCGGACAACCGATGGGCGTACACGACGAGCGAGTGGGGAGGCGTGTTTCGCACCGACCTGAAGCTCGGATACCGCGTCAACATCCGGCCCACGCGGCCTGGCGGCGGACCGCCGTATCGATCCATCTGGGGCACGCCGCTGCACTTGTCCCCGCACAATGGCAGCATCCTCTACACCGGCGGCGAAGTACTCCTCAAGTCCGTCGACCGCGGCGATCACTGGACCGAGATCAGTGGTGACCTGAGCACCAACGACCCCGCGATCCTTGCCCATTCTGGCGAGCACGGCGTGCAGCTCCCCCGCTACTGGATGGCCATCTCTTCGATCTCCGAGTCGCCGGTCACTGCGGGCGTGATCTGGGTCGGCACGAGCGACGGGAAGGTGCACCTTACGAGGAACGGCGGCGGGGCCTGGACGGACCTGACGCAGGCCATTGCGGGCGTAGGCGGGCCGAAAGCCACGTTCGTGAGCACCGTCGTCGCCTCCACGCACGAGGCCTCCCGGGCCTACGTCTCGAAGAGCGGTCACAAAGAGGATGACTTCCATCCTTACTTGTATACGACCGACGATTTCGGCGCGACCTGGCGCTCGATTGCGGGCAACCTGCCCAACGAACCAATTCACATCGTCTGGGAGGACAACAGAAACCCCAATCTGCTGTTCGCCGGAACGGGCGGAGGTGTGTTCGTCACCATCGACCGCGGGAAGAAATGGGTGAAGTTGAACAACAACATACCGAGCGTTCCGGTCCTCGATCTGGCGGTTCACCCGCGTGAGCACGATTTAATCGTGGCCGCGCTCGGGCGCAACGTGTTCGTCACGAACATCTCCGCGCTTCAGGAGCTGAACCACACCGTGCTGGCGAAAGACGTGCACCTGTTCAGCATCAAGCCAACCGTCCAGCGGGTCACGTGGGCGTTCGGCGCCAACGACCGGCTGTTCTCACAGCGGCATCTGATCACTCCGAACGAAGACATCGGCATGGCGATCCGGTACTACTTGAAAACCGCCCGTACCGATGGGGCGACCGTCGTCATCACGGACATTCACGGCAAAGAGGCCGCACGCCTGGACGGAGAGAGCGCCGCCGGGATCAACACGGTCTACTGGAACATGCTGGCGCCGCCGGCTCCCGGCGCAACAGGACGCGGCGGTGGACGAGGTCGTGGTCCAGGCTACGCTCCGGAATTATGGGCGCCTCTCGGTGATTACGTGGTCACCCTGGAAGTCGGAGGGCAGAAGCTGACGCAGGGTGCGCGGATCGTGAAGACGCAGGGATGGTCCGTGGGCGCGTCGCCACAGGTCATCCGGTAGCTCGGAGGCTTAGGGCCCCATCGAGGTGGTCTCATCCTAGCGCAGACGTGTCAGAATCGGCCTCGGTGAGGAGACGTCCAGTCTCGGTCGTCGCCGGAGTGCCAAGTGACGATGAGGAAGATGCCAACCGGTTCGATCACTGATCTTCGTGTCGGCAGCCATTGGCGTTGTCGGGTTGTCGCTCGCGCCAGCGCAGCAGCCTGGCGCAAGTCAGCCTGGCCCGCAATGGAGCGAAGCTCAGCTCCGGGAGGCGGTCGACTTGGCGCGCGTCGGCGGGAAGCTCACGCCGAAGTCGTGGCCCAACGGGTCGCGCGTGGCCGTGTGCTTGAGCTTCGACGCAGACTCCGAGGCGCCACTGCTGCGCGACGGCACCACGTCGCCGACAGCGCTGTCGGCGGCGGACTTCGGCGCACAGAGCGGTGTTCCACGCATCCTGGCGATGCTCGATCGCCATCAGATCCCCGCGACGTTCTTCGTCACGGCCGTCGACGCGATGCTTCATCGCGACATGATCGCGGCGATCCAGAAGAGCGGGCGCCACGAAATCGGCGTTCACGGCTGGATCCACGAGACGCCTACGCGAGTGACCGCCGGGGAGGAAGAGCGCCTACTCGATCAGGCCATCGAGTATCTGACAAAGGTCACAGGGCAGCGCCCGCTGGGTACCGTGCGCCTTCCTGGGCATTCAGCATGGCGACGCTGGACCTGATTCAGAAGAAGGGCTTTCTCTACGACAGCAGCTTGCAGGCGCTCGACGAGCCGTACGAAATCGAGTCGCGCGGCAAGCCGACGGGGATCGTGGAGCGCCGATCGATTGGACGCTGACGGAGACGCCGTTCCTCGGCCAGAACGGGCGGATGCCAAACCCCGCGTTCCTTTATCAACTCTACAAGGACGAATTCGACGGCGCTTACCAGGAGCGAACGATGTTCGTGCTGACACTGCACCCGTACTTGAGCGGACACCGGACGCCGATGCAGCACCTCGAACAGTTCGTGACGTACATCAAATCGAAGCCCGGCGTGTGGTTCGCGACGGCGGCGGACATCGCGCGGCATGTCAAGGTGGGTAACCCGTAGGACAGTTGCTATCCTCGGCCAAAAGGGAACTACGGTTCCTGTTGACGAAGGTCTAGTACGGGTAACCTTTAAGCCTTGGCGTCCTGGGCTTCCAATCAGGCAGCGAAGCGTATCGATCACTAATCGGCATCTTGACCTTCGGCAGACTCTGGGCGTCGAGTATCTCGTCCTCCGGGATGACATCGTTGATGAAGAGCAGAAACGCCGTCAGCGCGTATACCTCGTCGGCGGTTAGCGTCCCCTCTCTGTTGAGAGGCATGGCGCGATTGATGTAATCCCATACCGTCGTCGCGAACGGCGATCGAACCGGCAGGATTCGCCCCCGTGCCCAGCCGTCGGCACTCGGGCCAGCTTTGCTTTTCAAATTGGGAGCCTTGCCGCCAATTCCCGTCGCCCCGTGGCATCCCGCGCACCCCTTCGCGCGATAGACCTGCGCGCCCTCCTTGGCGGTTCCGCGTCCAGGCGGGAGTTCCTCTCCGGCAGGACCGATGGAGATATCCCAAGCACGGATTTCCTCTGCGCTCGGCGTGCGTCCCACGCCATAAGTAGGCGACTGCGCCAGCGCCGAGACCCCCATGAGCAACACCACCGGGAGAACCCTAAGTCCAGACCCGGCACGCTGAATGAGGGATCCAGGGGCTTGTTCCAATACTTGGCGACCTGTGCTCGCGACGGTTGAACCTGACCAAGTTCGTCCGTGCAGCGCGAGAGGAGCTCGGTCTCTTGTCCGTCCCAATTCCACTGATAGCTGAAACGGGCATGGGCCATACGCTGTGGCGTCCCCTTGACCTCAGCGTTGTTCCAGTGCTTGCCGGCGTCGGTTGACACCTCCACCTTCTTAATGGCGCCGCCACCGGACCAGGCCAGGCCGCTGATCTCGTAGAAGCCGCGGCCGGGCAGCTGCTGTCCGCCGGAAGGGAACGTGATGACGGATTTGGGTCCGATCTGGTAACTCAACGCAGCCTCTTTCGCGTCCTGATGAAGATGCCCATAGTCGTTGTAGTTCATGTAGTAGCGGTCCACCACCTTGATTCGGCGCAGATACTTGGTGTGAAAAATTCCTTCGAAGCCGGGAACCATCAGCCGCAGCGGAAATCCTTGCTGCGGCCGCACCGCCTCGCCGTTCATGCCGTAGGCCACGATACAGTCGTCCATCGCCTTGGCCAGCGGCATGCTCGACGCCCCCTTCACTTCCTCCGCCCCTTCCGCAACGAACCAGGATGCCCCGCCTTTCAGGCCGCACTCCTTGAGCAGCACAGAGAGGAGCACGCCGGTCCATTCGGCGCAACTCGTCATGCCATGCGTTTCCTGAACGGTCTTCGCTCTACGCGACGATCGATTCCCCGCGCACTCGATGAAATGAAGGCGGGTGACGGAAGGGAGGCGCTTCAAGTCCTCCATGGTGAAGGTCAGCGGACGGTCCACCATGCCGTGGATCATGAGACGATGCTCCCGGGGATCGATGTCCGGAATGAAGGAGCCACGGGTCGTCGCCACGTAGTGGAGCGAGGATGGCGTGATCACCCCCACCGAATCCTGAAGCGGGGTCGCCACATGAAAAACGAGCCCGAAGTTATCGGGCGAAGGCCTGCCGCCGTGCGGTATGCGTACTGAGGTGACGAAACGCGAGCGGTCCCCGTAGGCGATCTGATCCTTGTCGCCCTTGATCATTGGTGGGGATGCTGGCGATGCTGGTGTTTGGCCGATCGCGGGTGGTACGGATCCCAAGGTGAAACCACCGGCCAACGCGGCACTGCTTTTAAGGAATTCCCTTCGAGCCGGTCGTTTCGAACCCATGGGTCTCTCCTTCGCCGATGAGCCTATGAGGAAATCACTTCCCCGCCGTCGAAAGTATACGCGCGTCTCGGTGGCCAATCGAGCCCAGTCCATGGGCCTTGAAAGCGTCGCGGATCTTCATCGCATGCCGACGACGATCGCGCTACGCGCGCGCCGCGAACGGAGACTCTGATCCAGGCGATCTGCGCTCGACGTGGCGCCCGGACTGAGCGGGCTCAACGAAGGTCCGTTGCCGAATGTGTCTCGTGCAACCGGGATGGCGTTCGTCACGTGGGACACCCTTACGCACATGATGACCGTCGACCTCTTCGTCTTTTCCGTGACACCCACCACGGCCGCCCACATCCTTGCGTCCAGCTATAACCCTGCATTCATCACCGCCCACGGCGGTACCGTGGCCGGGGCCGAAGCGGACTTGCTGGCAGTTCGATAGGATGCGCGTCAGGCAGGCGTCTTGAGGGCGGAAAGCACCGCACCGGCCACCTCGTCCACCTGCTTGTGTGTCAATCCTGGATACAGCGGCAGCCCCAGCAGCTGGTCGCCCAAACGTTCGGCGACGGGAAAACTGCCATGAGCGAGACCGAGATGGGCGTAGACCGGTTGCAGATGCACTGGCGGGGCATAGAGCACATTGGTGGCGATGCCGCGCTCGTGTAGCGTCTGCTTGACCCGGTCGCGATCCGGCATCAGCACGACATAGCTGCGCCACGTGTGCGTGCAGCCGGGTCTGACCGTCGGCGCCCGGACCAGCGTGCCGTTGAAATGCGCGGCATAGCGATCGGCAAGAATCCGACGCTCGACTTGCCAGGCGGACAGCTGGCGAAGCTTCACGCGGAGAATCGCGGCCTCGAGGCTGTCGAGACGCAGATTGAACCCCTCCACCAGGTTCTCTGAGCCGTCGAGGGTGTGGCGGACCTGCGGCGGCAGTTCCTGCTTCAGCGGGTGCATGCCAGTATCCGCGCAGCAGGCGCAGCCGCTGCGCCAGATTCTGATCGCGTGTCACGACCATGCCGCCGTTGCCTGCGCCGCCGATCACTTTGGTCGCGGCAAAGCTGAACACGCCGGCCGTACCGATCGAGCCCGTAAAGCGTGCATGATACGTGGCACCCAGCGACAACGTCGCGTCTTCGAGGACGAGCAGGCGATGCCTTCAGCGCGAGAAACAGACCGGCGCTTCCCGACTGAACGCCGACCGCATGGGGCACTCCGATCAGGCTGGCGATCTCCTGCTCGAGCGCGGTGACGTGAGGCACCACATCGGTCTGGCCCTCCAGGAGCACTTCGCGGAGCGCCGCTTCCAGCTCTGGCAAGAGCCGCCGATGCTGAACGGTGGCGTCGAATACAGGAATATGAATCACTGACGCACCTTCCGGGACACACGTTTCCCCGCTGAACAACGCGGCGGCCATTTTGTTTCCGATTGAACACGTCCACACCTGGCCGCCCTCAGACACGCCGCCTGAAGCAGTGAGACGGGTCAGGCGCTGAGGGCGCGCACGGCCGACCGGTCGGCTGGCGTCGGCACCCGCAAGGCACTGGCGGGAAGAGTGACCACGCCGACAATGTTGCCGGTCATGTCGACGAACTCGACCGAATAGCCTTCTTCGGCAACGCCCGGCACGGCGTGACGCTCACCGACGGTGCCGACGTCGCCGACTCGCAGTCCATGCTCGATGACATCGCGGGTCACGATCACGTCGCCGTACATTTCGGAGGCCATGTCCAGCCTCTTCACGTCGCGGCGCTTTCAACGTGGCGACTTGGCGCGACGTGGTGTCGCCGCCGCGGTCTTGCGAGGTCGACCGCCAAGCTGGCCGTTCGCTCGTGAGGAGCGGGCCTTCGTTGCGCTGCGCTGCGCGCCAACCAAAGCGGCGACGCCAACGATATCAACCTGCGTTCTCCCCTTGGACCAGCGCGCCACGCGAACTCGTGCATCTGGTCGACTGGCCGGGTGCGCTTGCAAGTACGCGGTCAGCACGGCGCGAATGGCGCGTTCTGCCTTTGCGGCGGTTTCTGCCGCGGCGTAGACGGGCAACCCCGGCGCATAAGCGCTCACCGCGCCGTTGTCTTCGGTTTCCAGGACAATCGGATAGAGAAAAGTCATTCGACACCCGCCTCGCGCAGAATACGGTTGCCCAACCGCCCGGCGTCCTTCTTCGTGTGAACGGCCACCCAGACTTCCTTGCCAGAGGTGGGATGCTTCAACAGCAGGTGACTGCCTTTCCCGGACCGGACCTCGATGAACCCCGCAGCCTTCAGCTTGCGGATCACCTCGGCCCACGTCACGACCTCAATTCTAAAACCTAACGCTAGGTTCAGTCAATACCAGGAGCGAACAAGGACTTGGCGCCGGATCAGAGTGCTGAAGAAAGTTTGGTGACCCTAATCTTCGCGAGTTCGAACCAGATCGGCGAATGGCTCAGGCGGCTTCAGGCGCTGCGACAAGTGGCGTGACCGACCAGCCGTAACATTTGGTCGTCTCATTCGCTACGGCAATCCGACTTTTCGAACGAGCTCGTCGAAGTAGGGATGCGACCGCATGGGGTCCCACGCGGCAGATTTCACGAAGACGAGAGTTCCCGACCGCTCTTCCAGGCTGGCCCGCATTGTTTGGGCCCAGTTGTCGCCGTCGCCCAAACCGCAATAGATCCAGGCGAAGCAGTTTGGAGAAACGTACGAGCGAGCGGCGGCCTCCGTGAGCCGGTCAAGCATACGG
>WNFU01001060.1_pt1 | contig 43634 bp, 33 predicted proteins | sample 5400121 | NCBI WGS metagenome assembly WNFU01 (sample SAMN13153360, study PRJNA577476) | soil metagenome | isolation source: 100 cm soil or saprolite under grassland replicate 1 | place: USA:California | collected 2016-06-15
CGACCTCGTCGCGTCGATCCGAACCTGGATCGCCAACTGGAACGACAACCCCAAACCCTTCGTCTGGCACAAGAGCGCAGACCAGATCCTCGACAGCCTCGCCTCCTACTGCCAGCGGATCAACGACTCAGGTCACTAGTCGGCGACAGTCACGCCCGGGACGGCGCGCTAGCGCCCTGCGAACCGTGGCTCGCGCTTCTCGACGAAGGCCGCCATGCCCTCCTTCGCGTCCTCGCTCGCAAAGAGGTCGCCGAAGCGGTCGGCCTCCGAGATCAGGTTCTCGAGGTGGTCGCCCTGGAGGGCGTGGTTCGTCGCCGCCTTCGCAGCGGCGAGAGCGAGCGGGCCCTTCGCCGTCAGCAAGCGTGCCGTCTCCATCGTCTTCTCCATCAGCTCGCCCGGGGCGAAGACGGCGTTCACGAGCCCGATGCGAAGCGCCTCTTCGGCGTCGACGGTGCGGCCGGTGAGGATCAGCTCCTTCGCAACGCCGACCCCGCACACCCGCGCGAGCCTCTGCGTCCCGCCCCAGCCCGGGATGATCCCGAGGTTCACCTCCGGCTGGCCGAGCTTCGCCGTCGAGGCCGCGTAGCGGAAGTCGCACGCGAGCGCGAGCTCGCAGCCGCCCCCGAGCGCGAAGCCGTTGACGGCCGCGATCGACGGCTTCGGGATCGTCTCGAGCAGCTGGCCGACGTTCTGACCCAGCTCACCCCATTCCTTCGCCTCCTCGACTGCGAGCCCGCTCATGTACTTGATGTCGGCGCCCGCGGCGAACGCGCGCTCGCCCGCTCCGGTGAGGACGACCACCCGCATCTCGTCGTCCTCGCGGAGCTCGAGCAGCCTGTCGCGGAGCCCGGTGAGCGTCGCGACGTCGAGCGCGTTCAGCGCCTCCTGGCGGTCGATCGTCAGGACGGCGACGCCGTCTTCGCGTGCGAGCTCGAGGCTCAGACGGGGACCTTCTCCTTCAGAAAGTCGACGATCTCGGACGTCGGCGCGCCCGGGGTGAAGACCTCCGCGACCCCTTGAGCCTTCAGCTCTTCGGCGTCCTCGTCCGGGATCGTGCCGCCGAGCACGACGAGCACGTCCTCGGCGCCGTTCTCCTTCAGCCCCTCGAGAATCCGTGGCACGAGCGTCATGTGCGCTCCAGAGAGGATCGAGATGCCGACCGCGTCGGCGTCCTCCTGGATCGCCGTCTCGACGATCTGCTCGGGCGTCTGGTGGAGGCCGGTGTAGATGACCTCCATGCCCGCGTCGCGGAGGGCGCGGGCGATGATCTTGGCGCCGCGGTCGTGACCGTCAAGGCCGGGCTTCGCTATGACAACGCGTATCTTTCCCGCCACGGGGGGAGTATAGGAACCCCCGAATAGGGAAGATTTGCCCAGCTCCGAGCGTCAAGCTATTGGCAACACTGTGTCTATGAAGCTGACCGTCGTGGGGTGCTCGCCCGCGTGGCCGAACCCCGGCGGCGCCCAGTCGGGCTACCTGCTCGAGGGGCCCGGGCGCCTGCTCCTCGACTGCGGGCCGGGGGTGCTCGCGAGAATGCGCAGCGACGACTCGGAGAACGGGTGGCCGCGCGTCGACGCGATCGCGATCACGCACTTCCACCTCGACCACTGGGGCGATCTCGTTCCGTGGGTCTGGGGGACGATGTGGGGCCTCGGCCGCGGTTACGAGAAGACCGAGCTCTGGCTCCCGCCCGGCGGGCGCGAGGAGCTCGCCGCTTTCGGCACGCGCTTCGGCACGCCGGACATGTTCGTCCGCGTCTTCGAGCCGCGGGAGTACGAGGAAGGCCGGCCGTTCAAGGCCGCCGGGCTCGAGGTCACGGCCTTCCGGCTCCCCCACTACGCGGTCAAGACCTATGGCTTCCGCGTCTCGAACAGCCGGCGAACGCTTGCCTACTCGGGCGACTCGGGGCCGAGCGAGCGGCTCGCGGAGCTCGCCGACGGCGTCGACCTCTTCCTCTGCGAGGCCACGCTCGAGCGCGGCGAGCTCGACGGCGAGCCCCGCGGCCACCTCTCCGCCGAGGAGGCGGTCGAGGCCTTCGACGCCTCGGGCGCCCAGCGGCTGCTGCTCACTCATCGCCCGCACGAGCTGCCGCTCGACGGCGGGCTCGAGCAAGCCCACGACGGGCTCGAAGTCGAAATCTAGGACAACTGCTAGACCCGGCGGGTGCTGAACTCACGCTCGGCGCGGCGCACGCGCACCATGTAGGCGATGCCGAGCCCGAGCGGCAGGAGGAGAACGAGGCCGAGGATGCCGACCGGCACGAGGATCCAGCCGGTGCCGAGGCGACCGGATCCGGTCCGCTTACCGGGACCGAGGTTCGGAAAGCCCCCCGCGCTCCTCGGCGCCACGCTCGTCGTGATGTTGGACGCGCCCGCCGGCCCGAAGTTCTCGACGAGCCAACGGCGGTGCTTGCCTTTTCCGACCGCGGCGAGATCGATGTTGAAGACGGTCGCGCGGACCTCGCTGCCCTTGGGCGGGAACAGCGCCACCTGAAGGCCTACCTCGTTCTTGAAGGAGTAGTCCTCACGCCATCGCGCCTTGTCGACGGGGAACGGCTGGACCGGAATGGTGCCCTTCGCCCAGGTCTTCTTCGTGAACCCTTCTACGCCGGGATAGGTCGGCGCGACGAGCTTCCAGGATTCCCCGGTGTGCTTGCGCGCGACGGCGGTCGCGACGAACTGCGCCGCCACGTCGAGCGGCCCACGGAGCTCGCGGCGCGTTCGCTTGACGGTGTGCTCCTGTTTCGGGGGCGCCTGGCCGCGCCCGCTCGGTGGCGCGAAAGGCTCGTGCCGGTCGGGCAAGAGCATCACCAAGCCCGCGAGCCCTGCGGCGACCACCAGCATTCCGACGAGCCACGCCGCGCGCCTACGCTTGCGGGGCGAGGCGAGAAGCTTCATCGGCCGGCCCGCACCTTCCGATCTCCGTCTCTACTGATCCGGAATTGCCCGAATGGGTGGCGTGTAAGCCGCGTTCCAGTAGTCGACGAGCCAGCGCTGGTTCGAGCCCGTTCCGCGGCGATGCAAGCCGAGCTTGAAGACCTCCGCCTGGGCGCCGCTTCCCTTCTTGGGGATGAACGCCACGTCGATCGTCAGCTCGTTGGGAAAGCGCTCGGCGACGTGGAAGCGCGTCTCCGCGATGCTCGTGACCTTGTACGGGACGACCGGGATGTAGCCCTTCGCCCACGTCTTCTTCGTGAACTCCGCTTTACCGGGGAAGGATGGGTCGAGGAGCTCCCACGACGCGCCGGTGTTCTCGCGGGCGACGGCGGTCAGGATGAACTTCCCGGCGACCTGCCGCGCCTGCTTGTCGATCTTCTGGTCGATCGGCGTCGCCGGGGGGGCCTCGGGCATAGCCGGGAGCGGCTTGTTGCTGGCGGCAGGATCGCCGTAGTGCGCGATCAGAAAGACGATGGTGCCGGCGACGAGCACGACCGGGCCGAGCGCCCACAGGGCGCCCCGCCCCCAGGAAGGTCGAGGCAAATGAATTCGGGTTTCCACGCTCCGAAGACTAGACGAGATTCTGGGCGGGAAGTTAGGCGGTCTGCGTCGAAGGAGGTGGTTCAGCGCTATCTCCCCCATCGTCACGTAGGCCCGCGAGGCCTCGACGATGAGCGGCATCAGGTTGACTCCGTCCTTTGCCGCAGCCTCCTTCAGCTGCGCGAGTGCCGCCTGCACCGCAGCCGAGTCCCGCCGCGCACGCGCAGCCTGCACGCTCTCGATCTGCTTGCGCTCGAGGGCGGGATCGACTCGGAGCAGCTCGATCGGCGGCTCCTCGCCGGCCTGGTAGCGGTTGACGCCGACGACGATCCGCTGCTTCGCCTCGACTTCGGACTGGTAGCGGAACGACGCGTCGGCGATCTCGCGCTGGAAGAAGTTCTCCTCGATCGCCGGGACGACGCCGCCGAGCTGCCGGATGCGCTCGAAGTAGTCGTACGCCTCGGCCTCGAGCCGCTTCGTCAGGTCCTCGACGTACCAGGAGCCTCCGAGCGGGTCGATCGTGTTCACGACGCCCGTCTCGTGCGCGATCACCTGCTGGGTGCGCAGCGCGATCCTGGCTGCGTTCTCGCTCGGTAGCGCAAGCGCCTCGTCGAACGAGTTCGTGTGCAGCGACTGCGTCCCGCCGAGCACGGCGGCCAGCGCCTCGAGCGCCGTCCGCACGATGTTCAGCTCCGGCTGCTGGGCAGTCAGCGAGACCCCGGCCGTCTGCGTGTGGAAGCGCATGAGCCACGAGCGCGGGCTCCGCGCCCCGTACCGCTCGCGCAGCTCGCGCGCCCAGATCCGCCGCGCGGCGCGGTACTTCGCGATCTCCTCGAAGAAGTCGATGTGCGCGTTGAAGAAGAACGAGAGCCGGGGCGCGAAGTCGTCCACCTCGAGCCCTCGTTCGACGGCCGCCTCGACGTAGGCGAAGCCGTTCGCGAGCGTGAAGGCGAGCTCCTGGGCCGCGTTCGAGCCCGCCTCGCGGATGTGGTAGCCGGAGATCGAGATCGGATGCCAGCGGGGCATCTCCTGAGCGCAGAACTCGATCATGTCCACGACGAGCCGCATCGAGGGCTCGGGCGGGAAGATCCACTCCTTCTGCGCGATGTACTCCTTGAGGATGTCCGTCTGGATCGTCCCGCGGAGCTCGGAGCGCGGGACTCCCTGCTGCTCGCCGACACAGACGTAGAAGGCGAGGAGCATCGCCGCCGGCGAGTTGATCGTCATCGAGGTCGAGACCTCACCGAGGGGGATGCCCGCGAAGAGCGTCTCCATGTCGGCCAGCGAGTCGACCGCGACCCCCTCGCGGCCCACCTCGCCCAGCGAGCGCGGGTGGTCTGAGTCGTACCCCATCAGCGTGGGCATGTCGAAGGCGGTCGAGAGCCCCGTCTGGCCGTGCTCGAGCAGGTAGCGGAAACGCTCGTTCGTCTCCTCGGCCGTGCCGAAGCCCGCGAACTGGCGCATCGTCCAGAGCTTCCCCCGGTACATCGACGGGTAGACGCCGCGCGTGTAGGGGTAGACCCCCGGGTAGCCGAGGTCGCGGTCGTAGTCGATCTCGACGTTTTCGGGGCTGTACAGCGGCTCGGTCGGGAGGCCCGAGATCGTCGAGTTGAGCTCGCCCTCGCGCTCCGGCGTCGCCTCGAAGAGCTCGCGGCGCCATTCATCGGCGCCGCCGCCGATCTCCGGCCGGTCCTCGGTCGTCGCCATGCGCCGCATTGTAGGCGCACCCCTATCCCTCAACGTGAGGCCCCCGTTTGCCGATGAAGTCGGCGCGTGCGAGGTCCTCGCGCGCGCGAGAACATCAATATGGCGAGCAAACCTCCCCGGCTGACATTTCGAATTGCGGCCTACACATCGGCTGCGTTACTCGTCGCGGCCGGCGCGATCCTCTGGTTCGTCAATGAGAGGGCGACTGCGCAGGCCGAGAGCCAGGCTGCAGAACAGACGCAGTTCATCGCGGACGTGCTGCTGCGCGACGAGCTCACGTCCACCGACTTCGCGAAACCCGTGACGGGGGCGCGCCGGAGACAGCTCGACGAAGTCTTCGACAGGGCCGTTCGGGGCAAGGGCATCGTGCGGATGAGCCTGATCGCGGCGAGCGGTCTCATCACGTACTCGACCGATCCCCCTCTGATCGGGCAGGCCCCTGCCCTCGAAGGACGTCACGCCGAGGAGGCGCTCCGCGGCCGCGGCCTGCGGGAGGTCGGCGAGGTCCGAGTCGGCGACCGGAGGGTCAAGGTCCTCGAGACGTACCTCCCGGTCAACACACGCGGGGCGGGACGCGCGCTCGGCGTGTTCGAGCTCTTCGAGGACTACAACAGTGGAATTGTGGGGAACGCCCGTAAGACAGTGCTGCCGGTGGCCGGGTTCCTGCTGGTGGCGCTTCTCCTCCTCCTTGCCGTACTCGTGCCGATCCTCCGCCGGGTGACGGCGGCAGTCGAGGTGCGCAACCGCCGGCTCGTCGAGCAGGCGGCGACCCTCGAGCGCTCGCTGGCGGTGGCGCAGGAGGCGCGCACCGAGGCCGAGTCGGCCCGGCGCGCCCTCACCGAGCAGAACAAGCGACTGCGCGAGCTCGACCGGCTGAAGGACGAGTTCCTCTCGCTGGTGTCCCATGAGCTACGGACGCCGCTGACGTCGATCCGCGGCTACCTCGACCTCGTCCTCGACGAGGAGGCGGGCGAGCTCACTTCCGAGCAGCGACGTTTCCTCGACGCCGTCGAGCGGAACTCCGGCCGGCTGCTGCGCCTCGTCGGCGACCTACTCTTCGTAGCCCAGGCCGATGCGGGACGCCTTTCTCTCGAGCAGGCCAAAGTCGACGTCGCCGGTCTGGCCGCGGAGTGCGTCGAGGGCGCACAGCCGGCCGCAACCGAGAAGGCGATCACCCTCTCGCTCTCCGCCTCCCCCGTACCGGCCCTCGTCGGCGACCGCGGCCGGCTCGCCCAGGTGCTCGACAACCTGGTGTCGAACGCGCTGAAGTTCACGCGAGAAGGCGGCGCCGTGACCGTACGGACGTCCTCCGAGGGCGAGCACGTCGCCGTCGAAGTCTCCGACACGGGTATTGGGATTGCACTCGAGGATCAGCCAAAGCTGTTCGAGCGCTTCTTCCGTTCCACGGCCGCCGCCGAGGAGGCCATTCCGGGCACGGGCCTGGGACTCGCGATCGTCAAGGCCATCGTCGAGGCGCACGGGGGCCGGATCACGGTCGACAGCAAGGAGGGCAGGGGGACGACCTTCCGCGTCGAGCTGCCGCTTCTGGCCAGGAGCGAGCCGGTCGAGGCCATGGAGGCGGCGGCGTGATCCGTCCGCAGCCGAATAGCCGCCCGTCCGTTCTCGTCGCCGACGACGACGAAGACATTCTCTCCCTCGTAGCCGTTCTGCTCGAGCTCGATGGCTACGAGGTCGTCAAGGCGAGGAGCGGCGACGAGGCGCTCCGGCTCGTGCTCGAGCTGGGCCCGGCGCTCGCGGTCCTCGATGTGTCGATGCCCGGGCTGGACGGCTACGAGGTCACGCGCGCACTACGCCGCCTCGCAGGCACGAGCTCGATGCCGATCATCCTGCTCACCGCGCGGGCGCAGCAGTCGGACATCGCACGCGGGATCGCGGCCGGGGCCGACGACTACGTGAGGAAGCCCTTCGACGCGCGCAATCTCAGGGAACGCGTCAAGCGCCTGCTCGGCCCAGAGCTCGTCGCCAAGCCCTTCTAGCTCAGGGCGTCGACGATCGGGTATGCGGTGTGGGAGTCGAGACAGTCGGCCGCGTAGAGCGCGACGCCGATATCGCCGGTCCAGAGGGAGTAGCGGCCGCGGTCTCGTGCGGCGCGCCCACGCCGCACCTGGGCGAGTGCGTGAACGGCGAATCTCCTCGCACGCTCGAGCCAGCGCTCGTCGCCGGTGCGCTCGAACGCCTTGAGGAACGCGTACCCCTTCCCGGCCGTGCCGTGGCAGAGGCACGGTCCCTTGCTCATCCCCGGCGCGCCGGCGCGCCAGACGAGCTCGGCACCCGCAAGCAGAAGTTCCTCGTCCAGGTATGCCGCGGCCGAGGTCACGATGCCCGGCGCGCCCGCGCACCACTGAACCCGGATCTCGCCGTCTTCGTCGACGAGCTCACGGCCCTCGACCCGTGGCCAGTTCGCAAGCCCTTCCTCCATCACCGCGGTCCGAGCCAGCATCCGCGCGGTCTCCCGAATGAGCGCCTCGCGCCGCTCCTCCTCGACGAGCTCACGCCCCTCGAGGAGCGCGAGGACGTTTCCGACCGCGCCGTGCGGCGGCCCTAGGCCGCGGTAGGCCTCTCCGTACAACCGCTGCGTCCAGAGCCCGTCCAGATCGCGCTGCTGCCAGAGCTCCTCCGCGCTCTCTCGCCAGGCGTCGGCCCAACGGGCGTCGGTCGTCCAGTCGAACATCGCACGGGCGGCGAGCATGGATCCCGGCGTCCCTCACATCAGCTCGTTCGCCTCACTGCCGGCGTTCTCACGAACGCGTGCATGCCGCGCCGGCGGAGCGCATCCAAACCCCAGCTGACGCCGGCCGCGCCGACATAGAGATTCTTCAGCGGTACGAGCGGCTCGAACGCCTCGGGCCGGTAGAGCACGAACCGGTCTAGCCTCGGCGGCCCGCGGGCCGGAACCGGTAGCCGAAGCCGCGGATCGTCTCGATCGGCGAAACGTCGCCCCCACCGAGCTTCTTGCGGAGGTAGCCGACGTAGAGCTTCACCTGGTCGCGCGCGACCGCGTCCGGCTCCTCCCAGGTGAGCTCGAGCAGTTGGTCGTGGCTCAGGACCTGGTTTGGATGGCGGACGAAAGCTTCGAGAAGGTTGTACTCGAGCGGGGTGAGCGAGACGGCGCGGCCCTCGACGGAGACGGTCCGCTGGACGAAGTCGACCTGCATGAACGAGTCGGAATACGAGACCGGTTCGTCGTCGCGGGGAGCGCGCCGAAGGAGGCCCTCGATCCTGGCGATCAGCTCGTCGCGGTCGAAGGGCTTCGCCACGTAGTCGTCGGCCCCGGCGCGCAGCCCGCGGACGCGATCGGTCTCCAAGTCGTGCGCAGTGAGCATGAGGACCGGCACCTCGCTCAGGTCGCGAATCCGGTCGAGGACCTCCCATCCGTCGAGGTCGGGCATCGTCACGTCGAGGACGACGAGGTCGTGGCGCCCTGTGTGAAACGCCCGGAGCGCGGCACGTCCATCGGACTGTTCGTCGACCTCGTAGCCGCCGCGCTCGAGGATCAGGCGCAGAAGCGCCCGGATGTCTTCGTCGTCGTCCACGACGAGCACCCGAGGCTTTGTATGAACCGAACTCATCCGAACGGGGTCACTCGCGCGAGTGATTTCGACGCCTCATACGGAATTCATACCTACCCGCCGTCCCCATTCCTACGCGTGAGGGCGACAACTCGCCTGAGGATTGATGGCGAGCCTTCAAGATCTGCGGCCAGTGAACCGAGGCCGGTCGTCTATGCGGCAGACGACCGGCCTCGGCCTGCTTGCCATCGTTCTCGCCGCTGTCTCCATGGGCACCTTCCAGGCCGGGCAGAACGCCTCCTCGCCGATCTTGCTCGGCCACCCGCTCCACCTCGACGCCCTCGGCGCCCCGAAGCCGGATGCCCCGCTCGCCAGGCGGCCCGCTCGGGGCGTCAAGGTGCGGATCGACCGCGGTGGGTTCGAAGTCGCCGGCCCGAAGACGCTCGTCTCGCTCAGCGCCCTCGACACCGGCAGGGCCGGCTGGGCGCGGTTCGCCCGGGGCGCCTCTCGGAGGACGTCGTTCGGCCGCGAAACGATCGTCGTGGCCCCGGACAAGACCGAGCAGTTCCTGACGGTCGACCGCGCGCAGGGTAAGCGCACCTGGCGCTGGCGGCTCGCCTCGCCAGGGATCGCACCGAGGGTCGGCGCCGACGGCGCGATCTCGTTCGTCCGCGGCCACCGGCTCGCCCCGGTGCACATCGCCCCGGTTCAGATCCTCGACGCCAAGGGCGCAGACGTCACTCCGTCAGGTCTGCGCTGGTCGCTCCGGCACACCCGGAAGGCCTGGTCGCTCGAGCTCCGGCTCGACGACTCACGCCTACCGACTCCCTACCTGATCGACCCGGCGATCACGCTCCGCAGCGCCGCCGCCTTTGCCGACAACAACGGCGGAGCGGCGAGCCTCACGATCTATAAGCCCATCGGCGTCGTCGTGAACGACTTCCTGCTCGCCGGGATCCAGGTGCGCGGCATCCGGACGATCACCCCGCCCGCGGGGTGGCTGCAGGTCCGCCGCGACCAGCAGGGGTCGAACCTGACTCAGGCGATCTACTACAAGGTCGCCGGCGCCAACGAGCCCGGCTCGTACGAGTTCACCTTCAGCGCCTCGGACAAGGCGACCGGCGGCATCCTCCCCTACGTCGGCGTCGACAATTCGAACCCGATCGACGCATCGAGCGGCAACCCGAGCTCGAGCAACTCGGCCAACGTCACCGCGCTCTCCGTCAACACGAGCGCGGCGAACCACGTCGTCGCCGGCTTCTTCGGCATCAACCGAGGCGCCACCTTCACGCCGCCGGGCGGCATGACGGAGGAATGGGACACACAGACCACCGGGGGCGGATCGGTGGCCAGCGAGGCGGCGGACTACACAGCACCGGCAGGCGCGACCGGAAACAAGACCGCGGTCGCCTCAAGCAGCCAGGCGTGGATCGGACAGCTCGTCGCGCTCAAGCTGGACACGGCGGCACCGACGCAGTCTCTGTCGGTCACCGAGGGGGCGCGTCCCGACCTCCAGTACTTCAACTCCGGGACGGGCACGGTGTACTACAACCCGGCGGCTGCGGGCGACTTCACCGTGAACAGCACGATCACGGACGCGGGCGCCACTCAGGTGACCTTCCCGGCGATCTCTGCGACCGGCTTCACTCACACGGCGGCCTACCGCACGCAGGTGCTCGCCGACGAGCCGCTCGCCTACTGGCGCCTCGGCGAGTCGAGCGGCACGAGCGCAGCCGACGCGAGCGGCAACGCCAACACCGGCACATACGCGGGCAGCCCTGCGCTCGGCGCAACCGGCGCGCTCGCCGGCAACAGTGACACGGCCGTGAGCTTCGACGGCGTGGACGACAACGTGAGCGTCGCGCACAACGCCGTGCTGAACCTGAACGGCAGCTTCTCGCTCGAGTTCTGGGCGAAGCAGACCGCCTTTGCCAACACCTCCCCGGGCATCATCAACAAGGGAACGTCCAGCACGGCCGACGGCTACCTGATCTGGGCCAACTCCTCCGGGACGCTGGGCTTCAAGCGGAACAACGTCAATGCGGCATCCGCGGCCGGCGCTCTCACCTCGAGCTACAAGCACTTCGTCGTCACCTACGACGGCGTCACGCTTCGCTGGTACGTGAACGGCGCCCTCAGCACGAGCACGGCGCTCAGCTATCCGTCGAACGCCTCGTCGGCCGCGCTGACGCTCGGCCTGGGCGACGCGGGCCAGTACGGCAAGAACGTTCTCGACGACGTCGCCGTCTACCAGACCGCACTCTCGGCGACGAGGATCGCCGAGCACTACAACGTCGGTACCTCCGTCTCCAGGGACGAGGTCGACACGCAGAGCCCATTCGCCTCGGCGACCTACAGCTTCGACCAGACGAACACGACGGCGCCGGGCGCTCAGACGATCACCGGGCTGGACGGGGCAGGCAGCTCGGTGACGACGACGCTGACGTTCGTCCGCGACGTCTCGCCGCCGACCGCCATGTCCGCTTCGGTCACGGCCGGCTACTACACGTCGCTCTCAGTGCCGGTGGCGCTGAGCAACGGCAACGACCCCGAGTCGGGCCTCGACTCCACGACGGGCATCGTCGAGCGGGACGAGGTCGGGCTCTCGGCCGACTCGTGCGGCGCGTTCCCCGGCTCGTGGGCAGCGGTCACGCTCTCGGGCGGCAACGACACGACCGTCGTCTCCGGCAAGTGCTACCGCTACCGCTACAAGATCTCCGACCGCGTCGCGAACCAGGGCACGCAGGCCGGCGCGAGCGCGACGGCCAAGATCGACACCTCGGCCCCGGCGCCGGCGCCCAGCCTCAGCTACGGCTCGTTCTCGAACGCCGCCCTCGCGAGCGGCGTCGTCTACTACCGGCCGGGCGCGGCGAGCGGCCAGTTCGCGGTCACCGCCTCGGGCTCGAGCGACCCCGAGTCCGGGATCGCAAGCTATGGCTTCCCCGCCGCGGCCGGCGGCTGGAGCCGGTCGGTCGTCGGCGCAACCGCGACGTACAGCCACACCGGCGGGCCGACGGACCCGGCCGATCCGAATGACGTCATCGCGCAGAACAACGCGGGGCTCGGCTCCGCGGCAACGAGCTTCACCGTCACGCCCGACGGGACGCCTCCGGCGAGCGCGGTCCAGTGCGACGGCGCGGCCTGTTCGGCCGGCTGGTATTCGAGCTCGGTCTCGGTCTCGCTCTCGGCGACCGACTCGGCCTCCGGCCTCGACCTCATCCGCTACACGACGGACGGCTCCGACCCCAGCCCGACCAACGGCGCGACCTACAGCGCGCCGTTCGGCGTCTCGTCGACCACGACGGTCCGCTTCCGCGCGTACGACCGGGTCGGGAACGAGGAGGCGGTCGGAAGCCGGCTCGTCCAGGTGGATACGAGCGCGCCCGGGTCACCGGGCCTCACCCTGACCGAGTCGCCGGCCGACCCCGAGCAGCACGTGGCCGGCGCGACCCTCTACTACAACCCGCAGGGCTCGAACGCGGGCAGCTTCTCAGTCGACGCGGCGACGAGCGACCCCGAGTCGGGGATCGAGAAGGTCACCTTCCCGGCGGTCACGGGCATGAGCGGGGGCGGCGACGATCCTGCGAGTCCCTACCAGGGCGCCTATTCGTGGACGGCCTCGACGAGCGCTTCCGGCGCGCAAACGGTCACGGCGCGTAACAACGCGGGGCTGACCAGCACGGCGACGTTCACGGTCACGCCTGACACGGCTGCGCCGAGCGGCGGCTCGATCGACTACGCCGACGGTCTCGACGACGACGGCTTGATCCCGATCACCACGGCCGACGGCTCCGACTCGGGCGCCGGCGTCAACCCGGCGTCCGGGCTGATCGAACGCCAGACCTCGATCTTCGACGGCGTCACGTGCGGCGGCTTCGGCGGCTGGAGCGGCCCTATCGCGAGCCCGGACACGCTCGCCGCGGGGACGTGCGCCAAGTACCGCTACAGCGTCTCCGACAACGTCGGCAACGCGGTCACCTACACGAGCCCGAACATCGCCAAGACCTCGCCGGCCGACTCGACGCCGCCGAGCGCGCCCGTCCTCTCGTTCTCGGCGTTCACGAACGCGAGCGCGACCGGCTCGACGGTGTATTTCCGTCCCGGGGCGGCCGGCGGCTTCTCCGTCACGGGCACTTCATCCGATCCCGAGTCAGCCATCTCGTACCTCACGTTCCCCGCGCTCGGCTCCGACTGGGCAGGAGGCGGCGCTGACGCCTCCCCGCCATACGAGGGCGTGTACACGTTCACGGCGACCGCGGTCGATCCGGCCGAGCCGAACAAGGTGACCGCGACGAACGGGGTCGACCTGACCTCCTCGCCGACCTCGTTCACGGTGACGTCCGACGCGACGCCCCCCGCGAGTGCGATCCAGTGCGACGGCGCGGCGTGCTCGGGCGGCTGGTATTCGGGCACGGTCTCGGTCTCGCTCTCGGCGAGCGACCCGGCCTCAGGGGTCGACCTGATCCGCTTCACGACGGACGGCTCCGACCCGAGCCCCCTCAATGGGACGACCTACAGCGCTCCGTTCAGCGTCGCGGTGACGGCGACCGTCCGCTTCCGGGCCTACGACCTGGTCGGGAACGAGGAGGCGGTCGGCTCGCAGCTCGTTCGGATCGACACGACCGGCCCCGCCGCGCCCGCGCTCACCCTCGCCGAGAGCCCGGCCTCCCTCAACCAGCACGTCTCGGGGACGATGCTCTACTACAACCCGAGCGGATCGAACTCGGGCAGCTTCTCGGTCGACGCGGCGACGAGCGACCCCGAGTCGGGGATCGAGAAGGTCACCTTCCCGGCCCTGACGGGCATGGCCGGCGGCGGCGACGACACAACGAGCCCCTACGACAGCGTCTACAGCTGGACGAGCTCGACCGGCGCATCCGGCTCCCAGACGGTGACCGCGCGCAACAACGCGGGGCTCCAGGCGAGCGCCTCGTTCACGGTCACGCCCGATTCGACGGCGCCCACGGGACAGACGGCCGCGCTCGTCGACGGGCCCTACTACACGACCGCGTCGGTGGGCTTCACGACAGGCGACGGCACCGACTCCAGCGCCGGCCTCGACACCTCGAGCCGCCTCGTCGAGCGCGCCTCGGCGCAGCTCACGGACGGCACCTGCGGCGGCTTCGGGGGGTTCGGCGGCTCGCACTCGAGCCCCGACACGAGCGTCGTCTCCGGCAACTGCTACCGCTACCGCTTCACGATCGCCGACAACGTCGGCAACGTCTCGACATCGGTCGTGACGGCCGACGCGAAGGTCGACACCTCGCCGCCGACCGCAACGATGGGCGACCCGGGGGCGAACCTGCGCGGCACCGTCAGCCTGACGTCCGCAACGGGCGACCCCGAGTCAGGCGTCGCCACGATCACCTACGAGCGCTCGCCCGCCGGACTGAACACCTGGACGGCCACCGCGGCGACCTGGAACACGACGCTCGTGGCCGACGGCCTCTACGACCTGCGCGTCGTGGTCACGAACAGCGCCGGGGTCACGACGACCTCGGGGGTCGTCTCCAACCGCCGCGTCGACAACACGGCGCCGAGCGCGACGACGGATGACCCGGGCTCGCCGATCTCGGGCACCGTCACGCTGACGGCGACCGCCGGCGACGGCGGCTCGGGGCTCGACACCGGAACGTTCCAGTACTCCGCCAGCGGCACCGGGCCGTGGACGACGATTGCGACAGACCCGTCCTCTCCGTTCAGCGCCGACTGGGACACGACGGCGGTCTCCGACGGACGCTACAGCCTGCGCGTGATCGTCACCGACCTGGCCGGCAACTCAACGACATCGGCCGCGTTGGCGAACCGCCAGGTCCAGAACAATCCGCCCTTCGTCAACATCACCTCGCCGGGCAGTTATCTGAACGCCGCCTCGCCGAGCCCGCTCACGATCACCGCGAACGTGACCGGCAACGTGGTGAGCGTGGCACAGGTCGAGTTCTTTCGCTGCGACAACGCGAGCGTGAACTGCTCGACGGGCAGCTTCGTCTCACTCGGGATCGACACGACCGACCCGTACTCGGCCTCCTGGGCGCAAGCCTCGGAGCCGGAGGGGAACCGGACCTTGAAGGCGATCGTCACCGACCAGAACAACTCGACCGGTCTGGACATGCTCAACGTGACGATCGACCGCACGGCACCGAGCGGATCGATCACCGGCCCGGCTGCCGGTGCCTTCGTCGCGGCGACGGTCAGCGTCTCCTCCAACTCGGCCGACTCGCTCTCGGGCGTCGCGCAGGTCGTCTTCGAGCGCTCGCCCGCGGGCGTGGGCTCCTGGACGGCGATCGGCACGGACACGAGCTCGCCGTACTCGACGAGCTGGGACACGACGTCCCTCTCGGACGGGGCCTACGACCTGCGCGCAGTGACGACGGACCTCGCCGGCAACTCGTTCACGAGCGGGATCCTCACGGTGACGGTCGACAACACCGGCCCGACGGCGACCCAGGACGACCCCGGCGCGAACCTCCGCGCGACCGTGACGCTGACCGGGTCGGCCGCTGACACGGGCGGCAGCGGCGTCGCGCAGGTCGTCTTCATGCGCTCCCCCGCGGGCGCGAACTCCTGGACGACGATCGACGTCGACTCGAGCGCACCGTATGCGGCGAGCTTCGACACGACCGGGGTCTCCGACGGCCTCTATGACTTGCGCGTCGTCGCGACCGACAACGTGGGCAACGTGACTACCTCGGCCCCGATCGCGAGCCGCCGGGTCGACAACACCGTCCCGACTGTGAGCCAGGACGACCCGGGCACGAACCTCCGTGCGAGTGTGACGCTGACGGGGTCGGCCGCCGACACGGGCGGCAGCGGGGTCGCCCAGGTGGTCTTCGAGCGCTCGCCCGCGGGCGCAGGCTCCTGGACGGCGATCGGCACCGACGCGAGCGCTCCGTACTCGACGAGCTTCGACACGACCGGGGTCTCCGACGGCCTCTACGACCTGCGCGTGGTCGCCACCGACAACGCCGGCAACGTCACGAGCTCCGCCACGGTCGCGAACCGGCGCGTCGACAACACGCCCCCCAGCGCGACCATGAACGACCCCGGCGCGAACCTCAGCGGCACGGTCGCGCTCTGGTCGACTACGAGCGACGGCGGCTCGGGGATCGACACCGTCACCTACCAGTACTCGCCTGCCGGACAGAACACCTGGACGACGACGCCGTCGAGCTGGAACACCACGCTCGTCGGAGACGGGCTCTACGACCTGCGCGTGATCGCCACCGACAACGCCGGGAACTCGACAACCTCGACTCCGGTCGTGAACCGGCGCGTCGACAACGGAGTGCCTGACGTCTCCATCACGAGCCCGACTGTGTACGTCAACGGGAGCGACCCCGACCCGTTCACGGTCACCGCCTCCAGCCCCGACACGGACCTGAGCGGCATCGAGTTCTTCGCCTGCGACAACACGAGCACAGGCTGCTCGAGCGGCAACTGGGTCTCGCTCGGGGTCGACGCGAGCACGCCCTACAGCGTCTCGTGGACACTGCCGGGGGCGGATGGGAACCGTGCCCTGCGCGCGGTCGCCACCGACCTCGCCGCGAACACCGGCCAGGCCGTCCACGACGTGCTGATCGACCGCGCCCCGCCGAGCGGCGGCTCGGTCTCCTACCTCGACGGCTACGACTCGACCGGCTCGATCACGATCACGAGCTCGAACGGGAGCGACTCCGGCTCGGGAATCGACCCCGGCTCGGCGGTCATCGAGCGCGACTCGGCCTCGCTCTCCGGTGGCGGCTGCGGCTCGTTCCCGGACACCTGGACGAACGTCACGAGCCCCGACACCGTCGCCTCGGGAAATTGCTACCGCTACCTCTACCGGATCTCGGACTTCGCCGGCAACACGGCGACCTACACGTCTGGAAACGTGGCGAGGGTCGACACGTCGGCCCCCTCGGCGCCGAGCTTCTCCTTCTCGGCCTTCACGAACGCGGCCGCGAGCGGGCAGACGGTCTACTTCCTAGCGGGCTCCGCCGGCGGGTTCACGGTGACGGCGTCCTCGAGCGATACCGAGTCGGGCATCGCCTCCTATGCCTTCCCCGCGCTCGGGATCGGGTGGAGCGGCAGCCAGTTTGGCGCGAGCTTCGATTACAGCTTCGGCGCGGGCGCGGCCGACCCGGCCGAGCCGAACAATGCGACGGCACAGAACAATGCCGGCCTCAGCTCGAGCCCGAGCTCGTTCACGGTCACGCCGGATGGGTCGGCGCCGGCCAGCTCGATCGCCTGCGACGGCAGCTCCTGCTCTGCGGGCTGGTACACGAGCTCGGTCTCGGTCAGTCTCTCGGCCTCGGACGGCGGCTCGGGCCTCGCCGAGATCCGCTACACGACCGACGGTTCCGACCCCAGCCCGCTCAACGGGACGACCTACAGCGCTCCGTTCAGCGTCGTGGTGACGGCGACCGTCCGCTTCCGGGCCTACGACCGGGTCGGCAACGAGGAGGCGGTCGGCTCGGAGCTCGTTCGGATCGACACGACCGGCCCCGCCGCGCCCGCGCTCACCCTCGCCGAGAGCCCGGCGAGCCCCAACCAGCACGTCTCCGGGACCACCCTCTACTACAACCCCCAGGGCGGAAACACAGGCTCGTTCACGGTCGACGCGGCAACGGGCGACCCCGAGTCGGGGATCGAGAAGGTCACCTTCCCGGCCCTGACGGGGATGGCCGGAGGCGGGGACGATTTCGCGAGCCCGTATCAAGGCTCCTACAGCTGGGGCGCCTCTTCGAGCGCCGTCGGCGCCCAGAGCGTGACCGCGCGCAACAACGCCGGACTGCAGAGCAGCACGGGCTTCACCGTCACACCCGACACGGCGGCGCCGAGCGCTGGCTCGGTCGACTACCCGGACGGCTACGTCGGCGGCTCGGTGACGATCACGACCGACGACGGGAGCGACGCCCTCTCGGGAGTCGACTCCACATCGGGGGTCATCGAGCGCGACTCGGCCACGCTCGCCGCGGGGAGCTGCAGTGCCTTCGCAGACTCCTGGAGCGCCGTCGTCTCGCCCGACTCGACGCTCGTCTCCGGCCACTGCTACCGCTACCGCTACCGCGTCTCCGACAACGTCGGCAACGCCGCCGTCTACGCGTCGGCCGCCGTGGCCAAGTTCTCCGCGACCCCGCCCTCCGCTCCGGACCTGAGCCTGGCGGAGACGCCTGCGAGCCCGAACCAGCACGTGTCGGGCACGACGCTCTACTACAACCCGGGCGGCTCGAACTCCGGCACGTTCACGGTCGTCGCCGACACGAGCGACTCCGAGTCGGGCACTGAGCGGGTCGACTTCCCGGCCGTGACCGACATGACGGGCGGCGGCGACGACTTCACGAGCCCCTACGAGTCGGTCTACGGCTGGACGGCGGCGACGGGCGCCTCTGGAGCCCAGACCGTCAGGGCTTACAACAACGCGGGCCTCTCCGCGGCGAGCAACTTCACGGTCACGCCCGACACGGCGCCCCCGGCCGGGCAGGGCGTCGACACCGACAACGGCCCCTACTACACGACCCTGTCCGTGCCGCTCACGCTTCTGGACGGCTCGGACGCCGGTGCGGGCGTCGATGCCTCTTCGGGGGTCGTCCAGCGCGAGTCGGCAACGCTCTCGAACGACAACTGCGTCTCCTGGTCGGGCAGCTGGGCCGACGTGACCCTCGTCGGCGGCGCCGACACGAGCGTCGCGCCGGATCGCTGCTACCGCTACCGCTACTTCGTCTCGGACAACGTCGGCAACCAGTCCGCGCCGTCGCCGGACAGCAGCATCGCCAAGGTCGACGTGGACGCGCCGGCGACGGCGGACGACGCTCCGGCCGGCTGGAGCAACACGGCAGTGACGGTGACGCTCACGCCCACGGACTCCGGCTCGGGCGTCGCTTCGACCGAGTACCGCGTCGACGGCGGAGCCGTCCAGAATGGGACCTCAGTCGTCATCTCGGCGCCCGCCGACCACTCCAACGACGGCGCGCACACGATCGCGTACCGATCGACCGACGCGGCCGACAACGTCGAGGCGCTGCGGAGCGCCACCGTCCGCATCGACACGACGCTGCCGGTCACGACAGACGATGCACCGGCCGGCTGGAGTGCATCGGCCGTGACGGTGACGCTGACGGCGGGCGACGCGCTCTCCGGGGTCGCCTCCACCGAGCACCGCGTGGACGGCGGCGCCTTCCAGAGCGGCACCTCGATCCTCGTCGCGGCCCCGGCCGACCACTCGAACGACGGCGTGCACACGATCGAGTACCGCTCGACCGACAACGCGGGCAACGCCGAGCCGCTCCGGACGGCGGCGGTTCGCATCGACACGCAGCTGCCGAGCGGCGCGCTGACGGCGCCCGCCGACGGCGCGCACGTGAACGGCTCCGTGGCGATCTCGGCCGCGGCCGGCGACCTGCCCTCCGGCGTCGCCTCCGTCGAGTTCCTCGTCCGGCCGAACGGGTCCGGCTCCTTCAGCACGATCTCGACCGACACGACGGCGCCCTACGACGCCGGCTGGGACTCGACGGGCGAGCCCGAGGGGAACGCGGAGCTCAAGGTCGTCGTCGTCGACGGCGCAGGCCAGTCGTTCACCTCCGCCGTTCGGACGGTCGTCGTCGACAACCCGCCGGCTCCGACCCTCAACGACCCCGGCGCCAACCTTGCGGGCACCGTGACGCTCGCGGCGGCTTCGCAGCCCGACACGGCCCAGGTCATCTTCGAGCGCAGCCCCGCAGGCGCCGGCAGCTGGACGCCGATTGCGACCGACGCGACCGCCCCGTTCTCGGCCGACTTCGACTCGAGCGCGGTCGGCGACGGCAACTACGACTTCCGCGCGATCGCGACCGACCTCGGCGGCTTCAACGGCACGAGCCCGCTGCGCACCTCGCGCGTCGACAACACCGCGCCGAGCGTCTCCGTGAGCGACCCGGCGGACGGCGCAACGGTCAGCGGGCCGAGCGTCCGCGTCGCCGCGCTCGCCTCGGATCTCGGATCGGGCGTCAGCTCGGTGCGCTTCGAGCAGCGGCCCGCGGGCAGCGGCTCCTTCACGGCGATCGGGACCGATACGAGCGCGCCCTACGAGGCGAGCTGGGACACCACGAGCCTGAGCGGCAGCTACGAGCTCCGCGCGGTTGCGACCGACGCAGCGGGCAACCCGGCGACCGCGCCGACGGTCACCGTCGCTGTGGACGCGACCGCGGCGAGCGTGAGCCTCGACGATCCGGGCAGCCTCCTGCGAGGCGTGGTCGACCTCTCGGCCACCGCGCCGAACCTCTCGATCGCGTCCGTGGCGTTCGAGGGCCGCCCGGCCGCTGGCGGCAGCTGGACGAGGATCGCGCTGGACACGAGCCGGCCCTGGGGCGCGGCCTTCGACACGAAGACGATCGGCGACGGTCTCTACGACCTGCGCGCCCAGGCGCTCAACGGGAGCGGCGACGTGCTCGCCACGCACACGCGCCAGAGCATCCGGATCGACAACACGGCCCCGAGGCTCGAGTCTGCGACCCCGGCTGAAGGCGCCGACCTCCAATCCGCGACGAGCATCGTCCTCACCGCGAGCGAGCCGGTGGCCGACGTTCGGGGCGCAACCCTCGACGACTCCGCGGCCACGGGCGAGATCTCGGGCGCGAGCGTCACCTTCTCGACAGGCCCGCTGGGCGCCGGCCAGCATTCGCTGACGGGCACCTTCGTCGACGCCGCCGGCAACACCGGCGCCTTCGCCCTCCACTTCACGATCAGGGCCGAAGCGAAGGCAGCCTTCGTCGTCCAGGTCGGCAAGCCGAAGGCTCCGTTGCAGGGCAAGCAGCGCGTCTTCCTCGTTCCTGTCAGCCTGTCGGCTCCGGCGACCGTGCGCGCGACGCTGCTCAGCCCGACCGGACGCAAGCTCCGGACGATCAGGACGAAGCTCCCGGCAGGCCGGCATTCCCTGCGCTTCGCGCTCCCCACCGATGCGCTGCCTCCGGGCCGCTACACGATTCTCGTCGTGGCGACCTCCTCCTTGGACGGCACGCGCGCCACCAGCCGCGTGACGGTAACGATCTCAGCCACGCGCAAGCACAAGCAGGCGGTCGAGGAGGAGCGCAAGAAGGAGGTCCTGGTCTCGGTCGACGAGACGGCTCCGCCCACTCACCGGGCGAGCGCGGATCGTGCACCCGCGCCGAAGCCCGCTCCGAAGGCCCACCCGAGCGGGCACAAGCCGACGCCTGAGATCCAGAGCCCGAAGCGCAAGCCGCTCGAGATCGCGGGCTCGTACGCGGGCTCCAAGCCGGGCCGAAGCATCGGCCTCGGCGTCGCCCTCCTGGTCCTGGGCGCCGGGCTGGCCTTCCTGATCAAGCTCGAGATCGGCCGCCTGCTCGCCACGCGGCGGCCTGGTTAGCCCAGGAGGACCTCGACTGCGAAGGCGGCCGCGATCACGATCAGCGCGGCCCCGATCGCGCGCCGCAGACGGGACTCGGAGATCCGGCCGGTGAGCCGCGCGCCGAACCACGCTCCGGGGAGCGCGCCCGCGAGGCCGGCCCCGAGCAGGCCCCACTCGACCTCCAGGCGAAGCGCATGCGCTGCGAAACCGGCGAGGCCGAGCAGGAAGCCGACGACGAGGTTCGTGCCGACAGCGCGACGGGCGTCCAGCCCGACGGCCCGCAGCAGGGCCGGCATCCGCAGCGTGCCGAGGATGACGCCGAGAGCACCCCCGACGAGGCCGATCAGAAAGCCGATAGCTGCGGCCGGAACGAGCCGCGGCCGAGCTGCGGGCCGGGCGCGGAAAGGGGCGACGAGGAGATCGATCCCGTTCCAGGCGAGGACGGCCGCGATCGCGGCGAGGAGCGCCCGCGTTGGAACGAGGTGGCCGCCCAGCCCGCCGACGATTGCGCCCGCGATCGAAGGCGGAGCCATCCAGGCGACGACGCGGGGGTCGACGCGCCCTTCACGCGAGTGCCGGAAGCCGCCGGAAGCTGCGGCTGCCGCGCTGATCGCGATGTTCGTGCCGGCGGCGGAGCTCGCGTCGCCCGCCGCGAGAAGAATCACGGGCAGGCGCAGGGTCCCGAGCACGAGCCCGACCGCGGCGCCGAGGTAGCCCGCGGCGAACGACGCCGCGAAGGCTAGGCCGAGCTCCCAGGCTTCCAGAGGATCTCTTCGCCTTCGGCGGCGGTGCGGGCGAGGATGAAGAGAAGGTCGGAGAGGCGATTGAGGTAGACGAGGACGAGCGGGTTCAGCTCGACCTCGCGCGAGGCGGCAAGCGCGTCGCGCTCCCCGCGGCGGCAGACGGCGCGCGCAACGTGGAGCCGAGCCGCCGCTTCACTCCCGCCCGGCAGCACGAAGCTCTTCAGCTCCGCGAGGTCGGCGTTGAAGCGGTCGCAGTCGCGCTCGAGGGCGACCACCTGTTCCTGCGAGACCCGCAGCCGGCCGTCCCCGACGCCGTAAGGCACCGAGAGGTCGGCGCCGACGTCGAAGAGCTCGTTCTGGACGCGCTCGAGCACCGCGCGCAGTTCTTCCGGCAGCCCGCCGGCGAGCGCGAGCCCGACGTGCGAGTTCAGCTCGTCGACCGCGCCGAACGCGCCGATCCGGCAGTCGAGCTTCGGCACGCGGCTGCCGTCGCCGAGGGAGGTCTCCCCGCGATCGCCGCCGCGCGTGTAGATGCGGGTAAGCCGGACGGGCTCGTCGTGGGCGCGGGGCATGGCCCATAGACTACGGCCCGTGCAGGTCCGCCAGGCCCGCGCCGACGAGAAGGACGTGCTCGCCCGGATCTTCCGCCGCTCGCGCAGCGGAATGACCTACGTTCCGCCCGTTCCTGAGGAGCACCTCCCGCTGATCGCCGGCCACATCGCCGAGCATGAGGAGGTCTGGCTTGCGGAGGAGGATGGCCGTCCGCTCGGCTTCCTCGCCATCGACCGCTCCCGGCTCAACGGCTGGGAGGTGCTCGAGAAGCTCTACGTCGAGCCCGATGTTCAAAACCGCGGCATCGGCACAGCTCTCCTCGACCAGGCGAAGGCGCTGCGCCCCGACGGTCTCGTGCTCTGGGTCTTCCAGAAGAATGTCGGCGCGCGTCGCTTCTACGAGCGGCACGGGTTCCACCTGGTCAAGCTCACCGACGGCGCGGAAAACATGGAGCGCGAGCCGGACGCCCTGTACCGCTGGCCTTAGCCGCCGAACGTTCGCGCGCCATTAGCCCTGCGCCAGCGTGCGCTGCTTCAGGCCGAGGATCGAGCGCGCGATCACGAGCCGCTGGATCTCGCTCGTCCCCTCGTAGATCTCGGTGATCTTCGCGTCCCGGTAGTAGCGCTCGACCGGGAACTCCTTCGTGTAGCCGTGAAGCCCTTCCCCTCCTCGTGCAGGAGCCGGTCGCGTCCCACGCGCGCGTCCTCGACGACGATGTCCGACGTCACCGATGAGTTGAGCCCGAGCGCGCGAGCGGCGGCACGAAGCGTGAGCGCCGCTCGGCGGTCCCGAAGGTGAGGATCGGCAGGATGACCGCGCTCGTGTGGACGGCCACGGTGACGCCGACTCCCGCGTCGGCGCGCGAAAGCTCCTCCAGGCCGAGGATCTACGACAGGAAGTCGGCGCCCGCTCCGCCGCACTCCTCCGCAACGCAGGTGCCCATCAGGCCGAGCTCGGCGAGCTTCCCGAAGAGCTCCTTTGGAAACCGGTGCTCGCGATCCCACTCGGCGGCGTGCGGCTCGATCTCGGCCTGTGCGAACTCGCGCGCGAGCGCCTGGATATCGCGCTGCTCGCCGGTGAGGTCGAAGTCCACGGGGGAAGTATACGCAGATCCAAACGTCATAAATGATATATTTGCCCTCATGACAGCCGCGGAGCTTCTACGCCGTGCTCGCCTTCGGCACGGCCTGACGCAGCAACAGCTCGCGATCCGGGCGGCGACGAGCCAAGCGGCCGTCTCGCGCATCGAACGTGGCGTTGTCTCCCCATCAATGGCGACGATCGAACGACTTGTCGGGCTGCTCGGGGAAGAGTTACGCCTCTCGGCTGAGCCAGTCGATTACGGCTTCGACCTGACGTTGATTCAAGAGAACCTCCGTGTCAGCCCTGAGGAGCGGATCCGCAGACAGGCTGCGTTAGCGAACAAGATCCGCGAGATTCAGCGTCAGATCGATGTCGAGCCAGTCAACATTTGACCCGCTCCCCCTTCTTCGGGCGCTCACAGACGCAGGAGTCGATTTCGTGCTGATCGGCGGAGTCGCCGGCGCCGTGCACGGCTCGGCATACCCGACCTACGACGTTGACGTGGCATACGCGCGTGATCGGCCAAACCTCGAGCGGCTCGCCGCGATGCTGCTTCAGGTTGAAGCGACCCTGCGGGCACCGCCGGACGTCCCATTCCAGCTCGACGCAGATAGCCTGGAGCAGGGTGGCAACTTCACCTTCGACACGCGCTTCGGGCCGTTCGACATTCTCGCCTACCCGGAGGGGGCCGCTGCGTACGATCGCCTTCGTGCAGACGCGGAGAAGATCGACATCGAGGGGCGGCAGATTCGAATCGCCTCACTCGACCACCTGATCGGGATGAAGGAAGCAGCTGCTCGTCCGAAGGACAAGCTGATGGCGCTCGAGTACCGCGTGCTCGCGGACGAGCAACGCCGTCAGTCGTAGCTATAGAAGCCCCGGCCGGACTTCCGGCCGAACCGACCCGCCTCGACGTGCTCGCGAAGCAGAGGACACGGCTCGTAGCGCTCGTCGCCGAGGCCGTCGCGGAGCACCTCCATGATCGCGACGCAGGTGTCGAGGCCGATCAGGTCGGCGAGGGCGAGCGGCCCAAGCGGGTGGTTGAATCCGAGCCTGGCAATCGTGTCGATCGCCTCCGCCTCGGCGACGCCGTTGTGCAGCGCCCAGACCGCCTCGTTCAGGAACGGCATCAGGATCCGGTTCGAGACGAAGCCGGGGAAGTCGTTCGCGACCGCCGGCGTCTTGCCGAGCTCGCGGGCGAGGTCGGTGATCGCCTCTGCCGTCGCGTCGGAGGTCTCGCGGCCGCGGACGACCTCGACGAGCGCCATCACGGGGACGGGATTGAAGAAGTGCATCCCGATCACGCGGTCCGGCCGTCCGGTCGCGGCCGCGAGCGAGGAGATCGGAATCGAGGACGTGTTCGAGGCGAGGACGGCCTCCGGGGGCAGCAACTGGTCCGCGCGCCGGAAGACGTCCTCCTTCACGGCCGCCTCCTCGACGACCGCTTCCACCATGAGGTCGGCGGCTACGAGGTCGTCTACCGGCTCGACGCGGGCGAGCACCTCGTCGGGCTGGGGCCCCCCTTTTTCGGCGAGCTTGCCGAGGCTTCTCCGCATCGTCTCGAGGCCATGCTCGACGGCTCCGGGCACCGCGTCGTGCAGCGAGACCCGCCGGCCCGAGGCGGCGACGCTCTGGGCGATGCCGCCGCCCATCTGGCCCGCACCGACGACTAGGACGTGCTCGAAGCGCACACGCGGAGGCTACTCGTCGTCGGCGTAGCGGCGAGCCGCGTGATTGACCGATAGAGAGCCCACGGCGAAGAGGACGGCGACGAGGCTCCCGACGAGCACGAGGGAAAGCAGATCGGCGTCTTCACGCTTTGCCGGCTGCGTCCGGGGCGACGTCCGACACCCCTCTGTAGGTCCTCCGCAGGGGACGGCATGCGCCTGTCCGGCCGAGAGGGCGAAGGCGAGCGCGACGAGACAGAGGAGCCGGACGGCCGCCGCCTGTGCCGGCCGCCGGCGCGGCGGCGGGCGCAGGGAGAAGCGTGATGCCATCTAACTACAGTAGGACCGATCCGGGCCGCACTTGTTGGGCTCCGAGCGAAAGTTCACTCGTTCGGGGTACGTCCCGTCAGCCCGGGCCCGCGAGCCATTCGAGCGCCGTTGCCCACGGGCCGAGCAGCAGGTGGCCGGCGCCTGGAACGACCTCCAGGCTCGCGTTCGGCAGCCGCCGCACCACGTACTCGGAGTGCGATCGCGGCGAGAGCACGTCGAGGTCGCCGTGCCAGAGCCGTGTCTCGATCACGACATCCCCGAGCGCGAAGCCCCAGGGCGCGCCGAAGGCGCGGTCGTCGTGAAGCCAGCCGTCCGTCCCGGCCCGCACGGCTTCGGCGCTGCTCGCCGCAAGCGCCTCGCGCACTTCGGGGCGCGCCAGAACGACCTGGTCGGGCTCGGGGAGCTCGGCGGCGAGGGCGTCGACGAACGCGCCCGGATCGGTGCGAAGAGCCTCGACGAAGGGCGCCACCTCGGCCGCGAAGGCCTCCTCGGACTCCATGGCCGCCCTGAACTCCCGCACGTTGAGCTCTGACATTCCCGCCAGCCAGTCGAAGTCCGGGTCGTCGATCGGCGCGGGGCTGACGAGGACGGCCACACGCGCGACGAGGTCCGGGAGCAGCGCCGCGCACGCGAGCGCATGCGGCCCGCCGCCCGAGATGCCGATCACTCCGAAGCGCGCGATCCCGAGCGCGCCCGCAATCGTGCGGACGTCCTTCGCGGCCGAGGCCACGCTTCGTCCGAGGTCCGGATCGGAGCCGCCGTACCCCGGGCGGTCGTACGTGATCACGCGGACGCCGAGCCTTTCATACAGATCCGCGTCGGGATGTCGGCTCAGCCGGCTGCCGGGCGTACCGTGGAGGTAGAAGACCGGCGCGCCGCCGGCCGGGCCGCGCTCGAGATACATGAGCGTCCGCCCGTCCGCGGCCCGAGCGTTGCCCTCTTTCACACCTCGACGAGCAGTGCGTCGCCCTGTCCGCCGCCCGAGCAGATCGCCGCCAGCCCGAGGCCCCCTCCGTTCCTGCGCAGCTCGTGCACCATCGTCCCGAGGATGCGTGCGCCCGAGGCGCCGATCGGATGGCCGAGCGCGACCGCGCCCCCGTTCACATTCACCTTTTGCTCGTCGGCGCCGAGCATCTTCGCCGAGTTGAGGACGACCGACGAGAAGGCCTCGTTCAGCTCGACCCGCTCGACGTCGTCGATCGTCTTGCCCGCCTTCTCGAGCGCGAGGGTGCCCGCCCTGGCGGGCGTCCGCGCGAGATAGGCGAACTCGTCAGCGACGTAGGCCTGCGAGAGGATCGTGGCGAGAACATCGAGCCCGCGCTTCCGAGCGAACTCCTCGCTCGTCACGATCACCGCGCCTGCGCCGTCGTTGACGCCGGGCGCGTTCCCCGCGGTCGTCGTTCCCTCGGGGTCGAAGACCGGCTTCAGCGATGCGAGCTTCTCGAGCGAGGTGTCGCGCCGCGGGCCCTCGTCGACGGCGAGGTCGCCGACCGGGACGATCTCCTCCGCAAATCGCCCCTCGTCGATCGCCTTGACGGCGCGCTCGTGCGAGCGCAGGGCCCAGCGATCCTGTTCCTCGCGGGAGATGCCGAGCTCGCGACTGACGAACGAGGCCTGCTCGACCATGTGCCGATTGTCGAACGTGGAGGTGAGCCCGTCGTGGGTCATCGAGTCGATGAGCGTCCCGTCGCCGAGCCGGTAGCCGAAGCGAGCCTTCTTGAGGATGTACGGCGCGTTCGACATCGACTCCATGCCGCCCGTGACGATGCACTCGCGGTCGCCCGCCCTGATCATCGAGTCGGCGATCTCGACCGCGCGGATCGACGAGGCGCAGACCTTGTTGACCGTGTCGGCCCCGACCTCGATCGGGATGCCCGCGCCGACCGCGGCCTGGCGGGCAGGGGCCTGACCAGCTCCGGCCTGGAGCACCTGACCCATGATCACGTACTCGACCTCGGCCGGCTCGAGGCCCGCGCGGGTCAGCGCCTCGCGGATGACGATCGCGCCGAGCTCGGTCGCCTCGTGGCCGGCAAGGCCGCCGCCGAGCCTCCCGAACGGGGTACGGACGGCGGAAACGATCACGGACCGAGCCATGCGAAGGAGCGTAACAACGGGGCTCAGGGCTACAGCTCGGGCGGCTTGGCGAAACGCAGCGCCGCGGACGGCGCGTCCGCCCTGGATATTCGTAATGATACCCCGCGGTGCGGCCGCCCAGGCTGGCCGCGATCCACCGAAACAGAGGGGAGAGAGCATGAAAGGCAGATTCTGGCGCCTCGCGGTTGCCGCTTCGGCCATGGCGCTCGTCGGAGCTGTGGCGTTGACGGCAGCGTTGACGGCGGGGAACACCTCAGCGAGGGGGCTCACGCTCGCCAAGGCCGAAGGCGACATGCCGGCGGCGCTCGGCCGTCACCTCGACCAGCTCCAGGAATCGATCCCGGGGAACGGCGGTGAACCGGCCATGAGCGAGTCCGAGGGACCGACCGCGGCCGGCATGCAGAGCTTCGCCAAGCTCGCATACCCGGCGAAGGATGTGCGGCTCGCCCAGATCGTCGGGGCCCGCAGGGCCTTCCAGGCGGCGAGGGCGCGCGGCTTCGGGCACGGACGTCACGGCGCGTGGCAGTCCGTCGGCCCCGACACCGCGACCTATCAGCTCACCCCGCTCCGGGGTGCCGCGGACTACGTCCCCAACAAGTACGCGGCCGGCGGCCGCACGACCGACCTGACGATTGACCCGCACTGCGGACAGCACGGGCACCACTGCCGCATGTGGATCACGCCCGCGGGCGGAGGCGTCTGGCGCACGAACAACGCGCTCAGGCACAACCCGCACTGGGAGTACCTGTCCGGCAGCTTCGGGATCAACTCGGTCGGCTCGATCACGATCGATCCGAACGACCCGACGAGCAACACGCTCTGGGTCGGCACGGGCGAAGGCAACACGTGCGGTAGCGGCTGCGTCGCCGGCGTCGGGCTCTACAAGTCGACGGACGGCGGCAACCACTGGACCGGTCCGATCGGCGTGTCCGCGTTCAACGCCCGCGGCGTCGGCACGATCGCCGTCAACCCGGGCAACCCCAACGTCATCTACGCCGGCTCCTCGTTCGGCGTCCGCGGCCACTCGTCATCGTGCTGCTACGGCGCGGTGAGCCCGTACCGGGCGCTGATCCCCGGCGCTCCGCAGTGGGGCCTCTACAAGTCGACGAACGGCGGGGCGAGCTGGACGCTCGTCCACAACGGCGCGGCGACGCCGGCCGAGTGCGGCACCGACATCGCAGCGATCGCGAACAACACCACGCCGTGCTCGCCGCGAGGCGTCCGCCGCGTTCTGATCGACCCGAGCGACCCGGACATCGTCTACGCAGCTTCGTACGCGCGCGGAGTCTGGCGCTCGAACGACGGGGGCTCCACGTGGACCCAGATCAAGACGTCGCTCAACGCGGGCAACGCGACCACGCGGCCGGACATCGCGGTCGCGCACCTCGCCAACGGGAACACGCGCATGTACGTCGGCGAGGGCGCTCAGGGCTCCCCCTACAGCCGCCTTTTCCGGAGCGACGACGTCGCCCACGGAGCGCCGGCGTTCACGCAGCTCACGAGTGACAACCCGGCGACGCCGGCCTGGCATTCGTACAACTTCTGCACGGGCCAGTGCTGGTACGACAACTTCGTCTACACGCCGCTGGGCCACCCGGACATCGTCTATCTGGGCGGCTCGTACCAGTACGGCGAGAACGTGGCGAATCACCGCGCCGTGCTCCTGTCCACCGACGCGGGCGCGACGTTCTCGGACATGACCTACGACGCCACGGACGTCGTCCATCCGAACGGGATTCATCCCGACGAGCACAGGCTCGTCACCAACCCGAGAGACCCGCTCGAGTTCTTCGAGGCCTCCGACGGCGGCGTGATTCACTCGGACAGCCGGTTCGCGAACCGCTCTTCCGACTGCGACTCGCGCGGGCTGGCCGAGCCGTATCTCAGCCGCTGTCACGAGCTGCTCTCGCGGATCCCAGTCAGGCTGGAGAGCCTGAACCGAAATCTCCCGACGCTCCAGTTCCAGAGCCTCTCGGTGAGCCCGTTCGACCCGGACGAGCTCCAGGGCGGAACGCAGGACAACGGCACCTGGGAGAACTTCGGCCACGAGAAGGAGTGGCTCCAGACGATCTGGGGCGACGGCGGCCAGTCCGGATTCGATGCCGCCAACCCGCACTTCCGGTTCCACACGTACTTCGACGCGTCGCCCGACGTGAACTTCTCGGACGGCGACATCCCCGACTGGAACTGGATCGCCGACCCGATCTTCGGGACGGGCGGCCTGTTCTACGTGCCGATCATCACCGATCCCGTCGTCAGCCGGACCATGTTCGTCGGCACGACGACTGCGTTGCGGACGAAGACGCACGGCATGGGCTCGATGACGCTGGACGAGTTCCGGTCGCACTGCAACGAGTTCACCGGTGACTTCACCGTCCAGTGCGGCGACTGGGAAGAGCTCGGCCCGCTCCCGCTCACCTCGGCCGGCTGGGGTGACCGCGCAGGCGGAGCCGTTGTGGCCGTCGAGCGTGCGCCGTCGGACCTCTCGACGCTGTGGGCGGCGACCACGACCGGCCGCGTCTTCATCTCGGGCAACGCCGACGCGGATCCGGCGAGCGCGGTCACGTTCACGCGTCTCGACTCGCTCTCGACGGCGGCCCCGGGCCGGTTCATCACCGGGATCTACGTCGACCCGGCGGACCCGAACCACGCGTGGATCTCGTACAGCGGGTTCACCGCGACAACCCCGGCAACGCCCGGTCACATCTTCTCCGTGACGTACTCGGGCGGGGCGGCCACCTGGACCAGCCTCGACGGCTCGTCGCTGGGTGATCTCCCGCTCACGGACGTCGCCCGGGATGACGTCAGCGGCGACCTCTACGTGTCGTCCGACTTCGGCGTGCTCAAGCGCGCGGCGGGCTCGTCCACCTGGACGCTCGCGGCCCCGGGCATTCCGAACGTCGAGGTCGCAGGGCTCACGATCGTGCCGAACGGTCACCACGAGGACCTGAACCTCTACGCCGCTTCGCACGGCCTCGGAGCCTGGCTGCTGGAGATCCGGCACCACTAGGCACATCTGCAAGGGGCCGCCTCCGGGCGGCCCCTTGCGGCTTTCCGCGGTCCTGGCCTAGGGCGAGTGCCGCTCGATGAAGGCGAGGACGCGCCCCCAGGCGTCGGCCGAGGCGTCGGCGAACTCCTCATGGCGGCGGTCGAAGAAGCTGTGCGGCGCTCCGTTGTAGGTGACGAGCTCGTGCTCGACGCCGGCGGCGGTCAGCGCCTCGTCGAAGACCTCGTTGTCCTCCGCCGTGATGTTCTGATCGTCCCCGGCCTGCAGGGCGAGGACGGGCGCCTCGATCTCGTGCGCGCGTTGCGCGGGGCCGGGCGACCCGTCGCGAAAGCCCGGCCTCCCGTAGAAGCCGATCGCACCGGCGAGACCGTGCCCGCCCACCGCGGAGAGCCAGGACTCACGGCCCCCGAAGCAGAAGCCGACCGTGAAGACCGAGCGGCAAGACCCGCCTTCGGGGGAGCGGAGGTAGTCCACGGCGGAGCGCACGTCGGCCTGGATCCCCTCGGGCGTCGTCTGCGCGACATGCTCCATGTACGGGAAGTCGTCGCCCCGCTTGCCGACGCCGGCAGTGCGCCCGAAGTAGTCGATCGCAGCCGCCGCGACCCCGCGCTCGGCAAACCGGAGCGCGAGCTCCTCGTAGAAGCGGTACAGGCCGCGGACGTCCGGCAGAATCACGATGCCCGCCCCGCTCGGCTCCTCCGGGACCGCGGCGAAGGCGGCAAAGCGCGTCCCGTCGGCGGACTCGAGCTCGAGATCGCGATGTTCGAGCGCCCCGCCTTCGATCGCCGGAATCGGCGGCGCCGAGTCGATCTCGAAGCACATGCGTCGACCCTATCGCGCTAGCACGAAGCCGACAGCACGGAGGAAGGCCGCCGGCGGCCGTTCTTCGGGCCGCCGGCGGCTTCGTCTTCCTTCTATGCCTTGAAGGCGCCGGTGTCCGTCCACTCCTGCTTGATCAGCGACCAGAAGTCGACGGCCTGGCGGTACTTGACGTAGTCGTAGGGAAGTGCGCCGTAGCCGTGGTCGCCCCAACCCGTCCCCCACGAGTTGCGCACGATCAGCGCGCCCGTCGTGCTCGTGCCCGCGGTCGAGTTCGCGATCTTCAGCTTGTCGTCGTAGCCGATCACGAGCATCGCGTGGCCGCCGAGCACCTTCTCGCCCGGCCCCGGGTAGGGGATCCGGCCGGTCGTCCCGGCCTGCGCGATCGAGCTGTAGACGGTGAAACCGTAGACCGAAGGCAGCCCGGCCGCGAGGTTGCTCTTGATGCGTGTGAGGAGCGTCGTGGGCGACGTCCCCGGCGGGTCGAGGCGGTAGTACGAGATCGCCTGGTAGTTCTGCGCGAACGAGTAGCAGAAGGCGGTCGGCTCGTTGTCGAACGCGGCGATCTGGTACGGCCAGTACTCCTCGGGCGGGACGCCGAAGAGGGCGAGCGCGCCCATGGTCGAGCGCAGGTACGCACCCGTGTCGCCCGTCCAATGGAGCAAGTCGCGGGTCGCCTTGTAGAGGAAGAGCCGCGAGCCGTCGATGAACGTGCCGTGCGCGCGGCGCTCGAAGTACTCAACGAGCCCGACCACGGCGTTCGCGGTGCACGAGCCGAGCGTGCCCTGGTTTTCGATGGGCGAGCAGTGTGCCCGCAGGTCGATCGTGGCGGGCAGCGAGACCTGCTCGGGCTTCGCGACACCGATCTTCGCGAGCTGCGACTGGATCGCCTCGTTCTCCTCGGTGTAGTCGCGGAAGTCGGGGAGGTCGCGCAGCCAGCCCATGCCGACCGGCTCGCGCTCCTCGATGACGGCCGCGGGCCGTGCGCGCACGGTCGGAAGCACCTGCTCGAGCATCGCCTCCCGCATCGCGATGCCGACGGTCTGGACGTCATTCGTCTCGACGGTTGCCATCTCAGTAAGTCCTCCTTCTCCGGCGAGACGGCCGCAGGCGCTCGCTGGGCTCGTCTGGTTCGCCTGTCGGAGCCGCGGGGCTAGGGCGGAGGGCGAGGGGCGTCGCACCGGCGCACGACGGCGCTGTGGATCACCGCAGCAACACGTCTCGGAACGGAAGGCACGGCCCCTCCCCGTCGGTTGCCTCGGGGCGACCCTGACACTGCCCCGTCCCAGTGTCAAGCGCCATTCCGCCCGAAGGCGCATTGTCAAGGCGTCTTGACTCTCGACTATGCTTTTTGAGTCGTCAGTTTGAGTCTCACCTGATCCTCTCCAGGTGCATCCCGGAGGCCTTGAGAGCGAAGAAATGCGCGACAGCGATTTTCTCTCGATTGTCTCTCACGAGCTGCGCACTCCGATCACGGTCATCGTTGGGCTTGCGGCCACACTGGCCAATCGCCGAGAGCGCCTGACGCAAGAGCAGGTCGATGATTGCCTCGCGTACCGCTACGGCGGCCCCGCCGTTCGGCTGGAGGCACATGAGGATTCCGACCGTGTGCTCGGTGAGGCCGGCGCTGGTTGACGCCAAGGCAACCGGGGCAACTCGATGAGAACGATCCTGATCGTCGACGACGACGCGAGCATGCGCTTCCTGCTGAAGATGCTCTTCGAGAGTGCGGGCTACCAGGTCGTCGAATCCCACCATGGAGCTGCGGCACTGGAGCGCGTCAAGGATGCCCGCCCCGATCTCGTCGTCACGGACCTGATGATGCCGATGATGGACGGGCTCCAGCTGATCGAGTGCCTCCGCTCCGATCCGGACACGAAGTCGATCCCGATCCTCGCGATGAGCGCGCGGCTCCCCGCCGGTGCGGCGGCCGCCGACGCGGTCCTGGCGAAGCCCTTCGACCCGGATAACTTCCTGGAAATTGCACGCACCCTCGCGGAAGGGGGACCGAAGTGAAACCGCTCCCAACTGGCATCGATGAGCTCGACCTTGTCCTGGGAGGCGGGCTCGCCCCCGGGTCGCTCGTGATGCTCGCCGGCAACCCGGGGACCGGCAAGACCACGCTCGCCGAGCAGATCTGCTTCGCCAACGCCACGACGGAGCGCAAGGCGATCTACTACACGACGCTTTCGGAGCCCACTCCGAAGCTTGTCCGCCACATGGAGCCGTTCGCCTTCTTCGACCCGGCTGCGATCGGAGAACGCGTTGAGTTCGTCCACCTCGAAGACCTTCTCCTCGAGGGCGACGGAGAGAACACCGGCGGCCTCGGCCCGGCCATCGCCGAGATTGTCCGGAAATGCTTCGAGACCAAGCCGGCCGTGGTCGTGATCGACAGCGCGAAGGCGCTCCGCGATTTCGTCGACGAAGAGCCGCTCCGGAAGGTCGTCTACGACCTCGCGGGTCGCATCGCGCACACCGGGGCGGTTCTCCTGTTCGTCGGGGAGTACACGAAGGAGGAGATCGAGAGCGCTCCAGAGTTCTCGCTTGCCGACGGGATCCTCCACCTCGCCTACGAGCCCCACGAGCCCATCGACCGTCGCTGGCTCCGAGTCGTGAAGATGCGCGGCGCGAAGCCCCTGCCGGGGAAGCACTCGTTCCAGATCGATCGAGACGGCGTCGAGGTGTTCGCGCGACTCGAGGCGATCACGCCAGGGGAGGAAGGGGCCGCCGATGGGGTGCGTGTCGCGAGCGGCATCCCCGAGCTCGACGAGATGATGGGCGGCGGCGTGCCGGCCGCTGACGCCACCGCGATTCTGGGCCCATCGGGCTCCGGCAAGACCGTCATCACGCTGCGCTACATCGACGAGGGTCTCCGAGCCGGAGAGCGCTGCCTCTACGTGTCGTTCCAGGAGACCGCCAACCAGCTCGTCCACAAGGCGGCGTCCTTCGGCTGGGATCTCGCCTCCGGGCTCGAGTCCGGACAGCTGACGATCTACCACGTCCCGCCGGGGAGCCTGAACATCGACACGATCGGTGCGGTCGTGCGAGCGGAGCTGGCGACCGGTGCTGTGCGCCGTGTGGCGGTCGACAGCCTGGCCGAGCTCGTGTTCGCGGCGCGCGAGGGGCAACGATTCCCGGCCTACGCCCGCTCGCTCGTCGGGTTCATCCGCGCGGCGGGGGCGTCGTCAATGATCACGAGCGAGACGTCCACCCTCGGCCCCGTGTTGGAGCCCCTCGGCGGGCTCTCGTTCCTCTTCCACAACGTCCTCTTCCTCCGCTACCTCGAGCTCGAGTCCGGAGTCGGGCGCGCGATCAACGTGGTCAAGATGCGCGACAGCGACCACGCGAAAGAGCTGAGGGAGTACAAGATCGACGACCACGGGCTCACGATCATGGACAAGCTGGAGGGAGTCACCGGACTCCTCGGCTGGAGCGCGCTCCGCACCCTACGAGAGTGATTTACCAGTTGACGGGTTTCAGGGTGGGACCGACGATGTGCCCGTGAGCATCCGGCGGCTCCCCGGCGACGTCATGCGTGAAGTGCGCCCCGTACCAGAGCACGACGTCCTCGCTCCTGACTGATTCGCCGTCGAGGAAGCTCGCCAGGTTCGCCGCGTAGGGCGGGCCGATAGCGGGAACCCCGTCGTCGATCTCGTTCGGGTGGTAGCGGAGGATCCACACGTCCCCGCGCGGGAAAGGCCAGTCGGGCGATGCGCTCGCGACGCCGTCGTCCGCGCCCGGAATGATGTCGTACGCCTCCTTCGTCGCGGTGTTCTCGACGCGCCACTTTCGCTTGCGCGCCGAGTTTCGCGGGCGCATGACCTCGAACAGGGTGTCGTGCCACTTCGACGGACACTGCGCCGGCAGGCACGGGTCGTTGAACTCCCTCACGCGGTTGTTCGCCGCGGTCCGGATGTCGAAGTCGAGCCTCCAGTAGACGTGATGGTGGTGGACGTTGCAGACGCACGAGCTCTCGACGGCGGTGAAGCCGAAGCGGGGCTTGATCGTCCCGTCCGCGTGGAGCCGCCAAGTGCTCACGTAGCGGTACCAGCCGGCTTCCATCTCGCTGACGAGCACCACTTCCAGCCCCTGCACGTAGATCCCGACGCCGAGGAAATTGCCGTGGTCCGACCCGGTCTCGAGGATCGTCTTCGCAGGCGTGGGACAGAGCCGGAAGCCCGGCGCGACGTCCGTTCCGACCGCATGGATCATCCCCTCCTCGTTCTGCCAGTCCCGGTACGGGCCGCAGCCGCCTGGGTCGTACTTGACGTTGAGGATCGGGGCGTGCGCGCGGTAGAGGACGCGCTTCCCACAATAATCGAGGTAGCGAAGCTCGATACCCGTTCCGTTCGTCGAGAGGCCCGGCCCCTTCGTCGAGGCCGGTCGGAGGACGCGGAACTTCCAGAGAACGGTGCCCCCCTGGCTGACGGTCACGAGCGCCTGGCCGGGGACAAACGCTCCACCGGTCGTGGGTTGCTGCGTATAGGGAATCCCGCAGATCGAGGGTTCGGCTAGAGCGGTCTCGGGCGCTCGGCTCTTGAACCGAACGACGGTCCGGCGGACGAGGTTGACGCCGACAATCTCGTGTCGGGCGGCGCGTCCCGCAGGTAGCAGTCCGACCGCGAGCGTCCGCTCGGGCCTGCCGGCGTCGTCGTCCGCGTCGAGCAGCGGCGGCATCGGCGGGTAAGGTCGCAAGCGCTTCGCGCGGAGCGCGGGGCCGAGATCGGGGTCCTTCGCGAGGAGCCGCACCGCAGCGTCGAATTCGTCTGTCGTCGGCAGGGGTTGGTGCCCGGACTCCGTGACGTCGAGGCGTCCGCGGCTGTCCAGCGGCCCCTCGACGACGATCGCCCGGTTCTCGGCGTAGTCGTAGATCGTCGCTCGGTGTCGAGTCGGCTCGGCCGGCCGGGCGCGCTTCGCCCTCTCTTCGGGCTCGACGAGCTCGAGCGAGAGCAGCCGGTGCCGCCCCCGCTTCAGGTGCCTCTGAACTGACGGGTGATTCAGCACGCGCCGCGCGGCCATGTCGACCGTCGCGCGGTCAGGGCCGACGGGAACGACCTTCACCTCCAGCGGCGCCCCGTCCTCTCCGGTCCGCGTCTTCTTACGATTGACCATGGCTTTCCTCCTCACGAGCGGAGATCAAGGCCTCTGGCCGCAGACAGTCGGCGCGTCCGACGAGCGTACCGCGCGACGAGCGTGTGCGGGGGCTTTCTCAGTAGCGGGGGCAGGATTTGAACCTGCGACCTCCGGGTTATGAGACGTCTGTTGTCCTGTTAGCTAACGCCGCAAGGCGCATGCTTAGCGGGGCTTGATCATCTGAGGTCAGCTCAGATCAGGACAGGCGGGCAAAGTTTGGCAAAAGTTCGTCTCGCGAAACGGCTACGCTCTCGGCGTCACCTCACTCCCAGGAGGTCAGCGTGACGAAGCGGATGCCGCTTGTCTGTCCGCTCTGCGGGACGAGCAAGCCAAAATAGTCAGTCAGCGCCCGAGGGGCCAGCCGAAGGCCGGGGGTTCGTCCCGGCTTTCGCCTTCTCGGAGTCGCACGCTTCGTCCACGAACCCCGGTGGGCTGGACTAAAAGGGGCCGATCGTTAGCGAGAATTCACGACCTCCGCCACATGGCTGAGGATGTGCACGTAGCGAAGCGCCATCGCGGCCGCAAGGATCAGCGGAACCGTTGAGACGTAGAGGACCCCCGGCGCGCCGAGAGCCGAGACGAGCGCCTTGATCGGCCCCGTCGTTGGCTCGGCGCTGCCCGCGGGCGCGGCAGCCGGCGCCGCTCCGTGAGCCGGCGAGCGAACGATACGCGCGAGCATCAGCGTCCCGCTCGCGAGCAGGACGAGAAAGAGCCCCAGCTTGACGGACAGGATCGCCTCGTACGTGCCCCCATAAGCCACGTTGTCCAGAGCAGAGCTCCATGGCCAGCGCAAGGTGAACGGCGTCACGTAAACCATGTTGTAGATGCCTGTCGCGACGATCACAGGGACGCTCGACCAGTGCACCCAGGCGCCCCACCGGCGATAGGCACGCGAGATCCTCGCCCGTACGCCCTGAACGAGCAGCGGCTCCGTCGAGAGCGCGATCAACAGCGCGATCACTCCGATGATCCAGCCCATGGCGGCGAGCCCGTGCACCCAGAGCACCAACATCGTCAGGTAGTCCCGCCCCGTGATGTTGGTCTCGAGCCGCGTCGGTAGCGCCGTCGGCGCTGAGGCACTTCGCGCCGTTGCGCCGCTTCCGATAGCGACGGGCAACTCGGCGCTCGCCTTGTTGACCTTGTTTCCGGTGACCTCGATGTTGAGGGTCCAGTCGCCGCGCATGATGAATGGGTACTGCCCGCGATAGGTGCCCGCTGAGATCTCGGACAGCGGTCGCGGGGCAAGCGTCATCACATGCGGCTTGACCATCTGGCCGGAGACGCTCACGGTGGCGCCCAGGATCGGATCGCGGTCGTCGATGTCGGTCAGGCGAACGACGACCGTGCGGCTGTAGCCGGTCCCGCTCGCCTTCGCCGAGATCCGCGGCTCGGCCTTCCCGCCTTTGTGGCCGAGCGCCGTGGGCGCGACGACCAGAGCCGCAAGCGCAATCCCTAAGGAGCAGATGACGACGCGTTTCACGAACACTCCTCGCCGCGCCAGCTCTGGAGGCCTTCGCGAACCGCTACAGCCGCGATGAAGACTGCTGCGACAGGGTCAGCCCACCACCAGCCGAACGCTGCGTTCGCCCCTAGCCCGAGCAGCACTGCCGCGCCTAGATATGCGCAGAGGATGTTCTGGGTGCCCTCGCCGGCGGTCGCCGCCGAACCGAGGCGAGCGCCAAGGCGTAGTTTCGCGACGCCGAAGAGAGGCATGAGGATCACGCTTGCGATCGTGAGACCGATGCCAAGCCAACTCACCCCCGGCTCGTCTCCGGCGGCCAGCTTGTGAACGGCTTCGATCGCGACGTAAGGCGCAAGCAGCCAGAAGCTGACCGCGACGAGCTGCTGCGCGCGGCGCTCCGCATGCTCGGAGAGCGTCCGGCGGCCGGAGAATCGCCAGATCACGATCACGCTGGCAAGTCCCTCGACTGCGCTTGAGATCCCGAACCCGATCAGGGCGATCGACCCGGCCGCGATGCCGGCGACAACGGCCACGACCCCTTCGATCGTCATCCAGCCGAGGCTTGCCCAGGCGAGCAGCTTCGCGCGCCGGGCACCTCGGAGCCATTCGGCGCTCGCGGCACCGGTGCGCCCCGATTCGACGACGACGTCGCGAGTACTCATTGGCTAGGCGCTCGGGTGGGCATGTCCCTTTCCACCGCAACCATCCTCGAAGCCCCAGACCTCGGCAATCCGTTTTGCGTTGAAGCGACGCCGAGCAATGAGGTACTTCGCCTGCCCCTCGAAGGCCGTCCAGCGCCAGCAACGGCAGCAGCACGGCCCGTGTTCGTCAGAGAGGCGAACGGCTCGGTCGTAGACCGCTTGCTGCTCCGCGGTGATGTCGATTGTCTGCTGGTACGAGATCAGCCTTTTGGCGAGGTCGACGGGAATGTCATACGGATCGCGCGGAATCACGGACTCGGCGGCGTACTGATTCAGCCCCCCGATCTGCTCGCGGTAGCGGTGGAGATCCATCGGCCCGCAGCACGCACCCCGCAGGTAGCCCTGCTTCGCGATTGAGTCGATCGAGCCGGCTTGCAGGCCGCACTGGTTCGAGCGCGCCTCGCTGAGGACCGCAAAGCGTGCCGCGAGGTCTCGCATCGGAGGAGCCGGAGTCGTCGATACCCGCGCGCTTTCGTGCTTCGAAGCCGCAAGGACGCCGATAGTCGCCAGCGCCCCGACGAGAATCAGGATCGCTCCGAGACGCTTCTGTCCGAGTCTCATGCGTTTCCCTCCTTTGACTTACCCGCCATCGGCAGCCTCGGTTTTGCCGAACGTGAATGCATAGGGACTAAAGAGCGCGCCGAGCGTGAGCGGGACGAAACCGGTCGCCAAGAGGGACCCATCGCGAGGGCGACCCTGTTCATCGGCCCAACTGCAGCAGCTGAGTGATTCCATCTTGAAGTCCTGGCGGGGTGATCTCGCCCGTCGTGTGAGAGACGATTCGGCCCCGCGCGTCGAGGAAGTACGTCTCTGGAAGGCCAGTTAGACCGTAGTCCTCATACGTGCTGGTCCCACGGGCACGCACCGAGACGTAGTTGACGTGGTGGCGGCGAAGGAAGCGGACAGCATCCGTGCTGAAGTCGTTGATATCCACGCCCAGAAAGGCGACTTGTCCTCGATGGCTCGCCGCGGAGGCGTTCAGCCGGGGAGCCTCCCTCTTGCAGGGAATGCACCACGAAGCCCAGAAGTTCATCACCACCGGGTGCCCCTGCAGGTCCCGCGGCGAGAGCGTCTCTCTCGTGCTGAGCGTCTGAAGAGCGCGCGGCCAGTTCTCGAAATGCGGCCAGATGACCTTGTGGTGAAAGTCGGGTGCGACAGGCTTCTTGTGGGCTCTGATCGCGGCGACGAGATTGCTGCCGCGACTACTTTCGATAACTCGATACACGAGTAACCCCAGCAGGCCGCCAACGAAGATTAGTGCCGCGGCTTGCAGCGCGACCCGAATGGGCGATCGGCGCTCGCTTCGTGGCTGCGATGGCTCTTCCTCAAGGCGCGGGTGGTGCATGTGCCTCATCGCGTTTCGACGCCATCGCTGAATGGCTGTGTGGCTGCTCCTGCGGCGGAGATGCCGAATCCTCGGCACGCGCGTGCGCATGGCCCCGGCGCATCTCGCGCCACATCAGAAGCATCGCTGTTCCCATCACAACAGGACAGATGAGAACCGCGATTAGAAGGATGAGTGGTCCCATTCGATTTTCACCCCCTTCCTCACGAGACGGGCTGCCAAGAAGCGCCGCCGTTCACGCTCTCGTAGAGGACGCGGTCGAATCCGACCGCATAGGCGACCTTCGGCCTACTAGGCGCCCAGGCAACCGGCCCGGCTCCATCTGCAATCGGTTGTACGACCCGCCACGTCGAACCTCCGTCGGTGCTAAGCGAGACGCCGGACGAGCCCGTCGCGATCATTCGCGTTGGGTGTTTCGGGTTGATCGACAAGCCCATCAAGCCTTCGTTGAGCACGGCCGCCCATGACCCTCCTCCGTCGCGGCTGACGAGGAGGCCCTGCTGCATGTCGCCCGCGAGGATTCGTCCATCGGGCGCAACGGCAAGAGCCATCACCGCCGGTCCGACCGTCTTGGATACGAGCGAGAAGCTGGCTGCGGCATTGGTCGACTGATAGAGGCCCTGCCCAGCCACCGCTGCGTAAAGGTGGCGCGGACTTCCCGGGTCGACGGCGAAACCGTGGATGTCGAAGCTTGGGAGGCCATCGGGAACGACGTTCGACCAAGACGCCCCTCCGTCCGTGCTCTTCGCGAACATCATGTGCCCAGCCGCCCAGACGGTTTGGGAACGACGGCTTCGGGCGAGGTTCATCGCATCCTGGCCACCGAGCCCTGCTTCGCTCCACGTGCGGCCGCCGTCCGTCGATTCGTGCAGGCCCACGTGTGTTCCGAGCCAGAGATGCTGCGGGTCCTGTGGGTCGATCATCAGCGAGTGATAGTCCGGAGTGTTGGGCAGGCTCGCGGCCGTGCTCGCCTCGGCACCCGCAGCGGGAGCGCTCGACGAGTCGTTCTCTCGACTCGGAAGCCAGATCGCGAGGATCGCGACCGCCAGGATCAGCGGGATGGCTGCCGCAAGCCAGAGAAGGCGGCTCGGACCTCCGCGCCCAGACGGTGCCCGCTGCGGGTATTGGGCAGGCCGCGGCGAGGGCACCTTGGGTTTCGTCTTGCTTTTCGCCATGTAGTTCCTCCTTCACTGAGTAACGGACTCGGCCGGGGCTGGCGCCGGCCGTGCGCAAGGAATTAGCGCAGGGTCACAGGAGGAAGCGCTGCAGGGTCGCCGGTGAGGGCCGAGCGACTGCCCGGACGTACCGACCGGCGAGAAGCATGAGCATTGCAAGCCCAAGCGCGTTCACCGACCAGACCTCGACCACTGGCGGCACGGCAGGGATCGCCGCAAGGACGCGCTCGATCGCCTGCATCGGATGATCGCTGAGGCAAGCGCACGCGAAGCCCAGCAGAAGCAGGCCGACGATAAGCAGGAGAATGAAGACGACAAGCGGCAGCCTCGCTCGCATGCCCGAGATGCTCATTGCAGGCAGGATAGCGGGGTAGCCAGCGAGGCCAGCCGGTTCACCGCCTGCCCAGCCAGGATGAGGGCGTCATCAAGCCCGGGCCGTGGTCGCCGCACGACCGGTGGTACGGTCGGCGCCGGTCCTGGCCCGCTTCTCGGCGTAGTCGCTCAGGACTGGGAGCGCAGGCCATCGGCAAAAATCTGCAAAAGTCGAGGACCGCGGGCTGGCCGTAGAAGAGAAAGGCCCCGTTACCGGGGCCTTTCTGAGTAGCGGGGGCAGGATTTGAACCTGCGACCTCCGGGTTATGAGCAGGCTCCGACCCGGTTTTCAGCCGCGGCCGTGCATTTAGGCGGAACACGGTGACATCGCTGCGGAAGACCGATGCTTGCAGAACGCTTGCAGCTGGGCCCCCACAGGAGTAGGGGGCCTGTAAGAACTAGCTGCTCTTTGCGACGGCGTAGAGTCGCCATTCGCCGGGAATGCCCTTGAGCTCGTGCGAGCCGCGGTCTTCGAAGGTCAGCCCCGAGCCGGCGACTAGGTCTCTGACGGTCGAGGAGACGAGCACCTCGCCCGGCTGAGCATTGGCGGCGACTCTGGCCCCCGTGTGCACGGCGATGCCGGCCACCTTGCCGTCAACGAGCTCGCACTCGCCCGTGTGCAAACCGACCCGCACCTCGAGTCCCAGCTCCGGCATGGTCTCGGCGATGGCACACCCGCAGCGGAGGGCCCTGGCCGGGCCGTCGAAGGAGGCGAAGAAGCCGTCGCCGGCCGTGTCCACCTCCTGGCCGCGAAAGCGAACCAGCTGGCGGCGGACAAGCTCATGGTGGCGCAGCAGGAGTTCTCGCCAGGCCCTGTCGCCTAGCGTTGCCGCCCTCTCGCTGGAGCCGACGATGTCCGAGAAGAGGACCGTAGCCAGCACCCTGTCGGGTTCAACCTCGGGATGCGTGCCCGCGACGACGTCGGCGAGGAAGCTCTCCAGCTCGGCGAAGACCGGCTCCTGCTCGCCAAGTGAGGGGGAAAAGTCCGCGCCGGGCAACTCCACGAAACGGGCGCCTGGAATGTGCTCGGCCAGGTAGCGCCCACTGCGGATGTCCCATGCTCCCCCATCCTTCCGGTGCATGACCAGCGTCGGGACCCGAATCAGGGGAAGTACGTCGCACACGTCCACGTCGATGTTCATCCGGATGTAGGCGGCGGCCGCACCGGGGCTGACACTGAGCCGAAAGACACGGGCAATGCTTTGGAGCTCCTCCTCAGGCGCGCTCGGGTTGGCCATGCCGATGACCTCGTAGGCGAAGGCGGGATCCCCCCAGCGACGCTCAGAGTCGTCGGCCTGTCGTTGCGTCTCCTCTCGGGTCGGAAGCCAAGGCAGGCTAGGGCTCTTCACGAAACGCGGCGACGCATTCATCAAGATCAGCCCAGCGGTCCGCTCGGGATAAGTGGCCGCGAACAAGACGGAGAGCGGGGAGGCGTCGCCGAGGCCGAAGAGCACGGCCCGCTCCGACCCGACCGCGTCGAGGACAGCGCGGATGTCGTCCATGCGCGTCTCCAGCGTGGGCACGCCCACGTCCCGGTCTGACATGCCGGTCCCACGCTGGTTGACCCTGAACAAGCGACAGATGGAAGCGAGTCGGGTGAAGAATCGAGCCTCGGAAGGAATCTCCCAATCCAGCTCAATGTGTGAGATCACATCGACCGCGACGAGGTCGGGGGGGCCGTCACCGACTACCTGGTAGGCGATATTGACGTTGCCACTCTTGGCGTAGCGCGTTTCCGGTTGCACCAGCGTAGTGTCGCGCAGTTCAGCGGGTAGCGACGTTCCATGGCCTGGCACTACTGCGTTGTGCCGCAACGCCACCGACTTGCGAACAAGAAGGCCCTGTTACCAGGGCCCTTGTAAGTAGCGGGGGCAGGATTTGAACCTGCGACCTCCGGGTTATGAGCCGCCTCGATTCTGTACACGCATGCCGCCGTGTTCCGCCGAAATGCAGACTCCGAGCCGGTTTTCGGGCGTTGGCGTGCATTTGGGCGGAATACGGTGACATCGCTGCGGCAGCTTGATGCTTGCAAGGCGCTTGCAGTTCGGGCCTCCTGCGGCAGGGGTTTATGAAGCCGTCCGAGAGCCCTCGCCGTCCGTCGTTCTCACGGCGGTGA
>WNFU01002871.1_pt1 | contig 43496 bp, 41 predicted proteins | sample 5400121 | NCBI WGS metagenome assembly WNFU01 (sample SAMN13153360, study PRJNA577476) | soil metagenome | isolation source: 100 cm soil or saprolite under grassland replicate 1 | place: USA:California | collected 2016-06-15
GGCGCGGATGTCTCGCACCTCGTCGACGGCGTCCACCACGCGCTCGTGCACGCCCGTCGCGGCTTCCAGCACCGAGGTCATCAGCTCCGGGCGCACGCGCTCGTCCCCGGCTGCATCGGCTACCTCGTCGAAGCGCGGCACGAGCTCGTAGCTCTCGGCCGAGAGGAGCTGGAATTCCTCCTCGATGCCGAGACTGAAGGGCGGACTACTCCCGAACGCGTGCTCCATGCGTCTCAGCGGTTGAGCGCTTCCTCCCGCGAACGCGTCTCGTAGCCGAGGTTCGGCGTGAGCCACCGCTCCGTCTCTTCGAGCGTCGTTCCCTTGCGTGCGGCGTAGTCCTCGACCTGGTCGCGAGCCAGTCGGCCGACGGAGAAGTAGCGCGCGCTCGGATTTGCCAGATAGATGCCGCTCACCGCCGCGGCCGGCGTCATCGCGAACGACTCCGTCAATTCGAGCCCCACGCTGTCGGCGCCGAGCAGCTCGAAGAGCTTCCGCTTCTCGGTGTGGTCCGGGCAGGCGGGATAGCCGAACGCGGGACGGATTCCACGGAAGCGCTCCGCCAGCAGCTCCTCTCTGGGCAGTTCCTCATCCGGTGCGTACCACTCGCGCCGCGCTTGCAGGTGGAGGTACTCCGCAAACGCCTCCGCAAGGCGATCGGCGAGCGCCTTGACCATGATCGCCCGGTAGTCGTCGTTCTCGCCCTCATACCGTGACGCAAGCTCGTTCGCCCCGTGGATCGCGACGGCGAAGGCGCCGACGTGGTCGCCGTCGGGAGAGACGTAATCGGCGAGGGAGCGATTCGGCCGCGAGTCGCCGTATGCGGACTGCTGGCGCAGGAGGTTGAAACGGACGCCGTTCTCGAGGACGACGTCGTCGCCGTCCGAGCGCGCAGGCCAGTAACCGTAGACGCCACGGGCTTGCAGTGACGCGTCGCGCACGATCTCGTCCAGCAGCTCCTGCGCCTCGTCGTAGAGCTCCTTCGCCGCCGGCTCGTCGAGGATCGCCGGAAACTTGCCCTTCATCTCCCAGGCGTGGAAGAAGAACTGCCAGTCGATGTAGTCGCGCAGGGTCGTGAGCTCGGGCTCGACGGCCTTCGTCCCCGTGAACGGCGGCGCCTTCAGGTCGTCGAACGGCACGCGCTCCTTGTTTGCACGTGCCTCAGCGAGCGGGAGGAGCGGCTTCCGCTCCTTCTCGGCGTACTGCTCGCGCAGGCGCTCCTGAAGCTCACGGTTCTCCCCGTCGAGCTCGAGCTTGCGCCCCGGGTCGAGCAGGCTCGAGACGACGCGCACGACACGCGAAGCGTCGAGGACGTGGAGCGTCGGCTGTGCGTACTCCGGCGCGATCCTCACCGCCGTGTGCTGTTTCGACGTCGTTGCGCCTCCGATCAGGAGCGGCAGGTCGAGCTCGCGCCGTTCCATCTCCTTCGCGACGTTGACCATTTCGTCGAGCGACGGCGTGATCAGACCGGAGAGACCGACGACGTCGCAGTCTGCCTCGACGGCGGTTTCGAGGATGCGATCGGCCGGAACCATCACGCCGAGGTCGATCACCTCGTAGTTATTGCAGCCGAGCACGACCCCGACGATGTTCTTGCCGATGTCGTGGACGTCGCCCTTGACGGTGGCGAGGACGACCTTGCCCTGCGCGCGCGGAGCATGCAGCCCTGCGGCCTTCTCGGCCTCCATGTACGGCTCGAGGTACGCCACGGCCCGTTTCATCGCACGGGCGCTCTTCACGACCTGCGGCAGGAACATCTTCCCCGAGCCGAACAGGTCGCCGACGATCTGCATCCCGTTCATGAGTGGGCCTTCGATCACCTCGAGCGGTCGTTCGAAGTTCTTGCGCGCCTCCTCGGTGTCCTCCTCGATGAAGTCGACGATGCCGTGGACGAGCGCATGGGACAGGCGCTCCTCCACGGGAGCCTCACGCCAGGAGAGATCGCGCTCGCGCTTCGTTGCTTCGCCCTCGACGCGCGATGCGTACTCGACGAGCCGTTCGGTCGCGTCCTCGCGGCGGTTGAAGATGACGTCCTCGACGCGCTCCAGCAGCTCCGGCTCGATGTCCTGGTAGACCGCGAGCTGGCCGGCGTTGACGATGCCCATGTCGAGCCCGGCGGCGATGGCGTGGTAGAGGAACGCGGCATGCATGGCCTCCCGCACGGCATCGTTGCCGCGGAACGAGAAGCTCAGGTTCGAGATGCCGCCGGAGATCTTCACGCCCGGGCAGCGCGCCTTGATCTGCCGTGCTCCTTCGATGAAGGCCTTGGCGAACTCCGCGTGCTCCTCGATGCCGGTCGCGACGGCAAGGACGTTGGGGTCGAAGATGATGTCCTCCGCGTCCCACCCGTCGGCGATGAGCAGCTTGTAGGCGCGCTCGCAGATGTCCACCTTCCGCTCGACCGTGTCGGCCTGGCCCTGCTCGTCGAACGCCATCACGACGACGCTCGCGCCATAACGCTTGATCTGCCTCGCGTGCGCGAGGAACTCGTCCTCCCCCTCCTTGAGGCTGATCGAGTTGACGACCCCCTTACCCTGCAGACACTTGAGCCCGGCCTCCAGCACGGACCAGCGCGAGCTGTCGACCATGATCGGGATGCGCGCCACGTCTGGTTCGGTCGCGAGCAGGTTGAGGAACGTCGTCATCGCTTCGACGGAGTCGAGGAGGTCGGCGTCCATGTTGACGTCGAGGATGTTTGCGCCGCCGCGGACCTGTTCGAGCGCGACCTCGACCGCCTCCTGGAACTGCCCGCCCTCGATCAGGCGCCGGAAGCGCGCCGAGCCCGTGACATTCGTGCGCTCGCCGACCATGACGAAGTTCGACTCGGGGAAGATGCGGAACGGCTCCAGCCCACTGAGCCGCGTCAGCCCCTCGCTCTCCGGGACACGCCTGGGGGTCTGACCCCTGGTCGTGGCCGTAATGGCCTTGACGTGTTCGGGCGTGGTGCCGCAGCAGCCGCCGACGATGTTCACCAGCCCGTCCTGGGCAAACGCGCGCAGCGCCTGGCTCGTGTCCTGAGGCTGCTCGTCATGCGTGCCCATCTCGTTCGGAAGGCCCGCATTCGGGTGGCACGCCACCCACGTCGGAGCGACGCGCGCGAGGTCTTCCACGAACGGACGCATCTGCGTCGCGCCGAGCGAGCAGTTGACGCCGACGATGAACGGCCGGGCGTGCTCGACCGAGAGCCAGAATGCATCGACGGTCTGGCCGGAGAGGTTGCGCCCGCTGCGGTCGATAGCGGTGAACGAGATCCAGAGCGGGAGCTCTGGCGCGACGTCGAGCGCCGCGGCGATCGCTGCTTTGGCGTTCAGCGTGTCGAAGATCGTCTCGATCAGCAGGAAGTCGACGCCGCCCTCCGCGAGGCCCCGAATCTGATCCGCGTAGGTGTCGTACACCTGGTCGAAGGTGTGGGTGCGGAACGCCGGGTCGTCGACGCGCGGCGACAGCGAGAGGGTGACGTTCAGCGGGCCGATGGAACCTGCGACGAAGCCGCCGACCTCGTCGGCCGCCTGTCGCGCGAGCCTGGCCCCGGCCACGTTCATCTCGTACGCGTGGCCCTCGAGCCCGTAGTCCGCCTGGCCGATCGTCGTGGCGGTGAATGTGTTCGTCGTGGCGATGTCGGCGCCGGCGGCGAAGTAGTCGCGGTGAATACGCAGGACGACGTCGGGTCGCGTTAGGTTGAGCAGGTCCGGGTCGCCCGCGAGGTCGTGAGGATGGTCCTTGAACCGCTCGCCGCGGTAGGCCTCCTCACCCTTGAGCTCGCGCTGGATGAGCACGCCCCAGGAGCCGTCGAGCACCGCGATGCGATCGCGGAGAATGGCTTCGAGTCGTGTGCGCGCGTCCGTCAAACCGGTTCCCTTCTTTTGCCCACGGCGCCGCTTGCGGTGCCGCCGAAGGAGGTGGGGGCTTGCCCGTGCCTCCGTCCTAAAGAGAGCCGCACCTTGCGGAAGGCCCGGGGCTCTTTAGGCGTTTGGTAACCCGGTCGCCAAGCTGCCTTTCAAAGCTTTCCGGGTCAACGGAGGGTAGCAGGCACACCCGGTAGGATCGCTCCGTGCCGCCCGGGTTCCGAGGCCTTGCTTATCTTTTCAATCGCGATCCGCGACCACGGGGGCCCTTCCTCCGGACGGTCGCCGTCAAGGCCGAGCGCTGGCGGCGTCGCGACCGCTGGCGCCGCTCGCTGCGGCGACATCTCTCCTCGGTGGATCAGATCGCACTCGACCGGCCGATCTTCGTCCTCGGCATGCAGGGGGGCGGAACGACCCTCGTGGCTCGCTGTCTGCTGCGGCATCCCTCGGTCGTGAGCATGAGCGGCGCCTCGGACTACTGGGTCGCGACGGATGAGCTCGGCTTCGTCCGGAACCGGATGCGACGCTTGCCGTCGACGCTCTGGAGCTCGGCGCACCGGGACGATCTCGATCACCAAATCGTCGGCACCGAACACGCTTCCGTGTACGCCTCCGACCTACTGCTCCCGGAATACAGGAACACCGCCGAGGACGCGACGCCTGAAGACGGCGCTCGCTTCAAGCGAATCCTCAAGGAGCACGTCGCGGTCTACGCCCGTGATCCGCAGACGGCGCGCTTCCTCGACAAGACGCACACGTACACGATCAAGATCCCGTATCTCGACCGGCTGCTCGAGGGACACGAGCCCTTTTTCCTGCTCGTCGTGCGGAACCCGTACACGATGGTGTTCCGCGCCGTGCGCCGTAAGCCGCCGGCCTGGCGCCGTGACCTGTCTTACGAGGACCAGCTACGGCTCGTCGCGCAGCACTGGAGCAACTCGACGCGGCTCGCGCTCGAGGACGGCCCGCCGACGGGGCGTTTCCTGGCCCTACGCTTCGAGGACTTCCTGCATAAACCCGCCGAGGTCATTCAGGCGGTCTGCAAAGCGGTCGGGCTCTCCTACGACGACGACCTCGTGCCGCGCGCGGGCCATCGGATGCCCTTCGCGACTTTGCCCTGGGATCGCAAGTGGTTCCCTCTGCAGGGCGACGAGTGGCGCGACAAGGTCGGCGATGTCGAAGCGCAGATCGTCGAAGAGGAATGCGGGGAGGTCGCCGAGCAGCTCGGCTACGGGCGGCTCACCGACACCGCGGCGATTCACCCGGCCCTGCTGAGTCTCGCCAGCCTCGCGGCCGCCTCTCAGCTGGTTGCCTGAAGCAGCTCGTGGTTTCGCCGGTAACGTGGCCAGGGACCCGGCGAACGTTGCCGGTCAGACCACTAGTTCCGGCCGGAGACGGCGAGCTGGTTCTCGGCGTGCTTGATGCGCTGCTCGATCTGCCAACGATCGGCGTTGGACTCGCCGCGGTCGAGGAGCTCCAGCTCGCGCTGGGCGGTCTCCAACTGCTCCCTGGCGCGTGCGTCGTCGATCTCGTTCGCCGCGACGGCGTCGTCGACGAGCGCGATCGCGCGGTCCTGCTCGACCTTGAAGAAGCCGGGGCCGGTTGCGAACTCGCGAGTCTCGTCGGCGTCGCGGTTCAGGTACACGCGGGTCGAGCCGGCCTTCAGCGTCGCGATCAGCGGTGCGTGACGAGCCAGGACGCCGATCTCACCCGCTGCGCCGGGGACGATGATCATCTCCACCTCGCCCTCGAACGCCGGGCCGTCCGGCGTCACGAGGGAAAGGTCGAACTTCCGGGACTCTTCAGCCACTAGGAAACGCCGGCGGGCTCGGGCTCTTCCTCGCGCGCGGCGTCAGCTAGCGGGCCCTCGCCGCTCTCCTCTTCGTCCTTCGCTTGCTCCTTTGGCGCTTCATCGCCCGAGAGCTTTCGTCCCTTCTCCACGGCCTGCTCGATCGTGCCGACCATGTAGAACGCCTGCTCGGGCAGCTCGTCGTGCTTGCCCTCGAGGATCTCCTGGAAGCCCTTGATCGTGTCCTCGAGCTTGACGTACTCGCCGGGCGTGCCGGTGAACTGCTCGGCGACGAAGTTCGGCTGGGACAGGAACCGCTGGATCTTCCGTGCGCGAGTCACGACGACCTTGTCCTCGTCGGAGAGCTCGTCGATGCCGAGGATGGCGATGATGTCCTGCAGGTCCTTGTACCGCTGCAGAATCTCCTGTACTCGGGTGGCGGTGCTGTAGTGCTCGTCGCCGATGATCCCCGGCTGCAGCGCGCGCGAGAACGAGTCGAGCGGATCGACCGCCGGGTAGATGCCCTGCTCGACGAGCGTGCGCGTGAGCACGACGGACGAGTCGAGGTGCGCGAAGGTGTTCGCGGGGGCCGGGTCGGTCAGGTCGTCTGCGGGGACGTAGATGGCCTGCACGGATGTGACCGAGCCCGTCTGCGTCGAGGTGATGCGCTCCTGCAGCTGCCCCATCTCGGTCGCGAGCGTCGGTTGGTAACCGACCGCGCTCGGCATCCGGCCGAGCAGCGCCGATACCTCGGAGCCCGCCTGCGTAAAGCGGAAGATGTTGTCGATGAAGAGGAGCACGTTCTGACCCTGGTCGCGGAAGTACTCGGCCATCGTCAGTCCGGACAGACCGACGCGCAGCCGCGCACCGGGCGGCTCGTTCATCTGCCCGTAGACGAGCGCAACCTTCTCGAGCACGCCCGATTCCTCCATCTCGAGCAGGAGGTCGTTGCCCTCGCGTGTGCGTTCGCCGACGCCGGCAAAGACAGACACGCCGCCGTGCTCGCGCGCCACGTTGTGAATCAGCTCCTGGATCAGCACCGTCTTGCCGAGACCGGCGCCGCCGAACAGCCCGACCTTTCCGCCCTGGATGAACGGTGCGAGCAGATCGACCACCTTGAGACCGGTCTCGAAGACCTCGATCTTCGGTGAGAGCTCGGTGAACTTCGGCGGGTCGCGGTGAATCGACCAGCGCTCGGTGTCCGCGGGCGCGGCCGGCTTCTCGTCGACCGGCTCGCCGATGACGTTCCAGATGCGGCCGAGCGTGACGTCCCCGACGGGAACCGAAATCGGCTGCCCCGTGTCGTGGACCTCCAGCCCGCGTGCCAGACCGTCCGTGGAGTCCATCGCCACAGCACGGAGGCGGTCGTCGCCGAGATGCTGCTGCACCTCTGCGATCAGCGTGCGTGCCTCCTGGTCGCCCAGCGCCGGGATCTCGATCCGCAATGCGGTGTAGATCTCGGGGAGACCCTCGGGGAACACGGCGTCGATCACAACACCCTTGATCTCGACGATTTGGCCGGACTTCTGGACGCTCTGTTCGGGCATGGGTCTCCTGCGACGTTGAGAGGACAAGGCGAGAGCCGACGGGGCTCCCGGCCCGGGAAGTCTAGTGCTCCTGCCAGTGATGCTGCCGAGTCTCTGGGTCGCGAGCACCAAGCTGTGTAGCGTGGGCTGACGCCGGCTGCTGTCCGGTCGGCTGTTGAGAGTGGAGCGTCGGCGGGATGACCCGACACCAAGCTGGCCTAGGTGCCTTTCTCTGGACCTGTCTCCCGCCCCGTTCCACGCGGCCGGCCGGTGACCTGATAGAAGCCTGCGCCTTCGCTGGACACAGCCCTGTCCCGTGCCGGCCGCGCGTTCCTACTGACAAGGAGGCTAAGCGATGGAGTGGACGGTCGCAATTGGGGTCGACACGCACAAGCGGACTCACACCGCAGTGGCGCTCGATCGGGTTGGCGTACAGCTCGCAAGCTGCGAGGTCGAGGCGACGAGCGCCGGCTACGCGCAGTTGCTCGCCTGGGCGAGCGAGCTGGGCGAGCCCGCCTTCGCGCTCGAGGGGACCGGCAGCTACGGGGCCGGTCTCGCCAGCCTGCTCGTCGCCGTCGGACTGCCCGTCTGCGAGGTCGAGCGGCCGCGACGCGAACGCCGGCGCGGCAAGAACGACCTGATCGACGCCGCGCGCGCGGCCGAACGGCTGCTCAGCGGCCAGGGGCTGAACGCGTTGCGCGGCGGCGGCCCCGCCCGGGAGGATCTGCGCCTGCTCCTGCTCGAGCGCCGCAGCGCCGTTCGCGCACGCACCGCCGCGCTCAACCAGGTGCACGCCGTCCTGCTGACAGCCCCTGCCCGGCTGCGGGAGCGCCTTGACGCGCTCAAGGGCGACAAACTCGCCCAGCGCTGCGCGCGGCTGCGCCCGCGAGACGAGAGCGAGCGCGTCCTCGTCTCGGTCCTGAACCGGCTCGCCGCTCGCGCACGACTGCTCACGCGCGAGCTCGCACAGCTCGAGTCCGAGCTCGAGCGAATCGTCTCCACACTCGTCCCCGACCTGCTCGGCGAATGCGGCGTCGGACCCATCTGCGCCGCCCAGCTCGTCGTCTCCAGCGGCGATCCCAAGCGGATGCGAAACGAGGCTTCCTTCGCCGCGCTCGCCGGCACCAGCCCCGTCGAAGCCTCCAGCGGCCCCAGCCGCCGCCACCGGCTCAACCGCGGCGGCGACCGACAGCTCAACGCCGCCCTGCACGTGATCGCCCACACCCGCCTGCGCTGCCACCCCGAAACACGCGCCTACCGCGACCGCCTGCTCGCACGTGGCAAAAGCAAGCGAGAAGCAATGCGCTGCATCAAGCGCCAACTCGCCCGCCACTACTACCGGCTCCTCATCACGAACGCCGCGCTCACGAGCACTTGACAACATAGAAGCGTCCAGAGGCACACTCAACCGCAGCAAGGCTGGACAGCCTTGCTAAGGGCGAGGGTGGACTCTGGCGCCGCGTGATCGCGGGCCAGAGGCCGGCGTGCATTGCTGGTAGGAGCACCTTACCGAGCCGCGCCGGAAACGAGCGCGCTAAGCGGTCGCCTAAAGCGCGTAATGCACGTGCGCAGGGATGCTGGCAGTGGACGCTCGGTGCAGCATTCTGAGCTCGTACTCGGGCGACTGGAGATATGCGGCGGAGCCGTTGGCGGCCGAGGCGGACAAGGAGGTCAGGCCGCCCCCGTTCGGACTCGTGCCGACTGTGACACTCAGGAACACCGTCGCGGCAACCGCGGCAGCAGCCGCACCGAGCTGCATCGTGCGCGCCAGTCGCAAACGATGGCTGGGGAGCACGATCGGAAAGCCCAGTTCTTCGAGCGGCGTCGACCGGAGCAGGCGAGAGGTCTCCGCAAGGCTTGCCGCGTAGGCCCGACACCCACCGCAGACGGCCAGATGCGCATCCGCCGTAGCCCGCTCGACCTCGGAGACCTCGCCGTCGAGGGATGCCGAGATCACGCCGCGTATGCGCTCGCAATCGCTGAAGGAAGGCTGCCCCATGAGCACTCTCATTCCATTACTGACGGTAAGTGCTAGGAGAAGTTAGCGAAATCTTCGGCCGGCTTCCGGGCTCAGCGGCCGTTCTCTGGCCGTTGAGCGGGGGAAGGGGCGTAAGGGGAAACCGGGAGGTTTCCCGCTCTTTGAGGCGATCCCTAAAGAAGGGAGCGCGTGAGGGAAACATGGTTTCCCTCACGGGAGCGAGCCGCAGGCGAGCGACTCAGCTGAAGGTGACGAGCGCCTGGTTCATGCGCTTTGCGCCCGCCAGACACGGGCTGCGGCCTGCGGGGCCGATAAATGGGCAGCCCCGGTCACGAAAGCGCCCGTTTGTCACGACGGTGAGACCGGTCCCGAGCCACTCGTAGCAGGCCGCCTGGGCCGCCTGTCGCAGCTTCCCGCATTTCTCGATCAGTGACACCCGGCGGGCGCCGCTGGAATCGGAGAGATTCTGGACGCTGATTCCGTACAGGCAACTGACGGTGTCCGCACCTCGCAGCCGTGCGCAGATGCTCATTTGCCTGAAGGGATCGGCGGACGTGATCAGTGACGCCGCCGAGACGCAGCCCACTCGCTGGATGCCGGCAAGCCCACGACACAGCGCGCGGACGCCGGCGGCGTTCTCGGGCAGGTGCTTCGGCGGAAGCTCGAGGAAGTAACGGAACCAACACGGCCTGACGAAATCGTGAATCTGCCTGCCGCAAAGAGAACGTGCCGATGCCGCCCCGCCACGTTGCCGTTTCGTCCCGTCTCTGCCGACTGCCGAGAACCAGTAGTCGTGGTAGGCACCCTGTGCGCAGTCGGGCGCCGCAGTCGCGGGCAACGTCCGGCAAGCCTTGAGGGCGAAGCCGAGCTGACTGTGGTAGAGGCGCATGTACGCGTGACCGAGTGAATGGATGCACGTGTACGAACGGAAGCGCGTTGGCGCACGACGGCAGATCTGCAGCGCCCCATCCGGCCCGAGGCGACCGATCTCGCCCCCGAGCGCCATCACGAGCCCCATGCCGAATCCGGCCGAGCACCCTGGATCGTTCGAGCGCGGGAGATTGCGCTGAAGGTTCGCCAGGGTCACGTGATGCCTGCGCGCGTACATTCGGCCGACGACGTGCATCATCATGTGGCAGTTCGACTGGACGTATCCGCCGGCCTCACGTACCCGTCGATCGATGCGCGGAAGCTCCATCGCCGGGTCGTTCGACTTCTCGATCAGGGTCAGCAGTCGGCGGATGTAGCAGTCCCGCATGCGTCCTTGCGGTGCGAAGATGCACGTCCGCATGAATCCGGAGTTGCCGTCGTAGACGGGCACCACGGGAACAGCCGCTCTACCCGTGCCCGCCTGGATTGCGAGAGCAGACACCGCAACCGCGGCGCCGGCAAGGATCGTGATCAACCGGTGCCGGCCGCGTCTCATCGATCGACCTACCCGGAGGCGGTCGGCCCCGTCACAGCAATCGGCGCGCCCGCGATGGACTCGGTGAGGTCGAGCGGCTTGACGATCTCGGCGAAGTGGCAGGCGCTCGGATGACCCTGCCCCCGATCTATCAGGGCCGGCTCCTCTTCGGCGCAGATCGGCTGGGCTTTCCAGCAGCGCGTCCGAAAGCGGCAGCCGGAGGGCGGGTTCGCAGGGCTCGGCACGTCGCCCTCGAGCACGATCCGCTTCCGGCGTCCCCGCTGAGAAGGCTCCTCGATCGGTACGGCCGACAGCAGTGCCTGTGTGTATGGGTGCGAGGGCCGTTCGTAGATGTCCTCCTTCGTCCCGATCTCGACGATCTTGCCGAGGTACATGACCGCGACGCGATCGGAGATGTGGCGAACGAGTGAGAGATCGTGCGCGATGAACAGGTAGGTGAGGCCGAAGTCGCGCTGCAACGACTCGAGCAGGTTCACGACCTGGGCGCGGATGGAGACGTCGAGCGCCGAGACGGGCTCGTCGAGCACGACCATCTGTGGATTGAGCGCGAGCGCCCTGGCGAATCCGATCCGCTGCCGCTGCCCGCCGGAGAACTCATGCGGAAACCGATTCGCATGCTCAGGGCTCAAACCCACGGTCCGCAGCAGCTCGTCGACGCGCGCCTTCCCCTCTTTGCCGCGGTAGAGGTTGTGGACGCGGAGCGGCTCCGCAACGATTTCGCGCACGGTCATACGAGGGTTGAGCGATGCGTACGGATCCTGAAAGACGATCTGGAGCTCGCGGCGCACGTCGCGCATGCGACGGCGGCTGAGCGGCGTGATGTCCTCGCCGTTGAAGACGATCCGCCCCGCCGTCGGCCGCAGCAGCTTGATCACGGTGCGTCCGAGCGTGGTCTTCCCGCAACCCGACTCGCCGACGAGGCCGAGTGTCTCGCCCGCTGTAAGTGAGAGGTCCACCCCGTCAACGGCATGCACCTGGCCCACGACCCGTTTCAAGATTCCGGCCGAGATCGGGAAGTACTTGACGAGCCCTTCGATGCGCAGGATCTCGTTGCCGATGCCGGCCCGGGCGTGAACCGTTTCGGTTGACTCGACGACGCTCACCGCGCCGCCTCCGCCGCGGCCTTCTCCTCGACGAGTTTCGAACGCCGGCCCTCGAGCTCGTCCGCGAAGTGGCACGCGGTCAGGTGAGTGGACTCGTCGATCGGCTTCAGCGGCGGCTCCTCCTCTCGGCAACGCAAGCGCCCCTGAGAGAGGAAGCAGCGCGGGTGGAACGGGCAGCCCGGTGGGCGGCTGATCAGGCTCGGCGGCTGGCCGGGAATCGGTCGCAGCCAGTCCTCGTCGACCCCGATACGCGGCAGGCTGTCCATCAGGCCGACGGTGTAGGGATGCCGGGGCGACTCGAAGATGGTGTGCACGTCGCCGTACTCGACGATCTTGCCGGCATACATGACGATCACCCGCTCCGCGAGCTCCGCGACGAGGCCGAGGTCGTGCGTGATCAGGATCGTCGCTGCATGCGTCTCGTCCTGCGCCTTCTTGAGCACCTCCAGGATTTGGGCCTGGATCGTGACGTCGAGCGCCGTCGTCGGCTCGTCGGCGATGAGGAGCTGCGGCGAGTTCGAGATCGCCATCGCGATCATGGCGCGCTGGCGCATCCCGCCCGAGAACTCGTGCGGGTACTGCTCGTAGCGCCGCTCCGGGTTGGGGACGCCTACCAGTCGCAGCAGACCGACAGCCTGCTCCTTGACCTCGTCGTCCTTCTTGTCCGGGTGATGAGTTCTGATCGCCTCGCCGATCTGGTAGCCCACCTTGAGGACCGGGTTCAGCGAGGTCATCGGATCCTGGAATACCATCGAGACCTCGGACCCCCGGACGTGCCGCAGCTCCTTCTTCGACATCTTCAGCAGGTCCTTGCCGTTGAAATACGCCTCGCCGCGAACGATCTTGCCCGGGGGCTGCGGGATGAGCCCGAGGATCGACATCGTGCTGACGCTCTTGCCCGAACCGGACTCGCCGACGATGCCGAGCGTCTCTCCGGGATATATGTCGTAGGTGATCCCGTCGACTGCCTGCACGATGCCGTCTTCGGTCGTGAACTGCACGGCGAGGTCCCTGATCGAGAGGATCGGTTCAGCAGCCGAGGGTCTCACCTCCCACGAATCTCACCAGTCTGTCGCTATGCACGAATCCGGCGCTGGGTCGGATCCAAAGCGTCTCGGAGGCCGTCGCCGATGAAGTTGATGCAGAGGACGATCAGGACGATTATGAGACCGGGGAAGGTGACGAGCCACCAGCTGGCGAGGCCCTGATCCTGTCCCTCGCCGATGAGCACGCCGAGCGCCGGCGTCGGCGGCTCGATGCCGAAGCCGAGGAACGAGAGCACCGACTCGAGCAGGATTGCGGTACCCGTCGTGAGCGTCGCGGCTACGAGGATCGGCCCGATCGTGTTCGGGATCATGTGCCTGAACATGATCCGAATGTCTCCGGATCCGGATGCTTTGGCGGCTTCCACGTACTCCTTCTCTCGCAGCGAGAGAAAGCTGCCTCGGACGATGCGGGCGATCGGAGTCCAGATGAAGAACGCTAAGAGCAGCGCCACTTGCGTGGGCCCGCTATGACCGAGGAACTTCGCCGCGGTCAACAAGACGGCGAGCAAGGGTAAGGTCAGGAACAGGTCGGTGATCCGCATGAGGACGTTGTCCGGCCAGCCGCCGAAATAGCCGGCGAGGCCGCCCACGATCGTGCCGAGGACCGTCGAGAGGAAGCCGACGAGGAGCGCGACGCGCGCCGACGTGCGGATGCCGAAGAGCGTACGGCTGAAGTAGTCGCGTCCAGCCTGGTCGGTGCCGAACAGGTGGTGTGCGCTCGGCGGCTGCGTCAATGAGTCGAGGTTGACGTCGGAGTAGGAGTACGGCGCGACGACGTTGGCGAAGGCGCCGGCCGCGAAGACGGTCAGCAGCACGACGAGGCTGGCCATCGCGAGCCGGTGCCGGAAGAAACGCCTCCTCGCGAACGCCCACTGGCTCCGTGCCTTCAGCTCGAGGCCCGTGTCGTACACGAGCTCGGTCGGCTGGGCCGGGACCGCTGACCCGATCGGTGCCCCGGCGCCGCCCGCTGCCGCGGCGGGATCGGGCCCGACGGCCAGCCCTGCTCCCCTCGGCTCTCGGTCAGTCATAGCGGATTCTCGGGTCGAGGACGCCGTAGACGATGTCGGCGATCAGGTTGAACACCACGATCATGACAGCAGTGACCATCAGCCATGCCATGACAGGGTACGGATCCGATGCTTGAAGGGAGTTGATGAAGTAGGTGCCCATGCCGTCCAGGGTGAAGATCTGCTCGGTCACGATTGCACCGCCGAAGATGCCGCCGAAGTCGAGTGCCACGACCGTGACCAGTGGGATGAGCGCGTTCCTGAAAACATGCTTCATGATCACCCGGCGTTCGATCAAGCCCTTGGCGCGCGCGGTTCGTACGTAGTCGGAGTTGATCACCTCGAGCATCGAGGCGCGCATGTAGCGGCTGTACGCGGCGATCGTCAGGACCACGAGCGTGAGCACCGGCAGCGCGAGATGCTGGATCCGGTCGAGCAGGAAGTGGAAACCGTGACCCGGGTCGACTGAGCTCAGCTGCGCTGTGTAGAAGATGCGCACGTGCCACTTCAGGAACATGTTCGTGAAGATGACCTGGAGGATCAGGGCTAACCAGAAAACGGGCATGGAGAAACCGATGAAGCTTAAGGTCGTCATCGAGTAATCGAAGACCGAGTACTGCCGGATCGCGGATAAGACCCCGTGTGGCCGAGGACGCGCTTGATATCGGGCGTGATCGGCCGGCTCGCAAACAGGGTCCTGCCGAAGTCACCGCGGACGGCGCCCTTCAGCCAGTACCCGTAGCGAACGACGACCGGCTTGTCGAGCTTCTTCTCGTGGCTGATCGCCGCGAGCTCGGCCTGCGAGATCAGCGGCCTAGAGCGAATCTTCCCGAGCGGGTCGCCCGTGATCGAGACAAAAGTGAAGATCAGGAAGCTCGTCGCGAGCAGCACCGGAATGCTGTAAAGCAGACGGCGAATGATGTAGGCGAACACTCAGACGTCCTCCTGAATATGCACTCCCGCCCCCGGCGGTAGCCGGGGGCGGGAGCCTGAACCAATTCAGTCGCAGTATGACGCTCCTACCGCGACGGAGTTACTACTAGCGCGACCAAGCCTCAGCGTTCCACGTGGGGCCCTGCAGGGTCGCGTTGTCCTTCATGTTCTTGATCCCGGCCTTGAAGACGAAGTAAGTCGGCTTCTGGTACAGCGGAATCGTCGGGATGTCGTTTGCCATCCGCGCGTCGGCCTGGTTGAAGAGGGCGAAGCGCTTCTTGACGTTGAGCTGGACGTCAGTCGCCTCGAGGAGGCGCGACACCGTCCGGTTGCAGTACTCCATGTAATTCTGGGCACCGTTGCACTTCCAGATCTCCACGGAGCCGGCGGGATCCGGCGAGCCGACCCACGCAAAGAGCGCGAGGTCGTAGTTGTGGTTCGGCAGGTCCTCGCCGAAGTACGTGCCTGCCGGCTTGAAGTTGTTCAGCAGCTCGATTCCCGCCTTCTTCGCCTGATCCTGGAAGAAGGTGAAGGAAAGCTCACGCAGCTTGTTGCCGCGTGTGGACTCGAACTGGAACGACAGCTTCGTGCCACCGCAGCGATAGATCCCGTCGGTGCCCTTGGTGCAGTTGTGCGCCTTCAGGATGTTCTCGGCCTTGGTGCGGTTGTACGTCCACTTCGCCCAGTTCTGCTTGTAGGCGGGGTGGTTGGTCACGAAGACCGCGTTGTTCAACGGTCGCAGGCGCGGGTTCAACTGACCGAACAGCGCCTTCACCGTCGACAGACGGTCGAGGCTCAGGATCAGCGCCTGACGCACCCAGAGGTTCTTCGCAAGCGGGTTGCCCTTCGGTCCCTGCTGGATGTCGATGTGCTCCCACGTCGTACCCAGGTTCGACTGGATGCGAAGACCGGCCTGCCCACTCAGCTCGGACAGCGCCTGCTGCGGCTGCGGATAAATAGCGTCCACTTCGCCGCCGCGGACCTGCTGGATCTCGGTATTCGTGTCCGTCAGGAACTTGAACACGATCCGGTCGATCTTCGGCTTCGGGCTGCCCCACCAATTCGGGTTCTTGGTCAGCGTGACGCCGCTGCCTCGGTCGAAGGCCGTTTCGAGGAACGGACCGTTGCCGATCGGCTTCCCGGTCTTGGGATTGACGACGTTGTCCGTCCAGACGTTGAGCATGTTCGCGCCCGCGAGCGCGTGTTGCGGGAGGACGAAACCGCTCGTGAACAGATCCTTCCAGTCCGCATAGGGCTTCGAGAAGGTCACCTTGACGACCTTGCCGCTGCCCGTGACGCTCTTGATCTGGTCGTACCCGGCCTGTGAGACATGGTCCTTGATCTTCGGGTCCATGATCGTCCGCCAGGTGAACTTGATGTCCTTGCCCGTGACGGGCACGTTGTCGCTCCACTTGGCCTTTGCCTTGATGTAGTACGTGACCCGCATCGGCCTCTGCTGAAGCTTGAACTTGCTGATGAGGTCGGGCTTGTAGGTGAAGTTCGGCTGGATCATGAACACACCGCGCAGAACCGGCGTCAAGAACACGCTGTTCCAGAACTCACCGCAATCGTTCGCGAGGACCTGGTTCAGGCACCAGTCGGGGCCTCCACCCTGCTCCGCCCCGAACACGATCGTGCCCGCATCCTTCGCGTTCTGACTGGCCGGCCCGCTTACTTTCGCCGAGCCGGTGGCCGTCAGCGCAAGCGCCAAAAGCACCGCCCCGGCAAAGAGCCAGAGCTTACGTAGATGCATCTACTCCCTCCGTTCTGTTAGGGACTGCTACAGGCAGACCCTCTTCCTCCATCCCACCTCCTGGCGGGAGGCGGGCCGCATTCTGCCACAGGAGAGGCATTTCTCTCCCGGCCTGTGAGACGTGGTGACCCCCTCTTTTGTTAGAGGCCGTCCCTACCCGGTGAGGGCGTCCGCCCCGGCCACGACCTCCAGGATTTCCTGGGTGATCTCGGCCTGGCGGGCCCGGTTCATGGCCAGGGTGAGGCTGTCGATGAGCTCCCCGGCGTTCTTCGAGGCGTTTCGCATCGCGGTCATCCGGGCGCCGTGCTCGGAGGCCGCCGATTCCAGCAGTGCCCGGTAGAGCTCGGTCTCGACGTAGACCGGCAGGAGCCGCTCCAGGATCTGCTCGGGCTCGGGCTCGAAGATGAAGTCGCCTCGCATCGCATCCATGGAGCGCTCCTCGTCGTCGGTCTCCAGCAGGTCCTCGGACAGGGGCAGGATGTCCTGCACGGTCACCTTCTGGACCAGGGCCGATTCGAAGTGGTTGTAGACGAGGATCACCCGGTCGACCTCTTCCTCCGTGTAGAGCTCGGCCACCCGGTGCGCGATCGCCTGGGCGTCCGCGTAGTGGGGCTGGTCGGTGAACCCGGTGAACTCTCCGGCCAGCTCGAAGCGCCTGAAGCGAAGCGACCCGACTCCCCGCCGCCCGACGCCGACCCAGCGGACCTGCTTGCCCTCGTCGCGGAGCCCACGCTCCAACGCTATGGCCCGCCGGAGGATCTGCGAGTTGAACGCACCCGCGAGACCGCGGTCGCCCGTGAGCGGAACGATGGCAACGGCCTGCTCCTGCTCGCGCTTCTGAAGAAGCGGAAGCCCGCGCACCGATGAACTGGCGCGAGCCGTTTCCGCCATGAGCTCGAGCATGCGGTCCGCGTAGGGCCGCATGTCCTCGATCCGCGTCTGCGCCCGCTTCAGCTTCGCCGCGGCGACGAGCTCCATCGCGCGCGTGATCTTCCGCGTGTTGCGGACAGACCGGATCCGCCGTTTGATGTCCTGTACGGAGGCCACTAGACGAGCGAGGGCTCCTCCTCGACGTGGAAGGACTGGAGGACCTTCTTGATCTCCGCATCGAGCTTCGCCGCCAGCTCGTCGGGCAAATCGCCGCTCTCCCGAATGTCCTTCAGGACCGTGCCTTCGGCGCGGAGGTGCTCGACGAGCTCCTCGGTAAAGCGCGGCACGTCGGTGACGGGAATCTCGTCGAGGTAGCCGTTCACGCCCGCGTAGAGCGCAACGACCTGTTCCTCGGTCGGCCACGGCTGGTACTGCGGTTGGTTCAGAAGCGCGACCATCCGCTCGCCGCGTGCCAACGCCTTCTGGGTCGACTCGTCAAGCTCTGAGCCGAACTGAGCGAACGCTTCCAGCTCGCGGTACTGCGACAGATCGAGGCGCAGCCGGCCGGCGACCTTCTTCATCGCCTTCGTCTGCGCGGAGCTGCCGACGCGTGAGACGGAGATCCCGACGTTGATCGCCGGCCGCACGCCGGAGAAGAAGAGGTCGGATTCGAGGTAGATCTGCCCGTCGGTGATCGAGATCACGTTCGTCGGGATGTACGCGGCGACATCGCCCGCTTGAGTCTCGACGATCGGCAGCGCGGTGAGCGAGCCGCCGCCGTTCTCGTCGGAGAGCTTGCACGCACGCTCGAGGAGCCGCGAGTGCAGATAGAAGACGTCGCCCGGGAACGCTTCGCGCCCCGGCGGCCGGCGCAACAGCAGCGACAGCTGGCGGTACGCGTCCGCGTGCTTGGACAGGTCGTCGTAGATCACGAGCGCGTGGCCGCCGTTGTAGAGGAAGTACTCGCCCATTGCGCAACCGGCGAACGGTGCCATCCACTTGATCGGGGCGGCCTCTTGAGCTGCCGCCGACACGATGGTCGTGTACTCCATCGCGCCACGATCGCGGAAGAGCTCGTACACCTGCGCCACGGTCGAGGCCTTCTGTCCGATCGCGACATAGATGCACTTCACGTCCGTGTCCTTCTGGTTCAAGATCGTGTCGATCCCGATGGTCGTCTTGCCGGTCTGGCGGTCGCCGATGATCAACTCCCGCTGGCCACGCCCGACGTTCGTCATCGCGTCGATCGCCTTGATCCCGGTGAGCAGCGGCTCCTTGACCGGTTGCCTCGCGACGACACCCGGAGCCTTGAACTCGAGCAATCGCGTCTCCGACGTCTCGATCGGCCCCCCGCCGTCGAGTGGATTGCCGAGCGGGTCGACGACACGGCCGAGCAGCGCGTCGCCGACCGGGACGCTCGCGACTTTCCCGGTGCGCCTGACAGGCTCGCCCTCCTTGACGCGCTGCCACTCGCCGAAGAGCGCGGTGCCGACGTCGTCCTCTTCGAGGTTGAAGGCGAGGCCGACGACGCCGTGCTCGAACTCGAGCATCTCCAACGCGACCGCGTTCTCGAGGCCGTAGGCACGCGCGATGCCGTCGCCGACCTGAAGGACGGTGCCGACCTCGGCGAGATCGGTCTCGACGTCGTAGTGCTCGATCCGGTCCTTCAGGATCGAGGTGATTTCCTCTGGACGTAGCTTCACGGTGTTAACTCCTTGTTACAAGTTCACGGCGCAAGCGCTCGATTCGGCCGCGCACGGACGCGTCGACACGCATGGAGCCTGCCTGCAGGACGAAACCGCCGATCAAACCGGGATCGACTTTCCGCGTCGCTTCGACCTCGCGGCCCGACGCCTCCTGGATCTGTTTCAGAATCGCCTCGGCGTCCGGCTCCGAGAGCTCGTACGCGGTGGTCAGCTCGACGTCGAGCCGCCCTTCCTCCACCGCCATCAGGCGGTCGAGCTCGCGCGCGATCTCCGCGATCTCGCCGATGCGGCCCTTCTCGGCGACGAGGCGCAGGAAGTTGCGCAGCAGCGGGTCCGCCTTCCCGATGATCTCGACGACGATGTCGGCCTTCGTCTCGGGGGCAAGCTCGGGGTTGCGAAGGACTGCGCGCAGCTCGGGAACGTCGCGCACGGCCGCAGCGAAGTCGCCGAGCTCCTCGGCGACCTCCTTCAGGCGGTCCTTCTCCTTCGCGGCCTCGAAGAGGGCGCGCGCGTAGGTGCGGTGGACGGCGGCTATCGGACTGTCTCCGGGTGCTCGAGCGCCGAGAAGTCGAGGTCGCTGATCGCATCCTCGATCAGGCGCTTGTGGTCGGATTCGTCGAGCACCTTGCCCGTGACCTTTGCCGTGGCGATGAGCGTCAGCTCGGCCACCTCAGCACGGATCTGGTGCAGTGCGCGCTGCGTCTCGGCCTCGATCTGGCGCTTCGTCTCTTCGAGCCGGCGATGGCGATCGGACTCCGTCTCTTCCTTGACGCGGCGCGCCATCGACTCCGCGACCTTGCGCGCCTCCGCGAGGATCTGCTCGGCCTGGCCGCGCGCCTGGCCGATCAGCGCGCGATGCTCCTCGAGTAGACGTCTTGCCTCGCTGCGCGCCCTCTCCGCCTGTTCGATCGAGTTGCGAATGCGTTCGCGCCGCTCGTCGATGATCTTCTGGATCGCACCGAATGCGAATCTCTTGAGGACGAAGAACGTGATCCCGAAGCAGACGATGGTCCAGACCATCAATCCGAGTCTGACTTCGATCAGTGGATTCGCAGCGACCAGCATCAGACCAGGACGTAGGCGAGGATCGAGCCGAGGAGGCCGTAGAAGACAACCGCCTCGGTCAGCGCGAAGCCGAGCCACTGAATTCCGGTCAGCTCGCCTCGAAGCTCCGGCTGGCGCGCAACTGACTGAATCATCGAGGAAAAGATGTTGCCGATGCCGATGCCGGCGCCGAGCGCACCGAGACCGACACCGAGCGCGAGACCGATCGCCTTCCCGGCTTTCGTCACGTCGCCCGAGGTTGCTGCGAGAAGAGTGTTCACGTCATTCCTCCTGTTATCCGCTGTGCCGGCAAAGCCGCCACAGCTCTTTTGGTCGGCATCGCAAGCGACGCCTCAGATCCGCTGCGCCGGCAAAGCCGCCACAGCTCTTTTGGTCGGCATCGCAAGCGACCCCTCAATGCTGAGGCTCGATTGCCGAGCCGATGTAGATGGCGGACAGGGCGGCGAAGATGAACGCCTGAATCCCGACGACGATGACGACCTCGAAGACGTAGAAGAGCGTCGCAGGAAACACGACGAACAGGAGAACCCAGGACTGGAAGATGAAGATGAGGCCGAGGAAGGTCAGGATCAGGATGTGGCCGGCAAGCATGTTCGCGAAAAGTCGGACGCTCAACGAAATCAGCCGCATGAACTGACCGAGAACCTCGAGCGGGACGATGAGCCCCAGCAACGCTTTTGGGGCTTCCGGGATCCAGCTCTTGAAGTACCGTGCGGGCCCGTTCCAACGGATTCCTTCGACATGCGTGAAGACGAACGTCAGTAGCGCCAGCGCAAGCGTGACCGAGATCGAGCTCGTCGCCGCGTAGATGCCCCAGACGGGGATCCCGTGGTAGGTCTCGCCCGTCAGCGGCAGCGGGATGAAGCCCAGCAGGTTGACGACGAAGATGAAGAGGAAGAGCGAGGCCACGTAGGGGAACCAGCGGTGGATCGCCTTCGACGGCAAGCCCTGCTCGGCGATCTGTACCTGCGCGACCTCGTAGATCTGCTCACCGATCGTCTGCCGAACGCCGGCCTCTCCGCCGGCGCGCACCCGCACGCGCATCAGGAAGATTCCGAGGAAGATCGTCAGCACGGTCGCGATCATGAGGTAGGCAACCGCCTTCGTGATCGACAGATCCAGTGGGCCAAGGTGGATGGGAACCCAGTCGTGCTGCTCGAACTCCTCGACCGGATCGAACTCGCCACGCGCGAACGCCGCCTGCGGGAACGCGAGCGCGAAGAGCGCAACGGCCAGCAAACGCGATCTCATCGGCCGCCCCCGAAGTAGGCGACCATCGAGAGGCCGAGCTCCAGCGTGTAGGCGAGTGCATAGAGGAGGGCAGCGGCCAGCGCGAGATGCGCGTCCGACGCCGCGACCGCGAAGAGGACCACGAGGAGTCCCAAAGTCTTGAAGAGCAACCCGAACGCCTGCATTCCGGAGGCCGCGAGGTTACCCGTGTCCTTCCTCGCGCGCCGCAGTACGAAGTCGAGCGCGTGGATGGCGAGCCACAGGACCGCCGCAAGTGCCCAGGCGGTGATGTTCCAGTCGAGGATCAGGAACAACGGCAGAGCGAAGAGAATGACGACGGATCCCGCGAGGGCGGGCAAAAGGTGACCTGGCTCAGGTCGCGGCGTCGCGAGGAGGCCCGTACGCATCAGAAGCTGTCCCTATAGCGCCAGTAGACGGTGTAGCTCGCAAGGGGGATCCCGATCACGGCGCCGATCAGGATTCCGATTCCTGCTGAGCCCGCGAGCCAGCCGATCAACAGACCGAGGGCCACCGAAGCGAAAAGAACTCCGACCAGAACGCCTCCAGCTTCGGCGTACTGGAGAGAAGGTCGGTTCTGGGGCTCCATCTGCGCGGAGCATACCAAGTTTGTAACAACGCGAGACCGCTTGAAACAGCCAAAAACCGCAGACTTTGTACTACGCAGACTTCCGCTTGTCGACGCCGGCCTGCTCCTCCCGGCGCCTGATCATCGGATTCGCGAGCTTCACGATCTCGAGTAGGTAGACCATGTACACGGAGGCGGCCAGGGCAACGAGCCCGAAGAGGGAGACGATCAGCGTGCGCCACGGATGCCACTCGCCGTGCTGGTGCGGGCGGATGAAGCGAAGCGCCAGGGCGGTCGCGGCAAGTGTCGCGCACCACAGCCAGATGTAGCCCGCGGCACGCCGCTGAGAGAAACCGATGTTCACGAAGCGGTGATGCAGGTGCTGTCGGTCCGCGACGTAGACCGGCTGCCGGTATTTGAGCCGCTTCGCGACGACGAACGACGTGTCGAGGATCGGCACCGCGAGAACGAGCAGCGGGAAGAACAGCGTCACGATCGACGCGGTTTTCAGAAGCCCTTGGAGCGGGATCGTGGCCAGCACGAAACCGAGCAGCAGCGCGCCCGAGTCGCCCATGAAGATCCGCGCGGGATAGACGTTATGGCGCAAGAACCCGACCGCCGCCCCGAGCACGATCGCGGACAGGATCGCGGCCTGGACTTCCGGCCGCGCAAGCGAGAGCGCGATCAGCGTGAAGGTGAACGCGGAGATCGCGGAGACACCCGCAGCCAAACCGTCGAGGCCGTCGAGGAAGTTGACCATGTTCATGATCGCCACGATCCAAAGGACGGACAGCGGCATCCCGACCCAGTCCGGCAGCGTGTGGATGCCGATGATCGGGAACGTGAAGCGATGCACCCAGATCCCGAAGCCGACGGGGATCGCAGCCGCCGCAACCTGGCCGCCGAGCTTCTCCCACCAGCGCAGTCCGCGAAAGTCGTCGATCGCGCCGACGGTCGTCGCGACCGCTGCGCCGAGCAACAGTCCGCGCGTCTCGCCGGAGAGATCGAGAAATGCAAGCGACGGGACGAAGATCCCGAAAAAGAGCGCCAGCCCGCCGAGCCGGGGCACCGTGCTGCGGTTCAGCCGCCGGCCCTCCGGCCGGTCGACGGCGCCGAGCAGCCGGGCCATGCCACCGACTGCCGGGGTCAGCAGGACAACGATGGCGGCAGCGAGCAGCGCACCCCAGATGACCTCCAGGTGATCGGCGAGCGTGTGCAGCATCTCTACTTCGTGCCGTAGAGCCGGTCGCCGGCGTCACCGAGGCCGGGGACGATGAAGCCACGCTCGTTGAGGCCGCGGTCGATCGCAGCCACGACGATCTGCACATCGGGATGGTCGGCCGTGACCTTCTCGATGCCTTCGGGTGCGGCGATGATCGCGATCAGTCGGACGGACGTCGCACCGGCGTCCTTGACGGTTTTGATCGCAGCCGCGGTCGAATTGCCCGTCGCCAGCATCGGATCCAGCAGGATCACGTCGCGCTCGGCGACGTCGGCCGGAAGCTTCGCGTAGTACTCGATGGGCTCGAGGGTCTCCTCGTCGCGGTACATGCCGATGAAGCCGACGCGGGCGCTCGAGATGAGCGACAGCACGCCGTCGAGCATGCCCACGCCGGCGCGCAGAATCGGGCAGACGGCGACTTTCTTACCGCTGATGTGCGGGAACTGTCCGACCTCGAGCGGCGTCTCTACCTCGACGTCCTCGGTCGGCAGGTCCTTCGTCGCCTCGTAGGTCAGCAGGAGCGTGATCTCGTTCACGAGCTTGCGGAAGTGAACGGTTGGAGTGTTCTTGTCGCGAAGGTACGAGAGCTTGTGCTGGACGAGCGGATGCTTGACCTCGACGACGCTGCCTGTGCGTACCGCCGCCACGGTCACTGCGTCACGTAGGTCGTCCAGCCGCGGAAGCCGGGGTAGAGCGGCCGCTTCACGCACAGCGCTTCCGTGCGGGATCGCAGCCCACCGAGGTCGGGGGATTCACCGAGGGCCTCGACGATGATGCCGCCGATCTCCCGGAAGTCGCCGTCGTCCATTCCGCGCATCGTTGCCGCGGGCGTCCCGATCCTGACGCCGCTAGCGACCGTCGGCGGCCGCTCGTCGAACGGGACGGTATTGCGATTCACGGTCAGCTTCACCTCGTCCAACCGCTCCTCCGCGTCCTTGCCCGTCCAGTCGGTGGAGCGCAGGTCGAGCTGCAGAAGGTGCGTGTCGGTGCCGCCGGTCAGGACGTCCAACCCTCCTTCCATCAGCGTGTCCGAGAGCGTGTCCGCATTGCGCCGGACCTGCGACTGGTAGTCGCGGAACGCCTCGCTCGCGGCGATCTTGAAGCACGTGGCCTTGGCCGCGATCGTGTGCTCGAGAGGGCCGCCTTGCATGCCGGGAAACACCGCGCGGTCCACGGCCTGTGCGTGCTCCGCCGTGCAGAGGATGAAGCCTGAACGCGGACCGGCAAGCGTCTTGTGCGTAGTCGAGGTGACGAAGTCGCAGTGCTCCACCGGGTTCGGGTGCAGGCCCGCCGCGACGAGCCCTGCGAAGTGGGCCATGTCACAGAGCAGCAGCGCCCCGACGTCGTCCGCGATCTCGCGGAACTTTGCAGTGTCGACTGTGCGCGGATATGCGGAGCCCCCGCAGACGATCAGCCTCGGCCGTGCCTGCCTCGCCTTCTCCAGCACCTCGTCGTAGTCGACGACATTCGTCTCACGCGAGACACCGTAGTGGGCAATCGTGTACAGCCGTCCCGAGAAGTTGACCTTGAGCCCGTGCGTCAAGTGCCCGCCGTGCGCGAGCTCGAGCGAGAGGATCGTGTCGCCCGGCTTCAGCGCCGCCATGTAGACGGCCATGTTCGTCTGCGCTCCGGCGTGAGGCTGCACGTTCGCGTGGTCGGCCCCGAAGAGCTCTTTCGCGCGGTCGATCGCAAGCTGCTCGATCTCGTCCACGACCTCGCAGCCGCCGTAGTAGCGCTTGCCCGGGTAGCCCTCCGCGTACTTGTTGGTCGGCGTCGACCCGATCGCCTCCATGATCGCCGGCCATGTGAAGTTCTCGGAGGCGATGAGCTCGATCTGGTTCCGCTGGCGCTCGACCTCGCGGCCCAGCAGGTCTGCGATCTCCGGGTAGAGCTGGTCGAGCCCGGCAGTGGTCAGCTGCTGAAAGGTCTGCTGCGCGACGGCCATGAACTCTCCTCTCCCGGGGTCAACCTGATCGTACTGCCGCGCCCAGTCGGCGCAGGGCCTCCTCGGCGGGCAGCGCTCCCCCCCGAACAATGCGCGGCTCCGGCCCGGTGAGGTCGATCACAGTCGACGGCGTGCCGGGCAGCTCGCCGCCGTCCACCAGCGCCCCTGCACCCTCCCGGATCTCCTTAGGTACCTCGTCGAGTCGCTTCGGATCGCGGCCGCCGGGATGATTCGCGCTGGTGGCGGCGACGGCGCCCATTCGCTCCAGGACTTCCGCACCCGGGCCGTCGAAAGCGGGAACCCGAACGCCGATCCCCTCCGGATTCGTCCCCGTGAGCCAGGGAAGGCGGCGGGCGGGATTCGGGAGGATGAGCGTCACCGGACCCGGTAGCAGCAACCGCGCCAGCGAGGTCGCCGGGCCTCTGAGCTCTGGGACACGCTCGAGCAGGTTGTCGAAGTCCCAGGCAACGAGCGCACTCGGCTCGGTTTCGTCTCTGCCCTTCAACTTGTAGAGGCGTCGTACCGGTTCCTCCCGATCAGGGTCGGCGGCCAGCCCGTACACCGTGTCGAACGGCATGACGACCGGCTTGCCCTCGCGCAGCGCCGCGACTGCGTCGGTCATCGTCGTCCCTCGACCACGCGGTCCTCCTCGGCCAGGTCCGGAGTGATCGCAATGTCCGCGTAGCCGAGGGACGCCAGCGCGTCGGCGACGTGGTCCGCCTGACCGTCTCCGACCTCGAACACGAGCAGCCGCGTGCTCGCAAGCCGTGCGATCTCCTCGTGGATCCCTTCGCCCACGAGGGCGTTTCGCGGCTCCCAGTCGCGGATCTCCGGTTGCAGCGACTCCCACTCGTCGGGTGGGACGTACGGCGGGTTCGAGACGACGAGATCCCAGCCTTCGGCCGCGGCCTCGAGATCGCCTTCTCGAACCTCGATGTGCAAGTCGAGTCGCTCCGCGTTCTCGCGAGCGAGCGCGACCGCATCCGCCGCCGAGTCGACGGCCGTCACGCGAGCGTCGGGGCGTTCGTCCGCAATCGCGAGGGCGATCGCGCCCGAGCCGGTGCCGAGGTCGAGCACGCGCGGCTCCGGCTCGTCACGGAGCAGGGCAAGGCAGCGTTCCACGACGATCTCCGTCTCGGGACGCGGGACGAGCGCACGCGCGTCTGTGTTCAGCACCAGTCTCCGGAAGCCCCACTCGCCCAGGACATACGCCAGAGGCTCGCGCTGCCTGCGCCGTTCGAGGAGTGCGTCGAACTCGTCAGGGACGTCCTCGTCGTGCCGTCCGTGCACGGCTGTACGCGAAGTTCCGAGGACATGCGCGAGGAGCAGTTCCGCGTCGACGCGTGGAGTGTCGACACCTGCCTCCGCGAGCCGCTGCTCGGCGAAACGGAGCGCTTCCCCGACCGTCACTGCTCGAGTGCGCGCCTGCGCTCTTCGGCGCCGAGCGCCTCGGTGAACTCGTCGAGCTCCCCCTGGAGGACCTTGTCGAGCTGATGCACCGTGACCTTGATGCGGTGGTCGGTGACTCGGTTCTCGGCGTAGTTGTACGTGCGGATCTTCTCCGCGCGCTCGCCGGTACCGATCTGCGAACGCCGGGTGGCGTCGAGCTCGGCGCGCTGCTTCTCGCGCTCGTGCTCGTAAAGGCGCGCGCGCAGCACGCGCAGTGCTTTCTGCCGGTTCTGCAACTGGCTCTTCTCGTCCTGCATCGCTACGACGAGGCCGGTCGGAAGATGCGTTATGCGGACCGCCGAGTCCGTCGTGTTCACGCTCTGCCCGCCGGGGCCCGTCGAGCGGTAGACGTCGATCTTCAGGTCGTTCGAATCGACCTCGACCTCCACCTCCTCGGCCTCGGGCATGACTGCGACGGTGGCCGTCGACGTGTGGACGCGCCCCTGCGACTCCGTCTCGGGCACCCGCTGGACGCGGTGCGTCCCACCCTCCCACTTGAACACGGAATAGGCGCCCTCGCCCTTGATCCCGAAGGTGATCTCCTTGAAGCCGCCGGCTTCGTTCGGGCTCGAACCGAGGTGCTCGACGGTGAAGCCGCGGCGTTCCGCGTAGCGCGTCAACGCTCGGTAGAGGTCGGCCGCCCACAGAGCGGCCTCATCCCCGCCGACGCCCTGACGGATCTCGATGATGACGTCCTTGCTGTCCGCAGGGTCGGTCTCGACGAGCGCGACCTTCAGCTCCTCCTCGAGTGAGACCAGCCGTTCCTGGAGCTCCGCGACGAGCTCGCGCAGATCGCTGTCTTCGAGGGCGTCATCCAGATCGGCACGCGCCTCGCGCCAGCGCTCCGCGAGCCGGTAGGGACCTTCCAGCTCCTTCAGCTTGCGCCCTGCGGCGGCGACCTCGCGGTGGTCGTTGTAGACGGCAGGGTCGGACATGCGCTCCTGCGCCTCGCGGTAGGAGCGTTCGACCTCGTCGAGGAGGGGTTCGATAGTGCCGGCCATTGCCGGCCTAGGTTAGTGGCCTGGCCGGTTTCGCTGGTGGATGCCTGGGTCGCGAGCACCAAGCGATGCAAGGACGCAGGGAGCGCTCGGGCTTTTCAGCCCGAGTGCGACTGAGGACGCGGCAGCGTGCAGCGTGATCGCGGGCCAGGCGCCGCCAGCGGAGCCGGTCAGGCCACTCAGCCCTGGAGTCCTACGGCGTCGCTTGCGACGCCGTTTGGAGGCCGTGGCGGCTTTGCCCGCGGCCGTGCTTCAGGAGCTCGTCACCAGTCGAGCTCGCAGGCTGATATCCGGGACGCCTGCGAGCGCCTTCGAGACGGGGCAGTTCGCTTTCGCCTGCTCCGCTGCCTGCTTGAAGGCTGCTTCGTCCATGCCCGGGACGCGTCCGGCGACGTCGAGCACGATCTTCGTGATGCCCTCGCCCGGCTGGAACGTGACGGTGGCCGAGGTCTTCAGCTCTTCCGGGGCATGACCCTCCTTGGCCAAGCCGCCGGACAACGCCATCGAGAAACACGACGCGTGCGCGGCCGCGATCAATTCTTCCGGGCTCGTCAGGCCGTTCGGCTCCTCGGAGCGTGCCGCCCAGCTCACATCAAGACCACCGAACGCGCCGCTCGTCACGGAGTCGATCCGGCCGCTCCCGCTCATCAGGTCTGCGTGCCAGGTCACGTCGGCTTTGCGATCAGTCGCCATCAGCTTCCTCCTTCGAGTTGTGCGTTGACGGTCACCTTTGCGCTCGCCTCGATCAGCGCGGAAAGAGTGCACCCTTTGCTGGCGACCTCCGCGACTTGCTGGAGGCCGGCCTCGTCTATTCCTGTTACACGCGCGCGCGCGAGGAGCTCGGACGCGACGATCCGGTGCGAGCCGTCCTCGACCTGGTCGAGCGTCACGACGGCACGCCGCTGCCGCGCGCGACGTTGCCTTCCCAGGTCACGTTTGCCTCGCGTTGAACGCAGGGCACTAGTGGCCTCGCCGGTCTCGCTGGTGGATGCCCGGGTCGCGAGCACCAAGCGATGCAAGGACGCAGGGAGTGCCCGGGCTGGTTTGCCCGGGCACGACCGAGGACGCGGCAGCGCGCCGCGTGATCGCGGGCCGGGCGCCGCCATGTGGGGCCGGTGAGGTCACTAAGCCATTACCTCGACTTTGCGCTCGTTCGGATCGTTGGTCTCGAGCCGCAGGACTTCCCTCAGGGCGCGGATCGAGACCTCGATCTGGTCGAGCGACGGCTCGCGCGTCGTCAGCCGTTGCAGCCACATCCCGGGTGCCAGCAGCGACATCAGGATCCGGTTGTTCTGATGCTTTCCCGCAAAACGGATCAGCTCGTAGGCGATTCCCGCGATCAGCGGCAGCAGGAGGATGCGCGTCGCGATCAGCCAGTACCAGTGCGGGCGCCCGAAGAATGCGAACACGAAGATCGCGATCACCATCACCCAGAGCAGGAACGCGGTCCCGCAGCGGGGGTGGATCAGGCTGTAGCGCTGGACGTTCTCGGGCTTGAGCTCCTCGCCGGCTTCGTAGGCGTTGATCGCCTTGTGCTCCGCAGCGTGGTACTGGAAGACGCGCCGCAGATCCGGGAAGAGAGAGATCAGCGACAGGTAGAGGACGAAGATCGTCACGCGGATGCCGCCTTCGACGATCACGAACCAGCCTGCCTTGATCCCGATCCAGTCGGTGATGAGCGCGGGCGAGACCTTGAAGAGCAGAACCGCGAACCCGATTGCGATCGCGAACGCGAAGATGAGCTGCCCGCGGGTGAGCTCGGTGCTGACCTCCTCACCCTCTTCGCCCTCCTTCGCCTCCGTTACGGCTGCGTAGTTCGCCGAGATGGCGAGCGCGCGAAAGCCGATCGCGAGCGACTCGCCCAGCGCCACGACGCCGCGGATTACCGGCAGCCGGAAGATCCAGTGCCGGGCCATGGGCGACTTGATCGGCTGGTGGACCTCGGCGATGTCTCCGTCGGGCTTGCGGACGGCGACGGCCCAGTTCGATGCGCCGCGCATCATCACGCCCTCCAGGACGGCCTGTCCCCCGACGTTCGCCACTGGTGCTAGCTAGCCGCGGCTAGCGCCGCCGGCCTTCTCGAGCCGGCGCTGGAAGCGCTCGACGCGTCCGCCCGTGTCGACCAGCTTCTGCTTGCCCGTGTAGAACGGGTGGCAGTTGGAGCAGATCTCGACGTGGAGCTCGGGCTTCGTTGAACGCGTCTGAAACGTGTTCCCGCAGGAGCACGTAACGGTCGCGAGGACGTATTCGGGGTGGATCTCAGGCTTCATCTGAACCCAGGATAGCAGCGGCTGTTTTGGGTGCGACGTTGCCTCCCGAGACGACCGCCGCAACCGTCTGGCCGCGTTCGGGGACCACTACGCCGGAGAGCAAAGCCGCCGCCGTGGCGGCTCCGGCCACCTCGCAGGCGAGCTTCATCCGGCCGTACATGAAGCGAAAAGCCTCCTTGAGCGCGTCCTCGGTTACGAGCACCGACTCGACTCCAAGCGTCGTGCAGACCTGAACGCAGTTCGCGCCCGCGTACGGCCCGTTGAGACCGTCGGCGATCGAATTCGCCTCGACAGTGACCGGCTCGCCGGCCTTCAGGCTCTCGTGTAGTGCAGGCGAACGCTCCGGCTCGACCGCGATCACTCGCGCATCCGGTCTCAGCGCTTTGACGGCTGTGGCGATCCCCGAGATCAAACCGCCGCCTCCCACCTGGACGAGGACGATGTCCGCCTCGGGCGCGTCCTCCATCATCTCGAGACTGACGGTTCCCTGGCCCGCCATCACGTACGGATCGTCGTACGGGTGAACAAGCGTGCGACCGGTCGATTCCATCAGCTCTTCGAGGCGCTCGAACGCGCCCGGAATGTCGGCCGCCTCGGTGTCGATCGTTGCGCCGTAGCCGCGTGCCGCGGCGATCTTCATCGGGCTTGCGGTCTGCCACATGACGACGAGCGCGTCGATCCCTTCGGAGGCCGAGGCATAGGCGACCGCTTGCGCGTGGTTCCCCGCGGAGATCGAGATCACGCCGCGCTGCTTCTCGTCGTCAGTTAGCGTCGCGAGCTTGTTCAGCACGCCGCGTGGCTTGAAAGAGCCGGTGCGTTGGAACAGCTCGGCTTTGAACCGGACGTCGGCGCCGACCTGCTCGGAGAGCGTGGCCGAACGGAGCAGCGGTGTGCGGTGCAGCCGATCGCCGATCCGTTCGCGCGCACGGTAGACGTCGTCGAGCGAGATGAGCGAGCTGGTGGTGGCCATCATGAGATCGTACTTCGGACACGGCTTTAGACGTACTCCTCGCTCTCTGCGTAGGCGAGGCGTCGGTCGATCCGTTGCTCCCGTTCGGCGTCCGGAAGGAACCAGCGCTCCGCAATCGCGGTGGGAACAACCGCTGACAGAACGACGACGCTGACGAGCAACGAGAACTGGGTCTTGTTGATGATCCCGGCGTTCAGTCCGTACAGCGACGAGATCGTCCCGAAGGTCAAACCGGTGCTCATCAGAAGCGTTGTGAACGTCGCGTGACGCCGGTCGGCGCGGCGTGCCAGCGGGTAGATGAACCCGATTTTGGGGAGCATCTTCGCCGCCAGCAGAACGGCGAGCACTCCGAGGTTCCTGCCGACCGCTCCGAGCGACACGTTCATGCCGCCCTTGATGAAGAAGAAAGGCGTCAGGAGGGCGAACGCGACGACACGCAGGCGTTTTTGTTCCTCGCGGTGTTCCTGGTAGTGGCGGCTCATGACGAGGCCGAGGACGAACGCAGGCAACACCGCATGCCCGTTGGATTCATCCGCCAGGACCATCAAGACCAAAAGGCAGAGGAAGACGAGCTTGATCTCCGGTTCGATGACGCGGTCGCCATAGCGACCGAAGAACCATGGCGCGACGCGCGGCAGAACGACGATCAGCAGGACCGATACGGCCAGGAAGACCGGAAACCAGAAGTTCGGCTTGATGAAGATGGCCGAGAGCGCGAGGGCCGTGCAGAGATCGGTCACGAACGTCGCGCTCATCAGGAGCTTGCCGATGCTGGTGTCGGTCAGCCCACGCTCGACTAGAACCGCGTACACGACTGCGAGCGAGGTCGTCGAAAGTGCGGTTCCGGCGATCAACGACGCACGCGTGCTCCAATCGAGGACGAGATACGCAATGGTCGAGGCAATGACGAAGGGCCCAATGAAGGAGACCACCCCAATACCGACCGAAGCTCCGAGGCGGCGGCGCATATACGCCGGATCGACTTCCATCCCGGCGAGAAATGTGAGGACGATCGAACCGAACTTGGCGATGAAGTCGAGCCACTCCTGCGTTTGCAGGTGAAAGACGTTGCCCGCCGCGACACCGAGTGTGAGCTCCACCAAGGCGACGGTCACGCCGAGCTCGACCGATACGACGCTGGCGACGAGAACTACGGCGGCGAGAACTGCTGCGAGTTGGACTGAATCCACGCTGACCTCCACTGATCGTCATTCGACATTCGACGTTCGGTAGAGGCCATCAGCCCTCGAGGGCGGTTAGGCGCGAGCCTCATCGCGCTCTCTGCAGGGTACAGGCAGCCTCTTAGTACTTGCCCTTGCCGCAGCCCGCAAGCACGAAGGGCGCTGCGGCGGCGAGCAACATTGTCAGTCGTCTTCGCATGTGAGTCCCTACTCCGCAAACGGGCAGGCGGTTTCGTATCCTCCGCGTCACAGTTTCGTACCCGTGCCTGGCACCGGTACGTTCCGCAGGGGCGCTCCTCGGGACGGCATCTCGCCCTGTTACGTCACAGTTTCGTACCCGTGCCTGGCACCGGTACGTTTCCGGAGGAGCGTCGCCCTAGGTCAGCTTGTACTCGGGGCCGCTGCCGCCTTCGGGCGGGGTCAGGCGGCCGCCCTTGGCGGTGATGGCGCCGCACTGGACGCAGTTGGACGGCGTGACATCGACGCCCGACTCCGTCGCTTCGTAGACCTGCGCAGGGCACATTCTCTCCCAGAGCTCTGCGACGTCTTGTGGGACGTCACGCTGGATCACGATGTGGTTCGGCTGGTCGTCGCGCGTCTTGTTCCCCGACGCGAAGACGGACGAGAGCTTGTCGAACGTGAGCCTGCCGTCCGGCACCGGATAGCTCTTCGCGCGGTCGGTTCGGATCAGGTCGATGCCGGCATCCCGTTCGAGCTGCAGATCCCGGGGTGGGAAGCGGCCTTTCGTGGCGGTCATCGCCCCCGCGAGCGCGCCGCCGACCAGGAACCCGCGGCCGAACGCCGGGCGCATGTTGCGCACTTCGTACAGGTCCTTCCACACGAAGCTCTGCTTCAGCGCGTCGTCGTACACGGAGAGCGCGCCCGGAGTTGCCGGCGTCTGCCCGCGCTGCAGAGCCGCGAATGCGGCTTCGGCCGCGAGCGAGCCGGACTCGATCGCGTAATGGATGCCCTTCAGCGCCGGGACGTTCACCAGACCCGCTGCGTCGCCGCAGATCAGCAGCCCGGGCGCGTGCAGCTTCTTCGGCAGCGCGAGGAACCCGCCTTCGGGAATCGTCTTGGCACCCCACTCGACACGCTCGCCGTCCTCGAGCAGCTTGCGTACGAACGGATGCGTCTTCAGCTCCTGCAGCACGTCGTGGACGGAGAGCTCGACGTCGCGGTAGTCGAGGCCCACGACCATTCCGAGCGTGAGCATGTCCTCGCCCATCGGGTAGATGAACGAGCCGCCGAACTCCCTGTACTTCGCGTCGGGCCGCAACGGCCAGCCCATCGTGTGGATCACGCGATCGAGCGGGCGTTTGATCTTCCAGACCTCTTTCACGCCCAGCGCCCACACCTGCGGGTTCTCACCTGCGAGGCCAAAGCGATCGAGTGCGACGCCCGTCAGATGTCCCTGCGTCCCTTCGGCGAGGACCGTGACCTTCGCGACGAGATCCGCGCCCGGCTCGAAGTTGCCGAGCGGCCGACCATCGCGTCCGCGGCCCTTGTCCCCGGTCCTGACGCCGCGTGCCCGGCCGTCTGAGACGAGGAGCTTCTCCGCCGTCGTCTCCGGCAGAAGCATCGCGCCTGCTTCCTCCGCCTGCTCGGCGAGCCACCGGCCGAGTCGAGACAGCGACGCGACGTAGTTGCCCTCATTCTTCATCGTCGGCGGCGCCGGGATGCGCAGTGCGTTGTTCTTCGTCAGGAAATAGACCGACTCGTGCTCGACGGGCCCGTAGAACGGCATCTCGTCGACGCGTTTGCGTCCCTTGAAGAGACGGCGCAACGCACGCGGGTTGACGACGGCGCCGGAGAGGAGATGCGAGCCGACCTGCTTGCCCTTCTCCAACACCGCAACAGGCACCTCGCCCAGCCGTTCGCGAATCTCAGGAGCGTCCTCTAGGAGCTGGCCGAGCCGAATGGCGCACGCGAGCCCCGCGGGACCCCCACCGACGATCAAGACGCCGACCTCGATCCGCTCGTCCTGCGGATCGCTCGGAGCGGCGACGTAATCCACGGACCGAAACGGAGGCGGAAAGTCTGCAGGTTTGGTCATGGGGTCACGAAGCCTTGCGCTGCTTGACGAGCTCGGTCAGCTTCGGGACGACCTCGTGCACGTCGCCGACAACGCCGAGATCCGAGAACTCGAAGATCGGCGCATTCGAGTCCTTGTTGATCGCGACGATCACCCCCGAGCTCTGCATGCCGACCTTGTGCTGGATCGCGCCGGAGATGCCGCATGCGATGTAGAGCTTCGGGGACACCGTCTTGCCGGTCTGGCCGACCTGCGTCGCATACGGGTACCAGCCGGCATCGACAACCGCGCGCGTCGCACCGACGGCACCGCCCAACGCTTTCGCGAGCTCTTCCACCAGCGTGAAGTTCTCGGGGCCGCCGAGACCGCGGCCGCCGGCGACGATGACGGGTGCGTCCTCGATCGACGGGCCCTCGCTCTCCTCGTGCGCCTGGTCGACCATGCGCGCCGACGTCGAGAAGTCCTCGAGCGCGACCGGTGCATCCTCCACTTCCGCGGAGCCGCCGGTCGCGTTCGGGTCGAACGAGCCCGAACGAAAGAGCGCGATCCGCGGCTCGGACTTCCACCCGACGTCCACGTAAACGGAGTCCTGCAGCGCCGGACGCTTGCCGACGAGTTTGCCGTCCTGCTGCACGAGGTCGCTGAGGTCCCAGTTGAGGCCTGCGTCGAGCCGCGCGGCCAGTCCTGCAGCGATATCTGCGGCGAGCACCGAGTTGCCGAACAGCACCGTGTCGATGTCCTTGTCCCGGATCAGCTGCGCGAGCACGTCGACCCGAGGCTGCGGCAGCGGCGCCTCGAGCTGCGGGTCGTCGGCGACATAGAGTCTGGCGGCACCGAACTTTCCCGCTTGGTCGGCGAGCGTTCGCACACCCGAGCCGATGACGACGCCGGCAACGTCAGCGTCGCCGAGCGTCACCGCCTTCGAGAGCACGCCGAGCGATCCTTTCAGCAGCTCGTCGCCGTGATGCTCGAGAAAAACGAGGGTGCTCATATCAGACGCTTCTCCGCCAGGAAGTCGAGGATCACCTGCGCCGCATTGCCGTCGTCTTCGATCTTCCTGGAGTCGGCGCGCGCGGGTGGATCGTTCAACGCATAGACCTCGGTGCGCGAGCCTTGCTCGCCGGCGCGGTCTCCCTCGACACCGAGATCCGCGAGCGACACCGTTTCCTGCAGCTTGGACTTCGCGCCCATGATCCCCTTGAGCGACGGATACCGCGGCTCGTTGATCGCATCCGACACGGCAACCACGGCGGGCAGCGGCGCTTCGATCACGTCGTAGCCGAATTCCGTCTGCCGCTTGACCGTCAGCTTTCCGTCGGCGTACGTGACCTCCGCAGCCTGCGATACGACCGGAAGACGCAGGCGGTCCGCAATCGCCGCCCACAACACCGCGCCGTCAGAGTCGCCGGCCTGCTGCCCGAACAGGATCAGGTCCGCGCTTTCGCGCTCGAGCGCCTTCGCGAGCGCGTAGCTCGTCGCGACGAGATCCGATCCCGCGGCCGTCTCGTCGCTGACGAGGAGTGCACGGTCCGCGCCCATGGCGAGGGCCTTGCGCAGTGCGTCCTGCGTCTTCGCCGGCCCCAAGGAGACCAGGACGACCTCGCCTTCGCCGGTCGCGTCCTTTAGCCGGAGGGCTTCCTCGACGGCATTGGCGTCGAAGGCGTTCAGGGCACCCTCGCCCGAGCGGTCGAGCCGCTTTGTTCCGGGGTCGATTCGGCTGTTCCCCTCAGGGACCTGCTTGACGCAGACGGCGATCTTCATCGGAGCAGGACTCTACTCAGGCTGACTTGTGCCGAGGCGCCTGCTAGCGTCCCAGCCTTCGAGCGCGAACCGGAGCGCCCGTCCTCTTATGAGTCGCCACCGGACGACAGCCCGAGGGGTTCTGTTCCTCGCCGCGACGATCGGCCTAGCCGTCGGCGCCGCCGTGGCCCTGGCCGCGAACAAGGTTCCGGAGCACATCATCTTTCCCGTCGTCGGCAAGGTCCAGTACATCGACGACTTCGGCGCCCCCCGGGGTGGTGGAGTGCACCAGGGGAACGACCTCATGGCCGCAAAGAAGTCACCCGCAGTCGCGGCGGAAGCAGGCAAGGTGAAGTACTGGACGACGTCAGGCGCGGCCGGCTGCATGCTTTACCTCTACGGCGAGAGCGGCACGATGTACCTCTACATCCACCTGAACAACGACCTCACGATGCGCAATGACAACCGCGGCAAGTGCGTGAACGGGACCGCGTACGCCGTCAAGAACGGCGCCAAAGTGGCGGCCGGTCAGCAGATCGCATACGTCGGCGATTCGGGGGATGCAAACGGCGGAGGCTCGCACCTGCATTTCGAGGTGCATCCTGGCGGCGGCAAGGCAGTCAGCCCGTACCCGTATCTGCAGAAGGCCTACCGGCTGTTGTTCGCGGCAAAGGCGGGGACGCCGTTTTCGCTGACGCTGACCGGCACAGTCGTGTCGGCGGACATCGACCGGCTCGTGGTGAACGTCTCGACGTCGCAAGCGTGGCCGTCGGGGCTGACGCTGACGAAGCTGAACCGGATCATCGCTCTCACCGTCCCCGAGACAACGATGGTGCAGGGCCTGAACCCGACCGGCGCATTGCGAACGGTTACAAGCCTCACGCTCGCAGAGAAGGGTGAGAGGATCGTCGTGTGGACGCAGCCCGCGCCTGCGACGCTCAAGGCCCAGCGCGCCGATGACGGCATCCTCAGCTCGGCACTGATTCAGCTGGGCTAGGAGGTCTAACGCCCGAAGAAGTTCGGCTGACGCTTCTCCACGAACGCTGTCAGGCCTTCCTTTGCGTCGTCGCTGGAGAAGAGCTCCCCGAACGTCTCACCCTCGGCCTCGAGGTTCCGCGCATGGTCGCCGCCTAGGGCGCGGTTCGCGAGCTCCTTCATAAGTCGGAGCGAGATCGCGCTCTTCGAGGCGAGCAACGCCCCCACCTCCCGCGCCTTCTCGAGGACCGGATCGTGGACGGCGTTGACGAGCCCGATGCGCAGCGCTTCCTCCGCGTCGACGATGCGGCCCGTGAAGATCAGCTCCCTGGCGATGCCAAGACCACTCAGGCGCGCGAGACGCTGCGTCCCGCCCCAGCCGGGGATGATTCCGAGATTGACCTCGGGCTGACCGAGCTTGGCGGACGATGCTGCATAGCGGAGGTCGCACGCGACCGCGAGCTCGCAACCGCCGCCGAGCGCAAAGCCGTTGATGGCCGCAATGGTCGGCTTGGGCATCGTCTCGAGCAAGCGTCCGGTCTCGTGGCCAAGCGCTCCCCACTGCTTCGCCTGACCGACGTCGAGGCCGCTCATGTACTTGATGTCGGCGCCCGCGACGAATCGATCGTCACGATCGCGAGCGCGCCTTCCCGTTCGACTCGGATCAAACGGGAACTTTGCCCTTGAGGAAGTCGATGATCTCCGTCGTCGGCGCACCCGGGGTGAAGACTTCGGCGACGCCGCGCTCCTTCAGCTCGTCGGAGTCCTCTTTCGGGATCGTCCCGCCGACCACTACGAGCACGTCCTCCGCGCCGTTTTCCTTCAGCCCGTCGAGGATCCGCGGGACGAGCGTCATGTGCGCGCCCGAGAGGATGGAGATGCCGATCGCATCGGCGTCCTCCTGAATCGCCGTCTCGACGATCTGCTCTGGAGTCTGGTGGAGGCCCGTGTAGATCACCTCCATGCCGGCATCGCGCAGCGCACGCGCGATGATCTTCGCGCCGCGATCATGTCCGTCGAGACCGGGCTTTGCGATCACGACTCGGATCTTTCTCGCCACGCCCCGCAGTTTACGGCCGCTTTTGGTGTCAGGTATGGACTCGTGCGAACTTCAGCGTCCATTCGACGCTCTCGACGAGGCGCCCCTGCTCGGGCGAGCCGTAGACCTTGCGCCGATTCCGCGTTGCGCGCAGGCTGATGCTGACGAGTTTTTTCTCCGTTAACGTTTCCTTGGGAAGCCGCACGAGGTTCAGCGTTAGACCGAGCGGCCTGCGCCTGACGTCTGCCGGCTCACGCGGGCAATCGGCGGTTGCAAGTCGAACGTTCGCGATTCCCTTGAACGCGAGGACGCCCGGGCGCGGGCTCGCAGCGTGAACGGTCGCCCCGCTAAACGCGCGTCTGGTCTGAGCACAGTCGGCGATCTTGCTGGTGCCGGCCTCGCCACATTTTTCCTCCGTCGTGTTGGCGCCGGCGAGGGTGACCGTCCCGAGGATCCCCCGCACGTTTACCGGCAGCACACGACCGCCCGCGATTCGCACCATGACGGGAACCCGCGTGCGGAAGGTCGCGGTGCGGGTTCCTTCCGAAGTCTCGGTGCGCCGGCAGTTACCGCTGACCTCAGGAGCGGGAGTGAAAGACCACTCCTGATGGGCGGTTCCGACGATCGTCAGCCGAAAGAGAGTCGGCGCCGGTGCGGCAGAGGCGTGCGCCGCCACGCTGCACGTAACGCCAAACAGGCAGAGAAGACCGAGTTTTCGCCGCAGACGAACCAACGACCGCAGAAGATCGCACATTTCGTCTGGTTTACCTAGCGGCGCACTACTGCTAACTGAAAGGAGGGTTAGAAGACGGGCGTTTCACGCCAGACGCCCCAAACCTCACGCAGGGCGTCGCACATCTCACCCATCGTCACGTACGCCTTCGAGGCGTCGACGATCTGTGGCATCAGGTTCCGGCCCTCGTGCGCGGCGTCTTCCTTCAGCCGCGCGAGCGCGGATTCAACCACGGCTGAGTCGCGGCGTTCCCGCAACGCCTGCACGCGGCCGATCTGCTCGCCCTCGAGAGCGGGGTCGATCTTCAGGATCTCGAGCGGCTCCTCGTCCTCGAGCTCGTAGCGATTGACGCCGACGATGATCCGCTGCTTCTGCTCGACCTCGTGCTGGTAACGGAACGAAGCCTCCGCGATCTCGCGCTGGAAGAAGTTCTCCTTGATCGCCGGGATGACGCCCCCGAGCTTGCGGATCCGGTCGAAGTACTCGTACGCCTCGGCCTCGAGCCGGTTCGTCAGCTCTTCGACGTAGTAGGACCCGCCGAGCGGATCGATCGTGTTCACAACGCCCGTCTCGTGCGCGATCACCTGCTGCGTGCGGAGCGCCAGCCGGACGGCGCTCTCGGTCGGCAGCGCCAGCGCCTCGTCGAAGGAGTTCGTGTGCAGCGACTGAGTTCCACCGAGCACAGCCGCCATCGCCTCGAGCGCAGTTCGAATGATGTTCACCTCCGGCTGCTGCGCCGTCAGCGAGACGCCGGCGGTCTGCGTATGGAAGCGCATCAGCCATGAGCGCGGGTTCTTGGCGCCGTAGCGCTCCTTGAGCTCGTGCGCCCAGATCCGCCGAGCGGCGCGGTACTTCGCGACCTCCTCGAAGAAGTCGAGGTGCGCGTTGAAGAAGAACGACAAGCGCGGCGCGAAATCGTCTACGTCAAGCCCGCGCTCCACAGCGGCCTCGACATAGGCGAAACCGTCCGCCAACGTGAACGCGAGCTCCTGCGCCGCGTTCGAGCCCGCCTCGCGAATGTGGTAGCCGGAGATCGAGATCGGATGCCACAGAGGCATCTCCTGCGCGCAGAATTCGATCATGTCGATGACCAACCGCATCGACGGCTCCGGCGGGAAGATCCATTCCTTCTGCGCGATGTACTCCTTGAGGATGTCCGTCTGCACCGTCCCGCGCAGCTTGGCGCGCGGCACCCCCTGCTGCTCTCCGACGCAGAGATAGAACGCCAGCAGCATCGCCGCGGGCGAGTTGATGGTCATCGATGTGGACACCTCGTCGAGCGGGATGCCGGCGAATAGCGTTTCCATGTCGTCGAGCGAGTCGATCGCGACGCCTTCGCGGCCGACCTCACCGAGCGAGCGCGGATGGTCCGAGTCGTAGCCCATCAGCGTCGGCATGTCGAACGCCGTCGAGAGGCCCGTCTGGCCGTGGTCGAGCAGATATCTGAAGCGGGCGTTCGTCTCCTCGGCCCCGCCGAAGCCGGCGAACTGGCGCATCGTCCAGAGCTTGCCGCGGTACATCGACGGGTAGACGCCGCGCGTGAAGGGATAGACGCCCGGATAGCCGAGGTCGCGCTCGTAGTCGATGTCGACGCTGTCGGGCGTGTAGAGGGGCTCGTTGTCGAGGCCCGAGATCGTCGAGAAGAGCTCGCCCTCACGCTCGGGTTTTGCCTCGTAGAGCTCACGCTTCCACTCGGCGGTCGAGTCGTCTTCTGACCGCGCGCGCGGATCCTCGGTTGTGGCCATCCTTCGTCCGATTCTACGGGCGTGATTCCCGCTCCTGCCGTCCGGCGCATCTGCCGATATTCGGGCCGTGGAGAAGTTCGTTGCAGTTGTCATTTGTGGGCTCGTAGCGCTCTCGGCGGCGGGCGGGCCGGCGGCTGCGACGAACCGCGACGACTTGCTGCGCCGGGCGTCGCATCTCTCCGGGTTCCCGGTCCGTCGAGTCGTCCCACAGAGCATGCTCGCGGGTCCGCGCTACGACGCCACCCTGTTGCGCGCCGCCTACCGGGAGTACCCGCGTTCGCTCCGGAGCATCGACACCGCCCTGTACACGCGGCTCGGGCTGATGCCCCGCAGCCTGAAGTCACAGCTTGCGTCGAAGGCCCGTGCGTCACGCGCCTGGTACGACCCTGCGGGACGCAAACTGCTGCTCCGGCGGACGCCGATGCCGCAGAGGGCGCGAGTCGTGAACGAACTGGTGCGCGCCCTCGTCGACCAGAACTTCAACCTGCGGCGGATCGCCGGGCTGCGCGTGCGCGACCGCGACCGCGCGCTCGCCGCGAAGAGCATCGTGGACGGGACCGCTGCACTCGCTTCGGGCGTGAGCGCGAGTCCCGTGCGGGGCACACCGCTCGAACGGTTCTTGGAGCTCGAGTCGGGTTTCGGTGCCGGCAAGGCACTCGCGAAAGAGTTGCGGTACCTCGGCGGCTCGGGCGCACTTGCAAGTGCACTGCGCCTGTTCCCGCAGACGACCGAACAGCTTCTGCACATCGACAAGTTCCTCGAGCGCGAGCGCGCACTCGCGGTCCGGCTACCGACCCGGGTCGGGGACTGGAAGCTCAGCGCGTCCGAGACCTTCGGAGAGCTCGACGTCCGCAGTCTGTTGCGCACGTTCGCCGTGCCTGATGCTGCCGCTGCTGCCGAAGGTTGGGGTGGCGGGCGCGTCGGGCTGTACACCTCGCCGTCGGGACAGACGACCGCCGCGGTCGCGCTGCAGTGGGACACCGTCGAGGATGCCGCGGAGTGGCGCGATGCCGTGACGCGCTATGTCGGAGCAGCTTTCCCCGGCGCGACGGCGCGCGATTGCCCGCCTCTCGACCGCTGCTGGTCGAGCACGTGGGAGGTCGCCTCAGGGGTGCTGGGAGGCACGAGCGTCTTCGCCAGCGGACCGGCCTCCGACGCGATCGCGGCAGCTCTGCTCGCGCAGAAGTAACCCTCGACTCGAGGGTGAGGGTTGCTTTCACTCGACGCTCATGCGCGACCCGCGCGGAGCCGCCCGTGTCGCTGTCTTTCGCGGCCGGAAAGGATTCAGCAGTTTTCAGTACCCCAGAGGGGGGATTTGCGCAAAAACGCTATCCCTTAGAACCACAAAAAGCCTCAGGAAGTCCGGCGCGCGCGCCGATTCCTTCATCGGAGCCACGTGCAGCAATCGGCGCGTGGATGGAGAACATGGCGAGCTTCCCGGACCTGCGGCCTCATCGGCGCTCGGCGACAGCCGAGCGCTCGGTCGCGTCCAAAAACAGGGCTCGCGTTCTCCTCGTGGTCTTCGCCGCGCTCCTTTTCACCGCCTCGCTCGCCGTCTCCGAGTTCGCCACTCTCCGCGGCAAGAAGGCACACGACGCATCGGCTTACCTGACGAGGGAGCTGGGCTCGCCGCTGAGCTCAGCGCACCTCGTCAGGTCGCCGGCGCCAGGGCACAGCGTGAAGATCGACGGTCGCGGGTTCGTCGTCCGGTCGCACGGACAAAGCATCGGGCTCGCCTCCACCGATGCAGGCGCCGGTTCGTGGCGCCGGTACGAGCACGGCGTGTCGCGAACGACGCCGTTCGGCGTCGAGGCGATCTCCGTCCACGGCCTCCGCACGGAGCAATCACTTGTGATCGAGAAGCAGCAGGGGCAGCGCACATGGCGCTGGTCGATCGACACGCGCTTGCAGCCGCGACTCGGGCCCGACGGGACGATCGGATTCGTCGATCTCCGCACGCATCGCATCAGCGAGCTCACGATCGCTCCCGTCAAGATCTACGACGGCGGCGGCAAGGACGTCACCCCGAGCGGACTTGCCTGGTCGCTCGGCGGCAGGAAGGCTCGACCCGAGCTCGAGCTCTCGCTCGAGGACTCTCAGCTGCCCCGCCCGTACGTGATCGATCCGATCGTCATCCGCAGCGCGACCGCAGGCGTCGGCTTCACGTCGACGACGAGCGCCGGCGCGCAGACCGGGAGCCTGTCACTGACGAAGCCCTCCGGCGCGCTCGCATATGACATGCTCATCGCGCACGTCACCGTTCAGATGAGCGCAACGGCGCTGACGATCGTCCCACCGAACGGGTGGACGCTGATCCGGCAGACGGCCAACGGCACGACCGTCTCCGTAGCGACGTACTGGCACCCCGTGGGCGTCACCGGGGAAACCGGCCCGTACGTTTTCAACTGGGAGAATCCGCCCGGCACGCCCATCAGCCGCCGCTCGGCCGGCGGCATCACCGCATTCGTCAGCGTCGACAACGTCTCTCCGATCGACGGCTCCGTCGGTGCCACCGGGAACAGCTCCAACGCCAACGTCACCGGGATCTCGACGTCGGGGACGAACCGGATGCTGCTCTATTTCGAAGGCAACCAGGGGAACCGCACCCAGTCGGCGCCGCCAACGGCAATGACGGAGCGTTACGACGTGGCCGCCACCGCGACCGCCGCGAATGCGACGTACTTCTCGGCCGCGCAGCTCACGAACGTCTCGACCTCCGGCCAGACGTTGAGCGGTAGCACGACCTGGGCGGCGCAGGTGCTCGGTCTCGCCCCGGACGTGACGGTTCCGACCAACGCGTTCTCGCTCACGTCCGGGTCGCCGGCCGGAAGCTCGTACTACTCGGGGAGCGGGACGACGGTCTGGTACCGCGGGACAGGAGCGAACTGCGCGGCTGAAACGCAGGTTGCGGGCCGTTGCTCGTTCAAGCTCCGCAACACCGTAGCGGATGCCGGTTCCGGGCCCGCCTCCAGCCAGTTCGGGACGCTCGGTGGGACGACGACCGGTTGGTCGTTCACCGGCAGTACCGTGTCGACGCCTTCGGGCGGCCCCTACGACTCGAACTACTTCTCCTGGACGAGCGGCACGAGCAGCGCTCCGACCGACGCGGTCATCTCCGCGGACAACGCAGGGAATTCGGACTCGCCGGGGACGACGCTGACGCTCACGAACGACTCGGCCGCGCCTTCGGTCACCGCACCGTCGGTGACGGCCGACTACTACACGAGCCTGTCGGTGCCGGTGACCACGAACGGCGGCACAGACGGCGGCTCCGGTGTCGACTCCAGCACGAGTACGCTGCAGCGCGACGTCGCCGCCCTCACCAACGGCAGCT
>WNFU01000814.1_pt1 | contig 43426 bp, 35 predicted proteins | sample 5400121 | NCBI WGS metagenome assembly WNFU01 (sample SAMN13153360, study PRJNA577476) | soil metagenome | isolation source: 100 cm soil or saprolite under grassland replicate 1 | place: USA:California | collected 2016-06-15
GCGATCGTTCTTGACGACGAGAGCGTGAAGTGCCAGCTCCGAGTCGGGTATGACGACCCGCATCGATCCGCGCCGCCGTCGCTGTAAGGGCAGGCCTCCTGGTCGATTGCGGGATTCGGCACGATGACCCGTCCATGGGGGCGCGCGAGCGCGCCGCCCACCCGTGCGGGCACCAAGTCGCACCAGGTGGGCGTCGAGCATCTCCATCCGCCACCGGCCCGTCTGCGGGCGGCCCGGCCGTCGCGGACGTAGAGCCCGGGGACCGAGTCGCGCCTCATAGTCCGGCGGCGGCCGGACAGGCGCGAGGCTCTGCGTGGCGGATAGAGCATGAGCTCTCCTCGTTTGACCGTAAGGTCGCGCAAGTCCAAGGCACTAGCACTTCCAAAGCTACCATCCCATCTCAAGTTCACCCCAGAGTCGCCGAAGGAGTAGACCTTTTCCGCCTTCAATTGCCTGCTTGCGCGTGAAGCGTTATCAACCCGACATCGGTTACGCGTCCATCTCGCCGACCTGGCCGAACAACGCACCAGGCACGGGTGTGCGCCGGCGGTGAGTTCCGCCCGACTCGACCGGCGCGACCTACGCCACGCGGAAGCTGTCTCGACACGAGGTCACTCCGCAAGGAGAGCGAAGTTCGGCGAGGGCGACGCGCCGGGTCGGCCCCGAGTAGGCGGCGAACGTCGGGGCCAAGTAGGCAGACGCCCGATCGGGCCTTCGTTGGAGCGCTCCCTACAGAGAATTTACCCACTTCTTACGAAAAGCTCATCAAAAGCCAATTTGCGACCGACAGCATGCTGCCGCTCGTTCGTCAGCGGCAGAGTCCTACGTCTCCCCGTGGAGTTTCGCACCACGCCCATCTTTGGCAGATCGAGCCTCGACGGCTCCGCGGCATCAGCGAGCGTTGACGAAGGCGAGAAGACGACACAGGAAGTCGAATCCATTGCGGCTGAACGCGACTAAAGCGGACAAAAAAGAGATCCGCTTTGCCTGGTGCTTTGCACTGGTGGTCTGGTCGCTTGCTGCTGTCGGTGCAGTAGCAACGACCCCGAGCATTGCCGGCGTCACACGATCAGGACCGTCATGCTCGCTCTACGTGTCACCGACAGGCAGGTATAGCGCTTCCGGTCGATCTCCCGGAAATCCGACCTCGCTCAAGGGCGCGCGTGACAGGACGAAACCCGGCACAGTCGTGTGCATACGTGGAGGAACATATGGCATCTCCTCGCCCTTCCGCGTCACTCGTTCTGGTGCGGCAGGCAAGCCCATAGTCTTCCGCTCATACAAGGGCAGAGCGGTAATCAAGTGGAAAGGATCGAGGCCGCCCCTCGGAAGCTCGTATGCCGTCCTCCAGGTGGGCAGGGATGCACACCACATAGTAGTCCGCGGACTTGTCATCCACGGCGCCAACCGAGCCTCTGTCGGCGTAAAGTGCGACCCGGGCGCTCATCACCTCGTCGTTCGCCGAAGCACTATCCGCAACACGGGCGCAGCGGGAGTGCTCACGAAGCGGTGCGACTACATCAAGGTGGTGAATAATCTCATCTGGCACACGGGCTACGACCCGAACCGGGGTTGGTCGAGCGGAATTTCCCTCAACACGAATGTGTGGTCGAATGAAAAGGCAGGTTTCCACAACTTCGTAATCGGTAACGTCATCTCCGGAGCCTCGGACGAGTCCTCGCACCACACCGAGGGCCACGGGATCATTCTTGACCGCGGAGGTAACGTCCCGCCGGTGTTGGTAGCCAACAACTTGGTGTATGAAAACGGAAATCGCTGCATCAACGTCTACTTGTCAAGCAATGCCTGGCTTGTGAACAACACCTGCTATAAAAATGGGCTCGACCGGCGAACGCCGGGGAGTGGCGAGATCACTGTAAATGGCGCTGGGGTCTCGAATGTGCATGTGATCAACAATGTGGCCTGGGCCTGGAACGGCAACTACCCCTACCAGCTCATAAATGGGGCTACGGCTGTCTTCTCCCACAACATCGCGTATGGCGGCACAACAAGCCAGGTCCCTGAGCCCGTGCTTCCGAATTTGCGCCAGATCAACCCGCGCTTTCGGAATCCGCCCGATGTCGATCCTGACCTCGACCAGCAGCAGCGAACCGCGCTTCGCCCCTGGGATGTGGGCTTGCGCTTTCTGGGGCGGCCGGGGAGTCCCCTCGTTGACGGCGGCGTCCGCCCGCGAAACATGCCGAAACGAGCTCGGTATCTCCTTCGTGATCTCCGCGGACACCTTCGTCCCCGGGGGGCCGGGTGGGACATCGGCGCGTATGAGCAGTGAGCGAACAGGAGGTTTCTTGGCCGCTTGGCTGATCGCGTCGCCTCTGTCGAAGCGGCATGCGCCGAGTGCGGGCCGGTCGCGCCCCGATCGGGGCGCGAGTCGAGCGGATTCGGGCGGAACGTCGCGACGACGAACGACCCTTTCCGAAACCGCTGCTGAGCGGCTGCTTTGGCTTGACTAAAGGGACAGGGCCGGCAGGACTCGAACCTGCAACCTCCGGTTTTGGAGGCCTGAGCGGAAGCGCCGCTTGGCCTGTTTCGAGGCCCTGAGGTCATCTCAGGTCGGCTGAGGTCGGGTTGGCGCGACTCAGGCGGGCAAAGGTTCGGGCTACCAGCACCGATCCGCAAGACCGGTAATCACATTCATCCCCACCGGGGTAGTGCGGCTCATGCCCTTCCGGGGGATGCCGATAATCGTTCCGAATAGCTCAGAACGCGGTCACGGAACGAGGGACTGCTAAGACCGTTCCCATCTCGGTGTTCCTGCCGCGCCACCTCCGCATCGACCTCGAGCAGCTCGCTCGCCGGCACGATCGCAGTGCTCGTAGCCGGCCGCATCAAGCTCGCGCAGGGCCCGCTCGCTCTCGGCGTTCCAGGGCGCCCGCTTCACTGAGCCGATACCGCTCGATCGGTTCATCGAGTACAGCGACTGGCTGCAGAACCGCGGTGGCTCCCGATGTCGACACGAGGCGTGTACGAACCGTCGATCGAGCCGGCGACGGCTTCTGTCTCACGCTCGAGGACGGCGAGGTCGCTTCGGCGCGGCGGGTGATCGTGGCAGCGGGCATCACCCCAATTCGCGTGGCGTCCCCCGGAATTCGCCTGGCTTCCGCGCGCTCACGCTTCCCTACGAGCGAGCACCACGATCCAAGCGAGTTCGGCGAGCTGAAGGTCGACGTCGTCGGCGGCGGTCCAGAGCGCCCCGAATGGGCGGCGCCGCTGCCCGATGCGGGTGCCGACGTCGAAGCCTTCGCACGAGCCCGACGGCTCGCCTGGATCCACGGCATGAAGAAGCGTCTGGGCCCCCTCGGCCGGTCGTCTACGCACCGACGGACATCGGTCCGCTCTGGTAATGGCCGCGTCGTTTCCCTCCCAGACGTCTTTTCGCCGACTTCCCCGGAACGTCCAGGACAGGATCGCGAAGCGGTGTATTCGCCCCGCGGGAGCCGGCTGGCTCGTGCCACGGCTCAAGGACGTCTCGGTTCGGCTCGGGGTGTCGATCACGCGCGCCAAGCCTCGCCATGGGAAACTGGCGCTCGAACTGGGCGACGGGACTCGGCGGCAGGTCGATCACCTGCTGCTGGGTACGGGCTACCGCGTCGACGTTCGGCGCTACGAGTTCCTCGACTCGGCCCTCCTTGAGGAGGTTCGAACGGTGGACGGCTATCCCGTCCTGAATCCTAGACTCGAGTCGTCCGTTCCTGGGCTTCACTTCCTGGGTGCCCCGGCCTCGTGGAGCTTCGGGCCGATCATGCGCTTCGTCTCGGGCTCGTGGTACAGCTCACGAGAACTGACGCGACGCATCGTCGCTGCAGGAGCGGTTCCACGCTCGCTTCGGCTCCCTCGCGCCGTACGCCGAAGCCGTTGTCAGCGCGCCCAGTCCTTCACGCATTGATACACGCACCGGACCGGCGTGACCAGGCCCCACGCTGGCCAAGATGAAGTCTTTGTCGATGACTCAGTCGTCGCCGCCTCGCGAGCCGTCCTCCGGGAGGGCCAATCGCATCGCTCCAGCCGTACGGTCGCGGCTGTCCTCGGCGAGACGCCGAAGTGCGTTCGTGATCGCCTCGACGTCACTGAGTTGTACGCGCGGGTGCGTCGGAAGGTTCACGAGGTGGCTAGCGGCCGCCTCGGCGACTGGGCATGCCCCGTGCTCATACCCGATCATGGAGGGAGACTCTGACTCCTCGAGAACGGACGTAAACCAGGTGCCGGCGACTGCATGACGCGCGACGGCACGCAAAGCTGCCTGCCGATCGTCCACCCAGACTGGGTATCGAACGAACGCGGGGTCCGCACCGTCGGCGGGCTTCGGAACCGCGAATCCGAACCGAGCAAGCCGCGACGAGTAGGCTGCCGCGACAACGCGGCGGTGACGAACGTTTTCTGGGAGCCGTTTCAGCTGGCGGAGTCCAAGTGCCGCCTGCGAGTTGGCCAGCCGCTCTTCATATCGGCTCGGCCGTTCTCCGCGGCGCTCATCCGGCGTCGTCGGGCCCGGAAGCGGATTTCGACGCCCGACCGCCTCGAAGAGTGCTCTGGGATAGCGATGGATCGACGGTGTCGTGAGGACGTGGTAGACGGCAAGCTTGATGAGCAATCGCCTAACCGACGACCTGGAGGGAAAGGGGTACTGCTGCTGGAGCTCATGAATGGCGCTCGCAAGATCGTCGTCGTCCGTGACGACGACTCCACCCATGGTCGTGGAGATTGTCTTGGTTTCCTCGGTGCTGAAGAAGGCAGCTCGTCCGAAGCTGCCGACGGGTTTCCCTCTATACGTCGCACCGAGGGCATGGACGCAGTCTTCCAGGAGCTGTAGTCGGTGGCGGCCGCAGAAGTCTAACGCCGCATCGATGTCCGCCGCTATGCCGAACGTGTGTTGAAGGATCAGCGCTTTTGCCCGGCTGCCAACGAGCCGGTCGGCATCGGCGAGATCGATGTTGTAGTCGTCCGGGCGACAGTCGACGTAGACGGGCCGGGCGCCCACGTACCGGATCGCGTTCGCCACGACGACGTGGGTTGGAACCTGTAAGAGGACGTCGTCTTGGGGTCCCACGCCTAGCGCGCGGAGAATCGCGTACAGACCGACGCGTGCCGCCGAGAAGCTGTGGGCGTGGCGAACGCCGATGGTCTCGGCGAACGCCCGCTCATACGCCTGAATCGCCGGCCCGTCCGGTGGACCCCCGCCGATTGCGAGATACCGCAGAGTGACTGCACAGTCACCCCACGACGTACATCCTCCGAGGAGCGCGACTTGCCTACGCGTTGCGGCCCTTACCTGCACTCACGGCGCTATCGCGGTACAAAAGCTCGCCGATCAGAACAGTGGCGCGAAGCGGGAGTCGGTGCCATGTAATGCCCGCAAGCTTATGCGCACCGCTTTCTGGTCTGAGAACCTTATCTCTCAGTGCCAGTCTTGGGTGATGGTATCGATACAACGGAGTTGCCACCGCACCCCATTTCATCTTGTACGACGCGAGCCCACGCTGGCTTTCGCTTACATCACCGAAGTCGAACAGCCGAAACCCGTCTCGCCAAGCTGCGTCGATGGCGTGCCACAGAATCACGTCGTTTGCCCGTAAACGCAATGCTGAATCAATTCTTCCGTTGAACGCGTAGAAGACGGTGTCGTGAAACATGAAGAAGATGGAGCCAGCTAGGAGGCTTCGGTGGCCAAATTGCATGTTCTCGGCCAAGAGTAGGCGCATCATCCCGAGTTCGGCCAACGATTCCCACGCCGCGACGAAGAACCGGAGCGGACGGGGAGGCACCGCGTGTGCGCGCATTGCTTCGAGATAGAGTCGATACCAGGCGTGAACGTCCGTCACGCTCGTAGCTGCACGAATTTCCATGCCTTCCCGCTCGGCCTTTCGAACACCCCTTGCGATTGCGCCGTGGTTCCGCGAATCTCCGAAGCGGAGCTCATCCGCTTGAGCTGGGAGTGCACGAATATAGGTGGCATCACGCGGCACCCGAATAAAATCCGCCGCAGAGTGTCCGGGAAAGGTGGAATTGACCTTCAGGACGAGGCGACCGCGGTTACCGGATACTAGCTGGACAGCCGCATCGAGGAGAGCGATCAGCGCTTCATCGTTCCGGACGAGAGGTCCGGCCCTTAGTGTATGCGGAAGGGACGACAGGAGGATTCGACCCCGTCGGTTTCGTGCAAGGACGAGCGGGAGCAGTCCTGCAATGCGGCGCTCCCCGTCCTCGACCGCGAGCGTCGCGCCCTCGTACCCGAACGAGCGCGCGAGCACTTCCAGCCACGAGGGATGGTGGTAGAGGTGCGCATCCGCATGACTGCGTAGGAACCCTTCCCAGCGGGCGTAGTCGGATATGGGATCGAGCGTCACGACGCGGAGTTCGCTCGGCGTTGTAGGCGTGGCGACGCCGGAGCGCCTATTGACGTCGGTCATGCTTGTCCCGTTATCGCCACGATACGCGGTCGCCGCTCTCTCACTGCGCGGATCTTGCATTCTCTGACTGCGCGGATCTTGCATTCTCTGACTGCGCGGATCGCACTCTAGCTGTAGTTCCTAAGCCGATCGGACTCCCGTTCGGCGGGCGGCCGCCTCCGATCGCAGAGAGACGGTGGCCACCCGGCCCCATTCGGGTCGTCCGTGTGTTCCGTGCCGTCGTCCGACTGCGCCGGAAGCCGTCAGGACGCGTAATGCTGAAGATGGTGGAGTCGGCGCCACGTTCGGGTAACCTCTAGCCCCGCTGATGCTCTGCGGCACATCGTCCGGCCCAGTTCGCAGGCAAGAGAGAATTCGCCGGCCTAGACTGCACCCCTTCGGTGGGCGTTGTAGCCGGGGTAGCTCTCGGCGGTGCACTCGCCGTGCTGGTGGCGGTGCCGCTCGCGTGGAAGTGGCAACTCGGCGCTCTGCGCGCGACTGCTGTCGTCTGCATGGTCGCCGCTGTCGTCGGCGTCGTCGTCGCGGTGATTGGGAACGCGACGAATCTTGGTCTCCCCCTGAGCGCCGTCGTTGTCTGGACGCTCACGGTCACCGCTGCCGCCGGTATCACGGCGTGTCGCTTCTACCGCGACCCCGATCGGCTTCCTCCCACCCGTGAGGACGTTGTCGTCAGCCCCTGCGGACGGAACGATCCTGTACGTACACGATGTGAGGGGTGGCGAGTTGCCGGTCGCCGCGAGGAACGGTCGTTCCGACGGCCTCGAGGAATTGACGAAGACGACGCTTCACTCCGCCGACTCGACCGGTTATCGGCATCGGGCTGCACTTTCTCGAGGTCCATGTGAACCGTGCTCCGATCGCGGGGCGCATTACGCTGGAAGCGCGCCTCCTCAGGAAGACGGCGCGTCGACCGTCGTGCCGAGGTCACTTCCTCCTAGGCGCATGATCGGGCTTTGAACGCCTTGCCACAGCTTCTCAGCATCACAAAAGGGTACAACGCCTGGAGACGCGCCGGGGATTGGCGGAAGGTCGCTAGTGCCTCTCGCCGTCCGCTCATGTGGGCGGGCGAAATCGGCGCGCGTGGGTCATTGCGCGATGTCTCTCCGCTCCACGCAAGCCCTTGCATCGTGTATGCGTCCCCTGAGCTGCGGCGGTGAGCGTGACGCCGAATAACCGCTCAAGGGCTCCCATCTTCATCGTCGGCTGCGGGAGATCAGGAACCACGGTCGTCTACGACCTTCTCGCTCGTCACCCGGACGTTGCCTGGATCTCCAACTACACGGAGCGATGGCCGAGGTTTCCGCAATTGGCGCTCTTGGCCCGGTTCAAACGCATTGCTTCTCTCCGCGACTCCGCTTTCTATCTCCTTCCCGCCCCGCGTGAGGGATTCGAGGCGTGGGATTTCTATGGGCCGACTGATCCGGCTGAAAGAAACCGTCCTCTGACCGAAGCGGACGTCGATGCAGAATCGAAGCGGCGTATTACCTACCTTGTCGAAACCCACACTAGATATCAGGGTGCCCTGCGATTCCTCAATAAAAATACTCGGAACAGTCGTCGGATCAGATACCTGAACGCAATTTTCGAAGACGCGATCTTTATCCATGTTCTTCGTGACCCGCGAGCCGTGGTCGCGTCGTTGCTAAAGGTTCACTTTTGGGCCGATCTTCCGCTTTGGTGGATGCGAGATCTGACGCCCCATCAGCTTATAGGCGACGGATGGTCGCGCGTGGAAGTTGCAGCCGAACATTGGCGTCGTTGCGTCGAACGCATCCTCGAGGACAAGGAGGTTGTTGGCCCCCGGTACCGTGAACTCCGGTACGAGGAGTTGACGGCAGATCCCGTCGCTGTGCTGGATGAGCTATGCGCCCAGGTCGATCTCTCGGGACCGGTCGCACGGAACGTCGGTGGGAAGCTGGATGTACGCAGCCGCAACGACAAGTACAAGACCCAGTTGACAGCGGGCGAGCTCGAAGTGATTGCCCAGAGGGCGGGGCCCCTCGCGCGGAAGCTTGGTTACGATCTTGCAGCCGATGCGCGGGCGCCTTCCGGCCAGACGGGCGATCACTAAGCGCCGAGACGGGGTCCCTACGGAGCGCCGGTCCTGGGAGGCCGGACCGGATTCGTAGCTTCTCCATCGAGACCCTGATTTACGAGCTTAGCCGTGGTGCCGAGCGGTACGGCAGAGAGGGTGCGGGCTTTCGTGGGAGTGCCTTCGACGTGCGCTGCGCCGAGAAAGGCGAGCGCGCTCTCGCCGGCCACCACATGATCACCCGGCCGCACAACCACCTTCAGGTCCGGCCGTGCGGGAATGATCAGGTCTACCTGCGAGCCGAAGCGGATGGCCCCGATCCGCTGACCAAGGGCGACCTCGTCCCCGGCGGTGAGGAAGGTAACAATGCGGCGGACGAGGCGCGACGCGATCAGGACGACCGCGACCTGGATGCCGGGCCTCTCGATCACCAGCGTCGCGCGCTCATTCTTGAAGATGGATGCAGGATCTCTGAGCGAGCCGAAGCCGCCCGGGAACTTCTCCTGGAAGGCGATCGTCCCGGCGATCGGCGAGCGGTTGACGTGCACGTCCAGGAAGTTGAGCGAGATCCCGATCACGACGGCGTCGCCAGGGAGAAAATTCGCCCTCGTCAGCTCGTCGAGGCGATACGGGCGGCCGTTCTTCGTCGCGATGGGCAGCTGTCTCCTCCGCGACTCGTGGACGTAGACCACGGTGCCGTCGGCCGGACTCACGACGACGTCATCGCGCTCGGGTGCTCGTCGTTCCGGATCGCGATAGAACCGATAGGCGCCTAGCCCACCGGCAAGCAGGAGCGTCGCGCCACAAACGAGCACGGCGGCGACGACAGCGCTCAGGCCGACGGTCGCAGCGACAAGCCGGCCGGCGATGGCGACGCCCGCGGTGAGCAGGGCGACCGCGAGGGCCGGGCGAACGAAGCCGAGCTGCCATTTCCAGGCGAGAGCGAGCGCAAGTGCGACCGCTGTGACTGCGCCGACGGCAATCCCGGCGGCTATGTCCATCGCGCGCTCGCGTCGGGTGTCGACGACCGAACGCCGCGGCGCCGCGGCGTTGATGCCGGCACGGGCGGCTGCCGGGGCACGGGATGACGAGACGCCGCAGAGGAGGTCAACCACACGATTTTACAAGAGGATTGCTTGGCAGCCACGATTCGCGGGTGGCGCCGGCGAGACTTGCCGAGGGTGTTTTCCATCGACAGGTGCCGGTGATCATCCACTCGGACGACTGCGGCAGTCCGCCCGGCGTCGGCCTGATGTTCGGGCCCATGGACAAGAAGGCACCCGCCAAGGCCCTCCTCACGCGCGTTGGGCGCTCTGCAACCTGGGCGTCGTCTACGAGCTGAACGGGGTCTTCAGCCGCCTGCACGTGGGCTGGTGGCTGCGTGCCCACGGATTCGGGCCACAGGTGAGGTTTCGGACGCGCGAAGCCGTGTTCGAAAGATGGCGGAGTCGATTGCCGATCGAGACGTCCTCCACCTCGAGTTCGGCATACGCAAAGGCGCCCCGATTCGCCAGTGGTCGCGGCTGCCCGAAACCCGCGCTCTGTCCTCCACGGTTTTCGACAGCTTTTTGACTACCCCACGACTGGACGCTCGAAGGGCACGCACGGGGTGACTTCTCCACCGGTGGTGAACCGCCCGAGATCCACGATCCGCGCGTTCGCTTCCTCGTGGGATGATTCGACGAGGCGCTGCCGAACTACGAGTTGCGCGATCATGAAGTCCTCGTAGTGATGCTGGACGCCGACCTTTACAGCTCGACGTCGGGTGGTGCTCGAGCACGTCAAGGACAGACTCCGTCCAGGCTCGTTCCTCTACTTCGACCAATTCCATCACCGCTGCGACCAGCTGTGGGCGTTCGCCGAGCTCGTCGACGAGAATCCAGAGCTCCGCTTCGAGTTGGTGGCCGCCAGCCGTGACCTTTCGAAGGTTGCATTCAGGCGGCTTGGGGATGACCGGGCCTCCGTCGTCTCGTTGACGCCGTCGTTTGCCGGATCACCCATAGACAGACGTCTCCGAGTACCATCGTCCCGCGTGTCCTTGCTTGCGAGCTGCGTCTCCTCGAGTGGTCTCGGTTGTGGCCACTGGAGCGAGTTCATCTACGCCTGCAAGCGGGCCTGGCCCGAGGTCCTTGCCGGTCTCGTTCTAGCAGCCTTCATCGGCGTGACCGGCCGAGGGCATCCACAGCGTCTGCACCTTGCGGTGGGTATCGGAGTTGCTGTAATCGTCGGCTTCATCGCCTACTACGTGAGTCTTTGAGCGTTTCTGCGCCGCCCGCTCGCCCCACCGCTGACCCACAAAAAGACGCTGACCGGCGCACGTCCGAACGCACCGTTGAGCGAGCGTTGGCGCGATAGGACGCCTCCTGGGGTCGACGGATCGACCAAGATCCTGCTCGTGCAGGTCGCGGCAGTTGATTTTGCGGGTCAACTGTGTGACGTTAAGAACGCCTCACGGGACGGAACTGCGCCAACTGCGGGAGAGGATTGCGGGACTTGGGACAAAAGGCGGTGCGCGCTCGCGGGCGCGAACGGCTACTAAGAGCGGGCTCGAAGGCGCGGACCGGGCCGACCTTCGCGACGGTCGGCTGACATGGAGCTCCGCGACTATCTAGCCGTCCTCGCCCGAAGGAAGGCGCTCTTCGCCAGCGTCGTGATCCTGACGGTGGCTACCGCAGTCGGCGTGACGTCGCTCGCGCCAGCCCGGTACACGGCGACGGCGACCCTGCGCATCCAGCCAGGCACCGCGTTCGTGGGCGGCACCGTGCGGGCCGACGATCTGTCGTATGTCGATCGGCTCGAGAACACGTATGCGGACCTCGCCACGAATCGTGATGTGCTCGATGCCGCGGCTCGGAGGGTGGGCCTCCACGAGCGGCCCGACGTCAACGTGCAGGGGATCGCGAACACCGAGCTGATGAACGTCAAGGCCACGACGAGCAGTCCGCGGACGGCCGCAGCGGCGGCGACCGCAGTCGCGGCTGAGCTGGTCGCCCGTGTGCGTACCCTAAACCGGCAGGCAGCCGATCAGGCCGAGCGCGCATTCAACGAACGAGCGAGCGAGCTCGAAAGGGAGATCGCCGCCGCCGAGAACCAGCGCTCGGCGCTCGAAGCGGCGCCGCCGACGGAGGAGAATCGACTCGAGATCCTGAGGCTCCGCGAAGAGGCAACCAGCAAGAGGGCGAGCCTCGCTGAGCTCCGCTCGAATCAGCAGAACTTCGCGATCGCTCGAGAGGCTCGGGCCGGCGCGCTCTCGCTCGTCGTACCCGCGGCGCCGCCGTCTGAGCCGTCGAATCGTCATCTGGGGCTCACGCTCGCCCTCGCGTTGGCGCTCGGGGTCGTGGCTGCCGCGGGTCTCGCCTTTGTCGCGGAGAACCTCACGTTGCGCTTCCGGACAAGCGATGAGATCGAAGAGGCAGTCCAGGCGCCGGTGCTCGCCACGATTCCGGATGTCGGTCCCAGCTCGACGAATGCGATCTTCAACAGCGGTTCGAAGGCGGAAGAGGCGTTCAGGCGCCTCGCCACATCGTTCCTCGCGGCAAGTGCGGGTGCGTTAGTGCAAACCGTCGTCGTGACGAGCGCGGAGCCGAAGCACGGAACGTCGACTATCGTCGCCAACCTCGGGCGAACGCTCGCCCAGTCTGGCCGGAAGGTCCTCGTCGTGGACGCGAACCTCCGCACGCCAGTCCTCCATGAAGCCTACGGACTTTCGAACGAGGACGGGTTGAGCGACTTTCTCACCGCCTCGTCGGCGGAGTCGGAACCGTCGTTGCGGCCGACGAGCGTGCCGAGGCTCTGGGTGCTCCCGGCCGGGCCCGCCACGCGCGACCCTGCGATGCTGCTCGGGTCGCCGCAGATGGAGCGCTGGGTCGAGACCGCGGAGGGGTTCGACTACGTCCTCTTCGACACGCCGGCGGTGTTGGCCGTCACCGATGCGCTCATGCTGACCAGGACTGCCGATGCCGTCCTCCTGGTCGTGCGGGCGGATGCCCATCGCGACCGGATCTCCGTCGCCCATCGAGAACTGCGTCGGCTGAACACGCGCTTTCTCGGGATCGTCGTCAACAAGGCGCCGAGCCGCCAAGACCAGTTCGAGTTCTTCGAAGAGGTCACCGGCGTGAGCGGCCAGGGGATGGGCGAATGAACGAATTCGCCTTCGCGAGTAAAGCATTGACCCTCCGGGCTCGAACGAAGTCCCAGTACCACTTGGTGAAGCGATGCTTCGATGTTGCGGGCGCAGTGCTCTTGGTCGCAGCCTCGCTTCCGCTCCTCGTCGTGATCGCCCTCCTGATTCGACTCGACAACCGCGGACCGGCCCTTTACCGCCAGGAGCGCATGGGCAGCCGCTCGCAACGGGACAACGGCGAGCGGGTCTGGCGGCTCCAGCCGTTCGTGTTGTTCAAGTTCCGAACGATGTTCGCCGACGTCGACTCGTCTCTCCACCGGAAGCACATCGAGGCGTTCGTCCGCGGTCGGCTCGAGCCGAGCTCGGCCTCGAGTGCAGGCTTCAAGCTGAACGCAGACCCGAGGGTCACTCGCATCGGGAGCATTCTCCGGCGAACCAGCCTCGACGAGCTTCCGCAGCTCTTTAACGTGATCAAGGGGGATATGAGCCTCGTCGGGCCACGTCCGGTGCCGCTCTACGAGGTCGCGCTCTACCAGGATGAGCATCGCGAGCGCTTCGCCGCGCTTCCCGGGATCACGGGACTCTGGCAGGTCAGCGGTCGTTGCGACGTCTCATTCGAGGAGATGATCGAACTGGACACGACGTACGTTCGCCGCCAGTCCCTCTGGCTCGACATGAAGATCCTGCTCCTCACGATCCCCGCCGTGATCGGCGGCCGAGGCGCAGCGTAGGCCGGCTGTCGCATGTACCGAGCGACGATCAGCGTCGTCCTGCACCGCACCCGATTCGCCATACTCGGGAGTGGCTACTGGGGCATCAACTACATCCGCCTTTTGGGCGAGCTGCCCGACGCAGAGGTGGCGGTCGTCTGCGATCAGCGCGCGAGCAGGCTCGACGAGGTCGCGAGGAGATTCCCCGGCACGGCGCTGACGGATGACCTCGACGAAGCCCTTGCGGTCGAGGGTGTGGAGGCAGCGGTGGTATGCACCCAGGCGGTCACCCATCGCGAGATCGCCGGCCGGGCTCTCGAGGCGGGAAAGCATGTCCTCGTCGAGAAGCCGCTGACGACGACGGTGTCCGAGGCGAACGAACTCATCGAGCTCGCCGCAGCCTCCGAGCGCATCCTCCTCGTCGGTCACACCTTCATCTACAACCCTGGTGTTCAGAAGATCAAGGCGCTCATGCGCGACGGTGTCCTCGGCGACATCTACTACGTCTACGCGCGTCGAACGAACCTGGGCCCTATCCGTTGTGACGTGAACGCAGTCTGGGACCTAGCGCCGCATGACGTCGCCATCTTCAACCACCTGCTCGACGGACGCCCGCGGTGGGTGAGCGCGGTCGGCGGGCGCCTGCTCAAGAACGCGCGCGAGGACGTCGGGTTCATCTCGCTCGGATATACGGACGACATCATCGGCCACATCCACGTGAGTTGGGCCGACCCACATAAGGTACGCGAGTTCGTCGTCGTCGGAAGCGATGCCCGCGTCGCCTTCGACGATCTCAACCTCGTCGAGCACGTCCGTGTCTTCGAAAAGGGAGTGAAGCCGGCGGCCGAGGAAGAAGCGGAGACGTTCGGCGAGTTCCATCTCCACGTCCGAGACGGCGACATCAAGAGTCCGACACTCTCAGCCACGGAGCCCCTCAAGGAGCTCACCGGTCACTTCTTGCACTGCATTCGCAGGGGCGAAGAGCCACGAACGGACGGCGAGCAGGGCCGCGACGTCGTCGCTGTCATGCAGGCAATCGAGGCATCGCTTGCGCAGAACGGCGGACCCGTGGCCGTCGATCAAATCGAGTCGATGGAGCTCGGGATTGCACCTGCCGCTCGTTGATCTAGGAGCCCAACAAAAGGCACTCGCCGACGAGCTCGTCCCCAAGCTCACGGCGCTCCTCGATCGGACCGACTGGATCTTGGGCGAGGAGCTCTCGGCCTTCGAGTGCGAATTCGCCGACTTCTGTGGGACGCGCTACGCGATCGGAACGGACTCGGGGATGTCGGCGCTCGAGCTCGCGCTTCGAGCTTTCGGCGTCGGTCCCGGGGACGAAGTCATCACGGCGGCCAACACGTTCGTCGCGACCGCACTGGCCGTCTCGCATACGGGCGCCCGGCCGGTCCTCGTCGACGTCGATCCCGACACGTACACGATGAGTCCGCCGCTCGTCGAGGAGGCGATCACCCGTCGAACCAGGGCCATCATCCCCGTCCACCTCTACGGTCATCCGGTGGAGATGGCCCCGATCATGGAAATCGCAGAGGAACACGAACTGCTCGTCCTCGAAGATGCGTGCCAGGCGCACGGCGCCCGGGTAGACGGCAAACGGGTCGGCTCGATCGGGCATGCGGGCGCGTTCAGCTTCTATCCGGCCAAGAACCTCGGCGCGCTCGGCGATGGGGGCGCGCTCGTCACCGACGACGAGGAACTGGCCGACGCGGTGCGCACGCTCCGCGACTACGGCCAGCGGGCGAAGTACGAGCACGTCGTCAAGGGCTTCAATCGCCGCCTCGACACCCTGCAAGCGGCGATTCTCCGTGTGAAGCTCAGGCGACTCGAGGAGTGGAACGACAGGCGGCGGACACGGGCTGCCCTGTACTCGCGCGTTCTCGCGGATGCGCGAGTCGTCGTTCCACGCCCGGCAGAGGCCGTGGAACCGGTGTGGCATCTCTATGTCATCCGGGCCGCGGCACGCGACCGCCTGCGCGCAACGCTTGCAGCCGACGGCGTTCAGACGGGGATTCATTATCCGATCCCGATCCACCGCCAGCCCGCCTATCGGGACCTCGGCTATCCGCGCGGGGCGTTTCCGGTGACCGAGCGGTACGCGGAGGAGATCCTCTCGCTTCCGATGTATCCGGAGCTCGACGACGTCGCAGTCGCACGCGTGGCGGCCACCGTCGTCGAGCACGAGACGAGCTCGCTCGACGACGAGCTCCTCGATCGTGCCTGGCGCCGCTCGTTCGGGCGTGGTGGGCCTCCGGCGGCCTCTCGTTCAAGGAAGAGCTGAGCCATTCAGGCCACGATCGTCCGCGCTCCGCAACGGCCGCGCCGGCGGTTCCTGCCCTCGATGCCGTCGATTTCGCGCGAGTGGCTGCTGGGCGGCTTCAGCGCGCTCGTTCTCGGCGTCGTCGCGGTTCGCGCGGCGGCCGCCTCTTCGACGACCGAGCGCACGCTCCTCCTCCTTGGGACGCTCGCTCCATTCGTGCTCATGGTGATCGGCGAACTGCGCCGACCGCTCCTCGCGCTCGCCATTCTCGACATACCCCTTCAATGGGACAGGAACCTCGACTACAACGCCAGCGCGGCGTCGTTCTCTGCGATCGGCGGCTTCAGCATCTCGCTGACGACGCTTGCATTGATTGGGCTGTACGCGCTATGGCTGGCCGACGGCCTCAGCAAGCCCACGCATAGGAACAATCTCAATCGAAGGATAGCCATTCCCCTCGCGGCATACCTTCTCTTCGCATCAGCATCGATCATTGTCGCACCCAATAAGCTCCTCAGTTCGTACGAGCTCGTCATACTGCTTCAGTCTTTCCTTCTGTTCATTTACGTCGCATGCAACACTCGGACGACAGCCGAGGTTCGATTCGTTGTTGCGCTTCTGGTGAGCGGCTTCTTCTTGGAAGGTCTACTGGTCGTTCTAACCGACCGCCTCGGGTTAAATCTCGCGGCGTTAGGTTTTCGCAGCCAAAGTCGCGAGCTTTCGGATTCATCGTTTGGGGTATACCGTCTAGGAGGAACGGTTGGGTCGCCGAACTCGGCTGGGAGTTATTTCGCTTTTCTATTACCGCTCGTATTGGCTTTTCGCTCTATGGTCAACATACGGCTCGGCCGCCAACTCGCATCGCTGGCCTTTGGAATCGGGCTGATCGCACTGATCTTAACGTTTTCTCGTGGCGCATGGCTTGCGTTTGCAGCATCTCTGGTAGCCCTCCTTTTCGCGTCTGGCCGCTATCGAATCGTATCGCCTCGCCTAGCACTCGGGGCCATTCTCATCACTATTGCGCTAGCCGTACCGTTTCGTGCCGAGATAGCTAGTCGTATTACGGGTAGTGATGCCGGGGCGGCATCATCCCGGGTAGATCTATTGAGGCTCAGCATTCCGATGATCGGTGAGCACCCTATTTTGGGAGTTGGTCTAAACAACTATTCCGTCGCCTTGCCTCAATATGCTGGCCCAGAGTTTACCGGTGCGTTTCTTTCCACAGTGCATAATAAGTTCGTTCTGACGTGGGCTGAGACGGGCATCTTCGCGCTCGTCGCTCTCCTGGCATTCCTCGGCGCGGTACTCACCGCGGGATTCCGCTTGGCGCGCAGTCCAGATCCCGTGATTGCAGTAGTTGCGATCGCTTTGACGGCGGGACTCGTCGGACAGCTGATTCACATGAATGTCGACATCTTCAAGGGCCGGCCGCAGATACAGCTTTTATTCTTGGTCGGTGCTCTCATGTCAGCGATGTCTTCTTCTTTACGCCGGCCCGCGTCAAGTCTGCCTAGAAGAGGAGTGTGTCGATGATGGTTGGTTCGCGCGCGTGCCAGGACGGCGGAGAAGTGATGGGCGCCGGCTTCACCTTGCTCGCTTGGTCGAAGGCCCCACAAACCCGAGATTGGCTTTTGAAGCCCGGATGCGTGGCGAGTCAGGCAGTGACGGAAATCCAAGCGGCCGCTAGCCGCCCTGACGGCGCTCGGGAAGCATGACACTCGCAAGAGCGCATGAGCGGAGTCGAGCGGCCGCTGGTAAGCGGAGACCCGCTCGGAATACAGCCGACATGTCTGCGCTCGCACGTGGCGGCGCGTTGAACGCCGTCGGGATCGTCATCAACGTCCTGACCGGGTTTCTCTTCGCTGTCGTCCTTGCCCGAGCCCTCGGAGCTCAGGGCGCCGGGAGTTTCTTCGAGGCCGTCGCTGTGTTCACGATCCTCTGGGCACTTGCTCAGTTCGGGGCTGGCACCGGGTTGATCCGGATGGTGTCCCGCTCTATGGCACTTGGCAGGGTGCGAGATGTCAGGCCGCTTATTCGGGTCGGCACGCTTCCGGTGCTCGCCTTTAGCTCCCTACTTGCGCTGCTCTTGTTCGCCTTCGCCCCGCAGCTCACCGATTTACTCATCACCGGCACGCGCAGCAGCGGCGGCGTCGACCTGCGTATTCTGGCCCTCTTCCTGCCCATTGCGGTCGGAACGAGTGTGGCACTGGCGGCGACGCGCGGCCTCGGAGCGATGCTGCCTTTCGTCGTCATCGAGAGGGTCGGCCCTTCAGCGATGCGCGTGCCGCTCGCGATCATCGCGCTGCTCGCGGGCTTCGGCGCGACGGGCTTCATTGTCCTGTGGGCAGCGCCATTCGTGCTCGCATTCGCCGCGGCGTGGGTCTGGCTGATCCTGCTTGTTCGGCGCGCGGAGCACGGCGCCACTTACACGCGGCCTTCGGGGCGTGACATCCGCGAGCTTGCGGCAGAATTCTGGCGGTTCAGTGCATATCGAGGCGTTGCAGCCCTTCTCCAGGTGAACGTTCGCTGGCTCGACGTGCTTCTCGTCGGAGCTCTCGCTTCCACCCGACAGGCTGGGATCTACGCGGCGGCCAGTCGGGTCCTCGGTGCTGGATCATTCGCAATCCAAGCGGTGCTCGTCGTTATCGGTCCACAGGTGAGTGCTCTCCTTGCCAGAGGCGAGAGGGATCGCGTACAGGCGGTCTACCAGGTTTCGAGCACGTGGCTGGTCGTCCTTTCGTTTCCCGTTTATCTAAGCATCGCCGCATTCGCACCATTCGTCCTCGGCATATTTGGGTCTGAATTCAAGAAAGGCACGACGGCCTTAGTAATCTTGTGCGGTGCGATGCTGATCGATATGGCAGCCGGTGCGGTAACGACGGTCCTTCTCATGGCCGGAAAGTCGTCATTCGTGTTGTGGAACTCCGCCGCGACCCTCGCCACCAACGTGTGCTTGAACGTTCTTCTCGTACCCTCCTTCGGCATGACGGGCGCCGCCGTCGCCTGGGCTGCCAGCATCGTGGTGCAGAATGTCGCTCCTTTGATCCAGGTCTGGCTTTCGCTCGGACTCCATCCGCTCAGTGCGGGACTCTCGCTTGCGGTCGCAGCCTCCGCGCTGTGCTACGGTGGCCTTGGCGTCGCCTTCCGGTTCTGGCTTGGGACTTCCGTCCAAGGTTTTGTCGCCTTCGTTTTGTCGGCGACCATGCTGTACGTCATGGTTCTCTACGCCGCCCGACGGCCTCTCGAGCTGGACGTTGCCTGGAGGTCGCTTGGCCGACGGCCGTCGGTGCGCCTTAGTACGTAGACATCGCTCATGTCGAGAATCGCCTACCTATTCGCTGAGGCAAACCGGTCCGTGTACCGATCGGGTGGAGATTCGACTCACGTCCGCGCCATCTCTCGCGCGCTGAAGGAGAACGGGCATGAAGTATGTATTCTTGCGGCGTCCAGAGGGGAAACTTACGATCCGACGGGGCCACCAGTTCACGAACTCGCCCCGCGCGTCACCGCGGCTCTGACGCGACGGTCGCGCCAATGCGACGTGGTGTATCACCAGGAGCACTCAAGTCCCACCGCGGCTGACGAGGCGAAACAAACGAAGATATCGCTCACGCCGGCTGCGGTGGCGCGCGATATCGCTCGCGCCGCCTGGTGGCAGATCTGGAATGCATATTTCTACTGGCGCGCGCGACAGGTCATTATGCACGAACGTCCCGACTTTCTCTATGAGCGCTATGTCTGCGGAACGTCCGTCGGAGCTAAATTGGCACAAGAGTTTCGTCTTCCACTCATCATCGAGATGAATACGTCATACACGTTTCCGAGCGAGTGGTGGGCAGCGCACAGTGCTATCGCACCTTGGATATTCCAGAGACTTGAGCGGCGGCTCGGTGAAGCTGCAGATAGAATAGTCGCGATATCTACCTACTTACGAGATTACCTAATCAGCACTGGAGTCACGAAGGACAAGATCGTCGTGATGTATAACGCAGCGGACGTGGATCGCTTCCGTCCGCAACCGAACGAGGCGTCACGCGTACGGTCAGATTACGGATTTGATGGACAGCTCGTGATCGGGTTTGCGGGCTCATTGAAGCAGTGGCACGGGGTTGACGTTCTCATCAGAAGCCTAAAAATCTCTCTGAAGGAGATACCTAGCCTTCGCCTCTTGATTGTGGGGGACGGACCACTTCGACACTCCCTGGAGGCGCTCGCCAGAGATGAGGGAGTCGCGGACGCCGTTGTGTTCACCGGCAGCGTCGCATACGACGCTGTGCCAGCCTATATTTCGGCGATGGACATTGCCGTCTCTCCAGCGCCACGGTTTCCGAAACTCCATGCGTCGCCTATCAAAGTTTTCGAATATATGGCGGCAGCTAGGCCGGTGGTAGCCGCTGATTATTCGGATATCTCCGCGGTCGTCGAGGATCACTCAAACGGACTCCTCGTTCGGCCAGGGGACGAGAATCAATTGGCGCAAGCAATCCTCGAACTCGCGAGTCACAGCGAGTTGCGCGCTCGGCTCGGGCAGGCCGCGCGGGTGACGTTGGAGGAAGGATACACGTGGCGAAGGAATGCAGAGCGGATTCTTGCGTTATTCGAGGAGGTCAAGCAACGGAACGCTCTCCGTTACCCCACCGAGAAATGATGCCGACGCGTGTCGCGATCATGCGGATGAAAGCGAGCGGTCGGTCCCGCCTTGGAGATGCTGTTCGAGACGCCGGGGCGACTTCGCGGTGCGTCAAGCGAAACGTTGATCAGCGCCGGTCATGGTTTACTGTTCGTACGCGCCGATGTCCCAGCCACCGCCACGCGGGCGCGGGGCACCGGTTACGTCCTCCCGCAGGTACTCCTCGATCCCGGCTCTGATATCGGGCGTTACCCCGTGGGCGGTCGAGGGATCGATGCCGGCGTCGATGAGAGGACTCGTCAGCGTTGGGATGAGCGCCGAGCCCAGTTTCCAGGGCTCCAAGGCGGCCGTCTGCTGCTGGTCTAGGTTGGGGTCGACGTACGGCGGAGCCATAAACAGCGGATCGACTCGAGATAGCTGGGCCGAGTCGGAGAGGACAGAACTCGGGACGATGCTTTTGGTTCCGCCATACTCAAGGTTTCGCAAGAAAGCTGCAGACGCGCCATCATGCAGCCGATAGACGGCGCGTCCCGTCCACGCGTACGCGACGTTGTTGAGGAAGTGAACATCGGATGTATCGGATCCGGTGGCCCCGATTTCCACAGTCCCTGGCAGACGCTTGTCAAGCGCATTCTGGTAACAAGTATTGTTGACCAGCCAGATATGCTGTCGATGGTAGACACTTACGCACTGGCCACCGTTCTCGAAAACGACGTTGTTCGCAATCAGAACCGGTGGAGCATCGGCGCCCAGATCCATGATGATTCCGTGGCCTTCGGTGTGGTAAGAAGATTCGTCGTCGGCGCCAGAAATGCTATTGCCAACGACGAAGCTGTGGAAGCCGGCTGAGTTATCCGACCAGACGTCAGTGTTGAGCGAAATCGCGCTCGACCAGCCGGTGTTCGGGTCGTAACCGGTGCGATGGATCATGTTGCCGGCGACCGTGACGTAGTCGCACCGCTTTGTCAGCACCCCGGCGGCTCCGGTGTTCTTGACAATGCTGGTGCGAATAACGAGGTGGTGTGCGTACGGATTGCACTTGACGCCGATAGAAGCGCGGTTCGCGCCATCAATAGTCAGCCCGTGGAACTCCACGTGGTGCGCGTAGCCCGCAAGCATCACAACGCCGTACGAGCCGGCGGCCCCTGTCCACTGCAGGACGGCTGGCCCGTTGTACGATCGATAAATGATTGGCTGGCCTTCTTCGCCGGAGCGCGTCACGTAGAAATTCGACGTTCTGCTGTACGTGCCTGATGCCAAGCAGACCACCGAGCCCGGCACCGACTTGTCGTGCGCGCCCTGGAGCGACGTCGGGCTCGTAGGTGATGCCCCGGAAGCGCTCGGGCCGCCGGTGGGCGTGGCATAGAGCGTGCAGGCCGGCTCCGCGGACGGCGCCGTGACGCTCCAGCTCGCGGTATCGGTGGTCGAGCCGATTGCGTTGGTCACCCGCACGGTGAAGGAGTGGAGGCCAACTGCCATAGATGGGTAGCTGACCGGGCTTGAACAGGGCTGGAACACTGAGCCGTCGAGGCGGCAGTCGGTCGAGTTGACCCTTCCCGTCGTCGTCCAGGCGAGCGTCGCGCTCGCACCGGTCGTCGACGCCGGCGGTGCGCTCGTGATCGTCACGGTCGGGGGCGCGGTGGGAGCGGGCAATACTTCAGGCGTCGCGGCAGAGTCGGCATTGGCGGATCCCACCGGGTTCTGAGCTGTCACGAGAACGCGCAGCCCAAGGCCGACGTCGTCGGCGCTGAGCGGGTACATGGAAGCCTTGGCGCCGGGCACGTCACTGCACGAGTCGGGGGCGCAGCGCTGCCACTGGTACGCGTAGCTCATCGGTGTTGAGCCGCTCCATGTCCCGGGACTCGCGGCCAGCGTGCTTCCCGCTTCCGATGTGCCGGTCACCGACGGCGGCGTCGTATTGGCGGGAGCCGTCCCCGTATGCCATCTCAACTTGGGGCCGTGAGTCGTGTTCCGCGCAAAGACGCGCGTCGCTCCGTGCCGGGAATCCGCCTCGCGGCTCGCGAATGAGACAGCGCGCCGGGCTCGGGTGGAGACTTCGAAGCTGTAGACGCCCGGCCGTCGCACGAGGGAGCTGACGTCGATCGAGACCCAGGTTCCCTGCCGGAGCCGGCGGGCGTACGCCGCTCCCGCACGAAACGCGCTCGGACGTCGTCGCCACGTGAGCGACGATTCTCGCCACCTCGTCGCGACGCGTCGAACACGGATGGAGGAAGCCGACCCGCCGATCACGAAGAGCTCCAGCGTTGCGCTCTCGGGCGGCATCCCCAGATCACCGACGCGAAATCGAATGTAGGCGCGTTGACGCGGCCGCCCGGCGAGTCGCAGCACTCTCGCCGCACCGTAGTTCGCCCTCGGTGTGCTCGCGTCGACGAACGCGTCGGCTCTCGCGGGGTACGTCTGTGTCCCGGCCACCGCCGGCGCTGCTAGAACGACGCCTCCGAGAGCGACGGTCGCGGCGAGGAGCGGATTGACTCTGGACAACCGAATCGGCCTTCTCTCTGCTGGGGGCCAATGCGCCGCAGAGGGAGCCGATGCCCTGGACCCGGCTCTCCGTGGTTCAATGGCTCGGAACCGCCTTCCGTTTTCGCGACCCCTCGGAAGAGTGAATGTCGAAGACGGCCGGACAACCCCGACGGGCGAGAACGGCGGGAGCCAGCTGAGCGCCGCCGCTGGAAGACAATCGCGCGAGCTTGCCTGCGCCTACTGTTGAAGGAATTACCGGCCGCCGTACCCGCCGGAGCGCGAGCGCGTTGACACCGCCGGCGAAGCAGGAGACAGTTGGCGCCGTTCGGCCGAGGCGAGAAGCCTTCGTCACCGAAGCGAGAAGGTTCGCTCGCGTGCCAGTCGGCCGTGACGCCGGAGGGCGCGACGCTTCGTTGCGCCGGGCCGGTCCAACGCTCGAGAACGGTCGGATCCTGCCGCCCGCGCTCAGACGGGTACGCGGACCCACCTGCGCGCCAGTCTCGCGATCACCTAGCCAAGCAGAGAGCGGCGCAGACCCTCTTCGATCTCTACCTCACCAGTCCAGCCCAGCTCGCGGCGAGCCTTGGTTACGTCGTAACGAATATCTCGCGTCGCACTCGCCACCTGGAAACGTGAGAGACGGGGTGGGCCGTCCGCTCCACTTCGCCTCTGCTTCGCCTCCACAATCAATGCGGCTGCGTTGAGGACAGCCGGCGGAATCGGCAGGAACCGAAGGGACTCTCCCAAAATCTCGGCACTGCGTTCGGCGACGGATCGCGCAGTGATCTCGGGCGCGTCCACGAGGTTGTATACCTGTCCCGCAGCCTCTGGAACAAGGAGGGCCAATAAGATTCCGTCGACGACGTTATCGATGTAAGTGAACGGTAGGTGGTTGGTACCGCGGCCGATGGTGATCCGCGCCGAGCCCAGCTGCGCCAGGCCCGAGGCCGGCGCGGAACCAGGGCCGTAGATGATTCCTGGCCGAACAACGACAAATTCCATGTCGCCATGATCGGCATTTCTCACCGCCTGCTCGGACAGGAGCTTCGATCGCAGATAGTATGCCCAGTGGTTCGCGGCGGTCGGTAGCGGGGTTGACTCGGAAAGAGGCTGCCTCGTCGAACCGCGAAATCCGTAGACGATTACGGAGCTCACGTGAACGAGACGTCGGACCCCGGCATCACCAGCCGCGTCGACGACAGCACGCGTACCCTCGACATTCGTCTGCTCGTGTACTCGCCAGGGTGCCTTGTTGGTCGTGACGGCGGCACAATGGACGACGAAGTCGCTTCCTGCGATGGCACCCTGCAAGGAGTCCGCGTCAGCGACGTTGCCTCTCCAGACCTCGACACGAGACTCGAGGTCCGCTGGAAGTCGAGACGGATCACGTACGAACACGCGAACGTCCGCTCGGCAGCGTACGAGCGCGGCGGTGACGTGCCGGCCCAGGTAACCGGTTGCGCCAGTCACGAGTACGCGGCCGGTGAGGGCCTTGCTCTCCGCGATTCGCTTCTCGACGGCCGTCCGAGGCAGGAACCTCGAAGGAGATGGCGACGCCTTTTGCTGAAGAGCCTCAGCGGGCAGCCGATCCCATACCTGCTCCATTATGGCCACGACTACTCTGCCGTCTTCACCTGAGACGGGAGGATCCCGTCCCTCGGCGAGGGATTCATAGACCTCCCGTACGAACGTCTCGACCTCGGGCATGTTTTGCATCGCGCCCGTAGCGACTTTCGCAGAGTTGGTGATCGTTCCCATGACCACCTGCGGAAGGACTTCAAGGTTGAACAAAGCTTTGTTGACGAGGCGCGGGAGTCGCCGAAGCCGGTGAAGCGTTGTGAGCTCACTGACCAAGTCAGCGTCGACGAGGCCCTTGGTCCCAAAAATGCGGACGTACTTTGCGTAGGGTTGCGCTCGCATCGAGACGGACATCGTTCCCGTCGCGTTCGGGCCGTGAACGAGCACGGTGAGTTCGGTGGCGGCGCCGGTTGACAAGTTAGCGGGCGCAATCGCGACGCCGGTGACGGCCTCAATCGGTCCTAAGAAGGCACCCTGAAGGTAAATGAGGTGCGGGAGAAAATTAGTGAAGACGCCGCCCGGCAACCGATATGCCCAGTGAGCCCCGGTCCCGCTGCCGTACGACCCCCCCTCGTTGCTCAGTCCGTAAAAAGACTCGACGTGAACGACCTCACCGATTTCACCGCTCTCGATCAACTCACGCGCGTGGAGAATCGAAGGTTTGTAGAGATAATTATGATGAGGAATGAGGCTCACACCGTGTCGACGGGCCGCCTCAATCATCTCATCTGCTTCGCCGAGACTGAGCGCGATCGGCTTCTCGACGACTATGTGGACGCCTGCCTCAGCTGCCTGGAGGGCGAGTGAAGCGTGGCTGGACGGAGGCGTCAAGATATGCACTGTATCGGGCTTCGTCTCACGAAAGAGCGCATCCGGCTCCGTGAATACGTGGGCAGCTTCAGCCCTAAGCGCAAGCTCGCCGGCGCGTTGCTGGTCGCGGTCGCACAACGCAATTATCGAAACCCCTGCTTGCTGCAGGGCGTCGACGTGCACGGTTGCGATACGTCCACATCCGATTAGAGCAGCCCGAATGGACATCCGCTCATTCTACTCGGCAGCTTGCCGACGGGAAACGACGGACGCTCCTTGGTGCGGCCATCGGACTAGTTCGCCTTGGGTCCGCTCCAACCGGGCGAGAAGAGGCGCACCAGATCGGTTAGTCTGAGGACCGGTGTAGCGTAGACGTCAGTTGAATGACCTCAACGAACTGCAGGACCGCATCCTTATGCGAAGCGTCGAGCGACTTTGCGACGCTGCTTGGCCGCGTTACGCATCTCGGCGGCTTGACACGGTTTCCGGCGACTCGCGTGGCGCTGCTCGAGCTTAGGCGAATCGCTCCAACGAGGCCGGCAGGTTAGTAGGCGCCGGCCGCACTTCCTGCCGCGAGTGATGATCGAGTCTCCGACGCCGACCAGCACGGATGATGCCCGTCCTTCCGTCGCGCACTTCTCCCGCGTGTTTCTCCGCGAGACAGAGATGTACATCTACAAGCAAGTCCACGGGCTACAACGCTATCGGCCGGTCGTTCTGACGCGCGTAGTCGCCAACGAGCAGCGATTTCCCTGGCAACCAGTCTTCGCTAGCGAACCCGTAATGCCCGCCCGTATCCGCCCCCTGACTCAACTGATGCACCGCGGTCGCATGCTTACATTTTGGGAGCGCTTGTATTACACCGGTGTCGCCAAAGCGCACGACGTCCGCCTAATGCACGCCCATCATGGGCAGGATGGCCGCTACATTTTGCCCCTCGTCCGCTTCTTGGGCGTTCCGTTGGTGACGTCGTTCTACGGTTGGGACGCTTCTCAGCTCCCGCGTGCGTTCGGTGGTCTCGGCCGTCTGTTCCTCCGGTCCGTCTTTCAGGATGCTTCACTCGTCTTGGCGCTGAGCGAGGCCATGGCTGCCGAGCTCGTCAACCTCGGGTGCCCTCGGGCGAAGATCCGCGTGCACCGCGTCGGCGTTGACGTACAGCCCAGGGAGTTTGATCCGAGGGCCGCTCCTCCTAAAGAGCAGCCCATCAGGCTCGTGAGCGCTGGACGGTTCATCGAGAAGAAGGGATTCTCAGTCTTGATTAGGGCCTTTGCGATTGCGCAGCGGCGTTATCCGAGGCTAGAGCTCATCCTCGTCGGTGATGGACCGCTGCGGCCAGAGCTCGAAGCTCTAATCAGCGGCCTCGGCGTGAAGGATAAAGTCCGTCTCACCGGGTTCCTACCGCACGCGGAGGTTCAGACGCTCTTCCGCCGCAGCCACATTCTTGTTCAGGCGAGTCTTACAGCGGCATCAGGGGACAAGGAGGGCATTCCTGGCGTCCTCATGGAGGGGATGGCAACGGGATTGCCCGCGGTGTCGACCCGTCATGCAGGGATTCCAGAATTGGTTCGCGACGGTGTTTCCGGACGCTTGGTACCAGAAGGTGATGTCGAAGCGCTGGCGGAAGCAATAAGCGCTGTCGTCGGCACCCCCGAACTCTGGGCAGCATGGGGTCTCGAGGGCCATCGGTACGTTGAGCGCGAGCATAACGTCACGATTCAGGCTGAGCGCCTTGCGGAATTCTATGACGAGGTACTCGAGGTGTGGAGTCGACGCGCGCATGCGACCGGCCATAATGCCGCACGATCGAACAGTAATTGAGCCCACATGCTAAGTGAGATACGCGGATCCAGACGGGTGAAAGCCTCCGTAGCCAAGGCACTCGCTTTATCGTTCTCCGGTCTTGAGAGGCACGTGGGGGAGCCCGTCCTCTTCATTGGATGCGGCCGGAGCGGAACCAACCTGCTCGCACGTCTTCTCGACTCGCATCCTGATTTCGCGGTCTACCCTCGTGAGGCGAACGAGCTCTGGCACCCTGGTCTTTATCCATGGTTTCGCTCCTCGGGAGTAGTTCCGCCGATCTGGAAGGATGCCGAACGCTTCACCCTTGCATCGTTAGAGGCGAGGACAGCGGCCCACGACCGCCGTCTTCGGGCGCTTCTCGCGAGCTACAGACTGATCCATCGAGCTCGTTTGGTGGTGAACAAGAGTGTCCTGATCACGTTCATGATCCCACACGTGCTCGAGATCTTCCCCGATGCGAGGTTCATCCATTTGGTTCGTGACGGGCGAGCAGCCGCACACTCGGCGGCGAAGATGGAGTTTCGAAAGATCAGTCGCAATCGAGAAGCGTATCGTGCGCGGGGCCTGGAGCCCACCTTCGAAGAACTACTCCACGATTTTGCATCACACTGGAGGCAGCACATTGCGGCGGTTGAGACGCAGCGGCACGCGTTGCGGTTAGATGCTGAAGCTCGGCTTCTCGAACTTCACTACGAAGCTTTGTGCGCCGATCCGCGACGCGCGCTTGTCGAGATCGCACGCTTCCTCGATGTCGATGCTGGCGGTTTTCGCCTGGACGGTCCACGTAGAGCCGCGATTCAGGACCAAAATTACAAGTTTAGGGAAGAGCTTGATGAAGCGACGATTGAGAGAATTACCTCGTTGACTGAGCCCGAGCTTTCCCTTAAAGGATACGCAGGATAGGGAATCGCTGTGGGGTGCAGCCAGCAATCCAACGGAACGGGTCTGTATGGACTAGCTACCGGGGTAGAAGTCGCGCGGCGTACTCGCGGAGCGAGAGCGCGTCGAGGTCGCCGGCGAAACAGAGGGCGCTCTTGGCTTTGTTCGGCCAGCGTGAGAACCTGACGAGCGGGCCTCTCGTCGACTCGACGTAGGCGATCCGCTGGAGGTCGTTCTCGAAGGTCGCGTCGAGCTCGGGGTCGATGCAGACCGTGCACGACGACGCTTCGCCGTCGAGCTCGAGGACGAATCCCTCCTCGCGCAGGAACTCGACGGTTCGGCGAGAGGCGCCGAGGAGTCCGACGAACGGTCTCTTCGTCGGGTCGACGTAGAGAGTTCGATCCGCGAGCACGCTGTAGCGCTCGTCCCACGCCTTCGTGTTGCTGCCGTCGGCCCAGTCGCGCACGAGAATCGTCGCTCGCTCCGAGCAGCTGAGATCGACGCGCAGGAGGCCGCCCTCGATCGAAGTTGTGGCTTCGAACGCCGCTCGCTCCTCCCACCAGCGCGCGATGTCGCGAAGCTGTGTCATCCAGACGTGCGGTTCCCGTTCGCGCGCGTCGCCGAGCACGGCTTCGACCGCCTTGCGGAGCGAGTCGAACGACTCCGGGTGGAAGAGGGGAGCGAAGAGCTCCCCGCGCCGGTGTGTCTCGGCGAGGATCGTGCGCCAGGCCCTTGCGATCTCGTCCGTCCCCACGCGAAAACCGTCGAGGAGCTGCAGGTCGTCGGGGAGCGAGATCGGAATCTCGATGAAGGCTTCCGTCACCCGCGGCGTCGAGACGGTCTCGGCAGCGGGCGAAGCCGCATAGAACTCCTCCAGCTTCGCGAACGTGCTGCCGCCGTTCGCGGCGGGCACCACGTCCCAGCTGATCGCTTCGTTGCTGCTGTACCGGAACATCTCTCTCGGAATGATTCCGGCGAGGCGTTGTGTGTAGCTCAGGTATGGGCAGCGAAAGCCCACGAACGAGATACCGTTCCGGTGGAAGGCGTCGGCCGCGCGCTCGAACTGACGGCGTGCCTCCTCGTCGTCCAGCGAGCGAAAGTCGACATGGTCGTAGCCGTGGATCGCGAGCTCGACGCCCATCTCCTGGAGATCACGGAAGAAGGCGGGCGCCCTCTCGACCACGCGGCCGGGCGTCGCGAACGTTGGTGCGAGTTCGTAGGCAGCGAGTACCTCGACGCAGCGCCTCACGCGCACCATCGCCTTCCTGTCGCGAATGCCGTACCGGCGGGCGAGCGAGACGGCCCGCCTCGCGAGATAGGGCGCGCGGCGGCCCTTGATCGATTGAAGCGACATCGGCGGCCTTCCGGCGTCGGGCGCGGCCCGTCAGAAGCCCCGGCTCTTGATCAGGTGCGGTAGAAGCGCGATCTCCGCGAGACCGGGGCGCGGATCCTCACGACTGAAGACGGCCTCGACGTCGAACCCGCCCAGGACGGTGCGCGCGTAGGAACGGAGATCGAGGCGTCCGGCCCGCATCTCGACGATGGCGGTCGGGACGTCGGTCATGAACCGAATCCAGCGGACGCCGGGACGGGCCCGGCAGGGTTCGACTTCGAGCCCCATTTGATCGGCGAAGAGGAGGTACGGGAAGTCGACGCCCGCGCTGGGCCCGAGCGAGTGGTAGCCCCATGCCCTCGCGTTGAAGTCGAGCAGCCGGAACTCACCGTCCCGCGGATCGAGCTTGTACTCGAGCTCGGCAAGGCCGTAGAAGTCGAGCGCCGCGAGCAGTCGCTCCGAATACTCCTCGAGCTCCGGCATGTCGACGGTCTCGACGAAGGTACTCGCTCTCCCGAACTCGGGCGGGTGCTGGCGGCGCCGGCGGGCGGTCATGCTGCCCAGCGAGCGACCGTCTTTGTAGAAAGAGCAGTACGCGTACTGGTAACGGCCGTCACCAGGGATGAGATCCTGGAGCAGGATCTCATCCGGATCGATGATCGCTGCCGCCTTCCTGTAGAGCTCGCGCAGCTCTTGACGCGTGTTCGCGCGCCAGGCCTTGGCCTTCGTCTCGTAGATGAACCGCTCCTTGATCGCTGGCTTCAAGGCGACCGGGAACTCGATGTCGACCGCGTCGATCTCGGCTTGCGTTGGGGCGCGCCAGGTACGCGGAACCGGGATCCCGAGCTCCTCACCGAGGTCGTAGAGATTGCGCTTGTCCCAGGCGCAGCGGATGGCCTCCCAGCGGGCCACGGGGACGCGGTATCGCTCGGCCAGCACGCCTGCGTGGCGCGAGATCGCCGCGACGATCTCGTCCCGAGTGGGGAATAGGACCCAGCCCGTCAGGTCGAAGCGCTCGCCGACCTCGAGGAGCGCCTCCACGGTGCGAAGCTCGTCACGAAGATCCGGAACGCGGACGGAGACCGTGCAATAGCGCGAAAACCGCGAGATGGACTGTTCGTCGTCGACGACGCACACCGGAACGCCACGCCTGCCCAGGCTTCGCACGATCCCGAGTCCGGGGAAGTCCCCGCCGACGACGACTCCACCGACCGGGGCGGCTGCGCCGTTCGTTGCGCTCGCCGGCGCGACCGCGGCGAGGGCCGAGTCGGCCCGCATCACTGTGCCCCCCCGTGTGCCGACTCGCTCAATCGGCGATTTGTCCTGTGTGGGGTCTTGTCGGCGAGCAACGGGCTGACGACGTCGCCGATTCGCCGAAAAGCCAGCCCGCACTCGGTGCACTCGGCCTCGCCTCGATCGAAGTCGATCTCCGAGCCACATCGGCAGACCCACGCGGCGAGGCGGGCAGGCGCACCTCGCACGAGCCCGTACGCGGGAACGTCTTTCGTCACGAGCGAGCCGGCGGCGACGAACGCGAACTCCGCGACGGTCAAGCCGGGGAGGACGATCGCACCCGCGCCGAGCGTCGCTCCGCGGCGGACGATGGTGTGCAGAAGCCAGTCGTCGGTCGCATACCCGTGCGCGACCTCCGCCTGGCGAGCCGAGCGGGGACGACGGTCGTTCGTGAAGACGACTGCGGGCCCGACAAAGACGCCGTCCTCGAGCGTCACGCCATCCCAGACCGAGACGCCGTTCTTGATCGTGACGCCGTCTCCGATCGTCACAGAGCTCTCGATGTAGCAGTGATCGCCGATGTTGCATTCCGCGCCGATGCGGGCTCCGCCGAGGATGTGCGTAAAGGCCCAAACCCGCGTTCCCGCGCCGATGTCGTTTCCCTCCACGATCGCCGCGGGGTGGATGAAGGATGGTTCGGCGCTCGGCGGTGCGAGTCTGGATGACCGGCTGTCGGCCACGGATCAGCCGGCCTTCGCCGCCTGAAGAGACGGAACCAAAGCCGCAACGAGCTCGGGCGGCTCCGGTTCGACCGGAGCCTTGCCGATGGCGGAGCGGTCGCCGATTCCCTCGTAGGCGAAGCCGGCCCGCCGCACGGTGTCTGGATCCAGGAAGTTGCGACCGTCCACAATGAGCGGATGGTTCATCGCCGCGTGCACGTCGGCGTTTGGGAGCATGCTCAGTTCACTCCATTCGGTGACGATCACGGCCGCGTCGGCCCCAGAGACGGCCTGAAGGAGATCCTCGCAGAACTCGCGGCAGAAACGGCCGTGCATCCTCGATCGCGACGGGATCCCACGCCCGCACCCGAGCGCCCTCTGCGAGCAAGCGCGAGGCCAAGACGAGGCTGGACGCCTCCCGCACATCGTTCGTGTCCGGCTTGAACGCAAGGCCGAGGAGGGCGACCGTCCGATTGTGGAGTGCGCCCAGGTGTTTTCGCAGCTTTCCGATCACTCGTCTCTTCTGGAGCTCGTTCACCTCGATCACCGAGGTCAAGAGCTGGAAGTGGTAACCCGAATTGCCGGCTAACTGCTTGAGGGCCGCGACGTCCTTGGGAAAGCACGACCCACCGTAGCCGACGCCAGCGCGCAGGAAGTGCGGCCCGATGCGGCGGTCCAGGCCCATCCCGTGGGCCACCAGCCTGATGTCCGCTCCTACCTCCTCACAGACCTTCGCGATCTCGTTGATGAACGAGATCTTCGTGGCGAGAAAGGCGTTCGACGCGTACTTGATCATCTCCGCCGACGTCACGTCGACACGCACGACCGGCGTCTGCCAGGGTTCATAGATGCGCGCCACACGGTCGCCGTCCCGTTCATCGAATGAGCCGATGACGACGCGGTCGGGACGTATGAAGTCGCCGACCGCCGTACCCTCGGCGAGGAACTCCGGGTTGGACACATAGCCCACATGGGCGAGGCCATGCGCATCCAGCCAGCTACGGACCCGCGCGCCGGTTCGCGGAGGAACCGTGCTCTTCATGACGAGCACGACGCGGTCTCCCGCCGTTGGGATCTCCTCGAGGACCCGCCACACGGCGCTCAGATCAGCATCGCCCGAGTAGGTGGGAGGCGTTCCTACGCAGACAAATACGAGCCGGCTCCGCTCGAAGACGTCTGCGGCCCGCGTCGTGAAGCGGAGGCGCTCACGATTCCGGTCGACGATCTCAGCGAGACCGGGTTCGTAGATCGGCACGGCGCCGGCCTCGAGGTCTCGCACACGAGTGGTGTCGACGTCATGGACCGTTACGTCGTGGCCGAGCTCGGCGAAGCAAGCGGCCGTGACGAGGCCGACCCAGCCGGCTCCGACGACGCCAAGAGGTTCCGTCATTGTCGTACCGCCTCCGCCGCGGCTGGAGCCCAGGGGTGCTCATCGAGGGATTGAATCGTCTGCCGCAAGCCGTCCTCGAGTGATACCCTCGGCTCCCAGCCGAGCACCTGGCGAGCTCGAGTAATGTCGGGTTGGCGTACCTGCGGGTCGTCGACCGGCAGCGCCTCGAAGACGATCTCGCTCTGCGAGCCGCTCACTCGGATCACCGTCTCCGCCAGCTCGAGCAGGCTCATCTCGTTCGGGTTGCCGATGTTGACAGGCAGGTGCTCGTCCGCCTCGGCGAGGAGGACGAGCGCACGGACGAGGTCGTCGACGTAGCAGAACGAGCGGGTCTGCGAGCCGTCACCGAAGACCGTCAGGGGTTTGTTCTCGAGCGCCTGGCGCAGGAAGGTGGGGATCGCGCGCCCGTCGTGCGGGCGCATCCGCGGGCCGTACGTGTTGAAGATACGCGCGATCGAGGTATCGACGCCCTGCTGGCGGTGGTAGGCCATCGTCAAGGCCTCGGCGTAGCGCTTCGCCTCGTCGTAGACGCCGCGCGGGCCGATCGGGTTGACGTTGCCCCAGTAGGTCTCGGACTGCGGATGCACCTGCGGGTCGCCGTAGACCTCGCTCGTCGAGGCGAGCAGGAAGCGGGCACGCTTGAACTTTGCGACGCCGAGCATGTGGTGCGTCCCGTACGAGCCGACCTTGAGCGTGTGCAGCGGCAGGCGGGCGTAGTCGATCGGGCTCGCCGGGCTCGCGAGATGGAAGACGAGATCGACGGGCTCCTCGACGAAGAGCGGCTCGGTCAGATCGTGGTTCAAGAACACGAACTCGCCCCCGTTCGCGATGTGCTCGATGTTCTGGAGCGTGCCTGTGTCGAGGTTATCGACGCAGACGACCCGGTGCCCCTTCGCGAGCAGGAAATCGCAGAGGTGCGACCCGAGGAAGCCGGCGCCGCCGGAGACAACCGCAGTATTCATGCCGCATCCCCTTTCTCTCCCGGGGCGCGGTCAGAACGCCGCGCCGTGGGTTGAGACTAGCCTGATCGGCGCCGGCCTACAAGGTGGTGCGCACCGGGTCCATTGACGCAGATCCGGCTGAGACGCACGGTCGAAGCTTCGGGTACAGCGGCACGGTTCCGTCGTCGGGCCTCGAGGGGACTGCCACCGCCGCTTTGCGATGGGTTACGCTGACCATCCGGCCGAGCCTCGCCGGAGCTTCGGAGCTATGCGCTACGTCCGCCGCGCCTGGATCGTCCTACTCCTCCACGGCTTTCCGCTCGACGCGCGCATGTGGGACGGGCAGGTTTCCGCGCTAGAGCAGGCGGGCTACGAGTCCCTGGCGCCGAACCTTCCCGGCCGCGAGCCCGACAACGACCTCACAAACTGGGCCGGGCGCGTCCTCCAGCTCCTACCAGGCGACTTCATCCCCGTCGGCTGCTCGATGGGCGGCTATCTGATCTTCGAGCTCTGGCGGCAGGCCTCCGCCCGGATCCCGGCCGCGGTCTTCATCGACACGCGCGCGGGCGCGGACACGTCGGAGGTTCGGGAGGGTCGCGGCGAGACGATCAGGATTCTCGGAGAGGACCGCTTCGACGCCTTTTGGAAGCTTCAGGAGCCGAAGCTCTTCGGGCCTGAGGCCCCGCCTGACGTGGTCGAGCGGGCTCGTGCCATCGCTGCGGAGCAGCCGATCACGAACCTTGTCGCCACCCTTCAAGCCCTCGCATCGCGGCCGGACTCAAGTGAGACCGCCTCGTCGCTGGACGTCCCAGCGTTGGTGATCGTGGGGGAGGAAGACGTGTTGACGCCGCCAAGTGAGGCCGAGCAGCTCGCGGAGCTGCTTCCGATCGCCCAGCTCGTGCGCATTCCGGGAGCGGGTCACCTGACACCGCTCGAGCAGCCCGCGCGGGTAAACGAAGAGCTGATGGTCTTCCTCTCTTCTACAGCGCCTGCCAGCCCTTGACAGCGGCCGACGAAGTTAGTAAAAGCTAACTTCTGATGACCGAACGCCTGGCACGCGCGTCGGCTCGGCGCCCCTGGCTCATGATCGGCGCTTGGGTAGTGGCCATCGTGCTCGCGTTCGGCGTCATCGGGATTTTCCTCGAAGACGCCCTGAGCAGCGAAGCCCGTGTGACCGGAAACCCGGAGTCGGCGCAGGCGGAGCAGCTTCTCGCAGAGCGTTTTCCCGCCGCGGAGGTCGCCGCCCAGCGCGATGTAACCGAGGTGGTCGTCGTCCGCGGGTTCTCCCCCGACCGCGCCGAGACCATCGCGGACGAGCTTCGCGCGGCCGGCGCCTCGCACGTGGTCACACCGTCCGAAGACGACCGGCTTGTTTCCGAGAACGGCGAAGCGTTCGCGCTCCTCATCGGTCTCGGGGAGCCCCCGGAGGACAAGGTCGACCCGGTCGTCGCGGTCGTCGAAAGGCTCGATGCCCAGCCACGGGTGGAGGCGGGGATCTCGGGCGAGTGGACGCTGGACGCGGACTTTCAGCAGCTTTCGCAGGACGACCTTCGCACCGGCGAGCTCTACTTCGGCATCCCGGCAGCCCTCGTCGTCCTTCTGCTCGTCTTCGGCGCCGTCGTCGCCGGCCTCGTGCCGCTCGTCTTCGCGCTCGTCTCGATCTTCGTGGCGCTCGCGCTGACCGCTCTCGTCGGGCAGGCGTTCGAGCTCTCCGTCTTCGTCGTGAACATGCTGACCGGCATGGGACTCGCGCTCGGGATCGACTACACGCTCTTCATTCTCTCGCGCTACCGCGAGGAGCGAGCGCACGGACGCGAGAAGCCGGACGCGATCGCCGCCGCAGGAGCAACGGCAAGCCGCGCCGTGCTCTTCAGCGGCCTCGCCTTCGTCCTCGCAATGACCGGGATGCTCCTCGTTCCGAGCTCGATCATGCGGAGCCTCGCGGCGGGCGCGATCCTCGTCGGCATCGTCTCCGTGATCGCCGCGCTCACGCTCTTGCCCGCCGTTCTCAGCCTCGTGGGCGATCGAGTCAATGCGCTCCGCATTCCCTACTTCGGGCGAGGAGTGGGGACACAGGCGGTCGAGAGTCGCTTCTGGGGCCGGATCGTCGGTTTCGTGATGCGCCGCCCCGTCGCCAGCCTCACGGCCGCGGTAGCGCTCATGCTCGCGGCGGCGGTCCCCGTCTTCTCGCTGGAGACGGGCTCGTCCGGCGTGTCCACCCTCCCCGACCGCTTCGCGTCGAAGCACGGATTCCAACTCCTGAACCAGGAGTTCCCCGGCCAGTCGACCGACCCCGTGCAGATTGTCGTGGACGGGAATGCGTCCTCACCGGCCGTGCGGCGCGGAATCGACCGCCTCGAGGCAGCGCTCGCAGAACGGCCCTTGTTCGGCGAGCCGACCGTCGAGACGAACGAGACGGGCAACACCACGCTGATCACCGTGCCGATCGGAGGGGACGCCGTCTCCGAGCCGGCGATCGAGGCGGTGCGCGACTTGCGAACGGAGGTCATCCCGGAAGCCTTCGCCGGCGCGGAAGCCGAGGTGCTGATCGGCGGAGACACCGCGATGGAGCTCGAGTACCACGACGCCATGGACGCGTGGCTGCTGCGCGTCTTCGCCTTCGTCCTCGGCCTCAGCTTCATTCTGCTCACGATCGCCTTCCGCTCGATCATCGTGCCCGCGACCGCCATCGTCATGAACCTGCTCTCGGTCGGGGCGACCTACGGCCTACTCGTGCTCGTTTTCCAGAAGGGCAAGGGGAACGAGCTCCTCGGCTTCCAGCAGGTCGACCACATCGAGGCGTGGGTGCCCCTGTTCCTCTTCTCCGTTCTCTTCGGCCTCTCGATGGACTACCAGGTGTTCCTGCTCTCCCGGATTCGCGAAAAGTTCTCTCAGACGAATGACAACCGCCTGGCCGTTTCGTTCGGGGTCACCTCGACCGCGCGCCTGATCACGGGGGCCGCGTTGATCATCATCGCGGTCTTCTGGGGCTTCGCCATGGGCGACCTGATCATGTTTCAGCAGATGGGCTTCGGGGTCGCAGTTGCCCTGCTGCTTGACGCGACGATCATCCGCTCGGTCGTCGTGCCTGCGACGATGGCGCTGCTCGGCCGCTGGAACTGGTATCTGCCTAGTTGGCTCGAGTGGCTGCCGGACGTTCACGTCGAGGGCGCCCAGCCGCGACGTCGAGAAACCGGTCCGCGAGCGCCCGCCCAACCTGGGCCCACCGCTCCATAGGAGCGAGGTCGATCTGCCGACCGGTGCGGTCGGAAGCGAGCCAGCCTTCGACGATCTCCCGAGTCACCTCGGCGTGGAACTGGATGCCCCAGGCGGAGTCGCCGATTCGGAAGGCCTGGAGGCCGACGGGGTTCCGCGCGAGGGGAACGCCGCCGGGAGGAAGGTCGAAGGCGTAGCTGTGCCATTGGAACGCCTCGAAGCGCGCCGGCGCGGCGGAGAAGAGGGGATCGCCTGCGGCCTCGGGGGTCAGCTCGACTCCATGCCGGCCGACCTCTTCCTGGGTCGCCGGCCCCACATGTGCCCCGGTGGCCTTCGCGATCAGCTGGCCGCCGAGGCAGACGCCGAGGAGCGGCACTTCCGCTGCCAGGAGACTCTTGATCAGATCTTCCTCTTCGCGAAGCCAGGGATGCTGGTCTTCCTGGTCGACGTGCATCCCGCCTCCGAACACGAGGACGGCGTCGAAAGCCTCGGGCGGCTCGGGCGGCGCGCCGCGGGCGAGGTTCCATTCGAGCAAGTCGCTGCCACGCTCCCGGACGGCGTCTGCGAACGTTGCCGTGGGGGCGTCGTCCTGGTGGATCAGGGAGAGGACGCGCACGCTCGGAGTCTAGTCTGGAGCTCTCGCGCCGCTTCGCCCGGGCTGCCGTCGCCGACGGGTCTCCCGTCGAGCTCGATCGCCGGCATGACCTCGCGCACCGACGACGAGGTGAAGGCCTCCTCCGCGGCCGCCATGTGTTCGAGCGGAAAAACTCCCTCGCGCACCTCGTAGCCGAGCCGGGCGGCCTCGGCGATCAGGGTCGCCCGCGTCACGCCTGCCAGGATCCCGAGCTCGAGCGCCGGTGTGTAGAGAACCCGCTCGAGCCGCCACCACACGTTCGTCACGGGCCCTTCGAGCACGATGTCGCCGCTTGCGAGGAAGACAGCGTCGTCCGCGCCGCGGCGCTTCGCCTCCGCCTCCGCGGCCATGTTCACCGCGTAGCTCGTCGACTTGACGCCGCCGAGGAGCCAGGGCGCGAATGCACGCAGGTCCGCCTGCAGCCCGAGCGGGAGCGCGATCAACTTGATTCCCTGCGCACGCAGCTCCTCGAGCTGGGGTGGAACCGAGCTGACGAGCGCGAGCGCGGTCGGGCGCCCGCTTCCCTCCCGGCCCGCTGTCCAGTACAGCCGGAGCACCGCCTCCGGCTCGCCTGCGTCGTCCAACGCCGAGCGGGCGAGTTTCTCGCACTCCTCGACGTCCACGGGGGGAAGCCCGATCCTCGCTGCCGAGCCCGCGAGCCGCGCGAGGTGCTCGTCGAGCTTGAACGGACTTCCCGCATACACACGCGTGGTCTCGAACGCCGCGCGTCCTCGGAGGAGCGCTTCGTCGTCGGCGTTCAGGACTGGCTCGTCCGGGTCGACGATGCCGCGCCCGCCGACAGCCACGGCGAGCAGCGTCACCTGGCGACCGGCTCGTCCACGGGCGCCCCGATCGCCGCAAGGAGTGGGCGAGCCTTCACCCACGACTCCTCGATCTCCTCTCCCGGCTCGGAATCCCACACGATTCCGCCGCCCACCCAGAGGTGGATTCGTCCCTCGGCCACGGCGAACGTACGAATGGTCAGCGCCAGGTCGAGGTCGCCGTTCGGCCAGATGCGACCGAGCACCCCCATCGAGGCGCCGCGGCCGACCGGCTCGAGGGCGGCAATGTGGTCGACGGCGGAGATCTTCGGCGCCCCGGTGACGGAGCCGCCGGGAAACATCGCCTCGAGGATCTCGGCCAGCCCGACGCCGTCGCGCAACCGGCCCTCGACCCTCGTGACGAGGTGCTTCACGCCGGCCAGCTCCTGCTCCGTCATGAGACCCGGCCAGCGCACCGTCCCCGGCTCGCACACGCGCGAAAGATCGTTGCGCTCGAGGTCGACGATCATTACGTGCTCCGCCGCGTCCTTCTCCGAGTCCCGCAGGTCGTCGTCCCCGAGAGGCCGGGTGCCCTTGATCGGCGCGGTCCAGACCCGCCGCCCGCGGCGCGCGAGGAAAAGCTCGGGAGAGGCCGACACGATCGTCCAGCCCTCGCCCACGAGCGGCTCGGGGTAGAGCGGACGGAGGGCCGCGAGGGTGGTCGCCAGCTCGCTCGGGTCGCCCCCGAAAGGCGCGGAGAGGTGCTGGACGAGATTCACCTGGTAGACATCCCCGCGAGCGATGGCGTCTTTGACGGCTTCCACGGCCGCTCCGTAGTCCGCGTCGTCCCACGTTCGCGTCCACTCGCCGACGCGGAAGTCGCCGGCCGCGCGCGGCGTCTCCTGGAGACTGTGGATCCGGCACGCGACGAGAGGCAGCGGACAAGGCTCCGGTGGCACCGGCGCACTCGTTCGACGGATCGTCTGCGAAAGGCCGTAGCCGAGAAAGAGATCCGCGACGAGCCCGCGCGCGTCGGGGCCGAAGAACCCTTCGCCGCGCAGGTAGTCCTCGATTTGCGCGAACGCGCCCTCAGCCTGCCAAAGCTCGAGCATGGCGGGAACGCTACCCGGTCGCGCTTATCGAGCCCGTCTCGAAATGACGAGCCTGAGTCGCTGGGATTCACTGACCCGGCGCCATGCTGCGTCCTCGGTCGCGCGCGTATCTGGAGTCGATACGCGCGCTCCCTGCGTCCTTGCCTGGCGCCGTCCATTGCACCCCAGCGACGAGGCCTCATTCCGAAACGAACTCGTAGAATCGGGCTCGTGGACGACCGGCCGATCGGCATCTTCGACTCCGGGGCAGGAGGCCTCACCGTCCTTCATGAGTGTCTCGTCACGCTGCCGCACGAGGACTTCGTCTACCTCGGCGACGGCGCGCGTTGTCCCTACGGCCCGCGCCCGCGGGAGGAAATCCAGCGCTTCTCGCACGAGATCGCGGCTTATCTCGAGGACACCGGCGTGAAGCTGATCGTGGCCGCGTGCAACTCCGCCACGGCCGCAGCCTTGCCGCAGCTCCAGGAGCGGCTCACCGTCCCGATCGTCGGCGTGCTCGCTCCCGAGGCACACGCGGCCGTGCAGGCGACCCGCAACCGCCGGATCGGGGTGCTGGCCACCGAGGCGACGGTGGCGAGCGGCCGCTACGCGCAGGCGATACGCGCGCTCGACGCCGGCGCACAGGTCGTCGCAACCGCCTGTCCGCGCCTCGTGCCCCTGATCGAAACGGGTGCCCCCACCGAGGAAATCGACGCGGCGGTGCGAGAGTACGCGCGTCCGCTCAAGGACGAGGGTGTGGACACGGTCATCCTCGGGTGCACGCATTACCCGCTCATCCGGCCTGTGCTCGAGCGCGTCTTCGGGCGGACGACAACTTTGGTCTTCTCTGCCGAGGAGACAGCGCGCGAGGTGGCGGAGACGCTCGACCGCAAGGGCATCGCGAGCGAACCTTCGCGGGAAGGCTCGACCCGCTTCCTCACGACGGGGAAGCCGGACGAGTTCCGCGCGCTCGGCGAGCGCTTCCTGCAGCTGCCGATCGCCGGGGTCGAGCAGGTCGCCATCCGCGACCTCGAGTTGGCGGCCGCGTGAGCGGCCGCGGGGAAGTCTGGGGGAACCGGGAGGTTCCCCCACGCAATCCTCGGTGCTCGCTCCGAGTAACTGAAAAGAAGGGGCCCGCGGGGAAACATGGTTTCCCCGCGCGAGCGAGCCGCAGGGCTCGCGAGGCGGCGGCGTGACGTGAGAGAGGGGCGCCGAGCGGACGAGCTCCGCCCAATTGACATCGTCCCCGACTTCGTCGAGCAGGCGCACGGCTCGGTGCTGATCTCCTTCGGCAGGACGAGAGTCCTCTGCACGGCCACGGTCGAGGAAGGAGTCCCGCGCTGGCTCGTCGGCTCCGGCCGAGGCTGGATGACTGCCGAGTACGGGATGCTGCCGGCCTCCACCGGCGAGCGCATGCAGCGCGAGGCGCGCTCCGGCCGGCAGGGCGGACGCACCGTGGAGATCCAGCGCCTGGTGGGGCGCTCCCTCCGCGCGGCCTACGACCTCGACGCCCTCGGGGAACGCACGGTGTGGCTCGACTGCGACGTCATTCAAGCGGACGGCGGCACACGCACGGCCGCGATCACGGGCGCCTGGATCGCGCTCGCGCGCGCAGCCCGCAAAATGGCGTTCCCGCTTCCCTCGAACCAGATCGGAGCTGTCTCGGTGGGCCTCGTCGACGGCGAGGCGCTCCTGGACCTCGATTACGAGGAGGATTCCTCTGCGGAGGTCGACATGAACGTGGTCATGCGGGGTGACGGCCGGCTGATCGAGGTGCAAGCGACGGCGGAGCGAGACGCGTTCAGCCGCGAGCAGCTCGATCAGTTGATCGACATCGCCGCGGCCGGCATCGAGCAGCTGGCGGTTGTCCAGCGGAAGGGCGTCGAGGCGTGACCAACGGGAACGTGATTCCTCACCTGGATTTGTGGGAGGTCGCCCTCCGCCTCGCCGTGGCCGCTGCCCTCACGGGTGCCGTCGGGCTCGAACGGGAGTTGCGTGAGCGCGCCGCGGGCCTGCGAACGCACATGCTGGTCGGCGTCGGCTCAGCCCTCTTCACCATCATTTCGGCGTACGCGTGGGGAGACTTCATCTTCGACCGGACGCAGGGGACGGCCTTCGATCCCACCCGCATCGCGGCTCAGATCGTCACCGGCATCGGCTTTCTCGGGGCCGGCGTGATCATCCGGCAGGGTCTCTCCATCCGAGGAGTGACGACCGCGGCCGGGCTCTGGGTCGCCGCCGCGATCGGAATGGCTGTGGGCGCCGGCTACTGGGGCGCCGCCCTGATCGGCACGGGAGTCGTCCTGGTCGGACTCGGCCCGCTCAGAATGGCCGAGGGCTGGGTCGTGCGCCGCCGGCGGGAGGGAGGCACCCTGGAGATCGACCTCCGTCCGGAGGAGCCGCTCGCGCCCGTTCTCGGCGTCCTCGAGGGGCGACGGGCGCGGGTGAGCAGGATCCACCTCGAAGAAGAGGAGACCGGCCGCGAGCTCCGCATCGAGGTGCGGATGCCTCCCGGTGTGAGCGGTCGTGATCTGGTCGAGGAGCTGACGCGCCTCGACGAGGTAACAGGCGTTAGGTGGGACGAATAAGAGCGATCTTCGCCTCGCAGAACGAGCACAAGCTGCGCGAACTGCGCGCGCTCTTTCCCGACTGGGAGATCGAGCCGCTCGAGGACGGCGCGATGTCTGAAGAGACAGGCTCGACCTTTTACGAGAACGCCCGCGCGAAGGCCCGCCACGGGCGAGACGCCGGCGCCCCCGAGTTGTGGGTGGTCGGCGAGGACTCGGGGCTCGAGGTGGAGGGGCTGGGTGGTCGGCCGGGGATCCGGTCCGCCCGCTACGCCGGGCCCGGGGCGAGCGACGAGGAGAATGTCGCCAGGCTCCTCGACGAGCTCGCCGGAGCGGAGGACGAGGCCCGCCGTGCCCGCTACGTCAGCGAGTTGGTGCTGTTGTCACCCGAGACGGAGCTTCGAGGCAGGGGAACTCTCGAGGGACGGATCACCCGGGAGCCGCGCGGCTCGGAAGGATTCGGCTACGACCCTGTCTTCGTCCCCGAGGGCGAGGAGCAAACCGTCGCCGAGCTGGGTGACGATTGGAAGCGCGAGCACAGTCACCGAGCGCGTGCGGCCCGTGCTTTGCGGGAAGCGGTAGGCGGCAGCGGCGCGGAGTTGTAGGCTCCCCGCGTGCTCTTCTCGCACGACACCAAAGCGGACGCCCTCGCGCGCTGCCCGTTCTTCGCAGGCCTCTCGCGCGGCGACCTCCTTGAGCTGGCGAAGGTGACCGAGGACATGGAAGTCGAGGAGGGAAAGGTGCTCACGCGCGAAGGTCAGAGCGGGAGCGAGTTCTTCGTGATCGTTGACGGCGAGGTGTCCGTCACGAAGAACGGCCAGGAGATCCGCACGCTCGGCCCGGGAGACTTCTTCGGCGAGATCGCGCTCCTGGAGGACACGCCTCGAACCGCCACCGTGGTCGCGAAGACGCCGCTTCGGTTCTTCGTGCTGACGCGCCGGTCGTTTCGCAGCCTGCTCGCGCACCAGCCCGAGCTCGAGCGGAAGGTGCTCGCCGCGCTCGAGGAGCGCGTCCGCGCCACCTCAGAGAGCTCCTAGCCTACGCAACTCCCACGCCCTCCTCGGCAGCGACGGCCTGCGCGCGTCCGCGGGTGAGCCACCAGTTCACCTCGGCGCCCAGCACGAGGATGTTCGCCATCAGATAGAGCCAGAAGAGGAGGAGGGCGAGCCCGCCGAAGGCCTGGAGCGCAACGAGCTCGCCGGCGGTCAAACGGACGAAGACCGGCAGGATCTGAAAGCTGGCTTGGAGGAGCACCGCCGCGATCACCGCGCCCGGCAGCGTCTCCCTCCACGTGAGCGCGGCGTTCGTGAGCAGGTTGTAGAGGCTCCACAGGAATCCGAAGATGAGCGCGGTCGAGATCGTGAGCGCGTACACATAAGAGAGAACGCCGCCCGCGACGCCTGCGTCCTTCGTCAGCTTGACCCCGACGGAAGCGACGACCAGCGCGACGAAGAGCACGACGAGGGAGCCGGCCACGAGGACGAGCACGAACAGCTTCTGCCGGACGAACGACCGGTTTGGAAGCCCATAGACGATGTTGAAGGCCGACTCGAGCACGCTGAAGAAGCCGAGCGAGGCCCAGAGCAGCCCGATGCCGCCGATGATCGAGAGCGAAGTGGCCTGCTCCTGGATCGAGTGCACCACGGTGACGAGCCGGTCGACCGAGCTCGCGGGGAAGGAGCGGCGGAGCTCCTCGATCAGGTAGCTCGACTCGCTCTGCTGCCCGGCGAGCGCGATCAGCGACAGGGCGAGGAAGAGCAGCGGAACGAAGGACAGCAGTGCGAAGTACGCGATCATC